>Ga0302157_10002190_pt1 | contig 23016 bp, 19 predicted proteins | sample I_Bog_N3_3_FD_193502 | JGI IMG/M metagenome (GOLD analysis project Ga0302157, IMG submission 193502) | Peat permafrost microbial communities from Stordalen Mire near Abisko, Sweden - I_Bog_N3_3 | ecosystem: Environmental > Terrestrial > Soil > Wetlands > Peat | place: Sweden: Abisko, Stordalen... | reverse complement strand
CGGGCCGGGCTGCGCGACGCCAACAAGCCGATCGGTTGCTACCTGTTCTCCGGCCCTACCGGCACCGGCAAGACGGAGACGGCCAAGCAGCTGGCCCAAACCCTGGGCATCGAAATGCTTCGCTTCGATATGTCGGAGTACATGGAGCGCCATACGGTCAGCCGTTTGATCGGCGCGCCGCCGGGCTATGTCGGCCACGACCAGGGCGGCCTGTTGACAGACGCCGTGGACCAGCATCCCCACGCCGTGGTGCTACTGGATGAGATCGAGAAGGCGCACCCTGACGTCTACAACATCCTCCTGCAGGTGATGGATCACGGCGTCCTGACGGATGCCGTGGGCAAGAAGGTCGACTTCCGAAACATCGTCCTGATCATGACCACCAACGCCGGCGCCGCGGACTCTCAACGCCACACCATCGGCTTTGGCCGTGGCCGGGCCGAGGACGAGGAGAGCGAGGCGATCAAGCGCGTGTTCTCGCCCGAATTCCGCAACCGCCTCGACGCGGTGGTGGCGTTCAAGGGGCTGACACACGACGTCATCCGCATGGTGGTGCAGAAGTTCATCATGCAGCTGGAGGCTCAACTGGCCGACCGGCACGTGACGATCGAAACCACCGAGGCCGCCTCCGACTGGCTGGCCAAGAACGGTTTCGACGAGCTATACGGCGCGCGCCCGTTGGCCCGGGTGATCCAGGAGCACATCAAGAAACCCTTGGCCGACGAGATCCTGTTCGGCCGCCTGATCCGCGGCGGGCATGTGAAGGTCGAACTGGTCGACGGCAAGCTGGCCTTCGAGATCGATGCCGAAGGGGCGCCCGATACGGGTCTTGCCGCTGGATCACACGAGGAGCCCGCGCTAGCTGAGTAGGTCGAGTTCACGATGATCTTTGGACGGAAGCCATCCGAAGTCATTAAACGTGAGTGATCCCAACAGGTTAGGGCGGGATGCGGAATAGGCGCCTACCTGTTCGCATCCCGCCTAGGGCCCTACTCGATCATCGCCGCGATCTGTTTGGCGAGATCGGCCAGTTCGGCGGGATTGGCCATGCCGCCTTCGCCATGGGCGCGAGCTGGCTGACCGGCCCAGCGCGGGATCACGTGGAAATGCAAGTGAAACACGCTTTGCCCCGCCGCAGCGCCGTTGAACTGGGTAATCACCACACCGTCGGGACGCAGGGCGGCACAGACAGCCTTGGCGACGCGTTGAACGTCTAAGATCATGTGAGACAGAATCTTAGGCTCGACGTCTAAGATACAGCGAGCCTTGGATTCTTTTGAAATCACCAAGGTGTGGCCGCGAGTCTGGGGAAAGACGTCCATAAAGGCCAGGACATGGGCGTCCTCAAACACCTTGGCTGCGGGGATATCGCCACGAAGGATCTTGGCGAAGACATTGTCGTCGTCATATTCGCCGTCAAGGCTCATCGCGGATCGCTCCTTCTTTAGACGTTGCTTAGCAAACGCCCGAGAGCGCAGGGAGCCCTCAATCGACGTCCGAAAGCGGACGATGCAAGCTTCTCCACAGGAGATGTGGTCGCACCCCTACATATAGAGTTAACAACGCGTTTACACACAAGGAATCGATGGCTAGCGTCCTGGCTAGAGCCTGGGAGTTCGATTCGGATGACATCAGGGGCGCCCTGGTCCGTTAAGGGAATCGACCCGAAGGCGCGCGAGATCGCAAAGGACCTCGCGCGACGTTCGGGGATGACTCTCGGCGAATGGCTGAATCAGATGATTCTGGACGACGGCGTGACAGCCGCGGCCAGTCCCGAGCTGGAACCGCCTCGGCATGCTGTCCCGTCTGCGCCCCAGTCCATGTCGGCCGTCTTCGCCTCGCCGGTCCCGACGGCCCCAGAACCGCGCCAACTGCACAGAGACGAGCTGGAGCGGGTGTTCGAAGGGCTGGATCGGCTGTCGGCCCGGATCGAGGCGGCCGAACATCGCTCAACCCTGGCCATCAGCGGCATCGACCAGTCGGTGCTGGGCGTCCTTTCGCGCATGGAAAATGCTGAGCGCGAACAGGTGCAAGTCGCCGCCCGCTTCGAAGGCGCGCTTGACGAAGTGCGGACAGAACAGGCCCGCAGCGCAGAGCGCCTGCGTCGGATGGAGCAGGAGGCCACCGGACGGCGCTCGGCCGAGGCCATGCGGGCGCTTGAATCCGCGTTGAACAAGGTCGCAGGACAGCTCTACGAGGGTGAAACCCGTACGCGGGAAGCCATTGGCGTCCTGCGGCACGACATGGACCAGATCGCCCAGAAGGCCCTCTCCGGCGAGGTTGGGTCTCAGGTTCTGGTGGATGCTGTCGTGGCGCGCATCACCGAACGGCTGGAAAAGGCGGAGGCCGGAGCCAATGACGCCATCCGCGGTCTGGAAGGCTCTTTTGCCAGCCTAGACAGTCGCCTGCGGACAACCGAGGCCCTGCTCGAGCAGAAGGGCGGCGTCGAAACCGAACTTGAGCAATTGTCTAAGGAGCTGTCGCAGCGGTTGGAGCAGGCCCGCACGGAATTGGCCGAACAGATCAGCAAATCCGCAGATGGAAGGGTGGGCGGACTGGAGCGGAGCTTGCGCGATGTGACGGCCCATGTTCAGGCTGCGGAACGCAAATCCGCCCAGGCCATCGAGAAGATGGGTCAGGAGGTCCTGCACATGGCCGAGTCTCTTAATCAGAAGCTCCAGGCCTCAGAGCACCGCGGCGCCGAGGCGGTCGATCAGGTCGGCGCCGAACTCGCGCGGGTGACCAGCGCGGTCGAACAACGGTTGCGGCGCGCCGATAGCGGTCAGGCCGAGGCGCTGGAAAAGCTTGGTTCAGAAATCGCCCGGATCACGGAACGGCTGGCGGAGCGGATCGCCAGCGCCGAACGCCGCTCCGCGCACGCGGTGGACGACGTCGGCGAACAGATGGCGCGCGTCACCGAGCGCATCAACCAGCGCCAGGAACGGGCTTCCAGCGAGTTGCTGGACCGCGTGCGGCAGAGCGAAGAGCGCACGGCGCGGTTGCTGGAAGAAGCGCGTGAGCGAATCGATCGGCGGCTGGGCGAAGCCAAACTACCCCCTGAACCCGCGCCCATTGCGCGGTCGCCCTCCTTGGGCTCGTCGAACCCGCCGCGCCCAGATCCCTTCGCCGCCCTGCCCGCCGGCGGCTTCGACGACTCCTTTTCGGCCGCACCTTCGCCTTCCGACGCTTTTGTCGATCCGTTCGCCGACAGCGCGTTTCCATCGCCTCCGCGCGCGCCCTCCGCCTTTGGGCCGTCGGCCTTCGAGGGCGGTTACGACCCCACGAGCTATGAGACGCCAAGCTACAAGGAGGCCTCGTTCGAGGCGCCGATGGCCTACGGGCCGGGAGATTTTCCCGCGGACACCGACACGCCGGCTTTCGCCGCAGAGGATTTCGACGCGGCTCAGGGATTCTCCGGCGATGTTGCGGCCTATGACACCACGGAGCCCTTGGCGCCGCCGGCGGATTTTGAGTCCGCCCCCACCCGCAGCGCGTCGACGCGGGAGTTGATCGCGGCTGCGAGGGCCGCGGCGCGTCAGGCCTCCCAGCCGCCCGAGAAGGAAGCCAAGCCGCGCCAGCAGGGCGGCGGGCTGATGGGCAAGTTCGGCAAGAAAAAGGAAAATACGTCTGTCCGAAACGCCCTGTTGGCGTCCGGCGTGGTGGCGGCCTTGGGCATTTCCGCAGCCGGCTTGGTGTTGTATCGACCAGACCTGATCGCCGGATGGAGTAAGGGCGCCACGGCCAACAAACAGAGCGACATGGCCCTGCAGGCTCAGGCTCCCCAAACCATTTCCGGGGCGTCGGACGAGGCCCTGGCCGCCAATCTGACAACCGACACCGCGTCGCCTTTGGCCGACAGCGGCGTCGGCGCGTCGGCGACGAGCACCGACAGCTCGGACTTGTACAATCAGGCCAAGGACAAGATCAAAGCGAACGATCCGGTCGGGCTCGACATGATGCGCAAGGCGGCCAACGTCGGCTACGCCCCGGCGCAGTTCTATCTGGCCAAGCTCTACGAGGACGGCGATTCAGGCGTGAAGAAGGATCCGGCCGAAGCCCGGCGCTGGACCCAGCGCGCGGCTGAAGGCGGCGATCCCAAGGCCATGCATAACCTCGGCCTGTACTATTTCCACGGGGACGGTGGTTCAAAAAACGTGGCCCAGGCCGCCATATGGTTCCGGCGCGCGGCCGATCTCGGCCTGGTGGACAGCCAGTACAACCTGGCCCAACTCTATGAGCAGGGATTGGGCGTCGCGCAGAATCCCGCCGAGGCCTATAAGTGGTTCCTCATCGCCTCCAAATCCGGCGATGGCGAATCGAAAGCCAGCGCCGACCGGCTCAAGGCGCAACTGTCGCCCAGCGCCCAGCAGGCGGCGGAGCGCGCCGCTGGGGCGTTCCGTCCCGAGAGCACGGCCCAAGTCACAGCCCCAACATCGCCGGTCGCCTCCGGCAATCCGGCCGGCGACGCCGACAAGGTCAATCTCGCGCTGGCGCAAAAGGCATTGTCCAAGCTGGGCTACTACAAGGGGCCGGACGACGGCGCCAATTCGCCCGCCCTGCACCTGGCGATCGCCTCCTATCAGAAGACACTCGGGGAGAACGCCGACGGCGCATTGAACCCCGAGTTGATCGACAAGTTCACCGCGATCACACGCTAGGCCAGCCAGAACAACCTAGCTCGGGTTCTCCAGGCTGAACAGGTCGCTGGCTTCGTCGTAGGCAAACGCTTCGCCGTAGCGGCCCCAGGTGGTGACCGCCTTGAGCGTCTGGTCCGCGTAGTCCTCGGACATATAGTCCTCCAACTCGTCACGGAAGCGGCGCGCTGGGGCTTGGTGATTGGGACGTTCGTCGAGCACTCGGCGAATGTGTCCGGCCAACGGAACAAAAGACAGCAGGTGCTGGGCGAACAGCTGCTTGCGGGCGTCCACGTCGGATACGGCGTAACGACGGCCCGGCGCGGTGAGGCGGATGCGGTTGCCTTCAAGCTCAACCAGGCGGAACAGCTGCAAGGTGTCGGCAATGGGAAACAGCTCATCAGCCTCCAGGCCGACGTCATCCGACAGGGCGTTCAACGCCGCCGAGCCGTTGTGAGGGGCCTCCTGCAGCGTCTCCAGCAGCCCGGCCATGGAGTTGGTGGACACCTCTGGCAGGACCATGCCGATACCCATGCCGGGGAATAGCCCCTCCCGCGCGGGCGCGTTCGGCGCTCGGGCCGTCATCCGGCTGTAGAGCTCCTCGACGAGGGCGCGGAAGGCCGGGGACTGGCGGTTGCGCGGCTGGGGCAGGTCGATGCGGATCTCGGCGGCGACGCGGCCGGGGTTGGCCGAGAACACCAGCACTCGATCGCACATCAGCACCGCCTCCTCGATGTTGTGCGTGACGATCAGGATGGAGCGGATCGGCATGCGCCCTTCGCACCATAGATCGAGCAGATCGGTGCGTAGGGTTTCGGCGGTCAGCACATCAAGCGCCGAGAAGGGCTCGTCCATCAGCAAAAGGGCGGGGCGCACCACCAGGGCGCGGGCCAGTCCCACCCGCTGGCGCATGCCGCCCGACAGTTCCTTGGGATAGGCGTTCTCGAAGCCATCCAGCCCGATCAGGTCGATGGCGGCGAGGGCGCGCTGGCGACGCTCCTCGGGCGGAACCCGCTTAGCTTCGAGTCCCAGTTCCACGTTTTGCTGGACGGTCAGCCATGGAAACAGGGCGAAGCTCTGGAACACCATGGACAGGCCTTCGGCGGGTCCATGGATCGGCTCGCCCTGGAACAGCACCTCGCCGCCGCTGGGCTTGAGCAAACCGGCGATAGAGCGCAGCAGGGTGGACTTGCCCGAGCCCGAGCGGCCGAGCATGCCAACGATCTCGTTCTCCCTCAGCTGGAGGTTGACATCGTCCAGCACCAGAAGGTCGGCGGCGCCGCCCTTGTGGTAGAAATGGCGGACGTGGCGAACATCCACCAGAGGCCTGTCGGGTGCGGCGGCGTCCAACATGGACTGTCTCCTAGTTGAGCCGGAAGCGGCGTTCAGCCAGGGCGTATAACGGACGCCACAGGCTGCGGTTCAGGGCGATAACGAATACGGACATGACGGCCACTCCGGTGACCACGCGAGGAAAATCTCCGGCGGCGGTGGCATTGGCGATGTAGGACCCCAGGCCCGCCGCCTGGACCTGGGTCTTTCCCCAGCTGGCCACCTCAGCCACGATGGCCGCGTTCCACGAGCCGCCTGACGCGGTCAGGGCGCCGGTGACGTAATAGGGGAAAATGCCGGGCAGGGCGAAGTCGCGCCACCAGGCCCAGGACTTGACCTTATAGACCTTGGCGGCCTCGCGCAGATCGCCCGGAAGAGCGCTGGCTCCAGCGATCACGTTGAATAGGATGTACCATTGGGTCCCGAGCACCATTAGCGGCGACAGCCAGATGTTGGGGTCCAGGCGGAAGGCGACGATGGCCATGACCGCGAACGGGAAAAGGACATTGGCGGGAAAGGCGGCGAGAATCTGGGCGAGCGCCTGGACCTTCTCGGCCCAGGCCGGACGAAGGCCGATCCACACCCCGATGGGCGTCCAGATCAGACTGGCCAGGGCGATCAGCACAAGCACCCGCGCAAGGGTGATGAAACCCAGCCCGACGGCGACAAGGACGTCCCGCCAATGCATGTGCGCCTGGATGTAGACGATCACCTGCCACGCGCAGAAAGCCGCGGCCAGCACCACGATGGCCAGCCAGACCCGATCCAATGTGCGATCCAGCACCGGATCTATCCTGATCGCCAGCGGACGAGGGGTGCGCGGCCGCTCAAGCGCCTGCAGGCGACGGATCGCCTTTTCGGCGCCTTCGCGGATACGGCGGAACAGGCGGGTGCGACGAAGAGCATCGTACAGCCAGGAGGTGGGCTGTGTTTCCGTGGCGGTCAGCTCGAAACGGAACTTGTCGGCCCAAGCCACGATCGGCCGAAACAGGAGTTGGTCATACAGCAGGATGACGATGACCATGGCCGCCACGGCCCAGGCCACCGCCTTGAAGTCCTGTCTTTCAATCGCCAGCGACAGCCAGGAGCCAATCCCCGGCAGGGCCACGGTCTGTCCCTGAACAGTAATGGCCTCCGAGGCGACCACGAAAAACCATGAGCCGGACATGGACATCATCATGTTCCAGATCAGGCCGGGCATGGCGAAGGGAAGGTCCAGCCGCCAGAAGCGGCGCCACGCCGACAGACCGAACATCTGGCTGGCCTCCTCGAGGTCGGCCGGCAGGGTGCGCAGGGACTGGTACATGCTGAAGGTCATGTTCCAGGCCTGGGCCGTGAAGATCGCGAAGATCGACGCGCACTCCAGACCCAGTTCGCGGTTGGGGAAGAGCCCCATGAAGAAGGTGGTCGTGAAGGCCAGAAAGCCCAGCACGGGCACAGACTGCAGGATGTCGAGCATGGGCACGATGACCAGCTCGGCTTTGCGGCTTTTAGCGGCCAGGGTTGCGACCACGAATGTGAAAAGCAGGGACGCCGCGAGCGCGGCGAACATGCGCAAGGTGGTGAGCACCGCGTAGCCGGGCAGCTGGGCTAGATCCAGTTGCATGGTCGAGCGCAGAACCGACAGCGGCCGGCCCATTTCGTGGCCGCCGTGAGCGATCATGGCGGCCACGCCGCCGATCAGGCAGAAGGCTAGGACATCAAAGGCGTTGGGCAGATAGCGACGACCGAGCGCCGACAGCGTCGGATGGGCAGTCAAGCGCCCTTGGGGCTGCAGCAACATCATGCGCGCCTCCTTGCGAGCGGCGCGCGGCGCTCAAGCGGCGGCGCCCACTCCCGCACCGCCCTGCGCCAACGTTCGGCTCGTCGTTAAAAACCTGTCTGAGGTCCCGCCGTCGACGCCCGCAGGCCGCCAATCGCCGGAACCGATTGGCGAATGACCGGCTTTCCGGGTCAGGTCAAGACGTTCGGTGTCATTTCGATTGGGGACTTAATCTCCGCCCTAATGCGTGCATCAGGCGATTCCCTCAGCGGTCGGATCATTACCGCCTAAGGCTTGCGGCGGCGGGTGAACCTTTCAACCAGCAGAGGACCCAAAAGAGCGACGACCGGCGCGCCGATCATGGCGAAACGGGCGCCAGGCGACCACAGAGTCCAAGAATGCCGAGCCGGTTCTATTTCAGGGTCTTCGGGGCTGTCGGATTCAACGTCGACACTCTGCTCCAGAGCGGCTTGGCTTTTGCGATAGGCCAGAGCGCTATCGAGGGCGACCCAGCCCCAGAAGGCGATCCAGGGGGCCAAGGTCGCCACATCCAATGCGCCGCGCGCCCTGTCCGCGTCAGGCGGCGAGGAACCGGTCGGAAGAGTGCTTTTCCTGGCCACGAGATGATCCTTCAGGGCCTGTGGTAGAGTGAATATAGGCGCATTTTCGGCGTCCGCCACTTGCGACGGCGCCCTACGCGGCCAGGTCGCGCAGCGCTTGGCTCAGGGATCGGCCCGCCTTGAGTTCGGCCGCCTTCAGACGTCTATCGAAAGCCTGTTCCTCATATTTGGCCGCCACCCTTTCGGCGGCCAGAGCGCGCCTTTCAAACTGCTCGGCCAATGCGGTTTGGCCGCGGGCGTGCTGAAAGGCGGCGCGGCCACGCCAGTCGGCCGCTTCCGCCCAGGCTGGCTCGGCGCGGGCGTCAAAATCGACCGCATCGCTAAGCAGGCGGCCGATCCGCCGGTCTGGATCGTCCCTTTCACTCAACAGGGTGCGATAGCCCAGGGCGTCATCAAGGACGCGATAGGCTTCGTCGTGGGTCAGGGCTGCAATCGCTGGCTCCAGGCCGTCATAAGTCGCGATCTCGTGGGCGAGGGCCTGCGCGCGATCGGGCGGCAAGGGCGTACCGGCCTGGGCGAAATGGGCGGAAATCGCGTCAACCGTGCGATCGAAAGGGGACAATAGGCGCTCCTGCTTGCCCCACATTTTGTACTGAACTCAATATTGAGCCGCAATTAAATATTCCATTCCGTGCAACTTGCCGGAACTACCGCCCTCGCTAGCGATCGGTGCCTGTGCGACGGAGCGTTTTGATGATCTCGACCGCCTGGATGCGTTCCACCGGCTTTAGGGTGTCCCACAGGCTCCAGATGGCGTCCGGCGCCGCCGGATCACGCACCAGGAGATCTGCCGGTTCGCAGCGCAAAGCCGCCGCGATGGCCTCTAAGATGTCTTGGGAATAAGGGGTCTGCCCGCGTTCTATGCGGGAAAGCTGGCCTTCGGAGATGTCGACCTCAAGTTCCGTGTCCAGCCGGTCGGCCAGTTGGGCCAAGGTCAAGCCGCGATGCTTGCGCCAGGAACGGATGAAGGTGGGCCGGCGCGCCGGCTTGGGGTGAGGACGGGGCTTCTTGGGCATGGACCGATCACGCTCCCTTAAAAGTTGCGTCTGAACAGCGCCGCACGCAAAATTGCTTGCCATGCAATAATGCATATTATACAAGTAGGATGAAGGCAAGGCCTTCCGGTTCAGGCTGCCTAGGCCCCGCGCGGGGGTAGGTCGGCCACCTCAAAATCCCACACACTTCGCCCCGATTTTGGAGAGGCTTTGGCATGTCCTTTGATTGGTCGCAGGCGGCCGTGCGCCTGCTTTATCGCTTTTACGTGGAAGAGGGGCTGAGCGCGGCCCAAACCGCGTCGGCCCTGGCGCGCGAACTGGGCGCGTCGCCCACGCGCAATTCTGTGTTGGGCAAAGCGCAACGGATGGGCTGGATCAAGCCGAAGGCCGAACGCGCTGCAGCGCCGCCGCGAGCCGCCCGGATTCGGTGTGGACCGGTGCGCTGGCCCAGGCCCCTGGCCGATCGTCCCCTTCCGGTGCTGCGGGAGGTGCAGACCGGCGCTGCGCCGAAGCTGTGGCTGGAGCGCCAGTTCGGCGAATGCGCCTATCCCGTGGGCGAGGCGGCCGGCCCGGGGTTTCAGCTGTGCTGCGCGGCGCCGACGGGCGGGAGGACCTATTGCCGGCCGCATCGGGCGTTGATGTCGCAGGCCAATAGCGCGCTGAGCGAACGCGATTTGGACGCCATTATCGCTATTGCGCGGAGGGCCGCATGAGGACGGCGTCCAGTCGAAAGGGCCGTGGCCTGAACGCCGAGGACCTGGCGCGTTTGACCGCCGAACGCGCCGCCGCTCGGGCCGAGGCGCGGGCGCACGAGGGCCGGATGCAGGAGACGGCGAGCCTGGCGCGCGGGCGTGGTGAGGCTGTGGAGGAGGTCCAGGGCCGTCTGCGCGTCACCTCGCGCGATGGGTTGCAGTCCCTGTTCGAGCAGGGCGGCCTTGAGCGGCCGGAGTACGAGGCGGGGATGATGTACCGCCGTTGCTACGAGACCTTGAGCGCTGGGCCGCGCTCCAATCTGGCCGGCGACCTCGCCTCAGGCGTGCGCGGCTTTTCCGAGGCCCGGGCCGATGGATTCGCGGAGCTGCGCGCCTTTCGCGCCGAGAAGCTGAGGCATTGGGAAGCCCTGGCCAGCAACGGACGACAGGCCTGGGTGCTGAGGCTGGTGGCCGGACAGGGGCGCACCATCAATTCAATCGCGCCAGGCGGCTCGGCGCGCGCCGCTAACACCAAAGCGCTGATGGCGGTGCTGGGCGAGATCGCCCGGGAGCGGGGCCTGAGGCGATGAGTGAGCGGCGCAAATCAGGGGAGAAAATAGCGACGGTCGCCGTTCTCGCCGCCCGCCGTCAGGCCAAGGGGCGCTCCAAGCCGGCATCCGACGCGGCTGATCCGCCTGTTTCTGAGGCGGCCGATCCGGAAGCGTCCGAGGCGGTCGATCCGGCGGCGCAGTTCCGATCGAAGGCGCAAGCGCACGCCTTGGACGCACTGGCGGTGTTGGCCTCGCTGATGAAGGAAGGCTCATCCGATGCGGTGCGGGCGTCCGCCGCCAATTCGGTGATCGACCGTGCGCATGGCCGCGCGGCCCAGGCGGTGAGGGTGGGTGGCTCCGGCGGCGAAGACGCCGAGGGCGTTGAATTGAGTTTTACATGGCTAACTCCAGAAAAATCCTGATCCCCTATGCGCCACGCGCGGCCTTCGCCGGGTTTCACGAGCGCAGCCAGCGATGGGCCTGCATCGTGGCGCACCGCCGGGCAGGCAAGACCGTGGCTGCGATCAACGAGCTGATCCGCGCCGCTCTGCGCTGCGAGCGGCCTGAGCCGCGATTGGCCTATGTGGCGCCCTACACCAGCCAGGCCAAGGATCTGGCCTGGGGGTATCTGAAGCAATACACGGCGCCGATTCCAGGGGGGCGGCCCAATGTGTCCGAACTGAGAATTGATCTGCCCAACGGCGGGCGGGTGCGGCTTTACGGCGCCGATAACTACAACCGCCTGCGAGGCATCTATCTGGATGGGGTGGTGCTGGACGAATACGCCGACATGGACCCACGCGCCTGGAGCGAGGTGATCCGCCCGGCCCTGGCCGACCGCGCGGGCTGGGCCACCTTCATCGGCACGCCCAAGGGCCGCAACGGATTTTGGGAAATCTATGAAAAGGCGAAAGTTTCACCGGATTGGTTCGCGTTGCGGCTGAAGTCTTCACAGACAGGCCTTGTACCCGAGGCCGAACTGGAAGCGATGAGGCGGGAATTATCGGCGGACGAATACGCCCGCGAGATGGAAACCAGCTTCGACGCGGCCGTGGCCGGCGCCTATTTCGCCGACGCCCTGAATCGGGCGGAGAGCGAGGGCCGGATCGGCCGCGCGCCGCACGACCCGGCGGCGGAAGTGCACGCCGCCTTCGACCTGGGCATAGGCGACGCCACGGCCGTGTGGCTCGCGCAGTTTGTGGGGCGCGAAATCCGTTTGATCGACTATATCGAAAACAGCGGTGTGGCGCTGGACTGGTATGCCCGGGCCCTGCGCGAACGGCCCTATCTGTACGCCCCGCTGATCCTGCCCCATGACGCCAAGGCCCGGGAACTCGGCACGGGCAAGAGTCGCCTGGAGCTGCTGGAGGCGATGGGCTTCGCCGTACGCCTGGCGCCGCGCCTGTCGCCGCTGGACGGCATAGAGGCGGTGCGGCGTTTGCTGCCGCGGACCTGGATCGACGCGGACCGATGCGGTCCGGGGCTGAGAGCCTTGCGCGACTACCGCGAACATCGGGACGCTAAGCGGCGGGTGGCGCTCGGGCCCCTGCACGACTGGACCAGCCATGCGGCGGACGCCCTGCGCTATCTGATGACCGCTTATGAGGAGCCGCAAAGCAGGGGCAGGGCTACAACGCGAGCGCGCGGGCACTCGGGAGGATGGATGGGGTGAGGCCGTTCGGCGGGCGGGTTTGACTGTTGGACTGTCCGACGGACAGAGACTTGGCCAGGTCTTGTGACGGATTGCCGGCCAAAGGTCGCCTCGGGCTTTTCAGAGCGCGTGCAAGGTAAAGAGCTGGACAAACCCTATCGTCAGTTCGGCCAGGATAAGGACCACCACAAGCATTTCCAGGCGTAGGAACCGGGCTGTGTCCTGCAGATCGACCAGGGCTGTGGCGCTGGAGGCGATCGCAGCCAATTTCCGATCAAGGGTCTCGGCGCGCTCCACCAGCTCGTACTCGTCCTCCAGTCGGCTGTAGAGGCGTTCCAGATCAGGTCGGTCCCACAGGATGTCCGGCTTTTCCCGAACAGCCACCCGTCCCGAAAGTCGGTGCTGAACCAGAAGGGCCTGGCCGATCAGCCGAATGATCTCTCGTCTGCCGCTGGGCGAACGGCCGTCAACGGCGAGGCGGGTCGCGAAGGGCTCTATGGCGTCGATCACTCCGGTCAGACGCCGTTCGTCGCGTGCAAGGGCCACGCTCTTGGCCAAGGCGTCGGCGATGATTAGCAATTGCTCCGGCGAAGCCGCTCGAAGCTGGATCGCTCCCGTCGCGTTGATCTGTTCGTCCTGGTCGGGCTGGATAACTATTTTGGCGGTTTCTTCCTCCGGCGTGCTTTCCGGCGCCGAAATTCGGCCGGCGATATCCGCGAGGATCTCCGCTTCCTCAATTTCGCTCATGCCGATCAGAACCACGGCCCCGTAGCGAAAAAGGGCCGTCAAACCCGTTTGACCCGATTGGAATGACAAGGGCACGGTGGCGACGACTCCATCGTTTTCCATGCCGATGGTGCTCAGACGTTCGCCTAGCAGCAGGGCGTGCGCCCGGATCGATCGAGTAGGCGATCCATCGTCGCGGGATTCAGAGAAGGCGCCGGGAACCACCATTGGTCGGACAATATAGCCCCCTTCGGGCCAAGCGCTCAGGCCGCCTGAAGCCGAGTCATCCGCCGCAGCTTGCGGAAGGAAATCAGTTGTTGGCCGGCTTCGTCCCATAAGGTCAGGCCGGCGCAGCGGATACTCTGCAGAAGGGTCAGGCGGCTGACGTCGCGCAGGCCCGGCTCATCGCGCAGCACCTGCGGCAACCGATAGTAGGGAATCAGGCTGTTGAGGTGATGCACGTGATGGATCCCAATATTGGCGGTGAACCATCTCAACACAGCCGGTAGATCGTAATGAGACGATCCCAGCAGCGCGGCCTCCTGAAAATCCCAGGCATTTTGGCGCGCCCAATAGGTATTTTCGAACTGGTGCTGCACGAAGAACAACCAGACGCCGATGGACGAGGCCAGCAACGTGATCGGCAGATAAATCAGAAGGAACGGCAGCAGCCCGAATCCAACGATCATGCCGACGACAACCAGAGCGATCCCGAGATTGGTCGTTTGGACCGAAATCCAAGGTCGCCAGCCCTGGCGCATCATGCCGACTGGCAGGCGGTGCTGGAGCAGGAACAGATAGGCGGGGCCCAGTCCGAACATGACGAGCGGATGACGGTAAAGCCAATAGCCGAGACGCCTCAGCCGAGGCAACGCCAGGTACTCCTCGACGGTCAGCGTCTCCACACCGCCCAGGGTGCGTCGGTCCAGCGCTCCCGACGAGGCGTGGTGCAACACGTGGGTGTGACGCCAATAATCGTGGGGGGTGAGCGTAAAGACGCCGATAACCCGACCGACCCAGTCGTTGAGGCCTTTGTGGGCGAAGAAGGCCCCGTGGCTGCAGTCATGTTGGATCATAAAAAGTCTGACCAGGAAGGCCGCCGCGGCCGGCACGAGCGCCAAGCCCCACCAGATGTGATGGTCCAGCGCAATCCACGCGAGCACGCAGATCACGACCAGGGGGGTGACAGTGACGGCAATTTCGAACAGACTGCGGGCGTTGTTTGGCTTGCTATAACGCCCTAGCCTGCGCGCCACGGTGCGCATGTCGCCTATAAGGCCAAGTGTCGGTTCGATAGGCATGGGGAACCTTGCGGAGGCGCGAACAATCCGCCTCAACGGTACTATGGAAAGTGGGTATGGCTGACCAGATTACCAGCGATGGGTCGGTCACGTTGACGGCATTTCTCGTTCATCTCCGTTTCGCTGCTTCGTCTGAGCGGAAGATCAACTGCCCGCCAAAGGGCAGGGATAGTCTTCGGATTCCGCGATGTCGGCCCGATCATCGCTCCGCCGGTCCGCCCACCGTGGGAAAGCCGGAGCCACTGCACCCCGGCGAGCCGTAGCGCACGAACTTCTGGATGCGTTTTCCGGTGTCCACTTCGGCTGTGTAGATATTGCCTTGGCTGTCCAGGCTCACCTGGTGTAGCCAGTGGAACTGGCCCGTGTTGCGCCCGCCGCTGCCCAGCTGGCCCAGCTCCCGCAGCGTCTTGCGGTCCAAGATGTAAATGGTCTGGTTGGTGTTGTCGCCGACGAAGAGGCACGTCTGCCCTTTGTCCTTGGAGAAGTTCATCGACACCGAGGTGCCGGGCATGACCGGCAGGGTCTCGGTGCGCGCGCTGATGAACTGCTCGGCGAGGAAGCCGCATTTACCCGGCTCGCCGGCGGGATTGGCGCAGGGCTTGCCGAGGCTTGGATCGGTCTTGTCGAATACCTGGATGCGGTCATTGCCGCGGTCGCAGACATAGATCTTGCCGTCGTCGGCGATCTTCACGCAGTGGACCGGGTTGCGGAAGAAGGCGGGCTTCAGATTACCCTTCAGGTAGTCCGGCGGCCAACGACCCGCCGCCGCCGCGCCCGCGTCGTCCACCGGATTGTTTCCATAGGCGCCGAAGTGGCCGATGTATTTGCCGCTTGTCGCATCCACGATCAGCACGCGGCGGTTGCCGTAGCCATCGGCGATATAGAGCCGATGGGTCGCTTCATCGACCACCATGTCGGCTGGCATGTACATGGTCGGGGTGCCGTTAATCCCGCTGCTGGTGTCATTGCTGTTGGGCGCGGTGGGCGTGCCGCCGATGCGCATCTTGAAATTGCCGTCCATGTCGAACTTGAGCACGAAGCCGTCGCCGCCGTGTGGGTTCGTCGTCCAGGCCGCGCCGTCGGTCGGAACCTTGCCGCTGCTGCCCGCCAGCCAGACATTGTCGGACTTGTCGACGTAGATGCCGTGTTCGAGGTTGGGCCAGATGCAGCCCTGGTCTTCCCGGCACCGGTTCTGCATGAACCCTGGATCGGCCGGGCCGCCCCAAGCACGCAGCAGCTTACCTTTGGCGTCGAACTCCAGCACCGAGGGCGCGGCCCGGCAGCAGTCGGCCACAGGCCCCGTGGCTCGCGCGTTGCCTAGCCCGTTCGCTGGGGCGCCCTTGAGATTGATCACGCCCGGGAGGGCGCCTTCCAGCCCAGCCTCATCGTTACTCAGCGTGCGGGGGCGGTTGTAGACCCAGATGTGATCGTGTGGATCCACGTAGAGGCCGCCGATCTGACCCAGGATCCAGTTGTGCGGCAAGGGCTGGGGCCAGGAAGGGTCGGCCACGAAACCGGGCGTCTTGCCTTTGGGCGCCACGTGATAGACGCCCGTGCCCTTGACCAGCCGATCGAGCGCGCCGGTGTTCTTGAGCGCGGCGGCGCCATCGGGCGCGGCGGCCGAGGCGGCCGTCCAGGCCAGCAGCAGCGGCAGGACAAATCCCAGGCGTTTCATGCGATGCCTCCCAAATTTTGTTATGCGTTTGGAGCGAGCTTAGCGGCTCGGGGCCGGGTCGGCCACAGGGTTGTGGATCGGTTGCCTTGGGGTCGAACAAAACAAGAACATTGTCTTGACGAGTCAGGCAGGATCGAGGAATATTAGCTCACTCCAGAGAGTTCCGCCGGGGCGGACGGCTCTGGAATTCCCCATCAGATCGTCCCGGCTGCCCGCACGGCCGTGAGCGGCGCATCCCCTGAAGGCGGGCGCAGCCGGGGCGGACCCTTGCACCTTACGCGCCGCCGATGGGCGCAGGAATGGCTCCATGGACGACGTGCTGAAAGAGGCCAAGGCGGCTTTCGAGCTGTGCGTGGCGCATGAGGCGGACAACCGGGCCGAGGCCCTGGATGACATCCGTTTCGCGCGACTCGGCGAGCAATGGCCCTTGCAGGTTCGTCGGGCGAGGGAGTTGGACAACCGGCCCTGTCTCACAATCAACCGCCTCCCGGCTTTTATTCGCCAGGTCGTCAATGACGCGCGGCAAAACCGGCCGGCGATCAAGGTGCATCCGGCGGATGACGCGGCTGATCCGCAGGTGGCGGAGATCTTCAATGGCCTGATCCGCAACATCGAGGCCACGTCCGACGCCGACGTGGCCTACGATACGGCGCTGGATTCCGCAGTGACCTGCGGTCTGGGCTATTTCCGCGTCAATACCCGCTACGCCACCGATGACGGCTTCGAGCAGGACATCGTCATCCAGCGAGTGGCCAATCCGTTCTCGATCTTTGGCGACCCCTATTCGACGGCGGCCGACAGCGCCGACTGGAACATCGCCTTCGTGGTCGACTTGATGCCCAAGGTTCGCTTCGCCGGTCAGTACAAGGGCGCGGACGCAATCGACTGGGATGGCTTGGGCTATGGCGCTCTCAGCGCGCCGTGGCTGCAGGACGAGCGAGTTATGGCGGCCGAATATTGGGTGCGCCATGAGGTCAAGCGCCAGATCCTGGCCCTGTCCAATGGCGAGATCGTCGCGGCGGATGAGTATGCGCAGAACAAGGCCCTGTTCGACGCCAGCGGCGTCAGTGTCGTGGGCCGCCCGCGCGAGGTGCTGAGCCATGCGGTCAAACAGCATGTGCTGACCGGGGCGGAAGTGCTGGACACGGTGGACTGGGCCGGGCGGTTCATCCCCATCGTGCCGGTTCTGGGCGACGAGGTGTTCCTGGAGGGACGGCGGCATCTGCGCTCCTTGGTGCGTGACGCCAAGGACTCTCAGCGAATGTTCAACTACTGGCGCACCACGTCCACCGAACTTGTGGCGCTGGCGCCGCGCGCGCCATTTGTCGGACCCAAGGGCGCCTTCAAGAGCGACGCGGACAAGTGGGCCACCGCGAACACCGACAGCCACGCTTATATCGAGTACGACGGTCAGATTCCGCCCGCGCGCTCGGCGTTCGCGGGCGTGCCGGCGGGCGCTTTGCAGGAGGCGATGAACGCCTCGGACGATATCAAGTCGATCCTGGGCCTGTTCGACGCCTCGCTCGGCGCTGCCTCCAATGAGAACTCCGGCCGGGCGATCCTGGCGCGGCAGCGAGAAGGGGACGTTTCCACCTTCCACTTCATCGACAACCTGTCGCGGGCCATCCGCCACGCCGGGCGGATCATGATCGATCTGATCCCACAGGTCTATTCGACGCCGCGCATGTTGAGGGTGCTGGGTCCAGGCGGGGAGTCCTCAACGGTGGCGGTGAACCAACCGCCGCAGGCTCAAGGCGCTCCGACGGCTGAGCCGCTGGAGTCGGTGTTCGACCTTTCCGTCGGCAAGTACGATCTGACAGTTGAGGCCGGGCCGAGCTTCACCACCCGGCGCGAGGAGGCGGCCAGCCAGATGATCGCCCTGATCCAGGCCTTCCCACAGGCCGCGCCGGTGCTGGGCGACCTTCTGGCCAAGAACCTGGATTGGCCCGGCGCCGACGAGATCGCAGAGCGATTGAAGCTGCTGTTGCCGCCGCAACTTCAGGGCGGGGAAGGCGGCGCGGGCGCCGCCGTGGCTCAGCAGGTGCAGGCCCTTCAGTCGCAGATCGCCGCGCTGCAGGGCGCGCGCGACCTACAGACCCAGAAGCTGAACATCGACCAGTTCCGCGCCGAAACGGACCGCATGGAAACGGTCAACAAGCTGCAGCCGCAGGGCGGGTAGGGCCTGTTACAGACAGATATTGAAAATTTGTCTGTAAATCAGATATACAGACAGAAATGAGAAATTCGTCTGTATGAAGCCCACCGCCATCCCGCCTGCCGTACAGACACTGTTCGCCGACCTTCTCCAGCAGGTGGAGACCGCGCCTGTGGCCGGTTCGGTCTACCGTCGCACCGGCCATGGCGCTGAATATATCTATGCGAAGACGCCTGTGGGATCCGGCCGAATTGACCAGTTCGTCGGCAAGAGCGGGGATTCCGAGGCCGAGGAACGCGCCATGTCTCTACAGACCGGCGCGGAACTCGCGACGCAGCGTCGCCGCATCGTTGCTTTCTTGCGCCGCCAAGGGCTATCGGGACCCGATCGCGCCATGGGCGCCATATTGGATGTCCTGGCCCACGCCGGCTTGTTCAAGGCCGGCGCGGTCCTCGTGGGCACGGCGGCCTATCTGATCAGCGAACCCCTGGTCGGAAGTCGCCTGCCGTCGCCCACCTTGATGACGGGTGACGTCGATTTGGCCACCGCGAGCGTTGCGCTCACGGCGGAGCCGCCTGAACGCCTGGAGACCATTCTGCGGCGGGCCGATCCGACATTCGAGGGCGTGCCGCAGCTGAAGGCCAAGGCGCCGCCCTCGCGGTTCCGCAGCGCCAACGGCTATCTGGTCGATCTCGTCACGCCGACGCGAAGCCGCGAGGATTCCAATCCGGTGGCGCTCGCCGCATTGAATGCCGGGGCCGCACCCTTGCAGTATCTGGCGTGGCTGATCGATGGCTCGGTACGTACGGTCGCCTTGTCCGGCGCCGGGGTTCTGGTGAACGTCCCCCAGCCGGCGCGTTACGCCGTGCACAAGCTGATCCTGGCCCAACGCCGCGACGCCTCGGGCCGATTGAAGCGCGCCAAGGACCTGGACCAGGCCAAGGCCATGATCGAGGTGCTGCGCAGGCATGACCCGTTTGCGCTGGAGGATGCGCTGAACGACGCCCGCGCGCAGGGTGAGAAAGGCTGGAGCGAGCCAATCTCTCGCTCGCTCAGTGAGATTGGGCTGAGAGACATCTAACAGCGTCCAGGCGCCGGCTCCGTAAATCCCGTCGGCGCGCGCCGCCTTCGCCTAAACCCAGAGGACCCCATGAGACAGAACCCGCCGGCGCAGCCGGATGCGGGCGCGAACGGCTATGCGCCGGGCGCGCCCGAAGAGACCGATGCGGCCGAAGCGCCCCCGCCGGATGACGACGACGAGGATGATGGTGACGGCCTGGTCGAGGTGCAGCACGAGGGCAAGACCTATTCCGTGCCGGCGCCGCTGAAGGGCGCGCTGATGCGTCATGCGGACTATACCCGCAAGACCCAGGCTCTCGCGCAGCAACGGCAGGCGCTGGACGCTGGCCATCAGGCCTTGCAACAGGCGGCCGAGGCGCACGGCGCGCATCTGGCCGACTGCGCCCGGCTGGTGGCGCTCGGCGATCAGATCGCGCGGCTGGAGCAGCAGAACTGGCCCGCCCTGCACCAGCAGAATCCGGCCGGGGCTCAGCAGCTGCTGACCCAGCTGTTTCAGATGAAGCAGGCGCACGAGATCGCGGCCGGGCAACTCGCGCACAAACAACAGGTCCAGGCCTTCGACCGGCAGCGCCAACACGCTCAGCAGATCGAACAGGGCAAGGCCCAACTCGCGCAACAGATCGACGGCTGGTCGCCGGAATACGCCGCCAAGCTGGGGCAGTTCGCCATGAGCCAGGGCCTGACGCCGCAGGAGGTTTCCTCGGTCAGCGACCCCCGGCTGGTGGTGCTTCTTCACCACGCCTACCGCGGACATCAGGCCGACCAGCAACAGGCCGCCGGCCAAAGGCTGGCCCAGGCCCAGGCCGTGCGCCCCGCCGTTCAGGTGGGCGGCGGCGGCTCCGCTCCCCAAGACCCCAATCGCATGTCCACCGATGACTGGATGCGCCACCGGCGCGGCCAGCTCCGCAAAAAGGTTCGATAGACCATGGCCAACGCTCTTCTCACCCCGCAACAGATCACCCGCGAAGCCTTGCGCGTGCTGCACAACAAGCTGACCTTCATCGGCGCGATCAACCGCCAGTACGACGACAGCTTCGCCAAGGCCGGCGCCAAGATCGGCGACACCCTCAAGATCCGCCTGCCTAATCAGTATACGGTTAGAACGGGCAAAACCCTTTCAGCTCAAGATGTTACTGAGCAGAGCGTGTCGCTGCAGATCGCCACCCAGAAAGGGGTGGACGTGAACTTCTCGTCCTCCGAACTCACTCTGTCCCTGGACGATTTCTCCAGCCGCATCCTGGAGCCGGCCATGGCGGTGCTGGCGGCCTCACTCGAGGCCGACGCCTTCACGATGTACAAGGATGTCTATCAGCAGGTCGGGACGGCGGGGACCACGCCCAACACCTTGCTGACCTATCTGCAGGCCCGAGCGAGGCTGAACAACAGTCTCACGCCCATGGACGCCAATCGCACGGCGCACCTGTCGCCATTGGCCACGGCCACCATCGTGGATGCGCTCAAGGGTCTGTTCCAGGACTCCAGCGCCATCCGCGAGCAGTACCGCGAGGGCTCCATGGGCCGCACGGCCGGGTTCGACTGGTTCGAGAACCCGCTGGTCCCCACGCACACCAACGGCAACACCGTGGCGGGGGTGACGGTGAGCGGGGCGGGCCAGACCGGGCCCGCGCTGAACATCGGCGGGGTGGCCAACACCAACACCTTCGCCCACGGCACGACCTTCACCATCGCCGGCGTCTATGAGGTGCATCCGGAGACCAAGGCGGTGACGCCGCGCCTGCAGCCCTTCGTGGTGGCGGCGGACGCCACCATGACCGGTACGACCGGCCAGCTTTCAATCAGCCCGGCCATCGTCACGGGCGGCGCCCAGCAGAATGTGAGCGCCTCGCCGGCCAACGGCGCGGCGATCACCATCACAGGCGCGGCTTCCACCGGCTATGAGCAGGAGATGGCGTTCCACCGCGACGCCTTCGCCTTCGCCACGGCCGATCTGGTGCTGCCCAAGGGCGTCGATTTCGTGGCGCGGGAGGTCTACGACGGGGTGTCGATGCGCATCGTGCGCGCCTACGACATCAACAACGACGCCTTCCCCTGCCGGATCGACGTCTTCTACGGCTTCCAGACCATCCGTCCACAGATGGCCTGCCGCATCACCTCCTAAGCCTGACCCAAACGCCGGAGGACAAGATGCGTCCTCCGGCGCCTCTGTCGCCGCAGGAGATGACCATGGCGCTTGCGACCTATGACGACCTGAAGGCCGAGATCGCCGCCTGGTTGAGGCGCTTGGACCTCACGGCCGAGATCCCTAGCTTTATCGCCCTGGCCGAGGCGCAGATGAACCGTCGCCTGCGCGTGCGGCCCATGACCGCGCGGCTGACCCAGAGCTGGAGCGATGAATACGTCGACCTGCCGACCGACTTCCTGTCCGAACGGCTCGTGAAGCTGACGAGTAGCGCCGGGACCACGGTGCTGCGCTACCTGACGGCCGAGGAGATGGACGCCAAGCTCAGGGCGCCCGCGAGCGGCAAGCCGCGTTTCTACGCCCTGTACGGCTCGGAGCTCAGGCTGCATCCGGTCCCGGATCAGGCTTATGCGGCCGAGCTTGTTTATCTGCAGGCGCTGCCGGCCCTGTCCGACAGCAATCCGAGCAACTGGCTGCTAACCGGCCATCCGGACGCTTATCTGTACGGAGCCCTGACCCAGTCCGCGCCCTATCTGCGCGCCGATGAGCGGCTGCAGACCTGGACCGCCCTGTTTGGCGCGGTGCTGACCGACATCGAGACCGCCGACCGCACGGGCGCGGCGGCGCGACTGATCTCCGACGCGCCAACGGGCGGGCGCGAACGCTTCAACATCATCAGGGGCTGACATGGGCGACACGACAACCGCCAACTACGGCTGGACCAAGCCCGAGGTAGGGGCTTCGTCCGATAGCTGGGGAACCAAGCTGAACGGGGACCTGGACAGCATCGACACAGACCTGAAGGCCGTGGCGATGGCGGCGTCCGCCCTACTGGTCGCGGGCATGATCATCCACTGGTACGGTCTGGCGGCGAGTTGCCCGGCCGGCTGGGCCATTTGCGACGGAACCAACGGCACGCCGGACCTGCGCGACCGGTTCATTGTGGGCGCGGGCAATACCTACGCCTTGAGCGATTCCGGCGGTTCGGCCAGCCAGACCATCACCGTAGACGCCCACGTCCTGTCCACGTCGGAAATGCCGGCTCACAGTCACGGGGTGACTGATCCCGGCCACAGCCATGGGGTCAGCGATCCAGGCCACAGTCACGGCGTGAGCGATCCGGGGCATAACCACGCGGTGGAAAACATCAGCGGGGGAAACAACCGCCAGGTCGGCGGCACGCCGACGGCCAATCTGTCGCCAGGAGTCATCTACACCGACAACGCCGACACCGGGATTTCCATCAACGGCGCGGGGACCGGCGTGTCGATCAATGGCGCCTATACGGGCGTCAGCACCCAGAGCGCGGGAGGCGGCGGCGGACACAGCCATACGGCCAGTGGTTCGACAAATCTGCCGCCCTATTACGGCCTGTACTTCATCATGAAGACGGCGTGAGACCGTGGCCTTCGTGGTCTTGGCGCCGCCCGCCGGCGTGTTCCGCAACGGCACGATCTACCAGGCCAAGGGCCGCTGGTATGACGCCGACCTGATCCGCTTTCAGCAGGATCAGATCAAGCCCGTGGGCGGTTGGCAGCTGCGCTCCTCGGCCGCGGCGTTCAGCGGCGCCGCGCGGGCGGTGCTGAGTTGGCGCGACAATTCCAACAGCCGCTGGATCGCCGTCGGCACGCATTCCAATCTGTATGTGCAGGACGAGGCGGGCGCCAACCACGACATCACGCCCAGTGGCTTCACCGTCGGC
>Ga0302157_10002189_pt1 | contig 23018 bp, 21 predicted proteins | sample I_Bog_N3_3_FD_193502 | JGI IMG/M metagenome (GOLD analysis project Ga0302157, IMG submission 193502) | Peat permafrost microbial communities from Stordalen Mire near Abisko, Sweden - I_Bog_N3_3 | ecosystem: Environmental > Terrestrial > Soil > Wetlands > Peat | place: Sweden: Abisko, Stordalen... | reverse complement strand
AGAAAGCGCGAGGGCATAGAAGACTCCGGCATGTCGTTGCCGTAGCGGCGCCGGTAGCGCGCGCGGGTAAGCAGCAGCGTGTCCATCGCGCGGGTCATGCCGACGTAGCAGAGGCGGCGCTCCTCCTCCATCTGCTCGGGGTCGGTGAGCGTGCGCGAGTGCGGAAACAGCCCCTCTTCCATGCCCGCCAGAAATACCAGCGGGAATTCGAGGCCCTTAGCCGCGTGTAGGGTCATCAGCGTCACGCGGGCCTCGGCGGAGTAGCTGTCCGCATCGCTCACCAGCGCCGCGTGATCGAGAAACTCGGCGAGCGACTCTCCGCGTGCGGTCGCATCCTGCGCGGCGTTGGCCAGCTCCTTCAGGTTCTCAATGCGCGAGAAGGACTCGGGTGTGGCCTCCTCTTCCAGCGCGCGGATGTAGCCGGAGCGGTCGTTGAGGAACTTGATCAGCTCCGGCAGAGTCGCCGGGCCGCCGGGCTTGCGGAAGGCTTTCGCATCCCTTTCAATGTTGTCATCCTGAGCGGAGCGAAGGACCTGCTGTTCGCTTGCAGCGTCGTCAGCCGACCGCTTGAGCGGGATGGGCGCAAACGGATTGAGGCCAGCGGTGTTCTCCGGCGCAATTGTCGACAGCTCCTCCGTCGGCCCGAAGTCGAAGTCGAAGTTGAAGCTGGTGTCGAAGTCGGTGTTGGCGTCGTTGGGGATGAGCGGGGTCTCTGCCTCTGCGCCAAAGTTGAAATCAGCAGGGTCTTGGCTGAGTTCCGAGCTTCGAGTCGCGAGTTTCGAGTCGGCGAGCAACTTCGCCGCAAAATCCGGCCCCAGCATGGCGCGCGCGTCTTCAATGAGCTTGCGGAAGTTCCCCAGCGCCGCCAGCGCGCGGGCCGGCAGCAGCTGTTCCTCCGCTGCGCGCTCGATCGCGTCCCAGGTGCTCACGCCGGCGGTCAGCGCGATGCGTTCCAGTGTCTCCATGGTCGTCTTGCCGATGCCGCGCGGCGGCGAGTTCACCACCCGGCCCAGCGCGATGGAGTCGTGCGGATTCTGCACCAGCTTCAGGTAGCTGAGGATGTCCTTCACCTCGGCGCGATCATAGAAGCTGAAGCCGCCCACCATGTGGTACTGGATCTGGTAGCGGCGCAGCGCCTCCTCCACCAGCCGCGACTGCGAGTTGGTGCGGTACAGCACCGCACAGCGCGGAGGCTCGTCTCTCTCCGCGCCGTCGCCCGCCTCGCGAAAGTACGTCGCGATGCGGTCGGCGATGAACAGCGCCTCGTTCTCGCCGTCGGCGCCTTCGTAGTAGCCGATGAGCGAGCCGCCCTCGCGCGTGGTGAACAGCGTCTTGCCCTTGCGCTGCACGTTCTGCGCCACCACCGCCGAGGCGGCTTCGAGGATCGTCTGCGTGGAGCGGTAGTTCTGCTCCAGGCGGATGGTCTTCGCCGCGGGAAAGTCCTTCTCGAAGTCGAGGATGTTCTTGATGTCCGCGCCGCGCCAGCTGTAGATGCTCTGGTCCTCGTCGCCGACGACACACACGTTGCCGTGCGCGCCCAGCAGCTTCATCAGCTCGTACTGCGGGCGGTTCGTGTCCTGGTACTCGTCGATCAGCAGATATTTGTAGCGCCGGTTGTAACGCTCGCGCACCTCGCTCGACGACTTTAGCAACCGCACCGTCTCCAGCAGCAGGTCGTCAAAGTCCAGCGCATTCGCCTTGGCCAGCTCGTCGCGGTAGATCTTGAAGATGTGCGCGATGCGCTCTTCCATCGGGTTCGTGCTGGCGAGAAAGTACTCCTGCGGGTCGATCATGTGGTTCTTCGCCCAGCTGATGCGTCCCAGCGCCACGCGCGGCTTGAGCTGTTTGTCATCAAAGCCCAGCCGCTTGATCGCCGCCTTTACCACCGCCTGCTGGTCGGTCTCGTCGTAGATGGCGAAGGTGCGCGTCAGTCCTTTGCCGCCGATGCGCAGGGCCTCAATGTCCCGCCGCAGCACACGCACGCAGAAGCTGTGGAACGTCGCCAGCGTGGGCTGCGCCAGCGTCGTATGCCCCAGGATCTTCTCCACGCGTTCGGCCATTTCTTTGGCGGCCTTGTTGGTGAAGGTCACCGCGAGGATCGCGTCCGGCGAGACGCCGCGCTCCTGTATCAGGTACGCGATGCGGTGGGTGATCACGCGCGTCTTGCCGCTGCCCGCGCCGGCCAGCAGCAGCACCGGCCCGTCCACCGCCAGAATTCCCTCGCGCTGCTGCGGATTCATGTTGGCGAGGAGGTCGGTCACAGCTTCTATTTTAGTGGCTCATCCTTCGCGTCCGGCCTGTGCCAAAGTATCTGCCGCAGCAGGCCCATCCAGGTCATCGCCTCGCGGTGCGTCGCGCCCAGCTGCTGCACCAGTTGGCGGGCCAGCGGCTCGGTCGCATTGTGCGGGTAGCGGCGCGTGTAGTGCGTGGCGTGCATCACGTCCAGCAGCAGATGGGTCAGGCGTTCGCGGTCGTCCGCCGTGGCGGCGGCCTCGTGCAGCACTGGCAGCGCGCGCGATCCCTCAAAGCCCGCGCGCGTCAGCTCATACAGACACACCGCGACCGCCTGGCCCAGGTTCATCGAGAGGTGCCTTGCCGGCTTGTCATCGGCGCTCTGCGGATCGAGAGGCGAGGGATCGAAGAGCGGGATGGTCGTCAACAGCGAGCAGTGGCTGAGCTGCTCGTTGGTCAGCCCGGTCTTCTCCGAGCCGAACAGCAGCGCTGCGCGTTGAGACGAAGCTTCCAGTGCGTTCACCATCATCGGCGCAGCCAGTTGCAGCGGCAGCACCGGCCGGCTGAGTCCGCGCTCCCCCACAGCCGTGGTCCCAATCACCAGGTGGCAGTCCGCAATGGCCTCCGCCAGCGTGTCGAAACGGCGAGCCCTCTGCATCACGTCCGCGGCAGCGACGGCGGCGGGATTGTCCGCCGATAGCGACTCAAGCTGCGCGGCCTCAAACGGCGCCGCGAAGTCATTCGCGATGCGCAGGTCGCCGAAGCCAAAGTCGCGCAGCGCACGGGCCGCGGCGCCGATGTTGCCCGGGTTGCGCGCCCCCACCAGCACGACAGTCAGGCGCGAGCGCGCAGCGGCGGAGAGCATACGACAGAGTGTAGAGCGTAGAGATAGGCAAAAGCGAAGGGCCGGCGTCGTCGCCGGCCCCTCTTTTTGCTGCTGGTGGTTAGTGCTTGTCCTTCTCGTTGCCGCCCTTGGGTGGGGGCGGGGATTTGGGTGCAGGTTGCGGGCGCGGCGCGGGCTGCGCGCGGGGCGCGGTGTTGTCATTGTGCTTCTCGTTGTAGATCTGACGGCTGGCTCCGTTCTGCTCCTTATTGACCTGCTGACGCTCCTGCGGGGTGAGCGCGCCGCCGTTGGCTACGCGGTCATTATGCACCTGGTTGTTGATGTTGGCCTGGCGCTGGTCAGCACGCGCGGCCTCGCCGGAGGTCATCTGACCGCTGCGCTCGCCCTGCGCAATGCGTCCCGCCTGGTTGGCCTCGCGCTGGTTCACGCTGGGGTTGTAGTTGTGGCCCATCTGGCGGTCCTGCGCGGTGATGGGCTGCGACGCCGCATGCTGCTGCGCGACGCTATGGTAGGCATTCACGTTCGCGGCCGCGGTGGTGCCGGGGTGTCCGCCGTTGAACGCCGCATACTGCGTGCGGTCTCTGGCGGCGATGCCCTCATGCTGCGCCTGGGCGCCGGTGGGCTGCAGGTGCGCCTCGCCGGAGAAGCGCGCCTCCTCCGGGCTGGGCTGGCGGTTGATGCCGCCGGGGCCGTTGAAGCTCACATGGTTGTTGTTGATGATGGTGTTGTGGACGACTACCTCGCGGTCCACGTAGACGTTCCCCGGACGGTAGCCGCCGCCGAAGTTCACCACCGCGCTGTTGTAGAAGAAGCCGCCGCCGCGCCACTCGCCGCCGAAGAAGCCGATACCGCCGTAGCCGAAGCCGTAGTTGATCCCACCGTAGTAGCCCACGTGGAGGCCCCAGTAGCCGGGATGAAAGCCATAGAAGCCACCCTCATAGCCCCAGTACGGCGGCGTCCACAGGTAGCCGGGCCGCGGCGCCAATACCCACACGCCGGGCACCCAGTAGTAGCCCGCATCTCCGTAGGCCCAGTAGCCGGGCGTCCAGATGTAGCCATCGCCGGGGATGGGCGGCTGCACGTAGACGGGAAGCACGGGCGGAGCGAAGCCCACCGAGATAAAGACGCCCGCGTGTGCCTGCTGCACGGGAAGCACCGCCATGGGAACGGCGAAGGCCGCGGCGATAAAAAGACTGCGAGCTGCCGTAATCTTAAAGTTGCGAAGCGACTTGAAAAACTTCATTTGAAGATCTCCTTGCTGCGGCTCCGGCCATGGGCCAGATTTTGCCGAGCACCCAGAATACTCTGGGTTCGGTTGGCTAGAACACGGATAGTGCGGCCTTGTTGTGCGGGCGGGTTCAGCAAATTCGTTATGAGGACACAGGGGATGGTGAGATCACCTATCCATGCAGCATAGGCAGCACGGCCGCCAGCGCCACAATGACTAACACCGCGGCCACATACGCCCACGCTGCGGGCCGCGCGAAGTTCAGCGTCCAGCCCCAGCCGTAGCGCTTGGCCACCAGAACGGAGGCGTCCGATGGGTTGTAGTAGACCAGGCCTCCAGCGTGCCACATAGCGTCGGGAGTGCCGTCGTAGGCCTCACCGGTGCGCGTGGAGCGCAGGACGCGCCACAAAAGCCAGAGGATTACAACGAACGTCGCCAGCAGCGGCACGGAGAGCCACTCCAGCATGCTCCCGAGACTGAGCCCTTGCAGCAACGGCAGCAACCCGGTCAGCACAAACACCGCGCAGAGGCACCACGTGAGTGTGGCCAGCGGCGCCAGCGCTAGCCGGCGCTGCCCGCTCTGCGGCCCCGGTGCCCGTCCGATGAACGCAACCAGCCCAGTGAGCAGCAGCACCACCATCGCGCCCAGCAGCAGCGGAAGGTAGACGTCTGCGGGCGACTTCGTTCCCCAACCGTCGACTACTCCGGCGGCGTTCCAGTGCTGCGGCCAGCGCGCGGGGATCTGCGTCCAGTGCAGGCGCAGCCAGAGAGCCGTGGACACCAGCGGCAGCAGCGCCGCGGCGCTTGCAACAATGCTGCCGAGCGGCCGCGTGGCCGCCAGATCGGCGCTGCGTACCAGCGGCACCGCGACCGCGTGGGGGCGCAGGGCGCGCCGCTCCCGCTGCCACAGCAGCATCCCGCCCAGCAGTTCGACCAGGATGGCGGCCGTGGGAACTGCTGTCAGCGTCCACACCTCATCCATGACCAGAAGCCCCCCAGCCAGCGCCAGCACAAAGACGGTCAGCAGCATCGTGCCCAGCCGGTAGCGCCACACCGCAGAACGGGCTTCGGTGGAGTCCGCAAACTCCAGCGGGACGCTTACGCCGAAGAGCAGGCCGCGCCGCTGACGGCCCAGTGTGGGCAGAAGAGCGCCGATCAGGACGATCGGAAAGAGGGTGGTGAGGAGCATCATCCAGTGCATCAGTCTTGCACCTCCAGCGCAGCGGCTACTTCCATCACAATCCAGCGGTCACTCAATCCCTTGCCTCGCAGCTCGGCCACCAGGTGGCGCAGCCGCTTGCCCTCCTGCTGTTGTGCCGTCTCGTCCGGCTCGGCCGGCCGTTGCCGGTACTCCACCAGCACGCCGCGGCGGTTGGTGATCTCTACCCAGCCGTCCTCGGCCAGCACGCGGTAGGCCTGGGCAACGGTGTTGTGGTGGATGCCCAGGGACGCCGCCAGCTCGCGCACCGTCGGCAGCTTCATCCCTGGCTCCAACTTGCCGGAGACGCACAGCGCTCGCACCCCATCCACAATCTGCCGGTAGACCGGGACCGGCCCGTCCAGCACCACGCGAATCTCCATTTCTGTCTCTCCTCGGGAAAAGTGCACCCACAACTTTGTACACTGTACACAGACAATGTACAGAAGGTCCAGGCCTAAGTGCAATGTTTTGCCAACTTTAGCCAAAAAGGTGGGTGGGGGGGCTACGGGGGGCGCACGTGGGCAGAATGTGGAACCCGCGCCCTACACTGGAGAGACGCCCCCGAGGACCCGATTGGCCGACAACTTTGCCCAGACCGTTAAGCAGCAGGCCGATATCGTCCGCATCGTGGGCGAGTACCTCAAGCTGCGCAAGTCGGGCGCAAACTGGTCGGCGCTGTGCCCGTTTCACAAAGAAAAATCGGGCTCCTTCTATCTCTATCCGAACACCGCGAGCTACTACTGCTTCGGCTGCCACGAGCACGGCGATGTCTTCACCTTCGTGATGAAGATGGACACGCTCACGTTTCCGGAGGCAGTCCGCGCGGTCGCCACAAAGATGGGCATTGCGCTGCCCGCGCGCGAGTTCCACTCACCGGAAGAAGCGCGCAACGCCGGTCTGCGCAAGCAGTTGCTGGACGCGCATGAGGCCGCGACACAGTACTTCCAGCAGAGCCTGCAGTCGCCGGAAGCGGCGCGCGCACGTGAGTATCTCAGCGGCCGCGGCGTCACCGCGGAGACTATCGCGACCTTCCGCATCGGGTATGCGCCGGAGAGCTTCAACGACATGCGCGAGCGGTTGAGCAAGCACTTCAGCGATGAGGTACTGCGCGCCAGCGGCCTGTTCAGCGCCAAGGAACAAACGGACGGCAGCGCCGGCCAGATGTATGCGCGCTTCCGCAAGCGCATCACCTTCCCCATCGCGAATGAGCAGGGCAAGACCATCGCCTTCACCGCGCGCGCGTTGGACAACGCTGAGCAGGACGCGAAGGCCGGCCCGAAGTATCTGAACTCGCCCGAGACTCCGCTTTATACGAAGGGGCAAGTCCTCTTCAACCTGGACAAGGCGAAAGCGGCCATCAAGGCGCAGGACGCAGCGCTGCTGGTCGAAGGGCAGATGGACTGCATCTCTCTGTTCATGGCCGGTGTGCAGAACGTCATCGCCACCAGTGGAACGGCCTTCACGGAGCATCAGGTGCGGATGCTGGCGCGCTTCACCAAACGCGTGTGGCTGAACTTCGACCCTGACAAAGCCGGCATGAATGCCGCGGAGAAGACGCTCTCGTTACTGGTCGAGGAAGGCTTTGAACCTCGCGTCATCATGCTCGAAGGCGGCCTCGACCCGGACCGCTTCGTGCGCGAGCGCGGTGTGGAGGCTTACGCGAATGCCGTGAAGGCCGCGGAGCGCTATGCGGACTTCCTCATCGAGCGGGCGCGGTCGGAGTTTGGCACGCGCACGCCGGAAGCCAAGGTGAAGGCGCTGAACATGCTGCTGCCGCACATCCGCCGGATTCCCAACCCGATCGCGCGTAACGACTTCGCCGAGAACGCCGCGCAGAAGCTGGGCATTGAGAGCAGCCTGATGCGGCAGGAGCTGAAGCAGGCCGCGCAGCAGCGGCTGGAGAGCGTCCGCGCGCCGCAGTTGCGTGCGGTGACAGAGGTGGAGCGAATTCTGTTGCGCGCTCTGGTCTTGCCCGAGGCGGACTCGGCGCGCGCGCTGTCGGCGGAGGAGTTGGGCGGGCATCCGGACTGGTTCGCTGATCTGGCCAGCGCCGCGGTGATGGAGGCGCTGGTGAACGCTCCCGCGCCGGACAATCCCTTTGAGGCCGCGCCCGACGATGCCTCGCGGGCACTGCTGGCGCGTGCGTTGCAGTCGGAGGTGGAGACCGTCGAGGAGACGAGCGAGGTCTCCGCGGCGCGCGTACAGAGCGCTCTGGAGACGCTGCATGACAAGTACATCGAGCGCCGCCAGCGCGAGCTGCGGGTGCAGATGGATGAGGCGCAGCGGCGCGGCGACGATGCAATACTGCTGCATCTGGCCCAGGAGAAACTGCGCCTGGACCGCGAACGCAAGCGGTAATTCCAGCTCTTCGCCTCTGGTTCCGTTGGTAGAATGGCGCTCATGCCGCTCAACCGATATGTCTCTCCGTCTGTTGCCCTTCTCCTAGCCTCTTTCGCGATGCCCGTCGTGGCGCAGCGCGTGTACACCGCGCAGGACTATGCTCAGGCCGAGCGTTGGATGGGCTACAACGTCAACAGCCTGGTGCAGCACACCATCGGCCACGTGGATTACCTTATCGACGGCCGCATCTTATACGCCGATCCGGTAAAGGGTGCGACGAACTACGTGCTCGCCGACCCGGCCAAAGGCACGCAGGCGCCGGCCTTCGACAACGCCAGGCTCGCTGCGGCGCTGACCATTGCAGCCAAGCGCAAGGCCGACCCCGCGCATCTGGGAGTAAGTGAATATGCGGCGGAGGCGAACGGCGGCTTTGCGGTGACCACGCGTGCGGGACTCTTCCACTGCGATGCAGCCGTGACCGCATGCACCCGGGAGCCGGACCCGGCCAAGCCTGCCGCGCCGACAGTGCGTCCCGCCTCAGGGCGCCGTAGCGCGGCCCCGGCGAATGCATCGCCGGATAAGAAGCTTGAGGCCTTTATTCGCGACCACAATCTTTGGGTGCGCGTTGTGGCCACCGGCGCAGAACGGCAGTTGACCACCGACGGCGTGGAGGACTTCGGCTATGCGACGGACAACGCCGGCTGGCAGCACTCGGACGCTGCGGTGCTCACGTGGTCGGCAGACTCCAGTAAGATCGCGACCTTCCAGCAGGACCAGCGCAAGACCGGGATGATGTACCTGGTCCCGACTGGCTTCCGCCATCCACAACTTGAGGCGTGGCGCTATCCGCTGGTGGGTGACAAGGACGTCACCATGATTGAGCCGGTCGTGATCGACGTGGCGACGGCGAAGATGGTACGGCTGCAGACCGCTCCATTGGAGCACCGCAGTATGGAGTGCGACGACGTGAGTTGCAGCGGAGACGGTCGCTGGGACGATGTAGAGTTCTCCCCCGACGACGCAAGGCTGGCGTTCGTGAAGACCTCGCGCGACCACAAGGATGAGACGGTGTGCGTCGCCGAGACCTCCACGGGCGCGGTGCACGAGATCTATCACGAGCACCTGGGTACCTACTACGGCTGGCAGGCCAAGACCGACTGGAAGTTGCTGTGGAGCGCGAATGAGTTCCTGTGGGTGAGCGAGCGGAGCGACTGGGCGCAGTTGTATCTCTACGACCTGACCACGGGCGCTCTTAAGAACCAGGTCACGCACGGCGACGGTCCGGTCTCCGACGTGAAGTATGTGAACGAGAAGGCACGCGTCGTCTACTTCACTGCAACAGGCAAGCAGAAGGGTGTGCATCCCTACTACGAGCAGTTGTATCGTGTGGGGCTGGACGGCAGGGCTCAGACGCTGCTGACGCCGGAGGCGATGGACCACAAGATCACCATGGCCAAGGACGGCAGCAGCTTCGTCGATGTGTACTCGACTGTGGACACGCCGCAGACGGCGGTGGTGCGCGACGACACCGGCAAGGTAATTCTGACGCTGGCGAAACAGGACATCTCCGCGCTCCTGGCGACGGGATGGAAGCCACCCATGGCCTTCACCGTGAAGGCACGCGACGGGCAGACGGACCTCTACGGCTATCTGGAGCGACCGACCAACTTCGATCCCGCGAAGAAGTATCCGGTAGTGGACGAGGTCTATCCAGGCCCGCAGGATGCCGTGTGCTCGCTGATGGGCTGGGGATTCTCCGCAGCGCGCGGTGACAATCAGGCGCTCGCGGATCTGGGCTTTGTCACGCTGTGCGTCGATGGCATGGGCAATCCGCATCGTTCCAAGACGTTCCATGACGCTCACGCTTCCAAGCCCGAAGAGATGGGCGACGATACCATTCCCGACCAGGTGGCAGGCATCAAGGACCTGGCTGCGCGGTATGCGTGGATCGATTCGGGCCACGTGGGTATCTGGGGCCACTCCGGAGGCGGCAACGCGACGGTCTCGGCGATGTTCCACTTTCCGGAGTTCTTCAAGGTGGGCTGGGCAGAGAGCGGCAACCACGACCAACGCGACTATGAGGACGACTGGGATGAGCGCTGGGCAGGGCTGGAACTCGTGCAACCCGACGGCAAGAGCAACTACGACGCGCAGGCCAATGAGAACTACGCCAAGAACCTGAAGGGCCACCTGATGCTCACCCACGGAACCATGGACGACAACGTGCCGCCGACCAACACACTGCTGGTGGCTGATGCTCTCATCAAGGCGAACAAGAGCTTCGACCTGATAATGATTCCCAACGCGCACCATGGCTACGGAGTGGCGACGTCCTACATTACGCGGCGGCGTTGGGACTACTTCGTTCGCTACCTCGCGGGCGGCGTTCCGCCGGAGAATTACTCCATGTCCGCACCAGAGGTGCCACGGTAGTAGCGTTCTGGCCTAGAACATCGCGCGGACCTGTTTCGGTGTGACGCCTTGATCGCGCAACGCCCGCAGCGAAAGCGCATCGTGGCGCTTCGCTAGCCGGAGCCCGGAGCCGTCGCGCATTAGGTCGCAGTGGTAGTAGCTCGGTATTGGCAACCCGAGCGCGCGCTGCAACAAGATCTGACGTGCGGTGGACTTTAGCAGGTCGCGGCCTCGGACGACCTCGGTAATAGACATGGCGGCATCGTCTACGACGCAGGCGAGCTGATAGCTCGGCAGGCCATCCTTGCGCCATATAAGGAAGTCGCCGAAGTCGACGCCAGGTGTGAAGATTTGGAGTCCGCAGTGTAGATCGAGGAAGGCAGCCGCATCGTTCGTGGGGATGAGGAACCGGTAGTTGGTGTTGGGTTGGAATGGGACCAGGTCGTCCGCAGCTTCCTGCTGCCGGCAGCGACCGGAGTAAATTGGCTCGTCATCCTCGTCGTGCGGCGCTGCGACGGATTGAGCCAGGTCGCGGCGCGAACAAGTGCAGGGATAAGCGAGTCCCGCAGCGAGCAGTTGCTGTAGGGCATTGCGATAGAGCGGCAGGCGGTCGGACTGTTGCACTTCGCCGTCCCAGTTGATGCCGAGCCAGCGCAGGTCCTCCTTCATCGCCATGGAGAACTCCGCACGGGAGCGTTGCGGGTCGAGGTCGTCATCGCGCAGCCAGAGCTTGCCATTCACGGCGCGGGCTCGTTCAAAGGCAACCCAGAAGGTGCGCGCATGGCCAAGATGCAGCAGGCCGGTGGGCGAGGGCGCTAAGCGGCCAGTGTACATAGGTGGTCCTACAGCCAGCCTTTGGCTCGAGCGATCCTCGCAGCATCCGTGCGGTTGGCGGCGCCGAGCTTGGCGATGGCTTCGGAGAGGTAGTTGCGTACCGTGCCCTCGGAGAGCCGCAGCTCGGCGGCGATCTCGGCGGAGGAGCGGCCGTCGCCGGCGCGTTGCAGGATGGCGCGTTCGCGGTCGGTGAGCGGGTCGGCGTCTGCACTCCAGGCCTCAGCGGCGAGAGCGGGGTCTACGGCACGCAGGCCGGCGTGGACCTTGCGGATGGCCTCCGCAAGTTCGCTGGCTGGGCGCTCCTTGAGCAGATAGCCGCGGGCGCCGGCGTCCAGCGCGCGGCGCAGGTAGCCGGGTCGTGCGAAGGTGGTCAGGATAATCACTCGTGTTTTCAATTCGGCCTGTTGCAGAACGGCCGCAAACTCCAGCCCGGTCATCTGAGGCATCTCGATGTCCGTGACGACGACATCCGGAGAGAGTTCGCGGGCCAGCCTTTGCGCCTCGCGGCCATTGGCGGCCTGTCCGACGATGGTGATGTCAGGTTCAAGATCGAGCAGCGAGGCGAGCGCACCGCGCAGCATGGTCTGATCTTCTGCGAGCAGAACGCGGATGGGGTTGGCTGACCCGCTCACGACGTGGACGTCTCCAGTCGTAGCGGCAGAGAGATGAGCAGGCGTGTGCCGCGTTGCCTGGCATAGCCGCATTCGAGCGAGAGCTGGCCTCCGACGGACTCGACTCGCTCCCTCATCCCGCGCAGGCCGTTACCCTCGCGGAGTTCACCGCTTTGGCCGTTATCCTCGACCAACAGGCGGCGCTGGCCGTCCTCAGAGACGAAGCGCAGCATGCAGGTCGTGGCGCGGGCATGGCGTACGATGTTCGTCACGGCTTCGCGCAGAGCGAGAGCGAGCACGGTCTCTTCGGCGGCGGTGATAGCGGCGCTGTGGGAGGATATGGACTCGGCGATGAGGGTGACGCCGGCCGCGTCGAGGGTGCGGCGCGCGGCCTCGATCTCGGCGGGGAGGCCGCGGGCGCGATAGCCGCCGATGGCCTCCCGAACTTCGGCGAGCGCGGTGCGGGCGGTGCGTTCCACATCGCCAATCTCCACTGCCGCGCGGACCGGATCCCGTTCGACCAAACGTCCGGCAAGCTCGGCCTTGAGCACGATCACGCTGAGGGTGTGGCCCAGCACATCGTGCAGGTCGCGGGCGATGCGTTCGCGCTCGGCGACGGCGGCGAGCGCCAGGTTTTCTTCCTGCGCGGCCAGCAGTTGCTTCTCGGCGCGGCGCTGCTGGGCGAAGAAGATGTTTCCGCCCCCCACGATCATCATGATGAAGATACCGATAATGGTGTTAGGCCATCCGACGTGGAAGTAGCCGTGAGGCACGTGGACGGTGAAGTAGTAGCCCTCGCCGAGGACCAACATGGCCAGCAGGAGAAATAGGGAGAGAACGCGCCGCAGCGAGACGACGCTGAAGGGGATGAACGCAGCCGCGTAGACGAAGAGGCATGACGCGCCGGGGTTCCAGGGAAAGGTCACCATGCCCAGAACGAAGGTAAGGAAGATGGTCCAGTGTTGGAAGGCGTGCCCCGCATCGCACGAACGCACGTAGAAATAGAAGATGCCGAGGAACGTGGCGAAGACCGCCAGCGTTCCGAGCCACAGCATGCGGCTCGGCTCCAGCAAGGGAGCGAGAAAGAGGAAGCCGGTGTAGGCGAGCCATATCCACGCCCAGTTGGGGTTGCGGGTGGAGCGCGTGATGGGGCTTGTGGTGCTCATGGTCACTTCCAAATGCAGTTTACGCGCTTCGGTCAGGAGTTCTGTTCCAGGCGGCGGAAGGCGACCCACGCGATCCCCAGCATCAGCAGCGTGAAACCCAGCAGCCCCATCCAGTGGCTCAGCGTGCTGCCTGCGAAGGCGTAGCCGAAGACGCCGAGCATCAACTGCGCGGCATGGTAGGTGGGCAGAATCACCGCAAAGTGCTGCAGGACCTTCGGCAGGAACATAATCGGCACCCATAAGCCGCCACAGAAGCTCATGGGCAGGTAGATCATGTTGGCGATGCCGGGCGCGGAGTTGAACGGCGCGAGCAGCGCCAGCACCATGCCCATCGCCGCGAAGGGGACCACTCCCGCGATGACCAGCGCGATCATGCGCGCGAACTGCACCAGCGTGATGGAGACGTGGCCCATCGTGATACCCAGCAGCGTAAGTATGCTGACGATGACCACGCCGAAGGCCATCGCGGTGATGCACTTGGCCAGCAGGTAGGCGAGCGGCGGCATGGGGCTCGCGCGTTTGAGCTCCAGCCAGCCGGCGGCCAGCTCCGCGGCCAGACCGATACCGACACCAAAGAGCGCCGCACCGACGATACCGAAGACCGCATAGGTCGCCAGCATGTACTTGGCCGCAGACTGGCCATGGATCGCCTCGCCGCGGTTCAGGACGAGGCCAAAGAAGATGTAGAAGACCACCGGAAAGCCTATGACCGAGAGCGAGAAGCCGCGTGTACGCAGCAGGCGCAGGAACTCAAAGCGGGTCTCGTTGAAGAAGATGCGCAGGATGCGCGCGAGGCTGCTGGATGGAGCGGCCGGAAGCGTGATGGCGGCGGTGGACATGGTGGACTCCTTCGGAGAGTTGTCAGAACTAGTTGCTGGTGAGTGCCAAGAATGCGTCTTCAAGAGCCGGGCTGCTGACTTCAAGCGAGTGGAGCGACTGGTCGAGCGCGAGCATCTCGCGCAGGGTGGACTCAGGCTGCGATGTGGTTACTGTCGTGAGGCCGTTGGCTATCTCGATAGCGGCGACTCCAGGCATGGCGCGCAGGTGTTCTTCGCCCAGCGCGGTGACGCAGCGGATGATCTTCAGGCCGAGCGCGCTGGGCTGTGACGACGTGGCTGCGGCGCCGAGCGACTTGACCTCGGCGGGCGTGCCCGCGCAGACCAGCTTGCCCTTGTTCAGCACGATGATGCGATGGGCCAGCGCATCGGCCTCTTCGAGATAGTGAGTCGTCAGCAAAACGGTCTTGCCGCGCGCGGCGAGCGAGCGGATTTGAGACCACATGGCGCGGCGAGCCTCGATGTCAAGGCCAACAGTCGGCTCGTCGAGGAATAGCAGATCGGGATCGCCTGCTAGCGCGAGTGCGAAGAGCATACGCTGCTTCTGGCCGCCAGAGAGCTGCACAAAGAAACACTGCTCAATGCCCTCCAGCCCGGCCGCCTTCACGATGTCCGCATAGGGCATGGGGTTGGGATAGTAGCCGCGGAAGAGGTTGACCTGCTCGCGGACGCGCAGCATGTGCGGCGCGGTCCCGATCTGCAGCATCACGCCGGTACGCAGGCGGGCGGCGCTGTGGCGCGGATCGGCGCCGAAGATGCTCACCGTGCCGGAGGTCGGCGAGCTCAGGCCCATCATCAACTTGACTGCAGTGGACTTGCCTGCGCCGTTGGGGCCGAGCAGAGCGACGATCTCACCGCGCCGCAGCGTGAGCGACAGGTCTTCCAGCGCGAGAACGCCGTTGGAGTAACGCTTGGTGACGTGGGTGAGCGAGGCGACCGTGCCGGCTGCGGCGGGTACGCCGTGGGTTGCGACTATTTCGGGCATGTCGAGAACGAGGCTCATCGGCTGGCTCCTTATGGCTGACTACAGGAGCAAGTATCCCGCGGCGCGGTGCGGACATGTAGTGAGCGGCGTCAGCAAAGCGTTGTGACGAATGTCATGCGGGGTTAGAGTGAAGGCACGGAGACTATAGGATGAAGCAGCGGCACTTCCATGCACATGAGACGGCGCGGATGGATGCACTGGACGGGTTGCCGCTGGCGGGATTCCGACGGCGGGCCCTGGGGCTGGCGGTGGATTCAGCTATCCTGCTCACGCTGTGGGTGACCATTGTTTTCCTGTGGCGAACACTGGTGTCACACATGCACGGCTCCACGCGGCTCGACTTCAAGTTCGACCGGCACTCAGCACCGGGGTTGGTCTTCTTCCTTTTGTACTATGCGCTGGCTTGCTATCTGGGCAACGGGCAGTCGCCGGGCAAGTGGGTGGCCAAGACCCGCGTGGTGTCGCTGACGCACAAGCGCATGGGCAGGTGGCAGAGCCTGGAGCGCGCATTGGGCTATGGCGCGTCCGCGCTGGAAGGCGGCTTCGGGTTCCTGCAGTACTTCATCCATCGCAACCGCCAGACCGTGCATGACCGTATCGCGGAGACGATTGTGGTGGACGAGAGCAGAAGGGCCAGACGGCTGCAAAAGGTGGAGGTGGAGGAGCCTGAAACGCTGGAAGGCTGAGTGTTCCTCCTTCTACATCCAATCTTCACCATACTTCACGGGTATCTGCGTAAACGCGATGCGGGTGGGGGCGCTGTCGCGGGCGGGCAACATGCCGGCGAAGTGCAACGTGGTGTGGCCGTACTTCAGGTTCAGCTTGTCCATGGTGGCGGAGAGCTGGTTGCGGTTGCCGGGCTCTTCGAATAGCGTGGCCTGCATCTCGTCCTCGGGGATGAGGTTGCGCAGCGTGACACCGACGAAGAAGGGCTTGCTGTACTCGGGGCCTGTAAGTCGCTGCGACCAGCACCCTTGCAGGGCCTCCAGCAAGGAGAGCGTGTCCTGCGCGGGGCGGAAGCGTGCCTCCATGCCCCAGCCGATGTTCTTGATGCCGCTGTAGTGCTGCTTCGATTTGCTGAGGCGCGCTGCCTGGTCGCGCGAGAGGGCATAACGCACGGCGACCGACAGCGAGGTGGTATGGAACTTCTCCATGCGCAGACGCATGGCCGCCTTGTGCAGCAGCTTGTGCGCGACCGCCCAGGCCCCGGTGTCGGAGCGGTGCTCGGGGGCGAGCACGTGGGAGTGCCCCAGCGACTTCTGGATGCCGCCGGGGATGGGCGCGCCGTCATCGCCGGTGACGGCCCCGCGCAGCCAGTGGTACATACGGTCGCCCCACACAGAGTCAAAGAGCCTGTGCATGTCGCTGCGTTCGAGTGCGAGCAGCTCGCTCATGGTGCGAATGCCTTTGGCATTGAGGCGGGTTTCCGTGCGCACGCCCACGCCGGGCAGATCGCGGAGTTCGAGGTGCGCGATGGCCCGCGGCAACTGACTGGGTAGAAGACCGATCAGGCCATCGGGCTTCTGCATGTCGCTGGCGATCTTGGCCAGGTAGCGGTTGGGCGCCATGCCGATGGAGCAGCGCAGGGTGTTGCCGACCTTGTCCCGGATCGCCTGCTTGATCGCGAAGGCGATCTGACGCGCGGCAGGCGGCTGGCGCTCCCGGCCCATCAATTGGCAGACGACCTCGTCGATCGAGGGCGTGTGCGCGACCGGACAGACGCCCTCCACCGTGTCCACAATCCTCTGCGAGTACTCGGCATATTTCTCGTGAGAGCCGTTGACCAGGATGATTCCGGGACAGATATTCTTGGCGTCACTGACTCGCGTGCCGGTCTTGATGCCCAGTGCCTTGGCCTCATAGCTGGCGGCGATGCAGCAGGTGGTGTCGGCCATCGTGGGCACAACCGCAGTGGGCTTGCCGCGATACTCGGGGTGAAGCTGCTGCTCGACCGAGGCGAAGAAGCTGTTCAGGTCGATGTGCAGAAAGCCGAAGAGGTCGGGATGTGCGGCGGCGGGCACAGGGAGATTATATTCGCCCGGTGTTCGCCCTGAATACGCTCCTCGTGCTGCCGCGGCTACTTCTGGCTGTCGATCTTCAGGGTGAAGTTGTAGTCGTTCTTGCTGGATATGTAGCTGATGCCTTTGTGTCTGGAGTGGAGGCCGTCGTTTTCGGCCCAGAGCTCGTAATCGGTGTTCTGGGAGAGCTCACCGAAACGGAAGTGGCCGTCCTTGTCGGCGATATAGGTCTTCACCGCGTTGGTCTTGGTGTCCTTGAGGTAGACAATCGCACCCGCAAGAGGAACATCGCTCTTACTCACGACCGAGCCTTCGGCGATGCGCTCCTGCGGGGCGTGCTGCTGGGCAAAGAGCGGCGTCGCAAGGGTGGGGACAGCTGCGATGGCAACCATCAACAAATTCAAAGCGAAGCCTGCTGACAGGCGGGCGGTGCTACTCTTCGTCTTCCTCTTCTTCATGCGGACCCTCATCTTCATCGTCGTATCCTTCTTCATCGACGGCGGCAAGTTCCAACGGGTCGCTGGAGACGACTTCGAGATCGGTTCCACACTCATCGCACTGGACGATTTCGCCCTCTTCGACGTCGTCCACGTCGATATCCAGCGGATTGTCACACTCCGGGCATACGACTGCCATAGAACCCTCTCCTGCACTTCCTTGTGTTTCCTGCCATCCCAGGACGCTTGTAAGATGTTGCCAGAGGCCCAGGGGCAGCTTCCCTAGTTCTAGCGGGAGTAGGTTGGCCCGTCAACCCGTGATGCGTGTGGACAATCTGCATCAGCTTCATGCTGCTCGAGTTCGGCTGGCCATCCCACAGTCCGGCCCATGGAAGGGAAAGAGATGCGAATGAGGCATTTGCGCACAGTTCTCGTAGCACTCCTCGGGGCAACGGCTGCGACGTCCAGCCGGGCCCAGGTGCCGGTGGAGGGCGGCCTTTTGGCGGCTCCCAAGTCCGATCCTGCGATTGCTGCGGCTCTGAGCGGCATCTCGGCTGAGCACGTGCAGGCCGATATTGCCAAGCTGGTGAGCTTCGGCACGCGCAATACGCTCTCCAGCATGGATGCCGAACTTCCCGCCGGACAGGGCATCAACGCGGCGGCGGCGTGGCTGGAGAGTGAATACCGTGCCATCTCGGCCGAGTGTGGCGGCTGCCTGGAGGTGAAGCGCGACGAGTTCGTCGAGCCCGCCGGGACCGGGCCGCAGAGCCGGATTCCGCGGCCGACCAAGCTGGTGAACGTGTACGCGATCCTGCACGGGACGGCGAAGGACAAGAGCGCGCCGTGGGTGCTGGTGACCGGGCACTACGACTCGCGCGCCACCGATGTGCTGGACGACAAGGTTACCGCGCCGGGCGCCAATGACGATGCCAGCGGCGTGGCCGTCTCGCTGGAGTCGGCGCGTGTGCTGAGCAAGATGAAGTTCCCCGGCACTATCGTCTTTGTCGCCGTCGCCGGCGAGGAGCAGGGGCTGAACGGATCGCGCCACCTGGCGCAACTGGCCAAGGCGGAGGGCTGGCCGCTGGAGGCCGTGCTGAATAACGACATCGTCGGCGGCGATACCACGCCCGGCAATACCATGCAGGAAAAGGACGCGGTGCGCGTATTCTCCGAGAGCGTGCCAGCGACCGCCACGACCGAGCAGGAGAAGCAGATGCTGGCGCTGGGCGCAGAGAGCGACTCGCCCTCGCGCGAGCTGGCGCGGGCCGTTGCGGAGCTCGCGCCGGCGTACTTTGGGCCCACCTCAGAACATGCTCCCGCCGCTGCGCCCGGCACGGCGCGCAGCCACATGGTGCGGATGGTGCCGGCGTTCCATCCGGTGCTGGAGCTGCGCCGCGACCGCTACCTGCGCGGCGGCGACCACACCGCCTTCAACGGCGAGGGCTTTGCCGCGGTGCGCTTTGCCGAGTGGCGCGAGAACTACGACCACCAGCACCAGACCGTGCGCGTGGAGAACGGCGTGCAGTACGGCGACCTGCTGCCGTACGTGGACTTCAGCTACGTCGTGAAGGTGGCGAAGCTGAACGCCGCCATGCTGGCCTCGCTCGCTCAGGCGCCGAGCGAGCCGCGCAATGTGCGCATCCTGACCCGCGCGCTGGACAACAACAGCGAGCTGGCCTGGGACGCCAGCGCCTTTGCCCCGCCGGGAACCACCTATCAAGTCGTGTGGCGGCCAACCGGCGAGTTGCTATGGACCCACGCTGCCAGCGCCGGGAGCGCGACCCGGCTGACGCTGAACGTCAGCAAAGACAATGTGCTCTTTGGCGTGCGCGCTGTCCTCAATGGACACAGTTCCCTGCCGGTTCCGCCCACGCCGGCGCGGCAGTGAGCTAGTAGAGTAGTTGCAAGGCGAGTTGCCATGGCGATGCGATCCAACGGTCCGATTCTGCTTTCGCTGCCGGCGTTTCGCGGTGTCACGCGCCGGCTCATCCTGCTATCGCTGATGGTTTTCTTCGCCGTGGCGTTCCTCAGCCTGTTGTTCCACGACATGAGCGGAAGCCTGCTTGGATCCATTGTGCTGGTCCCGCAACAGGCCCTGCACTGGCACCTGTGGCAGTTCCTCAGCTACCCCTTCGCTGACCTCAACCTCATCAGCGTGGCGCTCGCGCTGCTCTCGCTGTGGTTCTTCGGCTCCACGCTGGAGGACGAGCGCGGCTCCCGCTGGCTAACCGAGTTCTTCCTGGCCGCGACCGTCGGCGGCGGCCTGGTAGCCAGCCTGCTCACCTTTGCGGCCCGCGAGCGCATCGATAAGCTCTCCGTCGCCTCCGTCGACTACGGCATGTGGCCCTTTGTGCTGGCGCTGGTGCTGGCCTTCGCGTACTTCCACGCCGACCAGCCGCTGCGCTTCAACTTCATCTTTACGCTCAAGGCCAAGTACCTGGCGGCGATCTACCTGCTCTTCTATCTGGGCGCCGCTCTGTACGGCGGCAATCGCTTCAGCGCGCTGGTGGCGCTGTGCAACGCGCTGTGCGGCTACGCCTATCTCCGCCTGGCGCCGCGGCGTTCGCTCAAGACCTCGGCCTCCGAGAGCTGGTTCGGCCTGCGCAACGCCTACATCCGCGCCAAACGCCGGCGCGCGGCCAAGAAGTTCACCGTCTACATGCGCCGGCAGGGCTCGGACGTGAATATCGACTCCACTGGCAGGTACATCGATCCGGACGACCGGCCACGCGATCCGAACGACCGGAAGTGGCTGAACTAGCCCTATATCCAGTTTCCACCCTGGTCCGGGGGGGCCCCCCTCCCCCTTTTACGCTAAAGTTGGCAGAAATAAGGGCTTAGGGGTGGACTGTCTCTGTACGCTGTACAGAGACAATGTACAAAGCCCTTTGGATTCCCGTCAGCCCCACCGCACTCCCTAGCTGACTACCTTCCATTATATCGGCGGTGTCAAGAGGGTCTGGCTCCGTGAGGGCGCAAGACGTCAACCGATGAGGACGCCGCCGCCGTTGGCGTTGAGGATCTCGCCCGACATGAAGCCGGCAAAGGGCGTGCAGAGGAAGAGGATAGGGCCGGCTACCTCATCGACGTGGGCGGGGCGGCCGAGCGGGATGGCGGCGAGGTTCCTGGCAGAGAGCTCGGGGGTGGCGAAGGCCGAGGCGGACATGTCGGTCGTGACCCAGCCGGGGGCGACGCAGTTGCAGTAGATGGCCTGCGGGGCGAGCTCGGCGGAGAGCGTCTTGGTGAGGGAGATGAGCGCGCCTTTGCTGGCGGCGTAGTCGGCGTGGAAGGGGTCGCCGCGCTGCCCGGCGGCGGAGGCGACGAGGACGATGTGGCCGCGCGGGGCTTCGATGGGGCTTCCGGAACCTTGAGCGCCGTTGGCGGCGGGCCAGGGCCGCGTGAGCATGTGCGCGGCGGCCGCCTGCACCAGGCCGAAGGCACTGTCGAGATTGGTGGCGAGGGTTTTGCGCCAGCGCGCGGGAGTGATCTCTGCGGCGGGTGAGTCGTCGGGCCAGACGCCGTGGTTGACGATGAGGATGTCGAAGTCCCCGAAGGCTGCGAGCGTGCGGGCCACGAGCGCCTGGCCGTCCTCGACCGTGGTGAGGGACTGCTGGAGGGCGAGGCACTTATCTGGGCCGCCGAGCTCGGCGGACAGGGCTTCGGCCTCAGCCTGCGCGGCGCGGTAACTGAAGGCGACACGGGCTCCGGCCTGGCGAAAGAGCCGCACGGTGGCCGCGCCGATGCCGCGCGAGCCTCCGGAGATGAGGGCGGTGCGGCCGGTGAGGGTGAGTGCGACGCCGGGGGTGGGGGTGGTGGACATCGCATGATTTTACGGCGGGGCGGGAGCGGTTGCGCTGCTACTTTTTCTTCATCAGGTCGGGGCCGGCGCAGGTCATGTCGGGGTGGGTGGAGTCGGCGACCATCATGGTGTAGCCGTTGCCGTTAGTAAGGATCTGGTAGTAGCTGGCGCGGTCGCCGGTGTGGGCGTCGTCGACGTCAAGCTCGACCTGGAAGTGTTTTGCGCTGTCATGGCAGGCCCAGACGGGCCCGTAGTGATAGGTCCAGATGTCTTTGCTGCTGCCGTTGGACGTGTAACGGTCGTGCGCTGCTTTGAGGGCGGCGAGGCTGGCCGGGTTGCTGAAGGCGGAGGCCTCCTGCCAGGGGCTGGCCAGCCACTCCTCCACAAAGCCGCGGCCGTTGACGGCGATGGGGCCGACGCGGGTGACGACGTCCTTGGCCACCTGGTAGCGGTAGACGACGGTGCGCTCGTAGCCGTCGAAGTCGAGCGCGGGGACGTTAGTACGGAAGTCGAGGGTGTCGCCGGTGGCGCGCAGGCGGGTGACATAGTCGCCACGGGAGTAGGCGCGGCCGGTGTTCCAGACGACGCGGGGGCTGGCTGGATTGGAGGAGGGTGCGAGGACGTCCAGCTTGAAGCCGCTGAAGCGGGAGGTACACCAGGGCGTGCCATGCGCTGCGACGAGTCGCCAGCCGCCGGCAGTATCTGTGGTGAGTGCGGCGGTGAGGAAGAAGTCGCCGAAGGCTCCGCTGACTTCCTTGTAGGGTGGGGCCTTCCAGTCGAGTGCTTCGTGCCAGAGATTGTTCTTCGCCTCAAAGACCATCCAGAGGGAATCAAATCCGCAGGCGATGTTGAAGCGGAACTGAAGGCTGAGCATCGTGGGTGTGAGGCTGACGGCCTGGAGTGTGAGGTCGGTGCCGTAGGGTGGTTGCGATGCGGCTTGATCGGTGGCGGCGGGCGCGGGGTCGTTGGTGTGCAGCAGGTGGGCGAGTTCGGAGGCGATGACGGCGGGCGTGGTGGTGGTGTCATGGCACGCGACGACGGCACGGGCGGCCTGCGCGAGGGCGTCCTTGAGCTGCGGGAGGAGCGTCTGCGCGGGGGCCGGGACCTCGTAGCCGATGTCATCGGAGGCGAGCTTGATGGAGGCGAGTTGGGTGCGGATGCGTGTGACGTTGGCGGCGGCCTGTTGCTGCGCGGGGGCGCAGGGGGATTGGGCGCTGGAGAGGGTGGGGCAGAAGAGCAGGGCTGCGGCGAGGAGGGTGAGTGGGATGCCGAAGGTAGGCGTGGTGGGCATTGGATGATTTTACGGCGCGTCTGTCGTGCCTAGCGCTTCATCATCTCGGTGAAGTCAGAGTAGTTCTCCATGCGGAAGGCGCGGATATTGCGGACCGATCGCGGGAACCACGTCAAAGCCTTTAGCTCGTTCATCGCCGTGAACAATTGAACGAGACCGGCTTCCGTGCTCGTGTAGACACTGCCCTGTTTCCATTCGAAACCATTTCGCTGCATCGCGCCGCGAATGTCTTTGTAGGCGTGGATCAGGCTTTTGGGATGATTCAGGGCAGTATCATGCACGTCCAGATCAAAGGCTATGGCGAACATCAAACAGCCTCAATGCTTTCGAGCACCGATTCGTAGGAAACGGATGTAATCTCGCCGCTTTGGACTAAACAAATGCTCACCATGCGGCGGCCATTTTCTTCAGGTGCCTCGCCGAGAATTTCGTATTGCGGGCCTGTTTCACCAAATTGCTTGATGGCTCCGACGGGGATAGCCACGGGTGGTGGGGCTGCTGTTGCCATGAAGCACCTCCAACTTTGCTCACATATTACTACTTTTGATATTGCGGGAGCCACGCACTTCTTCCATAGAGGAACAGGCCAATCATAAGCATGGAGACGAAAATAAAGCCGTCTGCATGGAGGTTAGCAGACGATTTTCTTTGTAGCACTGTGATGATCAATGCCAGTGTTGAGCCGCTGAGTAGAAGATATGATGCCAACAACGACCGCCTCACTCCCACAATCAATGTTGGCAAGCAGCTCAATAACAATAGGGCACGACAGGCATCTTCCCAG
>Ga0302157_10002185_pt1 | contig 23022 bp, 19 predicted proteins | sample I_Bog_N3_3_FD_193502 | JGI IMG/M metagenome (GOLD analysis project Ga0302157, IMG submission 193502) | Peat permafrost microbial communities from Stordalen Mire near Abisko, Sweden - I_Bog_N3_3 | ecosystem: Environmental > Terrestrial > Soil > Wetlands > Peat | place: Sweden: Abisko, Stordalen... | reverse complement strand
AAGCGGTCGAGGCCGGTCCGGGCGGCGGCTTCGGCTTCCCCGGGGCGGTTCAGGCGCTGCAGGGCCTGCGCCAGCCCCGCCCGCCCATCGGCGGACTCGCCGAAGCGGTCCAGCATGGCGCGGTATCGCAGCAACGCGTCTACCCAGTCGCCGCCGACCGCGGCCTGCGTGGCGTATTCGCCGGCGAGGCCGGCATGGCCCGGATGCGCGCCGCGCGCCGCCTCGAGCGCCGCCACCGCGGCTTCCATCCGTCCCAGCATGCGCAAGGCGCGCGCCGCGCCGAGGGCGGTCGCCGCGTTGCCGGGCCGGCGCTCGTGCAGCGCCTGCCACCGCGCCAGGGCTTCCTCCCAGGCGTTCCGCTGCTCCGCAAGACGAGCCTGGAAGGTGGCGATGCCGCCATGTCCGGGGAACCGGGTCTCGGCTTCGTCGAGGAGCGTCTTCGCCTCCGCCGGCTGTCCCAGGGCGGCCAGCGCTTCAGCACAGCCAAGCCAGACGTCGCCGGAGGCGGGAAAGCGCTCACGCAGGCTGGTGTAACGTGCCAGCGCGGTGGCCCAGTCGCCGCGCCGCGCGGCGAGGGACGCGAAGGCGCGCTGCAGGTCCAGCCGCTACGGGAAGCGTTCCGCCGGTTCCCGCAGCAACGCTTCCGCCGCCTCGCCCTGCCCGAGTTGGAACAGGGCCTCGGCGCGTCCGATCAACCCGTCGGGCTGGTCCGGCGACCGCGCCAGCAGGCCACTCCAGCGTTGATCGGCTTGCACCCAGGCGCCGCGGGCCGCCGCGCAACGGGCGGCCAGGGCGAGCAGGCGCGGCCGGTCCGGGAACTGAAGAAGGGCGGTTTCCAGCTCGGCTTCCGCCGCTTCGGTTCGGCCCAGCACGATCAGGGACTCGGCCAGTCCGGCCACGACCCGCAGATTGTCCGCGAAACGGTCCATCAAGCCGCGCCAGCGTTGTTCGGCGGCGGCCCAGTCCCCGCGCGCGGCGGCGGCCTGGGCATAGGTCGCGTGCAGGCTGACATGGGCGGGGTGCTGCGCCAGCAGCGGCAGCAGGATGGTCTCGGCTTGCGCGGCGGCGCCTTGCAGGGTGAGCGCTTCGGCCAGGCCGATCCAGCCCTCCAGCCGATCGGGTTGGGCCAGGGTCAGGGCCCGCCAGCGGCCCTCTGCCGTGGCCCACTGGCCCAGCGCCATGGCGGCCCGCGCGCTGGCGGCGGCGAGGCCCGCGTGATCGGGGAACTGCCGAACGGTTTCCAGCAGGCGGGCGTCGGCTTCGGCATGGCGCCCCATGTCCATCAGGCTTCGGGCATCTTCCAGCGCGGCGGCTGTGGGGCTTGGATCGCGGGACGGAAACACCATGCGCTCAGCCTCTCGTCGATGACGCCGGATGGTAGCATTCGGCGGGTGGCGGGCGCGACCGTTTCACGTCCGGTGGGGTGGTTTCGCGCCGGCTTTCATCATGGCCGGGGGTTGCCTTGGCGGTTGAACGAACCCGCGAGCCTTCTGGTATGCGGAAGGGGACGAAGGATGAACATCGGCCGGCTCCGGGGTGGGCCTTGGGAACGGCCGAGGCAATCCGTCAGCGTTTTCCGCATGCCGCCGGGGCCTGACGGTGCGCCGGGTGATCGAGGCGCTGGCCGTGTGGCCAAACTGGGACGATCTGCGCCGCGAATACCCGGAGCTGGAACCTGAGGATATCCGTCAGGCGCTCGCATTCGCCGCGCGGAACCTGGATGAAAGCGTGCAGCCGCTCGAAACCGTGTGAAACGCCTGCTGCTCGATCAGGGCTTGCCGCGTTCGGCGGCGAGGTTGCTGACCGAGGCCGGTTGGGACGTGGTCCACGTCGCCGATATCGGCATGAGCCGTTCCGATGATGGCGACATTCTGCGCCGCGCCTGGCCGAGGCGCGGGTCTGTGTCACGCTCGACGCGGACTTTCATGCCTTGCTCGTGACCGGTGGAGAATACGGCCCGTCCGCGATACGCATCCGGAAGGAAGGTCTGGACGGGACCGCCCCGCGCGGCGGCTGGTCCCCGTTCATGGCGGCATCGGCACCACATCGACCTGGTAGGTTGCCACCATCGCGTCCAGCCTCGTCCGCCCGGGCCCCCAGCCGAGTGGCAGCGGCACGCCCTGGCGGAAATCCCCCGCTTCCGCCCGCCCGCCGAAAAACACGTAGACCAACTCGCTGTCCTGCTGGCGCGAGTGCCAGGCCAGGCCGTCCAGTTGCGGGTTGTCCCGATGCAGGGCGGCGGCCCATGCCACGGTCCACAGGTAAGCATCCACACCGTGGCTCTCGATCAGCGCTTTCCGCGATAATCCCAGTGTGGCCAGTTCCTGGTTGAACAACCGCGCCACCCGCAGCGACCGCAGCAACGTCAGTTCCGCCAGCGCCGCGTCCTGGAAATCGCGTTCGAACACGCGCCGGGTTCGGGGCAGGGGCGGCATGTCGCGCAGGATCGACTCGAAGATCGCCCCCTCGAAGCTCTTTCCGGCGTACAGCGTCGGCACGCACTGGCCCGCCGCCGCCGTCCGGTTCGGCGCCTGGCGGAACACCCGGAACAGCGTCATGCCCGCGGGCAGGGTGTCGATGATGGCGGTGCAACCGAACCCGGGCGGTGCCGGGCGCCCGGGCCTGCGCCCGCGGCGGAGGGAGCCGCTCAGTAAACCACCTCTTCGGCCTGGACAGCCGCCGCCCTGGCCACCGCGTCGGGCTTGCGGGCCAGAGCCCGGGCCGGGATGTCCCAGTTGCCGATGTTCGCATTCGGCGTGGCGAACCACATCGCGATCTCCCAATCCGAGAAATCGCGCGCGCGCAGCGCCTGCAGGATCGCCGCGACCTGGGGAACCGGCTTGCCATCCTTCAGTTGAAACAGCGGATACCGGGTCTCGCGCCCGTCGTTGACGCCGAAGATGCGGCCGGCCTTGGCCCAGTCATAAGCCCGCGCCGCCGCATTCCGAGCCCGGCTGCCGGTCAGGTTGGCGAGTTCCCGCGGTGTTGCGGTATCGAATTCCGCCAGGAACGCATCGCGCAGCCTGGCCCAGTTCCGCTGCGGCGCGGCGGCGTCCGGTCGCTCCCGCTGCCGGAGCATCCTGGTGACGTCATCGATCCCCCGTTCAGCGGTGACGATGAGCAGTTCATGGATCAGTGTCCGAAGCTTGCGGGTGTTGCCGCGTGCGAGGCTGAGCATCAGCAGGCCATTGTCGTGCCGGGTGCGGAGCGCCGCGGTCACCCGGTTGCGGTCGTCCGTCCGGAGCAGGGACAGCTCGCGTGCCACCGCCGCGGGTGCGCCGTTCCGCTGCGTGTTCGGGTTTCCAGGGCCGGTTGCCGAAAGCCGGGGCATAGCGCCGGTGACTGATCCAACTGATGATTCTGATCATACTGATACACCGGTGATCGGGGCAAGGTTGCCTGAAAGCGTCGGCCAATGGTTGGTTGGGAATGCCAGGGGACACTGCCGGCAATGCGGCATACCAGGCCGCTCGGTCACTCCGCCGCGTGCTGCGCAACGTATTCACGCAGGGCGCTGTTGATCCGGGTCTGATAGCCTTCGCCATGCGGCGCGCGGTCCTTGAACCAGGCGATCAGATCGGCATCCAGGCGCAGGGTGATCTGCTGCTTGACGGGCCGGTAAAACAGACCGCGCCGAGCGCCGCGCCAATCCCGTTGCTCTGGTATATCGCGCGTGTCGATCTGGTCTTCCGGCAGTGCGGCCAGAGCCTCGAGCTCGGCCCTCTGGGCCGGGGTCAGATCAGACATCGCCTTCTCTCCTTGCATGGCTGGTCACTCCGCAGGCGCTGATGATCCGGCCGGTCTCCTCTCCACCCCCCTCACAGCAGCGCCCGCGTCCCGGCGCGCGCCGGCCAGCGCGCCACGGGATCGGTCCGGCCCTGCAGCAGCGCGGTGCAGCGCACGAAGCCGTTCACCGACCCGTGCAGCGCCAGGAACCGTTCCAGCACCGACCCCAGCCCATACAGCCCCGCCGCCTGCCAGGCCTGCGGCTCGAAGGTCAGCCGCACATCCAGCCCCCGGCAAAACGAGCCGGACCGCGCGCCCGGCAGACGCGCCGTGCCCGGGGCCGAACGCACCGCGGTCAGCGCGGCGATCACGGCTCGGGTTTCGGCACTGTCGCGCAGGTCGTACAGCCGCAGCACCTCGCGCAGCACACCCGCACCCTCCGCCCCGCCGACCACCGACAGATGGCTGAGCGACAGATGCGAGATCAGCCGCCAGAAGCGCTGCCCACGCGGCGGCGGGCGCAACGTTTCGGTCGCCGGCGACAGCGGCACGATCGCGGACACCACGGCGGAGCCTTCCTCGAACCGCAACCCCGGCCGCCCCGCCGTCGCCGGCAGCAGCCGCGGCAGGTCGCGGTTGGTGCACAGCGCATCGACGCTCAGGCGCGCCCGCGTGGTGCGGCCGGGATCGAAGGCCGGATCGTCGATCGTCAGGAACACGTCGCTGCCGGTCAGGGTCCCGCCCGATGGCCGCCGCAGCGGCAGATAGGACCCGCCGGCCTGGCCGCCATCCGCATCGCCGTGCACCATGCGGAAGAACGGCCGCCAGGGCCGTTCGGTGCCGTCCAGGCGGGTCTCGCGCACCCGTTCCACCGACCAGACCTCGGCGCTGGCGGGACGTTTCAGATCAGGATCGACCCGGTATTCGGTGCGGGTCCAGTCCAGCTCGATCGGCTCGCAGCGGTGCGGGAACAGGTTGACCAGCGGCACGCAGCCCAAAGCGAAGGCGCCGGCATCGACCGACCGTTCGAGTTGCGCCGGCACGTGGTCCAGATACAGGAACAGCTCCAGCCGGTTGCCGGCACCGGCCAGGGTCTTGCCGTCGATGCCGGCGATATCGACGAACAGGAATTTCTCCGGAAACGCGAAATACTCCGCCAGCAGGCGAAACCCGGCAAAGCCTTGGGCCGGCCAGGGCAGCAACGCCTCCTCCGGCGCAAAGCCCGCCGGCTGCACGGCGGAGCCCGGACGCACCACCGGGTTCGGATCGCTGGCGTTGTCGGCGAAGGCGACCGCCACGACGTGGCCGCACAGCAGCTCCTGCAGCGGCTGGCTGACCGCGCGTCCGCCGCGCAGATGCAGGCGCAGGCGGTCGAGGCCCAGCCGCTCGAACGTCATGGCGGCATCGGTGCAGCGCAGGGTGATCCGCAGCACGCCCGCCGCACCGGCGGCGAGCCGCACCGGCAAGGGCGGCAGCGGCAGGCCGGTCAGGCGGACGGCCTCGATCTCGATCGGCCACAGGGTCACCGGTGCGGTGGTGCGGAAGCGGCAGGGCGTGCCATCGACCGGTTCGGTCTGCACCGGCGTGCCCGCCGGCACGGTCGCGGCCCCCGACAGGTCCGGTTTCGGCGTGAGCTGTGCCATCAGGCAGGACGGGAACGGCGCGAGGTAATGCGGATACAGCACGCCCAGCAGGGCGTCGGTGAGTTCCGGGAACTCGTCGTCCAGGCGCTGCCGCACGCGGGCGCCGAGGAAGGCGACACCTTCCAGCAGGCGTTCGACGTGCGGGTCGTCCACCTCGGTGCGCGACAGGCGCAGGCGGGCGGCGGCGCGGGGGTTGGCCGCGGCGAACTCCGCCGCCAGCCTGGTCAGCGCGGTGTATTCCGCGTTGAAATGGCCCAGCAGGTCGTCAGCCATTGGCGGCCGGCCGGACCGTCAGGTCGGCTGTGGTGGAATCCAGCCTGGTTTCGAATCCGACCGGTTCATCGACCCCCTCGGCGCGCAGAACGGCGCCGATGTGGATGCGCAGTTCGGGGCTCAGGCTGTTCTGCGGGTCCAGCAGTTTCACCGTGACATCGGTCAGCCGCGGTTCGAAACGGCGGATCGTCTGGCCGATCTCCCGGCACAGCGCCTCCCGCTCGGACTGCGCGTTGAAGGCGCCGGCGGCGAAGTCGGGCAGGCCAAAGCCGAGAATGCTGTCGCGCAGCCCGGCGAAACGGTCGGGGAGCGAGGCCCAGGGGCGGCGGGCATTCAGCAGCGCTGCCAGGTCGCGCTGCACCGCTTCGTGCAGGGCGCGCAGGGACTGGCCGCGGTCCTCGTCGGTGCTGCCGTCGAGCAGGCGGTCCAGGACGGAGCCGAGGGCGCGCGGGGGGGTCAGGGCCATGGTCCCGACCGTCAAGCCGAACGGGTCAGGCTGGTCAGGTCCATGATCGAAACGCCCGCCTCGCCGGCCAGGAAGACGCGCTGGCCGCGGTGGCGATGGCGTCCTTGAGCCGGCCGCCGCGGAACAACGCGCCGGCGCTGGGGTGGTCTGGCACGGGGTTTCTCCTGATCCAAACGGGGGGATTATAGCACAGGGCCGGGGCATGGTGCGGGAAGTCCGGGATGAGGACGCGGATGGACCAGGCGGCGAAAACGAACCGAGACGGAACCGTTGCGTCATGACCTCGGGTCGCGGTCAGCGCCGAGGCCGCGGAACAAGCGGCCCCAGACGCTCGATCGTGTCTGGGTGCCGCCGCGCAAGCGCGATGAGCGCGGCTTCATACACCAGCCGAAGCCGTTCCGGCGCTCGCCCCACGATCCCGTGAGCCGGGGCGCTGAGATCGGGAAACCACGCCGCCGTGACCGGAACGTTTGCCATACGCCGAAGGTCGAGCGTGAAGGGTCGGGACTGGCCCATGCCGGCCGCCGCGTCACGATCCACGCTATACACGCCAGAGGGCTTGCGTCCGGTCCACGGCTGGCTGGTGGTGAACGCAAGCCATACCAGGTCCTCGGTGTCGCTGCTGGTGCTGAGGGTGACATAACCGATATGGCGCGGCCCCGGCCGCGCCGGGTTCTCACTCAGCGGGTAGTGGCTCCAAACGAAATCGCCTGGCCGGTAAGGGTTCAGGCTGAAGCCTCGCGGGCGTAATCGAGCAACGCAGCGAGCAAGTCGCAACGTGACTGGTAACGCGCGTCGCTTTCGCCCGGCTCGCGGACAACCGTTTGCTTGCGGTCGAGCACGCCCGGGGCCGCGGTGATGTGAAGCGGTGTCCCCGACGGAGCCAGATCGGGCGGTGTCTCGACGCGGGGGCGGCGGGGCGAGCGGATTTCGTTCATGGGGCGAGAATAGGACCGTCCAGCCGCGCGTTCCAGCCCATTCAGCTAGCGCTGCCAGGTCGCGCTGCACCGCTTCGTGCAGGGCGCGCGGGGGGTTCAGGGCCATGGTCCCGACCATCAAGCCGAACGGGTCAGGCTGGTCAGGTCCATGATCGAAACGCCCGCCTCGCCGGCCAGGAAGACGCGCTGGCCGCGGCCGCGGGTCAGGCCTTCCGCCAGGTCCCGCCAGTCGGTGGCGCGTCCCAGGCGCAGCGCCTCGTCGGTGTCCGCCGGGTCGCCGAGATACAGCGCCGGGACATAGACCTCACCGTTCGGCCCCGCTTCCACCGCCAGGGTCGCTCTGCGCCAGTAAAGGTCGCGTGGGCGTTCCGGGGCATGGAAGGTCAGTTCGACGATGCGCTCGAACGGGATCCAGAGATACTTGCCGGTCGGGGTCAGCACCTCCAGCGAGCCGCCGATCAGGTCGTCGGCGTCGCGCAGGTCGTCCACGCGTTGCGTCCCCAGCATGACGGGGGCGGGCGGACGGGCCGCCTCGGCTGCGGCCACGTGCGCGGCGGCGGCGGGCAGGTCGCCGGCACGCAGCGCCACCACGGCGGCCAGCGCCGCCCGCTGCGCGTCCGTCGGCACATCGAGGAACTCCGGCACCCGGCCTTCATCCAGCAACTGGCGGCGGGCTTGTTCGGCGCGCAGCAACTGGCGGAACTCGGCCGCGGCGATGCCCAGCGACGGATCGATTGTGCCGGCGGTGTCGAGCTGGCCGTCCGCGCGTTCGAAGTTGCCGGCGAACAGCAGCAGTTCGGCCAGCAGGATGCGGGCGGCGGCGGCGGCCGGCTCGCGGCGCAGGCGCTGGGTGGCGGCGGCGATGGCGTCGGTGAGCCGGCCGTCACGGAACAACGCGCCGGCGCTGGGGTGGTCTGGCACGGGGTTTCTCCTGATCCGAACGGGTGGGTTATAGCATAGGGCCGGGGAATGGTGCGGGAAGGTGGGGGTGGGTGCGCCGATTGACCGGGGAACGAACAGAGACGATACCGTTGCTTTATAGCACCGGATTGCGGTCAGCACCGAGGCCTCGGAACGAGCGGCCCCAGGCGCTCGATATTGTCAGGGTGCCGGCGCACAAGCCCCGTCACCGCAGCCTCATACACAAGCCGGAGCCGCTCCGGCGCTCGCCCGACGATCCCGTGACCGGACGCGTCAAGATCGGGAAACCATTCCGCGGCGACTGGCACAACGGCGACACGCCGGAGATCGAGCGTGAAGGGTCGGGACTGGCCCATGCCCGCTGCTGCGTCACGGTCAACGCTGTACACGCCGGGCGGCCTTGTCCCGGTCCACGGCTGGCTGGTCGTATAGGCGAGCCACACCACGGCAGCACCACCCACGCCGACGCTAGCGGCGACATAACCGATGTGGCGCGGTCCGGGCCGAGCCGGGTTCTCCCGCTGCGGATAATGGCTCCAAACGAAATCGCCGGCGCTGTAGGGGTTCGAACTCACCCCCGTCGGGCGTATTCGAGCAACGCGGCGACCATCTCGCAACGCGACCGGTAGCGCTCGTCGCTCTCGCCGGGCTCGCGATCGACCGTGTGCTCGGCGTCGAGCATCCCCGGCGCGGCGGCGATGTGCAACGGTGTCCCCGGCGGTGCGAGATCTGGTTCGGCGTCGTGCGACTGGGGCAGGGCGTGGTGTGGTGTGTCGTCCATAGGGGGAGAATAGGCGAATCCGGTTCGGTATTCCAGCCGAACCCTTCGTTCCCGGCCGACCGGGTCGGTCGATCGATTCTGGCGATCCGTGACATGACGCCGCAACCTCCGATTTAGGTTGAGAAGATCATGACAAGATTTTGAAAATCTGGCCTGTCTCGGCCGGACCGGCGCTGGGCGAGAGGCTGGTCCCTCGTACTCTCGGGATATTTGAATAAGGCAATTTTCAGGTGTAAGCTGTGGCCACCGTGCAGCTGGGGTAGGCGATAACCGTCAGGGAGCTAACGGTCGTGTTACCAGCCGGTATTTGAGGCGCAGGAGAAAAGCGTTTCAACCAGCCATGCAGCAGGGGGCAGTTTGTCGACACCAGAGCGCTTTTTCAAAAAATAAGCCAGAAGATGCGTGCCGATTTCGAGGCATCAGCGCAAGTCAAGCATTCCGGTTCGAAGGGGACAATTCGTGAGAACAACCTTCGAAAATTTTTGGCCGAGGGACGCTTACCGTCAAAATATGGCCTCGGCTCCGGCGAAGTTGTTGGGCGCGTCCGCGATACGTCACGACAATGTGGCGTTGTTATTTATGACAGAATCGATGTCGTTACGTTGACGTATAATGAGAGCATCCAGGTTTATCCTATAGATTGCGTATAAGGAATGATAGAGGTGAAGTCCGCACTTTCAAAGACGGAGTTCCTTGACGCTCTCGAGAAAGTAAAAACCTTCAAGACCATGGCGCCCGCCGGGGTGGTATCGCGACCTATGGGAAGCCATGTCATGATGATAAGCCAACGGTCACAGCCTTTCGGCTTGGTGTTCGCGTACGGTTTGTCGGACAATTCCCTCAGTTCACTGGTTGAAAATCTCAAAGAATGGGAAGCTGGCAATCCGCCCACTCTATGGCCGAATTATTTGTGTGTTTTGGAGGCTGGCGTAATTTACCATCGGAACAAGCTATTCGAGGACTTCCATGACAGCAACAAAATTACCGCGGAGACGTGGCCCATTAATATCTCTTTTGGCGAAGACAGTTTGTTCAAATTCTACTCAGCGCTCCATGACATGTGCGCGCATACAATTGGGGCCTGTTGAACTCAGTTAATATTATGATCCGTCTATGCAGATCGGAAAGTACGTCGTTCACGGGCTGGGAATGGAAGGTCGACTCATAAAAGATGGCGTGAATGAAAGGAACGTCAGGCTCAGAGAATCGATGATCGAGAAGGTGGTTGCGTGGTGTGCCACTCGCGAAAAAGTGCGGTATGAAGAAGTGCTGAAAAGAGGATTTGGAGCGCTACCCCTCGGTATGGAAAACTCAGCGCTGTTGAACATGGAGGCGCATTTCTACAATCCAGACAACCTTCCCGGGCTTCATGAAATTGGCTCTATGACAGAAACTCCTACCTCCTTTGAGCGCACGCTGGTGAGTGCTTATGAATTGGCCATTGATGGACATCGTTACGTGATTGCTGGTGTTGCAGCTGCTGATTATGAAGACCCAAACGATTCATCCTTTGTGCCCGCAACATGAACCTAGAAAGATGATTGTGCCAAATGGTGCTCAAGTGAAAACCAAACATGACTGGAGCCGCCTCGACGCGATGACCGAATCGCAACGCCACGCGGCAGCGCTCGCTGACCCTGACGCCCAGCCGCTAACGCCGGAAAGACTGGCGGGCATGAAGCAGACGCCACGGCTGAAAATCATCCGCCGCGCACTCGGCTTGACGCAGGAAGAATTCGCGGCGCGGTTTCAGATCCCGCTTGGAACCCTGCGGGATTGGGAGCAGGGAGCCGCGCAACCGGACCAAACCGCGCGCGCCTATCTCCGCGCCATTGCTGGCGACGCGGCAGCGGTGCAACGTGCGCTGGACGCCGCGCCGCAGCCACGTTGATCGCTCATGGATAACATCGCTTTTGGAGAGAGCAGCGGCAACGTGTTCCGGGACTTCGGCTATCCCGACGCGGACGTGCGCCAGGCCAAAGCGCTGATGGGCACGCAGACCATGAAAATCCTCGACGAGGAAGGTCTGTCAACGCGCGGTATCGCTATCCCGGCGACGCCTCCGGCACCGCCAGGATCTCGTTCCGCACGGCATCGGGCGACAGTGCGGTATCGCTCCGCAGCGCGGCCGCATGTTTCGCCACCACCGGCAGGAATGCCTTCAACTGGACCTGCCCGCGGTTCTCCATCTCCTGGCGGACCACCGTGGCCTGCCGCTCCACGTCCTGCCGCGCCGGACCATTGGCGATCTGGCGCAGGAACTGCAAATAGCGGTCCAGCGAGGCCGACTGCTCCAGCCGGATCGCCGGGATGTTCTTGCGCAGCCGGTTCTCGAAATCCGCAACGGAGGCCGGAATCTGCGCCACCCCGTTCTGCGCGGCAACCCGTTCGGCGGTCGCATCGACATAACTGATCAAGGCCTCGGTCACCTTGACGTTCCGCTCCAGCCGCCAGACAAAATTCGCCATCACCGTGGCCGCCTCGATCTCCGCCCGCAGCGCATCGCGGTCCTGGTCGGTTCGGGCACGCTCGTTGCTCGCGAGCTCGGCATCCAACTGGTCCAGGGCTCGGGCCTCGACCGGCACACCGTTCTTGGTCTGATTGCGCATCGCCTCGACCAGGGTATGCGGATCGCCGGCCGTCCCCGTCGGCGTGCTCTGGTTGACGAGCCGGTCGAACGCCGACTGCTCTGCCCGGACCTCCGGTTCGTCGCCACTGGTCGGCGCGGACAGCACCACGCGGAACCCCGCCGTCGGCGTCCGCGTCGGCTTCCCGGTCACCGTGTCGTATGGCAGCATTTCCGTGCGCATGCCGGTGTGCAGGTCGGCAAGCTGGTTCTTGAAGTTGCCACCACGCAGGATCACGCCGCCCGCATCGCCGTGCAGGCGTCCGACCCGGTTCAGCCTGAAGGGCTCCAGCATCATCTGGTCGACGCTGCCCAGGATGTCGTAGAGCCCCAGCGGATTGGGCGAAGTCTCCACGCCGATCTTCTGTGCCTGCCCGCTCGCGGCGGTGCCGGAGACCGCATAGTGCTCGATGCCATCCGGCATCGGCCACAGGCGTCCCTGGAACGCCTCGGCGGTCACCGCGGTCCCCCCGCGCGCGGCGAATTCCCACTCCACCTCGGTCGGCAGCCGCACATAGGCGAACTCCCGGCCGCGCTTCGGCAACTGGTCCCGAGCGTTGGCCATCAGCCAGGCCGACCAATCGGCGGCGGCATCGATGGCTTCGATTTGAGAGATATTCGTCTTCGCAACCATCCCGCCGAAGCCAGGGGTGCCGCAGACCCCGCGCATGGCGTCGAACTGATCGCGCGACACCACGTACTTGCCGATCCAGTAGCCGCGTTTGCCGCCCGGAACCGGAAACGGCGCCGCGATATTCTCATTGTGGACATACTCGGCGAGGCCGGCCCCGCGGTCGGGATCGCCCATCGGGACCGTCCGGTCCTCCAGCGGATCATTCCCGGCCGGCACCTCCACCAGCCGGAACACCAGTTTGCCGCCGCACGGCAGCGGCAGGGCCCGATCGCCGTCCGCCGGCTTCGGATTGTAAAACTTCCTGTCCCACTCGGCCGGTTGCGCCAGGGCCGCCGGCGCGCACAGAACCAGGGCCGCCAGAATGATTCCAGGTTTCATGCCGCTGTCACTCCCTCCCAGGCCTCCACCGACGCCGCCCGCGTGCCGGCCGCGGCGGCGACCAGCAGCGCCCCCGCCAAGGTTGCGCCCACGGCCTGTCCGGCCAGCGTGGGCGAAATCACACAGAGCATCCGGTCCAGCGCCAGCACGCCGGCGAACCGCGTGTTGATCAGCCAGGCCGTCCCCCCGGCGCCGCTCAGCGCCAGGCCGCTGCCCAGGGCGGCCAGCAACCCGGCCTGGATCATCGGAAACAGCCGCAGGCTTTGCGTGCCGAGCCCGAGGAAACGCAGCAGCGCCAGCGATGTGCGTTTGCGCTCGACATTGGCCCACAGGCCCGCGCCCAGCGACACCAGGAACCCGGCGCCGCCCAGCCCCGAGACGACCACGAACAGGACGGTCATATTCTGGTCGATGCGCATCAATCCGGCGACATCGCCCGCGCGCGAGTCCACATCGACCTGCTCGTATTGACGCAGGTAGGCGTCCAGGGCCGGCACGTCTTCCAGCCGTTTGGCGTACAGGCGAAAGCCGGCATAGACCTCGGGCTGTGCGTCCGGCAGCGCCGCGACCGAGGCCGGCACCGGTGTCCCATAATCATGGAAGTCCTGCGCCAGTTCGGCAAAGGTCTCGGTGACGAAGGCGGCTTCGCGCGGAAAGGCCGACGGCGGCGCCACCGCCAGCACGGTCAGTGCCACCGGGACGACGTCCGTCTGGCCATGGGCGGAATGGGCCAGGCGCCCGATCAAAGTGGCGCCGGCCGCCACATTCAGCCGAGCCGCCGCCGCGGCCGACAGGACGATCTGGTCCGAACGTTGCGGTGTCTCCGGCAGCAGCGGGTCGCCGGGACCGCTCGGCAGCAGTTCCAGCCGGACCCCCTGTCCGCGCATGTTGGGCTTTTCCATCAGCACTTCGCCCGCCAGGGTGCGGATCTTGGGCGCCACGAAGGCGACGTCCGGACGCAGCCGCAACTGCCGCAGCCGTTCGGCGGGAAAGCTGCGGTTGGCCACGGTGACGATCTCACGCGCATGCGGGTCCAGCAGCAGAGACTGCCGCAGCCCCTCGATCACGCCGGCCCGCAACCCGGCCAGGACCACCAGCGGCGCCAGCACCGCGGCCATGCCCAGCACGGTGCACAGCATCAGCACCCGTTCGGACCACAGGTCGGCGATCGCCAGGCGCAAAACCAGCTGGGGGCGCAGGGTCATGCCGGCGCCCTTTGCCGCGGCGCCCAGGCGAAGCGGGTCGTCGCGGTATCGGCATCGGGACGGCAGGGGGCGATGGCGAAGCCGGCCGCGCTCGCGCGGGCGCCGTCGTGGGTCGTGATCACCATGGCGGTCCCGACGGAGCGGGTCACGTCGAACATCAGCCCCAGAATCTCATCGGCCTGCGCCGGATGCACGGATGCCGTGGGCTCATCGGCCAGCAGCACCGGGGGTTGATGCGACAGCGCCCGAACCACCGCGGCGCGCTGGCGTTCGCCGACCGATACCTCGGACGGGTAGCGGTTCAGCAAGGCATCGATGCGCAGGTCCCGCGCCAGCGCCTGGATCCGGTCAGGGTCGCGCCGGCCCAGGATGCGCTGCGGCAAGGCGATGTTCTCGCCCAGGGTCAGGAATGGCACCAGCCCGGCGGTTTGCGGCACGAAGCCGATGGTCCGGCTGCGCAAATCGGTCAGCGCGTCGGTGCGGCCGCGCCGCCACAGGGCGGCGGCGTCCACCCCGTTCAGCACCAGGGTGCCGGCACGGTCCGGCCGCAGCGCCAGCGCCAGAAGGCCCAGCAACGTGCTCTTGCCGCAGCCGGAGGGGCCGACCACCGCGACCCGGGCCCCGCGCGGCAGCACCATCCGGTCCACCAGCAAGGTAAAGGCCGTCCCACCCCCCCTGAAACTGCGTGACAGGTCATCCACCCAGAGCAGGGGGATTTCAGCCACGGGGCGTCACGGCAAAGCCTCGATGGGGACGGGGTAAACCCGCTCGCCGGGATCATGGCTGTGACCGAGGTCGTACCATTTGTCCGCCTGCTGGTCGTAGAGCTGGTACAGCGACAGTTTGTTATCGATACGGTTCATGATCGCATCCCGCTCCAGCGATGACATCTGCCGCCATTCGGCCCCGGTCCGGTCCAGCAGCTCCGACTTGTAGGGCAGGTCGTCGAGGAATTCGCCCAGCAAGCCGCCGATCTGGGTGGCGCGAGTGATCTCCTGCGCGTCGCGGAACGCCGAGGCGACGGTGCGTTGCAACTCGGTGAAGAAATTCTCCGGCTCCAGCCGCCCCTCCCGGCCGAGGCGCAGCACGTCTTTCAAGGTCTTGGCCAGGTCGGACAACTGGTTCTTGGTCAGCAGGACCCGGATGCCCAGGCTGACCCGGGTCGAGTCCCTCAGGTCGTGATCGGTGGTCCAGCTCCGGACCGCTTTGTCCGGCGCCGTCGTCTGCTCCACATGGCCGAGATAGGCCAGGCGCATCGCTTCCTCGATGACCGGCATCTGCCGCGCCAGTTGCGCCACCGGCGGGCCGCTGGCCGGGCCGAGGTCCGGCACCGGCAGATGGGCGGTCCGCGCGGTCGCCGCGATCAGGGCCCGGGCGAGCTGGTCGGCCTGGTTCATGAAATCAGGCTGCGTCGCCCACTGGCCCGGAGAGCCGATCGGCACGGGATAATAGAGCTGCGTCGTTTCGTTCAGCGTGGTCAGCTCCTTGTATTGCGTGGCGGCCAACTGATGCTCCCCGGGCCGGCGGCCGCCTTCTTCGGTCAGCAGATGCAACGCCCAGATCGTGACGCCGCTGCGGTTCGCGGCCTGCTTGATCTCGGATATGCCCATCCGGGTGACGCTGTGCGGATGGTTGCCCGGACGCGCGGCGGCATCGGTGATCAGGATGACATGGCGATAACCCGAACTGATGCTGTCCCAGGGGATGTCGTCCAGGGTGAATTTCAGGCCGCCGATCGGGTCCTCATCGAAGCCCTGCGATTGGGCCCGCGCCTGTTGCACCTGCGCGATCGCCGGCAGGATGGCGTCGGGCGGCTGGCTGAAATCCGGCCTGGCGTAGGTCCGGGCGTAGTATTCCAGGGCCGGCGTATCCTCCAGGCTGTCGCGATAGGCGACCAGGCCGAAGCGGAACTTATCCCGCATCGGTGTCGCAAGGATACGGTTGACGATGTTCTTGATCACCGCGCGCGTGCCGTCGATATAGGGCTGCATGCTCACGGTCGTGTCCACCAGGAACACCACCGCGGCCTTGAAGTCCTGCGGTGGCTGAGGAGGCGGGGGCGCCGGTACCGAGATCACCTCCAGCAGGCGCAGGTCCGGGCCGGTTTCACGCGCCACCTGATCCACATTGAGGATCGGCAGAAGATAGAAACGTTCTTCGATATTGGCCCAGGCGGCCGGTTCCCGGGCGATCAGGCTGCCTGGCCGGCCGGCCTGCGCCTCGGCCAGCATCCTGGTTTCGGTGTCGCCGGCCTGCAGGTCCAGCAGCAGGCGCCGTTCCTCTTCCTTGTTGTCAAGGAACAAGACCGGCAGGCGTCCGGCCGGGTTGGTGAAGGCGCCGACCAGGGTGTGTTTCCATTCGATCGTCTTCGCCGCGGGGACCCATCCCAGATCGCGCCCCGCCGCCCCGCGTCCGACCTGCACCCAGCCGCTGTCGCCACCCTGCCGGGCATAGACGTAGTAGGTTTCAAAGCCATCGATCGGATGCGCCCCCTGACCGTCCGACCGGGGCGCTATGGTGGCGCCCGGCTGGGTGATGATCCGTTGGAACAGGGTCGTCTTGCCCTGCATCAGCAACGGCCGGACCGGTGCCGCCGGCGTGGGAGCGGGGGTCTGGGCCTGTGCCGCGGCGGCCGGCAGGGTCAGGGCCGCAACGATCACCGACCGGCGTGGCAGCAGGCGTGCGCTCATGGCCAGAATTCTTTCACGATCAGCGGCGCATACAGGTCGCCATTTTGCGACTGTTGGTCCAGATAGCTCTTGAGTGCCGCCCGCGCCTCCGCCACCGAGGTGTCGCCACCCTGCACCGCTCTGCGATAGTGCAGCGCGGCTTGGCGCGGATCGGGCTGGATTTCCGGCGGATGTGGCTGTCCGGGATCGTAGAGCCGGCCCAGCGCGGCGTGCGCCGGGGCGAAGTCGCCGTCCGCGGCCGCCTGCATCAGCAGCAACGCCTCACTGCGCCGAGCGCTGTCGAGCTGCATGCGGCGCTGCGCCTCCCGCAGCAGAGCCGCGGGCGGCGCCCCGCTGCGAATGGCGTCGGCCACGGACATGTTCTGCAGGTCGGGCTCGCCAGGCGGCGGGGGTGATGCGGGCGGTGTGGCCGGCGGCTGACCCTGGGCTTGCGGCGCGGGTCCGGGGCCGGGTGGTTGGTCCGGCGGGACCATCTGCTGGTAGCCATAATACCCGCCGCCCGCCAGAAGCAGCAGCACCAGCCCCAGCGCCGCCCAGGGCAGCCACTTGCGGGGTTCAGGTTCCACCGGTTCGGGTGGCGGTGCCGGTTTGATCAGGACGGTCTCATCGGAGTCCGGTCCGCCGCCGCCGGACGCTTTGCCGGGCCCCACGACCCGCGGGCCGGGCCGGGGGGGAGGCGGCGGCGCCTCCGGCTGCAACCGCTGGATCTGGGGACGCTGGGGCGCGGCCGCCCGCGGGCCCGCCCGAACCGGCTCCGCCACCATGTTCAGGGCGTCGTCGGCCTGCAACGGCAGGTCGGGCCAGTAAACGGCGGTGTCGATGCCCGCCGCGGGGATGGCAAAACGATAGCCGCCACTTTCGACGATCTGGACGACGGACGGCCCGAGATGCAGCAGCAGGTCGTTGCCATCGACCGAGGTGGCATCCGGCGGCAGCAGGCAGTCGGCCACCTGCCAGCCCTTGCGACCCAGTACGCCTTCGTCCCAGTCTTCGCGCCGGATGCGAAAGTCGGCGGCGCCGGTGAAGGCCGCGGCGCCGGCCACGCGGATCAGCGCATGGCCGCCCTGATAAGCGGGATCCGGTTCGACCGTGACCCGCGTGTTCATGCGCCCGATCCTTCCAGACGGGCAATAATGGCGCCCAGGCGTTCGTTGGCGGCGATATCGATGGTGCCGGAGCCGGCATCCTGGGCGTTGGCCTCGAACGTCAACCGCACCGCGGTCATCCAATCGACCTCGAAATTAAATCCATAGGGCGTGGACGTGGGTCCGAGCCGGGGCAGGCCGTTCATCGGGGCCCGCGGCGCGAAGATGCGGCGGGTTCCGCGCGGCGCCTCGGGGCGTTTGTCCGGGGCGAGCCAGTCGTAACCCAGCATGTAAACGAAACTGTTGATCGTCTGCTCGACCAGCATCACCGGCTTCTGCGCCGCCGAGGCATTGCGGTTCTGGAAGCTCGCGCGCTCCCGCAGCAGCCTGGCGATCCGGGCGCGCAGGTCATGCCGCCGCGCCGCCCGTTCCAGCTCCCGGATCAGGATCAACATCAGGTCGCGCGGCACGTGCAGCGCGGTGGCCGACGCGGCATCCTCGGCCACCGCCGTCATGCCGCGCGCCCACTCGGCGATGGCCATGTCGGCGAACATTTCGGGCCGGTCGCGGGCCCCGGTGGCGATGACGGGGGCATCGCCCAGCAGGTCGCCGAGTTCGGCCGCGTAGTCGCTTTCCAGGTTGGCCTGGCCGATCGGACCATCGCTGCTGGTTTGCAGGTCCCAATAGACGCCGGTGATCTGGTCGGTGGTCACCTGCAAGGCCCGCAGCAGGGCGCCGAACATCTGGGCCCGCGCGCAGCCCATCAGCGCCTGCAGCACGATCCGCCCGTCATCGGCGGCCCGTTTCAGCTCCGCCACGAGGTCGCCGGTGTGATGATGCGGCCGCAACTGCGTCAGGATGCGGTTGGCCAGTTCCTTCACCCGGCCGGTGATCTGTTCCGCTTTCAGCGCCGGATCGCAGATCGGGCGCAAGGTGTTGGCGAGAAAACTGATGCCGCCATCGTTCGGCCGCAGCGCCTCGTCCCAGGCCAGGGTCGGATTGGCGAAATGCCGCCGCACCAGTTCGTTGCTGGCGTAGGTCGGGAAGCGGGCGTCCAGGAATTCCTTCGCGCGCGGGGCGACGGTTTCGGTCTTGTCGTCGGCGTAGTCATAGACCGCATGGAACGGCACCGCGGTCGAGCGCAGCCAGAACAGGTTGTTGAAGGCCTGGCCCCCGGCCCAGTCGGTCGGCCAGTCGTACGGACCGAAGGGTTCCAGCAGGCTTGCGGTCAGCCGGTTGGTCCAGCGCTGGCCGGTGCTGAGGTCCTCGCCGATTTTGCCATCCAGCTCCATGTCGAACTTGGTCAGCACGAAGAACAGGCTGGTGCGCTGCGCCTGGCGCTGCGCGGGTGTGTCGCCCATGGTGTGGCGGATCCAGTCGGTGACCATCTTCGGCAGGGTCGAGACCTCCTGCACCGACGGTCCGACGCACAGCAGCATCGCCGCGATTTCCTGTTCGGCGTTGTAGCGCTGGAACAAATAGGCGACCTTGCCGCGCAGGAACAACTCGCCCAGCCCCTGTTCGGCGGCCAGGGCCTTTTCGATGTCCTCGTGTTCCTTGCGGCTGCGCGCGCCGGGGAAGTCCAGCAGGTCGGTGTGGGCGAAGAAGTCCCAGGGTTGTTCGGCCAGCGGCACCGTCACCTCGGCGATCAGCGCGGTCAGTGCCGCTCGGTCCAGGGTGGCGCGCGCGCCGGCGGTGGTGGACACGGCGACGGTGCCATTGGCGCCGCGGCCGAGCTGCAGCACCGTTGCCGCGTCGAGCAGGTTGCCGCCGCGCCGGCTGAGCGCCTCGGTTGCGCAGAACGCGGTGTCGGCGAAGCCGATCCGGCTGAGGGCGCCGATCAATTCGGCGGCCAAGGCGGTGATGCGTTCGGTGCCGTTCCACAGCGGTGCGTAGGCCGCCGCGCGGGCCTCGGCTGGCAGGCGGGGGATGAGTTCGGCGGCGCGGGTCCAGTAGGCGGTGCCGAGGTCGCGGATCAGTTCCTTGCCGCGGAAATACTGGTCGAAATACTCGCGCATTTCCTCGATATCGTCCACCGTCAGCCCGTCGCGCGGGGACGGGCCGGCCTGCGCCTCCAGCGACTGCAACAGGGCGGTGACGGCCTGGCTGCCGGGCAGCTTGAGGTCGGCGATCTGGAAATCTTCCAAGAACGTATTGGCCAGGATTTTGACGACATCGGTCTGCGACAGCAACCGTAACGGCACCGGCGCGTCCGGCGGGGCGGGGATCCGGCGGATGGTGAAGCGGGACACCAGGCCGGTCGATTCTTTGCCGCCCTCGGGGTTGAGATCGGTGAGGAAGTTCAGCCGTTCGCTGCCATAGGCGGCGATCAGCGGCTTGCCGCGGGGGGCGGCGAGGCCGGAGACGAGGTATGATTTCCCCGCCTGGGAGGCGCCGAACACGGCCACGGCGGTCGGCCGTTCGGCGGCCTGGCGCAGCCGGTTGGCGCGGCGGGTGAAGCCGCGGAAGCTGAACCCCGTTGCGGCGGGATCGAGATGCAGGCGCGCGTGGTTGCGGTCCAGCCATTCGGCGCCGTCGCGCGATGCCTGCATGACGTCCGCCGCGCGCTTCACGACCGCCGCACCGACCGTATCGCTCATGGTCCAACTCGCTCCGTCCCGACGGCGGTATCCTAGGTGCAGTTGCGCTTGATCGCAACAAATGCGTGGGTGGGAGAAGACGACGGTTGGGGATGCCGGGTCACATGGCAGGCCCGCCATATATGATATGATATAGTAACTATTATGTATTATTAACCAATGGCGCTTTGTACGCAACGGTGAACGATGGTATTTGACAGGTCATAACGTGGCGTGTAGCATGCTATAGTACTGGCGGAGGCAACGATGGCGACGGCACTGGCGCCCAGCCGGGTTCACGGACACCAGGCTGCGGGTCACACCAACCTGGAACGAGTCTGGGAAATCGTGACGGTCTTGATCGCGACTGAGCTGCTGATCAAGCTGTTGGGAACGGCCAGCCTGGAGTTCGAACCGGTGCGAAGGGTTCTGCTGGAAGGCACGCTGCACTTTGAGAAGATTGTTGTCGCGGTTTCGCCTGTCATATTATTTCTTGGCCGCCGGTGGGTCTGGGGATCGGAAATCGTGCTCTTTTTTGTCGCGTGGGGCGGCCCGCATCTGCCAGGCTATTTGCGGCTTTTGTGCAAACGCGCTGGCTTTGCCTTTATCGGGTTGCTGCTGGTCTGCGCGGCCGGAGAGTTCCTCGAATGGCAGGATCACGGCCCGTCGTCCCCCTTGAACGCCAAATTCTATGACGTGGCAGGCGGGACGGTCGAATTGTTCAAGTTCACGGATCCGGGAGTGCACCTTTGCACGCTGTCACCGGGGACGCGCGTCGAGAATCAGCGGGTTCGCGCCGGCAAGGAATTCGGCCCTGGTGACCTGGTTGTCCGGGCCGAAACCGCTACCTGTGCGGGGTGGGGTATGTCCTACCCCGAGCCCGTCGGCGTGATCAAGGGCATCGACTTCGGACGGCTGCGCGAGGTCTGACGCCCCGTACCACCCACCCGGTATCCCGCCAATACCCATCCTGGTCGTCCAAAGTCTGCAACCGCAGCCGTACCACAGAAGGATGTTGGCCCGCGCCGCAGGCCTCGGTGACTTCGTCGATGCGGCTTGGCGCGGCGGGGGAAGCCGCGGAAGCTGTATCCCGTTGCGGCGGGGTCGAGAGGCAGGCGCGCGTGATTGCGTTCCAGCCGCGCCGCACCGTCGCGCAATGCCTGCATGACGACCGCCGCACCGACCGTATCGCTTATGGTCCAACTCGCTCTATGGCAGGGAGTTGGCGGCCTCTCGCTCAATCGTCTGGGGCAGTAACCGGGTATGCGGATCAGTAACAGTTGTGGTCAGGAGGGGGCGGCACCACTGGGGAGAGAATTCGGGGGATTGATATCATCTCAGGTTGAAATCATTCTGCGAACTCGCGCGGAAGTGCCCGGGTTGGGCGCAACGCGACGACACCGTGCTATTCGCCGTTGGGTTCCGTGACTTTCAAGGCATCACGTGGAGTGTCATTATACTGTCATAATATCCCGGTGCCGCCAGGAATACGATGAAAGGGGTGTGGGGACAGGGCGGCGTAGACCATGGCAGAGCGACGAACTGTGTATGTCATGCTGCTCGCATTCTTGGCCCTCTGTACGATCGTCCCGGTCATATCCGCCGGGGTCTGGCCGGCCAGTGCCGGCTTGTTTCTCACCGCTGCCCTCGCCCAGGAGCCTGGCAGGATCCAGGCGTCAGAGTCTTACGGGGTTGAGACCGTGACCGTGGACTCTGCGGCGCGCGCCGGCCAGCAGGCGACCGTGACCGTGGACGGCCGCGAATACGCCGGAAAATTCGATCAATCCGGGCGGTTCAAATGCCAGGTGGCGGTGCCAATAGGCAATGAACGCATTGATGTCGATCTCGACGACGCCTCGTTCCCGCAGATCCAGGCGACCGGGCGGGATCTGCGGCGCATTCTTCTGGTGGTGCTGCGATGGCGACAGCCGATCGATTTCGGCCTGAATATTCTGGAACCCGGCGGGACCGCGATCAGCCGGTCCCATGACGTGGGGGTCAATGGCGGATCGCTCGCCTTGTTCGGCCACGGCTGCGGGTCAGGCTGGCACGAGGAGGTGTTCACCGTCCTCGGGCGCGATACCTCGTCGCACGACAAGTATTACATCCGCGTCGATTATCTGCTGGCCGGCGACATTCCGACCGGGGATTATTGCGGTATCGGTAAATACGCCAAGCCCGAATTCGAGTTGATCGTGGTCGACCGCGGGCGGCCATCATGCACCACGGTCCACATTCCCCCGGTGGCGTGCGGGCGCCCCCTAAGCCCGGAGCAGCGTCAGGTTGAGGTGCATCCGTTCGGACGTTGCTGATTTATAACATATACATAATAACTCGCAGGGAGTAGCGCGGACATGAAACATATCCGTTCCGTCCTGGCCACCTTGTTGGCCGCGCTGTCAATTGCCGTCATGGCCGCGCCCGCGACGGCAGCCTGCCCGCCCGACCTTGCGGGACGCCTGCGGCTGCACGGGTCCAACACGATCGGGGCAGAGCTCGCACCGGCGCTGGCGGCGGCCTTCGCCGCCTGTGAAGGCCTCACCGACCAGAGTGTCAACCAGCTTTCCGACCCCGATGAGCGTGAGTTCATCTTCGGCGGCGGCGATTCCGAGCGGAAACTGATGTTCGAGGACTTCGCTCACGGCTCCAGCACCGCGCCCCCGGACCTCGCGGCGCAACCGGCGAAGGCCGATATCGGCATGATGTCGCGTCTGCCGACCGATGCCGAGATCGCCGAACTGGTCGGCGCGGGCCGCGGCCGTCCGCTGCCGCCGCCGCAGACCGACCCCAATGCCCCGCCGTCCGATGCCGGTTACGAGCATGTGATCGCGCTGGATGGGATCGCCGTGTTCGTCAACAAAAGGCAGACCCCGATCAGCCAGATGCCGATCTGCCAGATCGCGCAGATCTTCGCCGGCCGGTTCGCCGACTGGAGCGAACTGCACGGCATCCCCGGACCGATCCAAATCTATGCCCGCGACGCGAGGTCGGGCACCTGGGACACCTTCAACGAACTGGTGCTGAAACCCTGCGGTGTGACCCTGAGCAGCCAGGCGAAGCGGTACGAATCGAACCTG
>Ga0302157_10002180_pt1 | contig 23098 bp, 23 predicted proteins | sample I_Bog_N3_3_FD_193502 | JGI IMG/M metagenome (GOLD analysis project Ga0302157, IMG submission 193502) | Peat permafrost microbial communities from Stordalen Mire near Abisko, Sweden - I_Bog_N3_3 | ecosystem: Environmental > Terrestrial > Soil > Wetlands > Peat | place: Sweden: Abisko, Stordalen... | reverse complement strand
GACGGTTTCAAAGGTTTCAAGCATAGGGGAATACTGCCATCAATTCGCTATACAGCAAAATGATGGATTTATGACGCTGGCAGGGAAGGTTTCCGCCCTGCTTCCGCGAGTTCTGTAACAGGCCATGGAAGCAGAAAAGGCCGCCCGAAGGCGGCCTATTTCTATTTGATTTCCCTAGGGAAATTTGGAGCGGGCGAAGGGATTCGAACCCTCGACCCCAACCTTGGCAAGGTTGTGCTCTACCCCTGAGCTACGCCCGCCCGCTCCGTCCGTCGCGCCTCGTCGGCGTCGTCGGGAGCCCGGATAATACGCAAAGTCGGATTCTTTGCAAGCAGGTTTTTTCACAAATTTTCGATGCCCCCAAAATCACCCCCCTGGCATCACCGATAAGGGCTTGCCAGCTGCGGGTTCGCGGTCCATCTATTGACCTCAGGCGCTCGATATTCGGGCGTCGATGAGGGGGCATTTGGCAGCAAAAGGGGCTGAAGGAATGGAACGTCTGATCGGCATGGGCGCCAAGAAAAATCCGGCTGCGGCGTCCAGCGGCGCCAGTGGTTTGATCAAGGACACGGACAGCGCCCATTTCATGCAAGATGTGGTCGATGCCTCCATGAGCGTCCCGGTGATCGTCGATTTCTGGGCGCAAGGCTATCCGTCCTGCGACAGTTTGACCGCAACTCTGGAAAAGCTGGTGCTGGCCGCCAAGGGCGCCGTCAAGCTGGTGAAGCTGGATGTGGAGGCCAACCCTGAGATCGCCACCCAGATGCGCATCCAGACCGTGCCCATGGTCTATGCCTTTGACCAGGGCCGTCCGGTGGATGGTTTCAGCGGCGCCGTCGGCGAAAGCCAGCTGAAGGCCTTTATCGGCCGCCTGACCGGCGGGGCCGGCAATGAGGGCGTCGAGGAAGCCCTGGCCCAGGCCAAGGCCCTGCTGGCCGAGGGGCACATCCCCCAGGCCCAGCATATTTACCAGCAGATTCTGGCCGCCGACCATGCCAACGCCCCGGCCCTGGCCGGCTTCCTGCGCTGTCTGATCCGACTGGGCGAGACCGAGAACGCCCAGGCCATGCTGGCCCGCCTGCCCGAGGAACTGGTCAAACATCCCGACATCATCGCCGTGAGGACCGCCCTCGATCTGGCCACCCAGGGCAGCCAGGCCGGAGAAACCGCAGAGTTACGCCGTCGGCTGGCCCTGGATCACAATGACCACCAAGCTCGTTTCGATTTGGCAATGGCCTATTTTGCCCAAGGCGAACGCGAAGCGGCGGTGGATGAGCTGCTGGAGATCGTCAAGCGCGACCGCGCCTGGAACGACGACGGCGGCCGCAAACAACTGCTGAAGCTGCTCGAGGCCTTTGGCCCCGGCGATCCTTTGGCCGCCACCGCGCGACGGAGGTTGTCGTCGCTTCTGTTCTCTTAAAGAGGAGTGCCGGCCATGGAGCGGCCCTTTCAGACCCGGTTCGAGGATTTGCCGAAGATTCTACCGATCTTCCCTCTGCCCGGCGTGCTGCTGCTACCCGAGGGCCGCTTGCCCCTGAACATCTTCGAGCCGCGTTATCTGGCCATGGTCCAGGACGCCTTGGGCTGGGGCCGCATGATCGGCATGATCCAGCCCAACGGCCCCGAACCAAAGCCGGGAGCCGATCCGGCCCTCTATGAGACCGGCTGCGCTGGGCGTATTAGCTCCTTCTCCGAGACCGACGACGGCCGCATTCTTTTGACCCTGACCGGAGTGTCGCGGTTCTCGATCCGCTCCGAGTTGGAAAACGTCCAGGGCTATCGCCGGGTCATCGCCGATTGGACCCCTTTCCGCGCCGATTTGGACGAGCCGGAGGAGCCGGAAATCGACCGCGCCCGCCTGCTGGGGCTCTTAAAGGTGCATCTGAAGCTGAAAAACATCGATCTGAACTGGAACGCCCTGGAAACCGCCGGCAATCTGGCCCTGACCGTATCCCTGCCCATGGCTCTGCCCTTCGAGCCCAGCGAGAAACAAGCCATGCTGGAGGCCGCCACCCCGGCTTTGCGGGCCGAGACCCTGTTGACCCTGCTGGAAATGTCCGTGGCCGAGGCCACCGGCGGCCTGACCACCCTTAAGCAATAAAAAGGACCCCCTGCCATGACCGAGCGTTCCCCCGCCCCAGACCTTAAGCTTGTTGACCCCAAGCTTCTGGAAATCCTGGTCTGCCCCCTGACCAAGGGGCCGCTGCGCTATGACCGCGAGGCCCAGGAACTGATCAGCGACAAGGCCGGTCTGGCTTATCCCATCCGCGACGGCATTCCGATCATGCTGGAATCCGAAGCCCGCCAGCTGGCTTAATCCATGACCAGCCCCACCGATATCCGCTTCGACAAGGCCTCGAAGACCCTGCATGTCACCTTCGACGACGGCGCCGCCTTCGCCATTCCGGCCGAGCTTTTGCGGGTCGAAAGCCCCAGCGCCGAGGTTCAGGGCCATTTTCCCAGCCAGAAGAAACTGGTGGCCGGACGCCGCCATGTTTCCATCATCGGCATCGAACCGGTTGGTCATTACGCTGTCAAACTGACCTTCGACGACCTGCATGACAGCGGGCTTTTCACCTGGGACATCCTGCGCCGCATGGGCGAAGAGCAAGACAGCCTGTGGCAAGCCTATGTCGATGCCCTGGCCGCCGCCGGCCTGAGCCGCGATCCCTAACCACATCATTTTCTTGCAGATTAGCCTTTTCGCATATTGAACCAGCGGTTTAAGCGTGCAACTGTTTCTCTCGTGCCAGAATCCATCAAGAGAGATCGGCATGAAGGGGAAGCCATGAACGGCTTAGACAAGGGGCAAGTCTGTTTGGAAACGCGGCGTCCGACCCGGATGCGGCGCTTTTCGGCGTTCCTGCCGGCTTTGGGCCTGCTGTGCTTCAGTCTGGTCTGGAGCCTGGGGTTGACCCTTTGGCCGCAGGCTGGTCAGCCGGTGGCCGTCTTTTTTCCCCCGGCCCTGGCCGGAGCCCCCGCCTTCAATGCCGCCGCCGCTGCCGGAGCGAATGATTACCTCTCACCCGGAGGCTGGCCTTCGGTGGTTCTGGCCCGTTCCACCCTCCCCGATTTCGTCCATCGCCTTTATGAACAAGGCGCGCTGATGGTTCTGCGCGCTCCCATGACCGGCTGCATGCATCAGGACTGATTCTCCATGACCGACCTTCAGCAAATCCGCACCACCGTCGAGCGCTTCCTCGTCATTTTCCTTTGGCTGCATCTGCCGCTGATCGCCCTGACGGGCACCCTGACCGGCATCGGCTGGCTGATGCCCACCCTCGGCGCTTTGGTGCTGGCGGGCGGAGCCACCGTCACCGCCCGCGCCGCTCCCTTGTCCGAGGCCGCCCGCTATGCCGTGGCCGTCTCGCTGATGGGCATGGTGGCGCTGCTGGTCTATGAGTTCGACGGCAATCCCTGGCAGATCGACATCCATATGTATTTCTTCGCCACCCTGGCGATCCTGACCGCCTATTGCTGCTGGCGCACCCTGGTGGTGGCGGCGGGCGCAGTGGCGGTGCATCACCTGCTGCTGAACTTCGTCTTTCCGGCGGCGGTCTTCCCCACCGGCGGCGATTTTGGCCGAGTGGTGCTGCATGCGGTGATCGTGGTCTTGCAGACCGCCGTCCTCGGCTGGGTCGCCTGGCGGCTGGGCAAGGCCTTCAGCCAGTCCGCCGAAGCGGTGGAAGACGCCCATCACGCCCAGGCCGAAGCCGCCGAGGCCGCCCGCCAGCGCGATCTTTTGACCAGTCAAAGCCAGTCGCAACGGACTCAGGAGATGACCATTCTGGCCGACCAGTTCCGCGCCTCCATCGGTCAGATCATCTCGCCCCTGTCGCAAAGCGCTAATTCATCTCGGGCCTCGGCCCAAGAGGTGGATCACCGCCTGTGTGAAATGGGCGAGCGCCTGAACGAAGCCGCCAACAGCGCCCAGGAAGTCACCGGCAATGTGGAAACCGTGGCCGCCGCCGCCGAAGAGCTCTCGGCCAGCGTCCGCGAGGTCAATCGCTTCATCGATGAATCCAGCACCATGACCGGCACCGCCGTCCATGAGGTGGAAAAGACCAACGCCACCGTGGAAAGCCTGGCCTCGGCCGCCCACCGCATCGGCGATGTGGTCAGCCTGATCCAGGATATCGCCAGCCAGACCAACCTGCTGGCCCTGAACGCCACCATCGAGGCGGCTCGGGCCGGCGAAGCCGGCAAAGGCTTTGCCGTCGTCGCCAATGAAGTGAAACATCTGGCCAATCAGACCGCCAAAGCCACCGAGGAAATCTCGGCCCAGATCGGCGAGATCCAATCTGTGACCGGCGGAGCCGTCGCCGCCATTCGCGACATCGGCGCCATCATCGGCCGCATCGAACATGCGGTGGGCACCATCTCCCATTCCGCCAGCAGCCAAAGCCAGGCCATCGAGGAAATCGCCCGCAGCGCCCAGCGGGCCGCAGGCGTGGTGGAGACCGTCAGCGAGAACGTCTCGATGGTCAACAGCGTCGCCCAGAACCTGCGGACCCTGTCGAACCAACGGACGGCGGAAGCCGGCACCATGGCCGATCAGGCCGATGGGCTGGCCCGCCATGTGGACGACTTCATCAGCAAGTTGCGCCGGGGCTAAAACCCTGCCGGAGCCGACAAGACTTCCTTGGGGCTTCCGCCTTGCTGCACTTCGTCGATGGCATAGCCGCGCTCGGCGGTCCCGTCGGACTTCAGACGGAAGATGCCATCGACCCCGGCAAAGCCGGTGCTGTTCATCAAGGCCGGGCCTGAGAAATCATGGGGAGCCTTCTTGGCCAGCACGGCGGCCAGGGCGGTGGCGTCATAGCCCAACGAGGCAATGCGCGGCGGCTTGGTCCCAAAGGCCTTGGCATAGCGGGTCTCGAAATCCGCATGACCCGCCGTGGGCGGCGCCGCGAACCAGGCGCCGTTCAAAGCGGCCTCGGCCCCTGGATTGGCGTCAGTCCAGAGCATGGTGCCCAGCAGCTTGACCTTGGCCGGATCGACGCCTTGCATAGACATCATGGCGGCGAAATTGCGCAACTTCTGACCGCCTTCCAGCAGCAGCAGAGCATCAAATCCGACGTCCCCGGTCTTGGGGTCCAGGCGGACCAGCCGCTTGAGGGTGGCCGCCAGATCGGTGGTGGCCGGGTCATAATACTGGCTGGCGGTGATGTAAGGCTGGGTCTGAAGATCGTTCTGCAGATATTCGGCGATGCGGCGGCCATCCTCGTTGGAGGGAGCCAGCACGGCCAGACGGCTCTTGCCCATGGAACGGGCATAGGCGGCGACCTGCACCGCCTGGGGTCCCGGCAGGAAGCCCAGGCTATAGACCCCATTGCCGACGGCGGTGCGATCCGAGGTGAAAGAGATCACCGGCAGGTTCAAGGGCCGGGCGACCGCGCCCGCCGCCTTGGCTTCGGTGCCGAACAGCGGGCCCAGGATAATTTCGGCATGTTGGGCAACGGCGGTCTGGACAGCGGCGGCGGCCCCTTCGGGCGTGCCCTTGGTATCGACGGGAACCAGGGTAAAGCTGTCGTCGCCAATCTCGAACAGGGCCAGCTGGGCGGCGTTCAACAGCGCCGAGCCCAACTGGGACTGAGGACCAGACAAAGGCAGCAGAATGGCGGCGGTGCCGGACCTGTTGACCAGCGGCTGCAGAGTCAAAGGAGGGGGCGGCGGTGGGGTTTGAACCTGCGGCGGCGGCTCGACCAAAGGTGGCGGCGGTGGAGCGGGCGGCGGCGTCGGAGCCTGTACCTGCGCAGGCGGCTTGGTTCCGCCCAAGCTCGGTGGTAATTGTGTGCAGGCGCAAACCATCAAGCCCAAGGTCAGCGTGGCGACCAGCCGGGCAGTAAAGCGAGGCGAAACATATGCGGGACGGCGCAAAGGCAGTCTCCCGATCCAGGATGTCGGCGGAGCCACAGCCTAACGACACTGCTGCGGGAAGTAAACCCGGGCCCCAAGGAAAGATTGGTGGCTTAGTGCTGGTGTCCACCCCCATCGGCAATCTGGACGACATCACCTATCGGGCCGTCAAGATGCTGGAAGGTGCGGACATCATCGCCTGCGAGGATACCCGCGTCACCGGCAAGCTGCTCAGTCTGCTGGGCATTTCCGGCGGCAAGCTCACGCCTTATCACGAGCATAACGCCGAAAAGGCCCGCCCCGCCCTGATGGCCAAGATGCAGACGGGCGGCACGGTGGTCCTGGTCTCCGACGCCGGCACGCCGCTGGTCTCCGATCCCGGCTATCGGCTGGTGCGGGCCTGCATCGAGGAAGGCATTGCCGTGACCAGCGCCCCCGGCGCTTCGGCCCTGCTGACCGCCCTGCAGCTGTCGGGGCTGCCATCGGATCGTTTCCTCTTCGCCGGCTTCCTGCCCAACAAGGACGGAGCCCGCCGCTCGGTGATCATGGAGCTGGCTCGGGTTCCGGCCAGCCTGATCTTCTATGAAAGCCCGCACCGTCTGGCCGACAGCCTGGAGGCCATGGCCGATCTGCTGCCGGGTCGGGAAGCCGCCGTGGCCCGCGAGCTGACCAAGCTGTTCGAGGAAGTCCGGCGCGGTCCCATCCCCGAGCTGGCGGCCCATTATAAAGAGCATGGCGGCCCCAAGGGCGAGGTGGTGGTGGTCATCGGCCCGCCGCCCGAGGAAGCTCCGGCATCGGAAGAAGATGTGGACGCCCAGCTGGCCGAGGCTCTGCTGACCCTGTCGCCCCGCGACGCCGCCGCCACCATCGCCGCCGCCACCGGATTGCCCAAACGTGCGGTCTATGCCCGCGCCGTCTTGCTGGCGAACCAAAGCAAATGAGCGGGAACGTCCGCCGCCGACGGGGCTCCAAGTCCCGGATCCGGGGCAAATGGGCCGAGTTGCTGTGCGTTCTGTCACTGAGCTTGCGCGGCTGGCGGGTTATAGACCGCTCTGTGGTGACGGGCCGGGGTACGGGTGCCGGAGAGATCGACATCGTCGCCCGACGCGGACGGGTGCTGGCCTTCATCGAGGTCAAGGCCCGGCCCGATCTGGATCAGGCGGCGGCGGCGATTTCACCGGCCCAGCAGCAAAGGTTGGTGCGGGGGGCTCAGGCCTATCTGGCCCGCCATCCGCAATTTGCCGACCTGCAGCCCCGTTTCGATGCCATGTTGGTTGCGCCGAAGCACTGGCCGCGCCATCTCATGGATGCTTGGTCTTGCCGCTCATAGCTGGCAAACTAAATTAATCGGTATTCAACTCTGTCTATAGGGATCTTTCCGCCGTGACACGCCATTTCGCCACCGCACTCGGTCTGGGTTTTGCCGTTCTGGCCTGTTCCTTGACCACGGCCTGTGATCCCATCACCGGAGCCGTGGTCGGCGCCGGCGCCTCCGTCGGCGTCGCCTCGGCCGAGGATCGCGGCGTCGAGGGCGCCGTCGATGACACCAAGATCCGCCTGCAGATCAGCGAGCTGTGGTTCCACGAAGACAACGTGATGTTCCGCGACGTCAGCCTGACCGTCAATGAAGGCCGGGTAATGCTGACCGGCACGGTGGACAAGCCGGAGATGCGGGTCAATGCCGTGCGGCTGACCTGGCAGGCCGCCGGCGTGCGCGAAGTCATCGACGAGATCGAGGTCACCGACCAGACCGGCATTTCCGACTATGCCAACGACGTCTGGATCGCCAACAAACTGCGCAGCTATCTGATGTTCGACGATAAGATCAAGAACATCAACTACACGGTGGATGCGGTGAACGGCACCCTCTATCTGATGGGCGTGGCCCAAACTCAGGACGAGCTGGATCGGGTGGTGGCTCATGCCCGCGACATCAGCGGGGTCAAGCGCGTGGTCAACCATGTGCTGCTGAAGTCCGATCCGTCCCGCCATTCGGCGGGCTGAGGCCAACCTTGGGCGGCCCGATGGAAACGGCGGCGCAAGGCCAGGCCAAGGCCGAGCTGGAACGCTTGGCCCGGCTGGCCGACGCCGCCATCGACCCGGCGGAAGCCGCTTTGGCCCTGGCCGCTCTGGAATATCCATTGCGGGATCGCAACCAATACCGTCTCCAGCTGATGGATCATGCCGGCGAACTGGCCGAGCTGGTCCAGGCCAAGGGGGCCGAAAGTGCTGCTGACCGGGCCGCTCTGCTGGCTGGGCTGATCATGGGCCGCCTGCGCTTTCAGATCAGCGACGAAGGCGACGAGGCGGAAGACCCGGTCAATCTGATCTCTTTGCTGGAAAGTCGGCGCGGGCCGTCGCTGCTGTTGGCCCTTCTGTGGATCGATTCCGCCCGTCGCCAGGGCTGGCGCATCGAGCCCTTGGCCTTTCCGGCGGCGGTGCTGCTGCGCCTGACCGACGAGGCCGGCGGGCGGGTGATCGTCGAGGCCGGAGGCAATGGCGAGGCCCTGTCGGCGGCCCATCTGCGGGATCTTTTGAAGGCCACATCAGGCATGGGCGCCGAACTGGAACCCGGCCATTACGCCGAACAATCCAACCGCACCCTTTTGATCCGCCTGCAGAGCCTGACCAAGACGCGCTATCTGCGCTTAGGGGCAATCCGCCGGGCCATCGACAGCGGCGAGGCCACTTTGCTGTTCGCCCCCGAGCAAACCTCCCTGTGGCGCGAAGTCGGCCTGATGCATCTGCGCCAGGGCAACCTGAAGCCGGCGGTCGAGGCCCTGGAACGCTTCGTCGCCCAATCGCCCAACTCGCCATCAAGGCATCGCACCAGCGTGCTGCTGCAGGAATTAAAAGGGCGCTTGAGTTAAACCCCTCCCCACAATGGGGAGGGGCGTTAAGACTTATTCCGCCGCCTGGGCCGTAACCGACTGCTCCAGACGGGTCAGCATCTCCTTGGGCACCACCTGCCAGAAGTTGTTCTTCTCGCGGTGCCAGTGGGCCAGGATTTCCTTGGCGTGGGGCGAGCCGGTTTCCTGGACATGCTCGTTGATCAGATCCAGCAGAACCTGCTCCCAGTACATGACCTGAACCCGCTGGTGAATCACCGTCTCGGAATTGACCCGATGCTCGAAGTTGCCGTCGGAGTCATAGACGAAGGCCATGCCGCCGGTCATGCCGGCGCCGAAGTTGGCCCCGACCGCGCCCAGGATCACCGCCGTACCGCCGGTCATATATTCGCAGCCGTTGGAGCCGCAGCCCTCGATCACCACGTCGGCGCCGGAATTGCGCACGGCGAAACGTTCACCGGCCTGACCGGCGGCGAACAATTTGCCCGCCGTGGCTCCGTAAAGCACCGTATTGCCGATGATGGTGTTCTCGTTGGTCTTCAAGGGACTGGAGACAGAGGGGCGGATGACGATCATGCCGCCCGACAGGCCCTTGCCCACATAATCGTTGGAATCGCCAAAGACTTCCAGCTTCAGACCCTGCACCGCGAAAGCCCCCAGGGACTGACCGGCCGAGCCGCGCAGGCGCACGGTGATATGGCCGGGCTGAAGGCCGAACATGCCGTAGCGCTTGGTGATCATGTGGGACAGCTTGGTGCCGACGGCGCGGTGGGTGTTGCGCACCGTATAGGTCAGCTGCATCTTCTCGCCTTCCTCCAGCGCCGGGCGGGCGTCGAGGATCATCTGGGCGTCGAGGGTCTCGGGAACCTCGTTGCGCTCGACCTGGGTGCAATAACGCGGCAGCCCGCCGGTATCGGCCTGAGCCAGCAACGGGTTGAGGTCGAGGTCGTCGAGATGAGCCGAGCCACGGCTGACCTGAGCCAGCAGATCGGACCGACCGATGATGTCCTCCAGCTTCTTCACGCCCAGGGAGGCGAGAATCTCACGCACCTCCTCGGCGACGAAGCTGAACAGATTGACCACCTTCTCCGGCGTGCCGGTGAATTTGTCGCGCAGGGCCTTGTCCTGAGTGCAAACGCCCACCGGGCAGGTGTTGGAATGGCACTGGCGGACCATGATGCAGCCCAGCGCCACCAGCGAGGTGGTGCCGATGCCGAATTCCTCGGCTCCCAACATGGCGGCGATGACGATGTCGCGGCCGGTCTTGATGCCGCCGTCGGTGCGCAGCTTGACCCGGTGACGCAGACGATTGAGCGTCAGCACCTGATGCACCTCGGACAGCCCCATCTCCCAGGGCAGACCGGCGAACTTGATGGAGGTCTGGGGCGAAGCGCCGGTACCGCCGACGTTACCGGACACCAGGATGATGTCGGCCTTGGCCTTGGCCACGCCGGCGGCAATCGTTCCGATACCAGAACGGCTTACCAGCTTGACGCAAACCTTGGCGATCGGGTTGATCTGCTTCAGGTCATAGATCAGCTGGGCCAGATCCTCGATGGAATAAATATCGTGGTGCGGCGGCGGGCTGATCAGCATGACGCCGGGGGTGGAGTGACGCAGCTTGGCGATCTCGACCGTGACTTTGAACCCGGGCAACTGGCCGCCTTCGCCGGGCTTGGCGCCCTGGGCCACCTTGATCTCGATCTCGCGGCAGTTCTTCAGATATTCGGCGGTGACGCCGAAACGGCCCGAAGCGACCTGTTTGATGGCCGAATTGGCGTTGTCGCCGTTGGGAGCCGGCTTATACCGGGCCGGGTCTTCGCCGCCTTCGCCCGACACCGACTTGGAGCCGATGCGGTTCATGGCGATGTTCAAGGTGCCATGAGCCTCGGGCGACAAAGCGCCCAGGCTCATGCCCGGAGTGATGAAGCGCTTCCTAAGCTCGGTCACGCTTTCCACTTCGTCGGTGGAGATGGCAGCACCCTCGGGACGATATTCCAGCAGATCGCGCAAGCTGATCGGCGGCAGCTTGCGCAGGCCCTCAGAGTAACGCTTATAGGTGGTGTAGCTGTCGGTGCTCACCGCCGTCTGCAGGGTGTGGATCAAGGTGCCGTCGAAGCTATGGGTCTCGCCGCCGCGACGGACGCGGTAGAAGCTGCCCACCGGCAGGGTGATGACATCTTCGCCCCAGGCCTTGCGGTGAATCTCGATCATCTTGTGCTGGATGCCGGTCAGGCCGAGCCCTGAGATGCGCGAGCTCATGCCCGGGAAGAATTCCGCCACCAGGGCGCGGGACAGGCCCACCGCCTCGAAGCAATAGCCGCCGCGATAGCTGCTGATCACCGAAATGCCCATCTTGGACATGATCTTCAGCAGACCCTGATCCACCGCGTACTTATAGCGGCGCATGCAGTCTTCCAGGCTCAGGCCGGCGAACAGGCCGCGACGATGGCGGTCGGCAATGGCTTCCTGGGCGATATAGGCGTTGACCGTGGTCGCACCGACGCCGATCAGAACGGCGAAATATTGCACGTCCAGGCATTCGCCGGAGCGCACGTTCAGCGAGGTGAAGGTGCGCAGCTGCTGGCGGACCAGATAGGTATGAACGCCACCGGCGGCCAGGACCATGGGAATGGGGGCGCGGCCCGGGCCGGTCTTTTCGTCGGACAGGATGACGTGAGTGCAGCCGCCGCGCACGGCGTCTTCGGCCTCGCGCTGGATGCGCTTCAGGGCATCGGCCAGGGCATGGTCGCCGCCTTCGGGGTCGAAAGTGCAGTCGATCTCGGCCGCCGTGTCGCCCATATAGGCGCGCATGGCGCGGAATTCGGCGGTGGAGAGCACGGGGCTTTCCAGCTGCAACAGCTCGCACTGGGACTGATCCTCGTCAAGGATATTGCCCAGATTGCCCAGACGGGTCTTCAGGCTCATCACCCGGCTCTCACGAAGACTATCGATCGGCGGATTGGTGACTTGGCTGAAGGTCTGGCGGAAATAGTGATGCAGGCCGCGGTACTGATCGGACAAAACCGCCAGCGGCGCATCATCGCCCATGGAGCCGATGGCTTCCTTGGCGTCCTCGACCATGGGATGCAGGATCAGCTCCAAATCTTCCATGGTCTGGCCATAGCCGAACTGACGGCGGCGCAGCTCCTCGACCGACAGGTCGGAGGGTTCCGGGGCGTCGGTACGGATCAGGCTGTCCAGCTGAGTGGACTTCTGCACCCACTGGCCATAGGGCTTGCGGCCGGACATCAGGTCTTTCAAACCTTCGTCCTTGTAGAACTTGCCGGCCTTCAGATCGATGCCGATCATCTGACCGGGGCCGACGCGGCCCTTTTCCAGCACATCCTGCTCGTTCAACCGGACCATGCCGGTCTCGGAGCCGACGATCAAAAGGCCATCGGCGGTGACCGTATAGCGCATGGGGCGCAGGCCGTTGCGGTCCATACCGGCGACAACCCAGCGGCCATCGGTGGCGCAAAGGGCGGCGGGGCCGTCCCAAGGCTCGATGACGCAATTGCAATAGGCAAAGAACTCGCGGTGGCTCTGGGGCATGGTGGCATTGGCGCCCAAGCTCTCCGGCACCAGCATGGATTTGACCATGGGGGCGTCGCGGCCCGAGCGGACCATCAGCTCGAAGACATTGTCCAACGCGGCAGAATCGGACCCGCCCGCCTGCACCACCGGCTTGATGTCGGCGATATTGGCCCCCAGGGCCTGACTGGCCAGCCGGGTCTCGTGGCTTTTCATCCAGTTCAGATTGCCGTTCAGCGTGTTGATTTCGCCGTTATGGGCCAGCATGCGGAAAGGCTGGGCCAACCGCCAGGTGGGGAAGGTGTTGGTGGAATAACGCTGGTGATAGATGGCGAACGACGAGACAAACCGCTCGTCCAGCAGATCGGGATAGAAAACCGACAGCTCTTCGGCCAGGAACATGCCCTTATAGATCACCGAACGACAGGACAGGGTGCAAAGATAAAAATCGCCGATATGTTCGGCCAGCACGGCCTTTTCGATGCGGCGGCGGATGATATAGAGCTCGGTCTCGAAGGTCTGCTCGTCCACATTGCGGCGGTTGGCGACCATGATCTGTTCGATCTCGGGGCGGGTGGCATTGGCCTTCTCGCCGATCACCGAGACATTCACCGGCACCTGACGCCAGCCATAGATGGTGTAGCCGAACTTGAGGATTTCCGTCTCGACGATGGTGCGGCAACGCTCCTGCGCGCCCAGGTCGGTCTTGGGCAGGAAGCACATGCCCACGGCCAGACGGCCGGGAACCGGCTCGTGGCCCTGATGGCGGATATGGTCCTTGAAGAAGTCCTGGGGAATTTCCACATGGATGCCGGCACCGTCGCCGGTCTTGCCGTCGGCATCGACGGCGCCGCGATGGAACAGAACCTTCAGCGCCTCGATCCCGGCCACCACCACCGAGCGGCGGGGCTTGCCGTCCATAGCCGCCACCAGACCGACGCCGCAGGCGTCGTGGGGCGTGGTATCGATGCCGGCGGCTTCCAGCAGGGCAGCGTTCTTCTCATAGTCCTCGACGAAGCGTTCGCCTTCGGTACGGATAATCTTGGTCATGGCGAAATCTCCGTTCAAGCCCGCGCCGCGCGCTGGCCGGCGGCCGGGACTTTGTCCTCGGCCTGGATGTAGTCGTGAATGGCGGCGGCGGCGTCGCGGCCGTCGCGGATGGCCCAAACCACCAAGGATGCGCCCCGAGCGATGTCGCCGGCGGCGAAGACGCCGGGAACGGTGGTCATCTGGGTCTTATGATCGACCTTGACGGTGCCCCAGCGGGTGATGCCCAAGTCGCGATTGCCGAACAGGCTGGGCACGTCTTCCGGGTCAAAGCCCAAGGCCTTGATCACCAGATCGGCGGGAATCTCGTACTGCGAACCTTCGACCTTGGTGGGAACCTGACGGCCCGAGGCGTCGGCGGTGCCCAGATGCATACGCACGCAGCGCACGGCACCAACCTCTCCTGGGGCCTTGGTCTGTCCCAGCACGGCTTCCGGGGCCACCTGCCAGACGAACTCGACGCCTTCTTCCTCGGCATGAGCCACTTCGCGCTGAGAGCCGGGCATATTGGCGCGATCGCGGCGATAGAGGCATTTCACCGATTTGGCGCCCTGACGGATGGCGGTGCGCACGCAGTCCATGGCGGTGTCGCCGCCGCCGATGACGACCACGTCCTTGCCCTTGGCGTTCAAGGAACCGTCGTCATAGGCTGCGACCTTGTCGCCCAGGCCCACCTTGTTGTTGGTGATCAGATAATCCAGGGCCGCATGGACGCCGGTCAGGCCCGAGCCGACCACCTCCAACTCGCGGGCCTTATAAACGCCGGTGGCGATCAGGACGGCGTCATGCTTGTGGCGCAGCTCGTCCAAGGATGCGTCTTTGCCCACGGCGAAGTTCAGATGGAAATGCACGCCGCCTTCGGCCAAAAGCTTGGTGCGGCGCTCGACCACTTCCTTTTCAAGTTTGAAGCCGGGGATGCCGTAGATCAGCAGGCCGCCGGCGCGGTCCTGGCGTTCATAGATATGCACCTGATAACCCTGGCGGCGCAGCTGGTCGGCAGCGGTCAGGCCAGCCGGGCCCGAGCCGACGATGGCCACGGATTCGGAGCGTTCCCGCAGGGGCCGCACCGGCTTGACCCAGCCCTCGACCCAGGCGGTGTCGGTGATGTATTTCTCCACCGCACCGATGGTCACCGCGCTGTGGTCGCTTTGCTCCAAGACGCAGGAACCTTCGCACAGGCGATCCTGGGGGCAGATGCGGCCGCAGATTTCCGGGAAGTTATTGGTGGCCGACGACATGGCATAGGCTTCTTCCAAACGGCCCGTGGCGGTCAGCATCAGCCAGTCGGGGATATTGTTCCCCACCGGGCAATGGATCTGACAGAAGGGAATGCCGCATTGCTCGCAGCGCGAGGCCTGCTGCCCGGCCAGATCAGGGGAAAAGCCCTGATAGATCTCGGCGAAATCCTCTTTGCGCTCGGCGGGCTTGCGCTTGGAGGGCATGGCCTGAGCCAGATGGATGAACTGCAGCATTTTCGACGCCATGGCCGGATTCCCTGAAGGGTGACGAATGATCCCCAGGGCATCGGACAAGCTGGTCCGCGCCACCGGGGCTTTTCTTGATAATCTCGAACAGGGCAGAAATCCAGGGAAATAATAATGATAGGACATAAATACTGTCCTATATGTTGCATCATGCCTCTGCGCCGATGCGCCCGTGGGCGTTTCTCCCCGAATATAGGTATCAAAGCGGACCTATTTTCCGGGAATTAACAAGACTGAAACCTTGTGCTATAAACCCACAGCCAGGGGGTAGGCCGCTTTGCATCCACTAGAATTTGTAGATGTCATCATTCTCGCCCTAATCGAAGGGGTTGCCGGGATATTGCCGCTAGACGATAGCGGCCATCGAGCCCTTTTGGCTGCCGTCAGCGGCTGGCAGGCGGGCTCCATCGGCGTCGCCATCCAGGCCGGAGCCTTGCTGGCCCTTATTTTATGGCTGTGGCGGGACATGCTCCTGATCGGCCAGGGCCTGTGGCGGCTGCGCAAAGGCCGGGTCGAGCCCGGCACCCGTCTGCTGGCCAAGGCCTTGCTGGCCGCCCTGCCGTGGATCCTGATGGAAAGCTGGCTGGGCCGGCTGGAGATTCCTTTGGTCCTGGCGGGCGTTCTGACCATTCTGTCGGCCCTGGTCATGGGCGCCATCGACGCCATGAGCATGACCGTCAAGCGCATCGAGCATCTGTCGCCCACCGCCACCGCCGCCATCGGCCTGATCCAGCTGACGGCTTTGCTGCCCGGCGTCGGCCGGGTCGCCATGGCCTTGACCATGGCCCGCATGATCGGGTTGGAACGCCCCGCCGCCTATCGCTTCGTCTTGCTGGCAAGCATCCCGGTGCTGGTGGTTTCCACCCTGCGCAGCGGCATTCTTTATACGGTCCAAGGAATCGGCCCCGGCAACGGCGATATGCTGGGCTTGGGCTTCAGCTTCGTCCTGGTCTGGCTGGCGGTGGCGATCACCAACGCCTGGATCAGCCGCGCCACCTTGCTGCCCTTCGCCCTTTACCGTCTGGCGCTGGGCGGCCTGATGATCTGGGTAAGTCTTTAAACCGGCAGATAACGACTGGGCGGCGCGCCTAAAATCCGGCGGAACATGGTGGTGAAGGCCGGCAGACTGTCATAGCCCAGGTCAAGGGCGACGCTGGTCACCGGCTCGCCGCGGGCCAGCCGGGGCAGGGCGGCGAACAAACAGGCCTGTTGCCTCCACGCCGAAAGACTCAATCCCGTTTCGCGACGAAAGGCCCGGGTGAAGGCCCGGCGGCTCATGGCCATGGCTCCGGCCCAATCGTCGATGGTGGCATGGGGCGAGGGATTGCGCAGGAACTCCTGACACAAGGCCTCCAGCCGAGGCTCGGCGGGGAACGGCAGGCCTAAGGGCTTTTCCGGCAAATTGGGGATTTCCTCGCGGATCAGGGCCATGATCAAAGCACCCCGGCTGTCCGGCGGATTCTCCTTAGGCAAGGTCACCGCTTCTTCGATCAGGCAACGCATCAGATCGGTCATGCCGACCACGCAGCTGGTCTGGGGGCAGCTTCCCGGCGGTCGGCTATCCTCGGACCCGTCGCGCCTCTTCACATAGATGGCCCGAATGCTCACATAACCATGGGTATGCATGGAATGCTCAATCCCGGCGGGCACCCAAAAGGCGTGATCCGGCGGCACCATCCAGCGGCCCTGGTCGGTGATGATGGTAATGAGGCCGGTATGAGCATAGATCAATTGGGCCCGGCTGTGGCGATGAGGCGGCACCCGATATTCATGGGCATATTCGCCGATATGGGGAACGATCTGAAGATCGCTTTCCTCCAACAGGCCCCAGCGGCGAATCCGCTCGTCAAACTCCTCGCTCGAGGCGGGATGTTTGGCCCAGGTCATCATATTGGGGGGTTTCGAGGTTCCCATAATTTGGCCCACTCACGAAAGAACAAGACCATATCACGTAAGCAGGTCTTTCTGCGAATCGCTATGATTTTCTCAATCCGGACTGCAAGGAGTTCCATCCGTGAGCGAATCATCCATAGGCGAGGCCGTCATGACCCAGCCCGTCGCTTTTGAAGCGCCGTCCGCCCAGGCCAGTGTCCCTTTGGCCAGCGCCCCTTTGGCCAGCGTTCAAAGCACCGTCTTTCCGATCATCGCCGCCATCAGCTTCTGTCATCTGCTCAACGACATGATGCAGTCCATGCTGGCGGCCATCTATCCCATGCTGAAGGCCAGTTTCGGTTTAAGCTTCGGGCAGATCGGCCTTTTGACCTTTGCCTATCAGCTGACGGCTTCCCTGCTGCAGCCCATGGTCGGGCTTTACACCGACAAGCGGCCCATGCCCTATTCGCTGCCCTGCGCCATGGCCTTCACCCTGGTGGGTCTGATCGGATTGGCCTTCGCCCATAGCTATTGGCTGCTGTTGATCGCCGCCAGCATGGTCGGCATCGGCTCGTCGGTGTTCCATCCGGAATCCTCGCGCGTGGCCCGCATGGCCTCGGGCGGGCGTCACGGTCTGGCCCAGTCGCTGTTCCAGGTGGGCGGCAATTTCGGCTCGGCCATCGGCCCGTTGCTGGCCGCCTTCATCGTCGTGCCGCGTGGCCAATCCAGCGTCGCCATCTTCTCGGGTGCCGCCTTGGTGGCGATGATGGTGCTGTGGCGGGTCGGCGGCTGGTACAGCCGTCACCATTCCGCCCGTTCCAAGCGCGCCGCCAGCGCCACCCATGTGGTGCTGCCCCGCAAAAAGGTGCTGATGGCCCTGGGCGTTTTGGCTTTGCTGATGTTCTCGAAGTTCATCTATATGTCCAGTCTGTCCAGCTATTACACCTTCTATCTGATCCATAAGTTCGGGCTTACGATCCAACAGTCGCAGATGCTGCTGTTCGTTTTCTTAGGGGCCGTCGCCGCCGGCACCATCATCGGTGGGCCGCTGGGAGATCGCTTTGGAAGGAAATATGTGATCTGGGGCTCGATCCTGGGTGTGCTGCCCTTCACCCTGGCCTTGCCCTACGCCAATCTGTGGGGGACGGCGGCCCTGTCGGTGATAATCGGTCTGGTGCTGGCCTCGGCTTTCTCGGCCATCATCGTCTTTGCCCAGGAACTGGTGCCGGGCCGGGTCGGCTTGATTGCCGGCATCTTCTTCGGCTTCGCCTTCGGCATCGGCGGCAGTGGCGCGGCGGTGCTGGGGCTTGTTGCCGACGCCAAAGGCATCGACTTCGTCTATCGCCTCTGCTCGTTCCTGCCCTTGCTGGGACTGCTGACCGTGTTCTTGCCCAACATCGAGAAAAAGAAGGCCTAGGACTTAAGGGTCCGCTGGTTTCCAGCGGGCCCAGCCAAGCGGCGAGGAGCCGCGCCCGGCGCATGAGGGACAAGGTGATCGAAATCGATCACCGAAAAATTACTGCGTTTCATCGCCCGTCACGTCGAAGTGACGGGCGATGATCCCGGCGACTTCACCGTTGTCGCGCAATTGCGCCACCGCATCATCAACCCGCTGGGCCACCTCGGTCTGGGCAAAGTCCTTGTTCATCTGCAAGGTCAGGGGCACCTGGGACAGCACCAAGGGAGCCGCGAAGCGATTGCTCCAATGATACAGCCGGGCAATCCGCTTCAGAGTGATGACGGACCCCACCGCCCCATCGGCCCGCCCGGCTTCCACCAGCCGGACGGCCTGGTCATAGCCATAGACCTCGATCTTATCGATATCGCCATCACGGTCGAAGGCCTCGCCGATCAACAAACCACGGGCGGTGGCGATCTTCAGATGCTTAAGGTCCGCCTCGCTGTAAAGCTCCAGCCCCTGGCGCGGCAGAATGCCATAGTCGAGCTTGGCGAAGACGGGGCCGGAAGTGACCATGTCGAAGCGGGTCGGCTGCCAGGATGTAATGGTGAACTGGCAATTCCCCGACCGCACCGCCTCCAGAACCCTGGCCAGAGGGGCGGTGAAAAACTCGATCTTCCGGCCCAGCAAATCGCCCATCCGCTGGAAGGTCTCGGCATAGATGCTGTTGGCCGGATCGGCGGCATTGCCCCAAGGTTGTTCGTCGATCATGCAGGCCTTGAGGGCTTCCTCTTGGGCGAGCGACGGGCTTGCCGTCAGCAGCATCAAAGCTGCTACCGCCCCCCAGACCATGATCGATTTCAACTGACGGCAGTGGGCCATTTCCCGCCTCCTATCCCAAATAGCATACTACCTGAAAGGGGGAAGCGGGAGCCTGTCGTAAGTATTGCGTCGTTAGATGCTGTAATCGGACGCGCCCGGGGTGCGGGTATTAAACTCTCCCCCCAGCAGTGGAGCCAAAAGTTTGAGATCGGCCAACAGGTCCAGCAAAGCGACCTCGGCCCCGCCGCCCAGCAAGACCCCCGCCGCACCACCCTCGAACCATAGCTCCAACCCGGTACGGCCGATCTGGTCGATGCAGGCTTGGCAGTCCTCGGCGGGATAGCTGACCATATAGGGAATCTTCAGGGTATCGAGCAGGATGGCGGCATCCTGGGCATAGGCCGGGCCGCGGATATCGTCGGGCGGCGGATCGATGAAGACGAAATCGGGAAGCTTGCCCACCCCCAGCCGGGTCCGTAGAAACTGGAACCAGTCATGGGTCCAAAAGCGGGTCCAGGCGGATTCCCGGTAGGTTTGACCGAAACGGATGGCCTCGAGATCGATGTCATTGACGTCGATCTCGGCGGCGAAGCCCAGATTGCTCAGCACCCGCCCGGCCAGGATCCACGACCCCGGATGAGCCTCATCGGGCAGAGCCGGGCGCAGGGCGTCGAAGAACAGCGGGCTGGAAAATTCTTTGCGGCATTCCATCAGCGCCGCCGTCTGGCTCAAAGGCCCCGGCAGCCGGCCCGAGCCGGCATGGGTATCGGTGTAATGAAAGGCCGGGGCTTCGTCCTCGGCTTCCTCGGGGTCGCAGCGCTGACGGGCGATGCGGGCCAGGGCGCGGGCCAGGATGAACTGGTTCCACAGAATGCGGCGGGATTCCGCAGGATTTTGGGCGTCGGGATAGGTCATCGGCCCTGCTCCTTGAGAAGGCTCAAGATGCGCTCCACTGTCTCGGGCGGCAAGTGACGGATCGATTGCTCCAGCCGATTGGCCAACTCGGTGGCCGCAGGGGACAGGCCCGAAGTATCCAGGGTCACCTTGGGGTGGCTGATCCCGGCCAAGGCCTTCAGCTCCTCGGCCTCATCCCAGATCACATTGAAATAACCAATGATCTGCATCACCAAACCAGGGCTGGGACGGCCGCGCTGGCCATGTTCCAAGGCCGAGAGATAGGCCGAAGACAAATTCAGCGCCTGGGCCATTTCCTTCAGGGACAAATCCCTTTGACCGCGCAGTTCGCGCAGCTTCTGGCCGAAGGGGGTCATCGATGCCTCTTCAGCAGCACATAAAGGGCTCCTTCGCCGCCATGCTGGGGCTTGGCGTAGGAAAAGGCCAAAACGAAAGGCCGCAAAGCCGGCTCGTTCAGCCAGCGCGGCACTTCCTGACGCAAAACGCCCGAGCCCTCGCGGTTACCCTTGCCGGTGATCACCAACAGGCAGCGCCGCCCCATGTTGGACGAGGCCATGATGAAGCCGCGCAAGGAGGCATGAGCGGCATCCTGATACATGCCGTGCAAATCCAGACGGCCATCAATGACCATCTCGCCCTTGGTCATGCGGTCCGCCGTGCGGCGGTCAACACCGGCGGTCTTGCCGTGATCCAGGCGCTGGGGCGGATGGCTGTAGCCGGGGGGCAGCACCTCGCGCAGGCGCTGATAGTCAGCCATCCTGGGCAGGGGCGCCAGCTCTGGCACCGGCGGCGGTTCTTCCGGATCATCGGGAAGGGCGCGGCCCGGCAGCGGCTGGGCTTCTTGCATGACCTGCCGCCACAGCAAGCTCTCGTCCTTGGTCAGAAGCCGGCGGCGGCGATCATTGGTCATGGGCGTTGATCATAGCCGGGTCAGCCCTGAGGCTGCTCCATCATCGGCTCCGGGTCGATCAGATAATCGCCGGCAAAAGCCCGCCAGTCGCCATAAGGCGAGACGCAGTTCTTCTCCGGCCAATCCTTCAAAGCGATGGCGATGCCGCCCAATTCCCACAGCATGCGCATATTATGCATGTTGCGCACGGTGGCATCGACGGTGCGGCGATGCAGCCGCCATTCGACGAAATACCGCGCCCCATAGGCCTGCCACAGCATGACCAGCACCAGGGCGACGATCCATTCCTTGATGCCAAAGGCGAACAGCAGGGTCAGGCTGCTGGCCATCAGGATCAGGGTGGGGGCAAACACATCCACCGTCGAATAGACCGGCGAGCCGGGACGGTTCAGCACATGGGCATCGGTGAAAACGACGATCCGCCCGGCCATATGGGCTCGACGGATAGCCTCATAGGCAACGTCGGGCGAAGGAGTGGGCTGGCGGGCCATGGTTATTCCGCCTCCGCAATGATCAACGACGGACCGTCCATGGCCACCGGCGCCGAACGCTGGCGGGGCAGCAGGATGTAATAGCCGCCACGGCTGTTCATGCGCCCGGCATTGTTAAAGGCGGCTTCGCCCGGACCCCAGAAGAAATCGCCCCGCACCGGGCCGGTGATGGCCTTGCCGGTATCCTGGGCCACCATCAGGCGGCGCAAAGGCTTGCCCGAAGGATCGGTGGTATCCAGCCAAAGCGGCGTGCCCAGGGGAATGTAATGAGTATCCACCGCCAGACTGCGGCCCGCCGTCAGGGGCACGCCTTGGGCGCCGATGGGGCCTTCGCCGCTGTTGAGCATGCGGAAGAAGACATAGCGGGGGTTTTCATCCATCAGGGCCGTGGCCTGGGCCGGATGGCTTTTCAGCCAGGCCCGCACCGACGGCATGTTGGATTCGCCGGGGCCGAGCAGGCCATGGCGGATCAGGATCTTACCCAGACCCACCCATTCCTGGCCGTTGTTGCCGTCATAGCCCACCTGCACCGAGGAGCCATCGTCCAGTAGCACCCGGCCCGAGCCTTGAATATGCAGGATATGGGCATCCACCGGATCATCGACCCATAGCAGCACCTGAGCCTTGCCGGCCAAGGCTCCGGCCTCGATTTCGGCGCGGGTGGCAAGCTTTTGCCCCACTTTGGCCGGATCGGCGGGCCAGCCCTGGGGTCGGCCATAAAGCGGCGTCTGATAGGCTCCGCCCTGATGGCGCGAGCCGCGCAATTCCGCCTCGCAATAACCGGTAAAGACGCCTTCCGCCGTGCCGCCCGCCGTCACCCGATAAGGCTGCAGCCAATGTTCGGCCCAAGCCCGGGCCGCCGCCGAATTATCCGCCTGAATTTGCCGCAAAGCGCCGCAGGGGCCGAGCCAATCGCCGGCGGTGCCGGCGAAGCTTTCGCTTAAGGTCTTGTGACTGGGCTGATTGGTGATCTTATCGCAGCTTTTGCGCAACGCCGGCAGGGCCTCGGCCACACCGTCGTCGCGCCAGCCGGGCAGGGCGTCGAAGCTCACCGGCTGCAGGCTCATGGGCCCGTTGGCGATGGGACCGGCGGGACCGGCTCGACCTTGGGACAGATCAGGCCCCGACGAGCAAGCCGTCAGGGTCAAAGCCGCCAGCACTAATAATAAAGACCTCATGCTTCCAGACCGCTCTGAGTAGCCACCAATTGCCAGTTGGGATCGCGGCTGACCACGTCGCGGGCGAAGCTCCACAGATCGGTGATGTCGTGGCTGGCGGTATCGCTGCCAAAGATCACCACGCCGTCCTTGTCTTTACTGCAGATCACCTGACGGCTGACGAAGCGCACGGTGACGCGGGCGTTGCGGCCCTCCAGCTTGGCATCGGCGATTTCGGCGCTGATGATGTCCTCCAGCCGGTTGGCGCAAATCTCGCCGGTCTCGGCGCGATGGCGGATGGCCCGGGTGAAATTGGCAAAGACCTCGTCGGACAGCAGGGGCCGCAGAGCCGCCTCGTCGCCACGGGCAAAGGCATCGACGATCATGGCAAAGGCGCCCTTGGCTCCACCCAGGAAGCCTTCCGGCGAAAAACCAGGGTTGACGGCGGCAATCTGCTCCAGCGGCGAGGCCTCGCGGACCAGACCCGGCTGGCTCCAGGCGGCGGGATGAATCACATTGCCCAGACTGGGACGGACCGGCGAATTGGGCGGCGGAATGATCTGATCGCCGTCGCCTTCGTCCTTCTGGCCCAGGACCGAGCGCAGCCGCAGGCCGACGAAGACCGCCACCAACGCCAGAATAAGGATGTCGAGATAAGGCATAACCGACCCGCAATGAAAGATTCAGCGTGATTACTGCGCCAGGATTCGCCGTCAGGGCCGTAACACGTCAGAGGATTAACCTCATTCTAGATAAGCG
>Ga0302157_10002173_pt1 | contig 23168 bp, 21 predicted proteins | sample I_Bog_N3_3_FD_193502 | JGI IMG/M metagenome (GOLD analysis project Ga0302157, IMG submission 193502) | Peat permafrost microbial communities from Stordalen Mire near Abisko, Sweden - I_Bog_N3_3 | ecosystem: Environmental > Terrestrial > Soil > Wetlands > Peat | place: Sweden: Abisko, Stordalen... | reverse complement strand
CGCGGCCAACGGCGTCTTCACCTCGGCGAACTTCTTCCCCGGCGATACCCATCCCGAGGTGCAAACCTTCGTCAACAAGTTCAGGGCGAAGTACGGCGAGGAGCCCGACACCTTCAACGCGGTCGCGTATGACACCATCGTGCTGATTGCCGCCGTGATCGACAAATATGGCGTCGACCGCACCGCGATCCGCGACGGGCTCGCCTCGATCAAGGACGTGCCGAGCGTGATCTTCGGCAAGGCGACGTTCGATACGCAGACCCGCCGAGTCGCCGGAGCGCGCGCGATCTATCTCGAAATCAAGGATGGAAAATTCGGCTTGTGGGACGGAGTCAAGCCTGCGACGAACTGACCCCTTCGCCGCAGATAACCGTCCCCCGCGGGCGCCGCCGGCTTCGCCACGAGTCGGCGGCGCAAGCGCTTTCTCTCGAAAACCGTCGGAACGCCGCTTGTGAGTTCGTTCGTCGACTACACCGTGAACGGACTCGTGATCGGCAACGTCTACGCGTTGCTCGCCGTGGGACTTGCGCTGATCTTCGGCGTCGCCAATCTGATCAACTTCGCCCATGGCTCGGTCTACACGATCGGCGCGTATATCGGCTGGGCTGCGATCACGTTTCTGCATACGCCGCTGCCGGTGACGATGGCGATCGCGTTCGTCGGTTCCGGTCTGATCGGCATGGCGATCGAGCGCATCGGACTGAGGCCGCTGCAAGGCAAGGCGCGGATCGCGCCGCTGATCGCCACGATAGGTCTGAGCTTCGTGCTCGATCAACTCGTGCAGTTGATTTTTTCCGCGAGCCCGCGCGCGCTGCCGAGCGACCTGCCGGATTGGCGCATCAACATCGCCGGCGGTTCGATCGGCGCGATGGACCTCTTGATCGCCGGCATCGGCCTCGGGAGCGCGGCCGTGCTCTTCCTTTTCCTGCGCTTCACCAAGCTCGGCTACGCCGTGCGCGCGACGGCGCAGGATCGCGACGCGGCGCGCCAGATGGGCGTCAACGTCGACGCGGTCAACAGCGCCGTGTTCGGCATCGCCTCCGCGCTCGGCGGTCTCAGCGGGCTGCTGGTCGGCATGTATTACAACCACATCGACCCCGCGATGAGCTTTCAGGCGACGCTGAAGGGCGTCGTCGCCCAGGTCATCGGTGGCGTCGGCAACGTGCCCGGCGCGATCGTCGGCAGCCTGCTGCTCGGCCTCGTCGAGAGCTACGGCATCGCGCTGCTCGGCACGACCTATCGAAACCTATTCGCTTTCGTGCTGCTGATCGCCTTCCTGCTGTTTCTGCCCAACGGCCTGTTCGGCGGCCGGCTGGTCGCGCAGAGCGAGCCGCTCACCGGCTCGTTCCTCGCGCCGAGCCGCGCGTTGCGCGTGCCCCGCTGGGTGGTGGCGGCCGTCACCGTGGCCGCCTTCGCGCTGCCGCTGGTCCATCCCGGCCCCTATCTGCTGCAGACCTTGACCAACGCCTGGCTCGCCGCGCTGCTGGCGCTGAGCTTGACCCTCGTCTCAGGCACGACCGGACAGATGTCGCTGGGACAAGCCGCTCTGCTCGCCATCGGCGGATACGCCTCCGCTCTGCTCGTGCTCGATCTCGGCTGGTCGCCGTTGCTGTCGATCCCGGCGGCGGGCCTAATCGCCGCTGCGATCGGAACGGCGCTGGTATTTCCCGCCTTTCGCCTGCGCGGCCATTACATCGCCATCGCGACGCTCGCCATCGGCGAGATCGTCAGCCTGACGATCCTCAATTGGGAAAGCCTCACCCAAGGCGCGATGGGCCTATCCGGCATCCCGCCGCTGTCCGCCTTCGGCCACGAGGCCTATTCCGCCCCGGCGGTCTATTGGATATGCCTGACCGTGCTCGTCGCCCTGGCGTTGTTGCAGACGCGATTGCTGAGTTCGCATCTCGGCCGCACGTTGCGCGCCGTGCGCGAGGACGAAGTCGCGGCGCGCTCCTACGGCATTCGGCTCGGCCGCTACAAATCCATCTCCTTCGCGTTCGGCGGCTTCGGCGCTGGCGTAAGCGGCGGCATCGCCGCGCATCTCTATTCCTATCTGAACAATCAGACTTTCGACGCCCAACTCTCGCTGCTGGCGCTGACGATGGTGATCCTGGGCGGCATGGGCAACGTGCTCGGCGCGATTCTCGGCGCGGTCGTTCTGGTGGGTCTGCCGGAGTTGTTCCGCTTCGCCGCCGAATATCGTATTCTGATCTATGGCGTCGTGCTGCTGCTGCTGATCCGTTTCCGGCCGCAGGGCCTGCTGGGAGCGGTGTGAGAATGGCGGCTCTGCTCGAAATCGAGGGTTTGCGACGCAGTTTCGACGGCGTCAACGCGGTCAAGTCGCTCGACCTTCACGTGAACCCGGGCGAACTCGTCAGCGTGATCGGGCCGAATGGCGCCGGCAAGACGACGACGTTCAACCTGATCAGCGGCCTCGACAGGCCGGACGCCGGAGAAATTCGCCTCGACGGCCGCGCCATCGCGGGATTGGCGCCGGAAGCGATCGCCGCGCTCGGCGTGGCGCGCACCTTTCAGCACGGCCGGGTGTTCGCCAACCTCAGCGTGATCGAGAACGTGCTGATCGGCGCCCACACGCGCCTGAAGGCGGCGCGGCCGGGACCGCCGCTCATCGGACCGTTGGCCGAACTTTTCCGCGCCTTGTGGCAGCCCGCTTCCGTCCGCGGCGAGGCCAAGGCGCTGGAGGCGGAGGCGCGCGAAATCCTGTCCCTGTTCGGCGAGCGCCTGACGCCCCGACAAAATCATCCCGCCTATTCGCTCTCCTACGCCAATCGGCGCCGGGTGGAGATCGCCCGGGCGCTCGCGCTGCGGCCGAAATTGCTGCTGCTCGACGAGCCGACGGCGGGCATGAACCCGACCGAGACCGCCGAGATGCAGACGCTGATCGCCGATCTCAAGACGGGCGGGCTGACGATCCTGCTGATCGAGCACAAGCTGGAGATGGTGATGCAGCTTTCCGACCGCGTCTACGTGCTCGACGACGGCGCCAAGATCGCCGAGGGCGCGCCGCTCGACGTGCGCAGCGATCCGGCCGTCATCGAGGCCTATCTCGGCCATAGCGGCGTCGGCGGCGGGGCCAAGGCGGCTTACGAGGCGGTGGCGTGATGAGCGAACCCTTGCTGCGCCTCGATCGCATCAACACATTTTATGGCCCGGTGCAGGCCCATTTCGACCTTTCGCTCGAGGTCGGGCAAGGCCGCATCGTCTGCCTGCTCGGCGGCAACGCCAGCGGCAAGTCGACGACGATGAAGGTCATTCTCGGCCTGATCGCGCCGAAGGCGGGCACCGTTGAGTTCGACGGCGCGCGGGTCGACGGCCAGCCGACACACGCGATCATCCGCGCCGGAATCGGTTCGGTGCCCGAGGCGCGGCGGCTGTTTCCGCTGATGAGCGTTCGAGAAAACCTCGTCATGGGCGCGTTCGCCAGAAACGACCGCACGGCGATATCGGAAGACTTCGATCGCATGCTGCAACTTTTTCCGCGAGTCGCCGAGCGCTTGAACCAGCGCGCGGGCACGTTATCGGGTGGCGAGCAGCAGATGGTCGCGATGGCGCGCGCGCTGATGGGACGGCCGCGGCTGATCTGCATGGACGAACCGACGATGGGCCTGTCGCCGCTCTATGTCGACCGCGTGCTGGAATTGATCTCGGCGATCAACCGCCAGGGGGTGACCGTGTTCATGGTCGAGCAGAACGCCAATCTCGCGCTGCAAATCGCCGACGAAGCCTATGTGCTGCAAACCGGCCGCATCGTGCTCGAGGGCGCGGCCGAGACCCTTCGGCACGATCCTCGCATCCGCGACGCCTATCTCGGCGGCGCGCTCGCCGCCTGAAAGGAGCGTCGATGTCCCTTTATCCCTTGACGGCGTTGCAAGCGCGGATCGTCGAATTGAGCGATGCGCTCGCCGGGGAGTTGGCGCCGGCGGCGGCTTCTCACGACCGCGAAGGTAGCTTCGCGCCGGAAAATCTCGAACGCCTGCATCGCGCCGGATTTCTGCGTCTCGCCATCCCCCGCGAATTCGGCGGCGAAGGCGCCGACGTATTCGACATGACGCTCGCCCTGGAGCATCTGGCCAAGGGCGACGCCGGATCGGCGCTCGTGGTCGGCATGATGCTCAACGTGCTCGGGCGCCAGCGTGACGATCTCGTCTGGCCGGCGCATGTCTACGAGCGGATTTGCCGGGACATCGCCGAGAACGGCGGCGGGATCAACACCTGCGCGACGGAGTCCGACCTCGGCAGCATTTCGCGCGGCGGCGCGCCGGCAGCGACCGCGACGCCGACCGACGGCGGCTTTCTCGTCAACGGCAAGAAAATCTTCGTCACCGGCGCGCCGGCCTTGAGCTATTTCGTCACCCTCGTGCAATTGCCGCCCAGTCCGCGCGCGCCGCATGGCGAGGTCGCCAGCGCGATCGTCGCCGCCCATTCGCCCGGCCTGCATCTTCAGGAGGCGTGGCAAGGCGCCTTGAGTCTTCGGACCTGCGGCAATTTCGACGTGACCTACCGCGACGTATACGTCCCAGAGGATTTCGTCGTCGAGCGCCGGCCGCTTCCTGGCCCGGTCGCGCCGGGCGCCAAACCGCCGCAGGGCAAGGGCGCGCCGGGGCTCGGCCCGTGGTCGCTGACGATCGCCGCCGTCTATCTCGGCATCGGCGAGGGCGCGCTCGACGCGGCCATCGCTTACGCCAACGCGCGCGTCCCCTCGGCGCTCGGGCGTCCGATCGCCGATACGCCGCATATTCAAGAGCGCATCGGGACGATGGCGGTCGGTCTGACCGCGGCGCGCGCGCAGCTCCACGAGACCGCTCGGCTTTGGCGCGATCATCCCGAATTGCGCGACCGGCTGCCGGCCAGCATCGCCGCCGCGAAATATCTCTGCACCAGCGCTGCTTGCGCCGCGACCGAGACGGGCCTCCGCGTCGCCGGCGGCTTCAGCCTCACCGCCGAACTCAGCCTGGAGCGCTACTTCCGCGACGCGCGGGCGGGCCTGTTCCAGCCGCCGCAGGACGATCTCGCGCTCGGCTTCATCGGCCGCGACGCGCTCGCCTCCGCGCGGGTCACGCGCGACCAACGAGGACAAGCTGCATGACAGACGCCCCCGACGAACTCGGCATCCTCGCGCGCCGGCGGATCGAGGCGGCGATCATCGCGCCGATCTACCGGGAACTGCGCGCCGAAATCGGCGAGGCGCGCGCCAAGGCTCTCATCGCGCGTTCGATCCGCGAGGCCGCGATAGAGGCCGGCAGGGATTTCGCGGCTCAAACGCCGGGCGGCACGAACCTTCAGACCTTCCAGGATATCCAGCATCTCTGGACCAAGGACGACGCGCTGAAGATCGAAACCTTGCGCGCGACGCCGGAGGCGCTCGATTTCAACGTGCGCCGCTGCCGGTACGCGGAGACCTACAAGGCGATGGGGCTCGCGGAGATCGGCCCGCTGCTCTCCTGCAACCGCGACGGCGCTTTCTGCGAAGGCTACGATCCCCGGATCAAGCTGACCCGGACCCAGACCATCATGGAAGGCGCCAGCCATTGCGACTTTCGATATAAATTCGAGCCGGACGGCGATTGAGCGTCTTCGCGGGCCGGTTCCACGCAAATGTTTGTTACTCAGCCCGTCATTAATTGCGGGTCGCCCGGACCTTTCCCAGGTAGAGGTCCGCCCTTGCGCAAGAGTGAGAGCGGAGCCATGGCGCCCGAGGAATTGCGGAGTCTGGAAGGCGGACGCGTACTTTCGATCCTCTGGGACGATGGCGAAGTCAGTCGTCTCGACGCGACGCTATTGCGGCGAAACAGCCGCTCTGCTTCCACGCGACGCGCGGAAGCGGAAGGCGACACGTCGCCGGTGAGCGACGACATTCGCCTCGCCGACATCCGTCTCGTCGGCGTCTACGGAGTGCAACTCGTGTTTTCCGACGGGCACGACCGGGGCATCTATCCCTGGATCTATCTGCGCGAACTCGCCGACGCGGTGAAATGAGGACAACGGCATGGACGAAATTCAAACCGGCCATACATCCGTCGAATGCGACGTGTTGGTGATCGGCGGCGGCACGGCGGGTCCGATGGCGGCCTACAAGGCCAAGCGCCGCAATCCCAAGGCCCGCGTAATTCTGCTCGAGAAGGCCAATGTCAAACGGTCCGGCGCGATCTCGATGGGCATGGACGGCCTGAACAACGCGGTCGTTCCCGGCTACGCGACGCCGGAGCAATATACCAAGGAAATCACCATCGCCAACGATGGGATTTGCGATCAGGCGCCGGTCTACAAATACGCCTCGCGTTGTTTCGACATCATCCAGGAATTGGATTCGTTCGGCATCCGCTTCCAGAAGACCGAGAACGGCGATTTCGACGTCAAGAAAGTGCATCATCTCGGCGCCTATGTGTTGCCGATGCCGAACGGCGACACGGTAAAGAAGGCGCTCTATCGCCAATTGCGCCGCGAACGCATCCTGATCTCCAACCGCTTCATGGCGACGCGCCTGTTGACCGGCGCGGACGGCGAAATCGCAGGCGCGATCGCCGTCAACACGCGCAGCGCGGAGTTCCTGACCATCCGCGCCAAGGCGGTGATTCTGTGCCTGGGCGCCGCGGGACGGCTCGGCCTGCCGCAATCCGGCTATCTCTGGGGCACTTATGAAAACGCCGCCAATTCCGGCGATGGCTATGCGATGGCCTTTCACGCCGGCGCGGCGCTGGCCAATCTCGAATGCTATCAGATCAATCCGTTGATCAAGGACTACAATGGACCGGCCTGCGCCTATGTCGCCGGCCCTTTCGGCGCCTATACGACCAATGCCGAGGGCAACCGCTTCATCGAATGCGATTACTGGTCCGGCCAGATGATGCAGGAGTTTTACGACGAGTTGCAATCCGGCAAGGGGCCCGTGTTCCTGAAGCTGAACCATCTCCACGAGGACACGATCGGCCAGATTGAGACCATTCTTCACAATGTCGAGCGGCCTTCGCGCGGACGCTTTCACGCCGGGCGCGGGACGGACTACCGACGAAAGATGGTCGAGATGCACATCTCCGAAATCGGCTTCTGCTCCGGGCACAGCGCCTCGGGCGTGTTCGTCGACGAATTCGCGCGCACCACCGTCAAGGGCCTCTATGCCGCGGGCGACATGGCGAGCGTGCCGCACAATTACATGCTCGGCGCCTTCACCAATGGCGCGATCGCCGGCGAGGACGCGGCGGATTTCGCCAAGGAGATCGATCTCCCCGCCCATGACGCGGAAGATTTCGAGCGCGAGCGCAAGCGGGTGCTCGCGCCGACGCTGCGCGGCGACGGCATTCCGCCCAACCAAATCGAATACAAGACCCGCCGTCTGGTGAACGACTATCTGCAACCGCCGAAGGTCACGACCAAGATGCGTTTGGCGCAGCAGCGGTTCGCGGAGATCCGCGAGGATCTCGAACACAACATGGTCGTTCGCGATTCCCACGAACTGATGCGCGCGCTGGAGGCGTCGTCGATCCTCGATTGCGCGGAAATGGCGGCGACCGCCTCGCTGTTTCGCACCGAGAGCCGATGGGGCCTCTACCACAATCGCGTCGACTATCCCGAGAAGAACGACGCAGACTGGTTCTGCCACACTTTGCTGCAAAAATCGGAGGGACGCATGGTCTGCTCGAAGCGCGCGGTGGCGCCTTACATCGTGCCGATCGAAGACGACGAGCGCTCGGCCTACGACCGCCAGCGCATTCGCCAACAGGCTTAAATCATTGAAAGGCCGACGCCATGCCGCTGATCAACTCTCCCTCGCTCGCTCCCGTGGTCGTCGACGAAGACAAATGCATCGCCGACAAGGGCTGCACGGTCTGCGTCGACGTCTGTCCGCTGGACATATTGCGCATCAGCGATCTCACTGGAAAGGCCTTTATGAAATACGACGAATGCTGGTACTGCATGCCCTGCGAGGCCGATTGCCCGACCGGCGCGGTGACCGTCAGCATTCCTTATCTGCTGCGTTGAGACATCTATGTCCGATCCTTTCGAGACCTTCGCCGACGTCGAGGAACTGGCCGAACGCCTCATCAACCCCGATCCGGTCGTGCGCCGGCTCGCGGTCAAGGACCTCGGCGAAACCGCGCTCGCGGAGGCCGAGCCGCTGATCCTCGGCGCCATCGGCGACCCGAACGCCGAAGTGCGTCAGCAGGCGGCGCAGGCTTTGGCGGAATTCGACGGCCTCGAGGTCGCGGAAGGGTTGGCCCGTCTGCTCCGCGACCCGGACTCGGGCGTAGCCCAGGGCGCCGCCGAAAGCCTCGCGGCGTTGAAGTCGCCGAAAGCCGGCGGTCCGCTCCTCCTGCTCGTCGAGGATGCGGCGCCTTTCGTGCGCGCTGCCGCCCTGCGCGCGCTGAAAGCGTTGCGCCTGCCGGCGGCGCTGCCGCTGGCCGTCGCCGGTCTTCAAGACTCTTGGCCCGCGGTGCGCGCGCAAGCGGTCGGCGTGATCGGCTATCTCAAGCGCGACGAGACCCTGCCGGCGTTGATCGGCGCGGTGCGCGACGCCAACGCCGAAGTTCGCGCGGCGGCGGTCGGCGCGCTGGCGTTTTCGCGGCTAGCCGCGGCGGCGGACGCGGCGGCGCTGGCGCTGCAAGATTCCGATTGGCAGGTTAGAAACGCCGCCGCGGAGACGCTCGGCCGGATCGGGCGCGGCTCGGCGACGCCGGCGCTGATCGCGGCGCTGGACGACGAATTCTGGCAGGTGCGCCAGAAGGCGGCGCAGAGTCTCGGCAAGTTGAAAGCCCGCGACGCCGTGCCAAAACTTCTGTCCGCCCTGACCCACGAGAAGCCGAATCTGCGCAAGGAGGCGGCGGCGGCGCTCGGCGAGATCGCCGATGCGCGGGCGCGAGCGTCGCTCGAAGCGGCGGGCAACGATCCCGACCCCGATGTGCGCAAGACGGTCCTATGGGCGCTGGGGCGGTTAACGAACTCATAAGTTGACTTAGACTATGCGATCACTAGAATAACTCTGGGCGTTCTCCTCGAAGGATCCGCCGCGGAGCTCTAAAATGTACCCCAAACGGCGGCCCGAAATCGGCGAGGCGCCCGAAAGTTCTAGCGTTCTGCTGTTCGAGACGCGGGGAGCGCTCGAGGGCGTGCCGGACATTCTGGCGCCGCTCAGCCCGACGGAACTCGCGCAAGTGCTGAAGGCCGGCCATCAGGTCGCGTTCGAAGCCGGCGACGCTCTCTTCAGGCAGGGCGAAGTCCACGAGGGGATTTTCATCCTGCGCTCCGGGCGCGTACGGAGCTTTTACGTTTCTCCGTCGGGTCGCGAAATCACCCTCGCCAATTGGACGGCCGGGAACTTCGTCGGCGGCCCTGAAATATTTGGCGGCGGCGTTCACGTCTGGTCCGGGATCGCAATCGAACCTGGAGTGGCGGTCCGTCTGCCGGGTCCGGTCGTGCGGCGGTTGATGACGGCCATCCCCAATTTCGCCATCGGCCTCATCGATGGGCTGGCGTTCAAAGGCAAATGCTATTCCGCGTTGCTGCAAATGCTTGGCACGCGCTCGGTCCTCGAACGCCTCGCCTCGGTGCTGTTCAACCTCGCCGAGCACAAGGGCGCGCCCGTCGCTGCGGGGATCGAGATAGCGGATATGCCTTCCCATGAAGAATTGGCGGCGATGGTCGGCGGGACCCGGCAATGGGTTTCGGTTGCGTTGCGGCGGTTTCGCAAGCGTGGGCTGATCGCGGCTCGGGGCAGACACCTCCTCATCCGGGACATGCCCGCGCTGCGCACGCTCGCCAACGGCGAAACAGACTCGAGAACGGGAAAGCGGTGATGACGAAAGCGAAAGGATTCATGGCGCTCGCCTGCCTTCTGGGCGCGGCTTTGTCGGCCTTTGGTCCGGCGCGGGCTTCCGACGTCGACTATGGCAAGCCCGGCGATCCGATCCATCTCCAGGTCGGCTATCAACCCTATTACAGCGAGGCTTGGTCGGGCGCCGTCATCGACGGCCTAGCGCTCTGGAAGAAATACCTTCCCGCCGGCTCCACGGTCGATTTCAACATCGGCCTGCAAGGTTCGATCATCGTCAATGCGATGCTCGCTGGCAAGGAGAGCATCGGCTATCTCGGCGACATGCCCGCCATCGTCGCGACAACCAAGCGTCAGGTCGGAGACCTCCGCATCGTCGCCGCGATCGGCCTCGGCTATGACGAATGCAACGTCATCTTCGTGCGCAACGACGCGCCGCGATTCGTCAATGCCGACGAGGCCGTCGCCTGGCTCGACGGCAAGACCGTCGCGTCGCCCAAGGGCAGTTGCGCCGACCGTTTCGCGCGCGCCGTGTTCGAGAAGAAGCACGTCAATCCCACCTCCTATCTCAACCAGAGCATCGAGGTCATCACCAGCGGCTTCCGCGCCGGCAAGCTCGACGGCGCGGTCCTGTGGGAACCCACGGCGACGCGCCTCGTGGAAGGTTCGCTCGCGCGCAGAATCGGCGCCGGCAACAATTTCGACGAACGCGACGGCGCCTTCATCGACATGCGCGCCGACCTAATTCAACAACGTCCAGACGTCGTCAAGGGTTGGCTCGAGGCCGAACTCGAAGCCGAGCAATATCTCGCCGATCCCAAGAACGCGGTCAGCGTCGCCGAATTGGCGCAGGCCCAGACGACGGGCTTTCAGAAGCATGAACTCTGGCGGGCGCTGTTTGGCGAATACTCCGCGGAGGAAGGCGGCGCGCCGGTTCGGCTCACCCTGCCTTTCGAACTGACCGCGCCCGCGCTCGAACACATCAAGAAGGCGACCGCCTTTCTGTTCTCGATCAAGAGCATCGATACGCCTGAACTCCCCTCTGACGCGGTGCTGCCCGAGTTGACGACGGACATCCTGAAGGAACACGGCCTCACGGCGCCTGTCGGCGAGATCAAGGCCCAGCCGGAAAGCGCGTTCCGTTGAGCGTCGCGCAGCCCGATCGACCGCTCTTGGCGGAGACGCTGACCCAATGGGCGGAGGCGTTTCGCCGCCCGACGCTCTATCTGGCGGTGCTCGGCTATGCGCTGATGCTCGGCTTCTGGTATCTGACGGTGCAGGTGCTGAAACTGCCCCGCTTTTCGCAGATGCCGGCGCTGACCGACGTGATGCGCGAGTGGACTTCGCGCGATCCCGCCTATGGCGTTTCGATCTTCACCCCGATCTACTACCAGCACATTCTCGTCAGCTTGCGACGCATCGCCATCGCCTTCGCGCTGGCGACTAGTCTCGGCGTTCCCGTCGGGCTGCTGCTCGGCTGGTCGAAGGCGTTTCGCGATTATGTCTTCCCGTTGTTCGAGATGCTGCGGCCGATACCGATCCTGGCCTGGGTGCCTCTGGCCATCATCATGCTTCCCGGCGACGAATTGCCTGTCGTCTATCTCACGTTCCTCGCTTCGTTCTTCGCCACCGCGCTCAACACGATGCTGGGGGTCAAATCGATCGATCCGGCCTATGTTCTCGCCGCGCAGTGCCTCGGGGCGTCACGCTGGCGGATATTCGCCGAAGTGATCGTGCCCGGCGCGCTGCCGTTCATTTTCACCGGCCTGCAAATTTCGATCGGCGTCGCCTGGTTTTCCCTCGTCGCGGCGGAAATGATCTCCGGGCAATTCGGCCTCGGCTATCTCATCAATACGTCCTACACGACGGTGGAATACCCGACGCTCGTGATCGCCATGTTCACCCTCGGCATCGTCGGCTATTCCACCAGCGCCCTTGTGCGCCGGGTCGGCGAGGGGCTGATGACCTGGCGAACGCGCCAACTCGCGATGGACGGTCGCGGATGAACGCATCGCAAGTCCCGCGGGGCGCGCTCAGCCTTCAGGATGTCGTCAAAATCTATGACCCCGACGGCTCCAACGTTATGGCGGTCGATCATTGTTCGCTCAAGGTGGAAGCCGGTGAGATCTGCATGATCGTCGGCCCTTCGGGTTGCGGCAAGACCAGCCTGCTCAACGCCATCGCCGGATTTCACGACATCGATCGCGGTTCCATTCGGCTCGATGGTGAAGTTTTGTGCGGCCCGGATCGCCGGCAGGCGCCGATCGGGCCCGATCGAGTCGTCGTCTTCCAGAACGGCGCGTTGTTTCCCTGGAAAACCAATCTCGAAAACATCGCCTTCGGTCCCATCGCGCAAGGTCGCCTCTCCCGAGCCGAGGCGCGCGACAAAGCCCGCGCGATGATGGCCGAGGCCGGCCTTTCCGGCTATGAGAACGACTATCCCGGTCAGGTCTCCTCCGGCTTGCGGCGGCGCGTCGAAATCGTCAGGGCGCTGATAAACGATCCCGCCGTGCTGCTGCTCGACGAGCCCTATCGGGCGCTCGACGCGCTGACCAAATCCGTGCTGCATGAGTCGCTGCTCGAAATCTACTACAAGACGCGAAAGACTATTTTCTTCATCACGCATGATCTCGAGGAGGCGATCTTTCTCGGCCATCGCGTGGTGGTGATGACGTCGCGACCCTGCCGGCCCAAGCGGATCTTCGACGTCGATATCCCGCATCCCCGCGATTACGGCGTGCTGACCTCGAAGCGGTTTCGCGAAATCGCCGCGGAGGTCGCCGAGGCGGTCAACGAGGAAGCGTTGAAATCCTTTACGCGCGGCGAACGAGAGGGCTGAGCGATGGCGTCGGACGTCAGTTTGGCCGTGGACGAACGCGAGAGGCGATCCTCGGGCGCGAGATTGCGGCGCAAGCTGAACTCGGTTTCGACCCGGCGCGCCGCGGTCTCGATAGTCGTCGCATTGCTGTTGTGGCAACTCGGCGCCACGGGTCCGAGCTGGCTCGGAATGCGCATTCCGATTCTCGGGGCGTCGCCGTCGCCGGTCGCGGTCGCACAGGCGTGGTCGCATCTCGTCGCCGATCCCAACTATTGGCGAAGCTGGTATTTGAGCCTGTTGCGCGTGCTGTTCGGCTTCGCCTCGGCGACGCTGGTTGGCGTGCCTTTCGGTCTGCTGCTGGCGGTCCATCCGACGTTCCGGGCGATCAGCTATCCGGCGTTCGAATTGCTGCGGCCGATCCCGCCGCTCGCCTGGGTCCCCGCCTCGATCATCTTCTGGCCGACGCAGGAACTGTCGATCGCCTTCGTGATCTTCATCGGCGCCTTCTACACGATCGTCATCAACGTGCTCGGCGGCGCCGAGGCGATCGACGTTCGGCTGATCCAGGCGGCGAGGTCCATGGGCGCGTCTCGCGGAAATATTTTTTGGCGCCTGATCCTGCCGGGCGTCGCGCCTTCGATCCGCGTCGGCATGGAGGTCGCGATCGGAATCACTTGGGAGGTCGTCGTCGCCGCCGAGATGATCTCCAGCGGCTCCGGCGGCGCGGGCGGCGGCCTCGGCTTCTTCATCTGGAATTCCTACATCGGCGGCTCTTATCCCAACATCGTCGTTGGCATGATCTCGATCGGGATCGCCGGCTACGCCTCGAGCACCGTCGTTCGCGTCGCGGCCGGACGCCTCACGCCGTGGCAAAGGGCTTGACGATGGCGATCGCGCCCGGGCGGATCGAGCTTCGCGACGTAAAAAAGTCCTACGGCCGCAGCGCTTCGGCCCGCAAAGTCGTGGAAGACTGTTCGTTTACGGCGGAAGCGGATCGCTTCACCGTGATGATCGGGGCTTCGGGCGCCGGCAAGAGCACGCTGGCGCGGCTGATCGCCGGTTTCGACAGGCCCGACGGAGGCGAGATCCTCGTCGGCGGCCGACCCGTGGCCGGACCAGGCCGCGACAGGCTCGTCGTCTTTCAGGAATCGGCGCTGTTTCCCTGGATGAACACCGAGGAGAACGTCGCCTACGGCCCAAAGGCAAACGGCCTCTGGACGGACCGCGCGAAGGAGCAATCGTCGAAGATGCTCGAAAAGGTCGGCTTGACCGGATTTCGCCGCCGATATCCGAATGAACTTTCCGGCGGCATGCAGCGGCGCGCCGAACTCGCGCGCGCGCTGGTCAACAATCCCGAGATCATGATCCTGGACGAGCCGTTCCGCGGTCTCGACGCGATGACCCGCCGCCTGATGCTCGACTATTACGCCCGACTCAGCGAGGAGGCGCCGCGAACCAATTTGTTCATCACGACAGATATCGACGAGGCGATATTTCTCGCCGATCGCTTGTTGGTGATGACCAATCTTCCGACCCGCGTGCGCACAGTCATCGAGGTTGACCTGCCGAGGCCGCGCAATCTGGCCGCCCTCATTCGCGACGACCGCGCCAATGCGATCAAGATGCAGGCGCTGGCCCTGCTGCACGAGGAAGCGCTGAAGGCTTTCTCGGGAGGCAGCAAGGCCGCAACGGATTTCGTCGACGCTTTTCGCCACCGGCTTGGCGCCGGCTGAGCGGCGCTGAGCCGGCAGCGCGGAATTCTCGTGGATCGCAGGCGCCGTCCCGACCGCAGCCGAGATGTTCAAAAGCCTCGATCCCGCCAGCGAGACAGGTTCCACTCCCGTCAAACACAAACACACTGCTATTAGCCATTGACGAACGATACGGTTATCCTCGTTGCATCGTTCCTGACGGAGATCGACTGAGATGCCAGCCCGAACCGTTCTCCCCCAAACCGGTCGTCGCTCCGACGACATTCTCGCGGAGATGCGGGAGATGAAAAAGGACGATGTCGATTGGAAGCATGGGCGCGCGCCGCTGTTCGTCTTCAGGGTCGACGATCCTACCTACGAAATCGGGCGCGCGGCGTTTTTCGAGTTTTTCGGCGAAAACGCGCTCGGCGCCGGGCGCGCGTTTCCCAGCGTGCAGCGAATGGAGACCGAGGTCGTCGAGATGGCGCTCGGGCTGTTTCATGCGCCGGACGACGCGCGGGGCTTCATGACGAGCGGGGGCACCGAAAGCATCCTCCAGGCGATCCAGACTTGCCGCGATTTTACGCGCGCCCGGCGAAACGAGCCAGGACTGCGCGGCAATATCGTCGGCTCGGAGACATTGCATCCCGCTTTCGACAAAGGCGCGAAGCTGATGGATCTCGAGGTCCGTCGGGCGCCGGTCGGGCCTGATTTTCGCATGGACCTCGCCGCGGTCGAGGCCATGATCGACCACGAGACGTTCATGCTCGTCGGCTCGGCGACCAACTTTCCGTTCGGCATGATCGATCCGATCGGCGAACTGGGCCGCATCGCCGAGCGAAAGCGCCTCTGGCTGCATGTCGACGCCTGTGTCGGCGGCTACATCGCCCCATTCGCTCGCATGATCGGGCGCCCGATTCCCGACTTCGACTTTGCCGTGCCCGCCGTTTCCTCGATTTCGGCGGACCTGCACAAGTTCGGATATGCGCCCAAGCCGGCTTCGACGGTCTTCTATCGGACCCGGGAACTCGCCCAATACCATCCGTTCGACGTCGACGTCTGGCCAAACGGCCGCTTCTCGACCACCACGATGTCAGGAACGCGGCCCGCCGGCGGCGTCGCCGGCGCATGGGCGACCTTCCAACATCTCGGCGTGGACGGCTACACGAAGGCCGCGACGGACCTGCTGGGCTTCGTCGATGCCTACATCGCCGGCATGAAGGATCTCGGCCTCGAGCTGGTGGGCAAACCCGACCTCAGCATCGTCGCGTTCGCCTCCAACGAAGTCGACGTGTTTCGCGTCGCCGAAGTCATGCGGACGCGCGGCTGGCTTCCCGGCCTGCTTCAGAAACCCAGGGCGATCCATCGCATGATGTCGATGCTCCACGCGGCCTCGCTCGACGAATTCTTGGCGGACGCTCGCGACGCCATCGCGGCGGTTCGGCGAGCGCCGGCGGGGGAGGCGAAGATCGGGGCGAGCTACTGAGGCGCAAAGTAGGGGTCAGTTTGAATTTTGGTTCTGAGTCGAAGTCGGACTGGCTGCCTTCGATGTTGGCGGCTTCAGGCGCGGACCGTCTCGGAGGCGCTCGTCAGCAGGTCAAAGTCATTGCCGAAAAGCCCCACTTCCATGAGGGTTGAATCGCTGACTCAGGCGCCCAAGTCCGTCGGCCGGCGACAGGATCACGCAACCGACCGTGACGTACGGTTTTGGGCGGCGCCCACGACGACTCTTCAGTTCGTTGAGAACCCGCGCTCGAGCGGCAGCGTCGGTGAACCGGGGCTTTCGACGGCGCGCCGGACCTGCGAGGAAGGCGTTTACGCGTCCAATCCTTTGAGATACTTTCGCCATCGTCGCTCTGCGTCCGCATCACGAGGCAATACATGAGCGCGAATGGGAAAGCCAAGCCGCCGCTCGGGGGGAAACCGCAGCGTCCGTTGTCGGGGGCCGCGCTGGCCTGCATGGGCGTAGTGTTCGGCGATATCGGGACGAGCCCGCTCTACACGCTCAATGTGGCGATCAAATCCGCCAGCCCCGATGGACATGCCTCGCCCGAGGCCGTGATCGGCATCGTTTCGCTGATCTTCTGGTCGCTCATCATCGTCATTTCGATCAAATATGCGATCCTCATCATGCGCGCGGACAACCACGGCGAAGGCGGCATTCTGGCGCTGCTCGCGCTTGTCAGTCCGCGTCGCGCCAAGCGCAACGGCTGGCGCTTGGCGCTGCTACTGATCGGATTGATCGGGGCGACGCTGCTGTACGGCGATGGCACGATCACGCCGGCGATCTCGGTATTGAGCGCGATCGAAGGCCTCAAGATCTACGCGCCGAAACTCGAGCACGCCGTCCTTCCGGCTACGGTCCTCATTCTGACCGGCCTGTTCCTCATTCAACGTCGCGGCACGTCTTACATCGGCGGCCTGTTCGGGCCAGTCATGCTGATCTGGTTCATCGTGATCGGCATCCTCGGCATCGTCGGAATCGCCAGAAACCCGGCGGTGCTCGCCGCGCTGAGCCCGCTGCCGGCGATCACCTATCTCTGGCATGCCGGATCGCTCGCTTTTGTCGTGATCGGCGGCGCCTTCCTCGCGGTCACCGGCGGCGAGGCGTTCTATGCCGACATGGGCCATTTCGGGCCCCGTCCGATCCGCGTCGCTTGGTTCGCCGTCGCGCTGCCGACCTTGACTCTGTGCTATTTCGGTCAGGGCGGACTACTGCTCGCCGAGCCCGACAATCCTGCAGTCCAGGACAGTCCGTTCTACGCGCTCGCGCCGGGCTGGGCGCAGTTTCCGCTGATCGCGCTTGCAACCGTCGCAACTGTCATCGCCTCGCAGTCGATCATCTCCGGCGCCTATTCCATGACGCAGCAGGCGATCAGCCTCGGCTTCCTGCCGCGCATGAAGGTCGTGCACACGGAGGGCCTCGAGATCGGACAGATCTACGTTCCGCTGGTCAATTGGGCGCTGGCCGCGGGCACGCTCGCCGCGGTGATCGGCTTCGGGTCGTCGGATGCGCTCGCCGGCGCTTTCGGCATCGCCGTTTCGCTGCTGATGGTCATCACGACATTGATGGCGACGTTCGTCGCCCTGCACTGGAAGTTCAACCCGATGATCGTCTATCCCATCAACGCCGCCCTTCTGGCGCTCGATCTGCTGTTTTTCGCGTCGACCTCGACGAAGCTTTTCGACGGCGGCTGGTTCCCGCTGCTGATCGCGTTCGTGATTGCGTTCCTGATGCTGACCTGGCGTAAGGGCGAAGAACTTATGGACGCGGCCAGGCTGGAAGTCCGCGAACGCACGCAAGACTTCGTCCAGCGCCTGCGCGCCGATCCGCCGAACCGCACCGCCGGAACCGCGATCGTACTCGGCCGCATGGCCAAGGGCGTGCCGTTGGCGCTGTCGCGCATCGTCGCCTGCACGCACTCGCTTCGGGAAAGTGTGCTGTTCGTCGCCGTGTCCACAACTGAGCTGCCCCGCACGCCCGACGCCGACCGCATCGTGGTCCAGCCGATCGTGGAGGGCATGACCCGCGCCGAGCTCAAGTTCGGGTTCATGGAGGAGCCCAACGTTCCCGCCGAACTCGCCGACGCTATCGCCAAGGGTAAGATTCCCGTTTTCGATCTCGACAAGGCGATCTACTACACGGGCCACGAGACGATCATAGCGTCGGGCCGGCGACGCGGCCTGCCGCGCTGGCGGGAGGCGATCTTCGCCTTCCTGCATCACAACGCGCAGCGGCCCGGGGCCTATTTCAAGATACCGAGCCGACAGATTCTAGAGGTCGGAGTCGAATTTGAACTCTAGCGCCATCGCGGGTCAGCCGGAAGCATCCGCGAGTCATATTGTCAGCGCCGTAAGAGGGGAAGTTTCAGACTCCTCCTGGCGGTAGTCACTCCGGTTCGCCGACTGAACGTCCGGCGTCCCACGAGGTATACGGCCGCCGCTATATGTAGTTGGTCTCGGCGCTGACCGGATAGGCAAGAAAAAGTGTCTGTTCCGGAGGAAAAAAATAGGGTCATCTAATACCGCCCTCTCATCCCGCGTTGTTCGATCGGCAAACGCTTCAGAACACCGCATGATCGCCGCGCTCCGGCGCGGCGATCACGCCGGAGACGATCGCTTGGTAATAGTCGAACAACGTCTCCGTTCCGAACGAGGGCGTCGCCGCGGCATCGTAACGGCCCGTTTTTGGGTCGAGCGTCAGCATGGATTCGGTGGCGTAATAGCGGCCGATCCTGGCCAGTTCCGCCTTTTCGGCGAAGCGAGGCGCGACGCAGCCGAGGAGGCTCAACATCGCAATGATGGAATCGAGCAGCCAGACCGGCGCACACTGCAAGCGCAGCGGCTTGCCGACAAGTTTGCCGAGAAATTCGCCCTGCTGCCTCGGCGTGATCGCCTCGCCCGGGCCGCCGATCGGCAAGATGCGGTTCCAGCGGCGTTCGTCCGTCAGGCAATCGCTGAGATAAGTGGCGAGATCGCCGTCGCTGATCGGCTTGCAGGCGGTCAGCGTCCCGTCGCCGAACATCAGGAAAGACTGGCCCTGCTTCACCCGCTCGATCTGCCCTGACAGCGACTTGAAGAACGCCGTCGCCCGGACGATCGAATAGGTGAGCCCGGACTCGACGAGCGCCTTCTCGAACGCCAGCTTGGCCTGCTGGAACGCCAGCAGCGGCTTCTGCACACATATGGCCGACAGCAACACGAATTGCCGCACGCCCGCGCCGCGCGCCGCCTCGAGAGCGTTTACATGCGCCTGATAGTCGACCGCCCAGGCGTCCCTGGGCGCGCCGGTTCGTGACGCCATGCAGGACACGACGGCGTCGAACGCCTCGCCGCGAAACCCGTCTTCTGCGATCGACCGGGGGTCGGCGAAGTCGACGGATCGCACCGAGACGCCCTCGGGCGCCGGCGCCGGCGCGCCCGCGCGGGAACGGGTAAAACAGACCACTTCATAGCCGCGCCCCGCCAGCGCGGCCACGGTCGCGCGGCCGATCGTGCCGGTCCCTCCGAGAACGCAGACACGGCGAGCGCGCTTCGACGGTAACGGTTGCATGATCCCCTGCCCTGCCCCGGACTTTTCCGGCGAAGCTTACGTGCCCGGCGCGGGGCGGGCAACCCGCGACCGACGAAGCGAAAACGGGCGGGAGTTTCCTCCCGCCCGCGATCGATTGCGACAAAAGCCCTTGGGCTCACGCCTTGGGGAATTCGAACGCCACGAAGTGGTTGTTCTCGGCGGTGCGGATCAGCATCAGCACCGACGTCTTGCCGTCGTGTTTGGCCGCCGCGATCCCGGCGGCGACTTCTCCCGGCGTCGTCACCGGCTTGCCGGCGACTTCGAGGATCACGTCGCCGCTGGCGAGGCCCTTGCTGGCGCCGATCCCGTTCGGATCGACGTTGACGATCGCCACGCCCGGCTTGTCGTCGCCCTTGGCGCTCGAGGGCGCCAGTTGCACGCCGAGCTTCAGCGCGCTTTCGCCCGTCGCCGCTTCGGCCCTGGCGACCTGCTCCGACTTCAGCGCGCCCAGCGTCAGGCTCACCGTCTTCTCGGCGCCGTCGCGAACGTAGCCGATTTCGGCCTTCTCGCCGGGTTGCAGGGCGCCGACCGCGCGGGTGAGTTCGGCGGGATCCTTCACGTCCTTGCCGTTGAGCCTGGTGATGATGTCGCCGGCTTTCAGGCCGGCGGCGGCGGCGGGGGTGTTGGGCTGGGCTTCGTCAACCAGCGCGCCGCTGACCGACTTCAGGCCGAGACTGTCGGCGATGTCCTGACTGACGGGCTGGATCTGCACGCCCAGATAACCGCGCGAGACCACGCCGCCATGTTCGAGCGAGGAAACGACGCCGTCGACCGTGCTCGCGGGGATGGCGAAACCCAGGCCGATGCTGCCGCCCGACGGCGAGAAGATCGCCGTGTTGACGCCGACCACTTCGCCCTTCAGGTTGAAGGTCGGGCCTCCCGAATTGCCTTTGTTGATCGGCGCGTCGATCTGCAGGAAGCTGTCATAGGGCCCCGAGCCGATGTCGCGTCCCTGCGCCGAAACGATGCCGGCCGTGACCGTGCCGCCCAGGCCAAACGGATTGCCGATCGCCACCACCCAATCGCCGACGCGCGTCGCGTCCTTCGACAATTTGACGAACGGATAATCGCCGGGCTCGACGATCTTCAAGAGCGCCAGATCGGTCTTCTCGTCCGTGCCCACGACCTTGGCGGCGAGTTCCTTGCCGCCTTCCAGCGTCACGGTCACGGACTTGGCGTGTTCGACGACATGATTGTTGGTGACGATATAGCCGTCGGCCGAGATCAGAAAGCCCGAGCCCAGCGCCACGCCATGGCGCGTCTGTCCCTGTTCGGGAGCCTCGCCGTTGGGCTGGCCGCGATGTTTGAAGAACTGCTGCATTTCCGGCGGCACGTTGTCCATCTGGCCAGCGGCGTCGTCGCCGGTGGCGGCGATTTCCTCGACATTGACCTTCACCGACACGACGGCGGGTTTCACCCGCTCGACGACGGTGGCGAACGACGGCATCCCCTGAGTCTGCAGGTCGGAGGTGTTCACCGCCCCGGCGCTGGCCGAAGTCGAAGATGACAGGATGCCGCCGCCAAGCGCGCCGGAAGCCACGAGCGCCACGACGGCGGCCGAGGCCAGCATGCGACCCCGAGCCAGCATCGGCAGTTTGGATTTGAAGTTTGACACCGAATGTCTCCGTGATGCGAATGAACGCAAGTCGCGTTCCCATCCGCACCATGCGCCCGTCTCCCTTCGCGCCGGATGGCCGCCGCATTAACCTCCGTTCATGCGCCGGCTTCGCCCCGCTGAGGCATAGGCGCTAGTTCAAGGCAATTTTGGCGTTCGCCACCCCGCGCCTCAGGACAAGGGGGGTTGGTTTGACTGAAGTCTCGGAGAGAGGCCGCCGACAGCTTTACCTAGCGCCTTCGCCGCGCCGGGGCGGCGCTCCCCGCGCATGCGTAGTTTCCGAAGCTGTTTGACGAAGCCGCGACGGTTCAGACTGGGTGAGCGGGATCCCCCTCTTTGGCTCGCTCGGGCCGTGCCGCGCGGATATGTCCTATGTATCCGACCGGCGCGTGGCGCTATGTGTCGGAGGCCTTACAGCCCCGGCTTCGGCGATGAACTGACGGCCGAGCGATCAGGGTGCGCAGAACGTGGAGAACGCATTGGGGCTGTGGCCGCCGAGCGGGGAATTCGACGCCTCGAGACGGCCGGACGATGAACCGGGACGCGGGCGACGAGCAGGGGTCGCGGGCGGAAGCAGGGGTTTCGTGCGCCCGACGGCTGACATGCGAAGCGCGGCCATCGGCGCCGGCGAGGATTTGACGCCGCCAAACGAGGTTGAGCGCTGTTCGTCCGCCCTAGGCGTCCAGCGCCGGATGAGGTTCCCAGGGCATTTGGATTGGCTGCGCTCGTCCGCGCGCTCAAGAGAACGACGTCAGCGATAGGCATTGCCGTATCCGAACTCGACCCCTCGTCGTAGCGACGAAACGCCGAGGGGCCATCAACAGAGTCCATTGACGAGGTTGAAATGAGTTTCTTCAAGCGCGAGAGGCCTAAGGCAGGTCCGACCTTGGAAACCAACGCTTCGGCGCCCGCCGACACGGAGCTTGTGGAAGCCGTCCCAGCGAGCGCCGGGGCGCAAGAGAGCTTCGAGCGAGAGGCGTTGCCCGCGGCGGAGCGAAACAAGCCGAAATCGCAATGGTCGCCGGCGGCCAAGTGGTTCTTCAACGATATATTTTATATCGCGATGCTGTTGCTGGCGGTGGCGGGCGTCATGTTCCGTTTGTCGGTGGATTACTGGATCATCATCACGCCGATCTTCGCCCTGATCTCGATCATCGAGGGCTGGAGCCATTTCGCGACGCAAAACGATCGGCTTGGCTTCGTTTTCAGGATCGCCGCCATTTGGTTCGCCGTGGCGCTGTCGATTTATGTTTTCGACAATACGAGCGTAAAGGGGGTCATGACTCCCAACGCGACGTCGTTGGCCATCATTACCCTGCTGGCGCTGGGTACGTTCGTCGCGGGCGTGCAGGCTCACGTCTGGCAAATCTGCGCGGTCGGCGGATTGCTGTTCGTGTCGGTGCCGGGCGTGGGTTGGCTCGAAGAATCACCCCTGTTGATAATGGGGGTGATGGTTCTGCTCATCATGTTCGGCGCCGTGGCGTGGCGGATCGAAGAGAGTCGCGTGTCGACAGCCAGGGACAGCTGAGCGGCGGCGCATCTGTAGGTCTCGCGACCGCCCGCTTCTCGACGAGAACCTCTGATCCCTCGCGCGTTACTCCACCGCGATTCCGGTCCCGGCATGGGGAGGCAGCCCTTCGGCGTCGTCGGAAGTCAACGTGCCGCGGGGCACATCTTCCCCATGTATCGGCCTGCCCTTCCCATGCGGAGTTCCATCTCCGGGCGGCAGACCGACGGCGTCCTTCAACAGGACTTCGATCCTCTCGACTACGCCTTCTTTTTCCTCCGGTTCCATTTTTGGTCTCCATGATCAACGGGAAAAATGCGGCTCGCTTCGCGACCGCCGCCTCCAGGACATCAGGCCTTGGGAGCCTCGATGACGATGCCCGGAAACAGAGCGTTACGATCCGGTTTGCGCCGAATCGGCTTCGTCGGCTGGTACGCCAGTTTGCTGTGGCCCGCGCAGTAAGGCGCGGTCCCGACCGTGGGCTGGCCACAATATCGAAATTCCCCGGCGGGGGACTCGTCGGCGGGCCACCGACACATCCCTTCCGACAGGTCGGCAATCGTCACCGCCGTCTTGACGAGCGGGGGCGTCTTGACGGTTGCGACCGCGACGGGTGTCGCCGCGTCGTCGCCCGGCGTCGATGACTCGGGGGCGGCGACCGTAGCGGCATGCGTCCCGT
>Ga0302157_10002168_pt1 | contig 23181 bp, 18 predicted proteins | sample I_Bog_N3_3_FD_193502 | JGI IMG/M metagenome (GOLD analysis project Ga0302157, IMG submission 193502) | Peat permafrost microbial communities from Stordalen Mire near Abisko, Sweden - I_Bog_N3_3 | ecosystem: Environmental > Terrestrial > Soil > Wetlands > Peat | place: Sweden: Abisko, Stordalen... | reverse complement strand
GGCTGTCGACCCACAGCCGTCATGCGCGCCACATAACTGGGCGCCGGATACCTGACGTTCATATGGTCGAGTTGCGACCCTGCGCAAGCAGTGCGCACAATACAGGCAGTTCATCTAGTCTTACTGTGTCAATAAAATCATGGCACTATACGCATCTCTTCATTCTTCAAGTGAGGAACGATGGGTGCAAGCGAACGGTTTGATCGGTACATGAACCATTTGTCCGAGGGGCTGGGACATTTGGACCGACACGCAGGGCTCAAGGGCTACTGCACAGGGCTGATGCTGCCGCTCGCCCGCAAGAGCGTCGAGCCGATGGCCGCGCGGGTCGACCCCCTGCACGCCAGCGCGCGGCACCAGTCGCTGCATCACTTCGTGGCGAAGGCTGAATGGTCCGATACGGAGATGCTTCGGCGAGTCTGCCAATGGGTCGTGCCGCAGATGGACTTCAGCCGTGGCGGCTGGTGGATCATCGATGACACCGGGTTCCCGAAGAAGGGAACGCACTCCGTGGGCGTGGCTCGCCAATACTGCGGGATGCTGGGCAAGCAGGACAACTGCCAAGTGGCGGTGAGCGTGTCGCTGGCGTGCGACCAGGGCAGCGTGCCAGTGGCCTGGCAGCTTTACCTGCCCGAGGACTGGGCGGCGGACTCGCTGCGCCGGGCTCAGACCGGTGTGCCCGAGGAATTGCGTTTCGCCACCAAGACGCAGATCGCGCTGGGGCAGTTGCGCGCCTTGCTGGCCGAAGGCGCGCCGCGCCACTGCGTGCTGGCCGACGCAGGCTATGGCGTGGATACGGCGTTTCGCCAGGCGCTGAGCGACATGGACCTGCAGTACGCAGTCGGCGTGACCTCTGCGGTCGTGGTCTGGCCTCCAGGAGTCGAGCCGCTGCCGCCCAAGCGCTACAGCGGCATGGGCCGCCCACCCGTGGTGCCACGGCGCACTGCGCGGCTTCAGCCGGTGAGCGTCAAGGCGCTGGCCCTATCGCTGCCCGAGCAGGAATTCCAGACGATCACTTGGCGAGAGGGCACGAACGAGCCGCTCAGCGGGCGCTTTGCCGCGCTGCGCGTGCGGCACGCCGGCGGCAATGCTGGCAAAGCGCGGCTGCGAGCGCTCCAATGGTTGCTCATCGAATGGCCGGCCGACCAGGCAGAGCCGATCAAGTACATCTTGTCCACGCTGCCTGAAGACACGCCGATCAAAGATCTGGTCAGCGCTGCGTACCAACGCTGGCGCATCGAGCGCGACTACCAGGACTTGAAGCAGGACTTCGGGCTGGGGCACTACGAAGGCCGTAGCTGGCGAGGGTTCCACCACCACGCCAGCCTGAGCATTGCGGCCTACGCGTTCCTGATGACCGAGAGACTCATCGCCGACAAACCAGTCGGCGGCAAAAAAAACTTCATCGAACGTCAAGTGCCTGCCATTCCCAGCGATTACATCCCGCGGGGCAGTCCTGGGCGCGCAGCGACACGTGGATCACTCGGTAACGACACTCCGGCTCAGCCTGAGCTACGCACTGATCGCTCGTCTCGGCGAGTGCCCCTGCTGCGGCAGAGCAAGCGCAAAACTACTCTTGTGACACAGTAAGACTAGGGTCGCTCTTCCCTATCGAGTTCAGCGCTCGCACCATCGCCCGTCCGACTTGCGACTCGAGCTTGCGTTCTGCTCAATGAGCTTCGCAACCCCGCTTTCGGCGGCGCTTTGTGCTCGGGGTTCTTGGCGCTAGCTGTGTCCCCACTCGCTGCGATGATGGCGGCTTCCACGGAGTTTTACGCCTCCCAGCCAGGGCACGAGGGACGCCGAGACTTGCTACGCCACGTCACCAAACACGACGTCGGAAAACTCGGCTTCGGGCTTACAGCCCCAATTCGACCTTCTTTGACATGAGGACTCCGCTGATGTTGCCCGTGATTCTGGTCACGCAACGATGACAGAAGCGGGCCCTTCGGAAGCATCGCTGCACGAGCCGGCGAGACAGGCGCGAACCTGATCCCCGAACTTCTTCACATCGATGGGCTTCGAAACATAGCCGTCGCATCCTGCTGCGCGCATTTTCTCTTCGTCGCCCCTCATCGCGAAGGCAGTGAACGCCACGATGATGATGTGCTGAGTAGCGGGATCGGCCTTGAGCAGTTGGGTCAGCTCAAGCCCGTCCATTCCGGGCATCTGGATATCCATCAGGATCAGGTCGGGCCGGAATTGCGTGACCTTCTGCTGCGCCTCCGAGGCATCGGCCGCAGAGGCGGTCTCGAAATCTTCGGCGTCGAGCGTGGCCTGCGCGATAGCGATATTCATCTCGTTGTCGTCGACGATGAGCACTCGCGCTGCCTTCATGACCGTACCTCTTCACCGCCGGGCACCGTTGGCCGCCGCCAACGCCGAACGCTCTCGAGCATGTCATGCATGCCGCCGCCGCCCTTCAGCAGGATCGCGCGGGCAGACCGCGCGAGGGTTGCGTATTCCTCGTCCGTTAGTAGCATGCTGGTCCAGATAAACACTGGCACTGAGCGCCAAGCCGGCAGGTGCGCCAGCGCGTCCAGAACCTGGAAGCCATCGAACTCCGGCATCATCAGATCGAGGACGATGGCGACCGGCCGGTGACGGTCAATCTCGTGCAGAGCAACACGTCCGTCCAGGAAGCAGGCGGAGTCAATGCCGATGCCCTTGAGCGTTGCGCGCATCAGGTCGAGCGAAACCGGGTCATCGTCGATCACCATGACTGTGGCTTGCTCCTGCGGCGTCGATCGGAAACGCGACATCGCGGAGCGGATCTCGTCGCTTCTGACCGGTTTGCACAGCACGTTGGCAATGGCGAATGCGGCACTGAGCGTTTGGTCGGCGGGCATGCTCACCGCGACGACCGGTGTCTCATGACTCGCGCCTTGGCTGCGGATGGACGATAGCAATTCGAGGCCTCGCTGGTCAGGTAGCCGCAGGTCGAGAGTCAACGCCGCGTAAGCGGTGTCGCGCGCGCGGCGCAGGGCGTACGGGCCGTTGGAGGCCGCATCAACCCGGAAACCTGCCTCCGCGAGCGCGTCGATCATCAGCGCTTGGTCTCGTTGATCGTCCTCGATCACCAGGACACGGTCCGCTTCGCGGGCAAGCACGTCCTGCGCGGCAGAATCGGCGCGCTGCGTGTCCAAGCCGTGAATACGGTTCAGCACGACGAAGAACACGCTGCCCTCGCCGACCGTGCTGCGCACGCCGACTTGACCGCCTTGGGCCAGCACGAGTCGGCGCGTCAGCGCCAAACCAAGGCCGGTGCCTTGATGCTGTTTGCTGTAGCCTGCGTCGAGTTGCTGGAAGTCGGTGAATAGTCGCGGCAGGTCCGCCGGCGAGATACCAATGCCTGTGTCTTCGATTTCGACCCTGAAGTGTTCGGGCCCCTCGACCAGTGCCCGCACTGTGACGTGACCACCGGCCGCCGTGAACTTGATGGCATTCGACAGGTAGTTGTAGAGCACCTGCTTGAGCCTCGCCGGGTCGAGGCTGAGGTTGGTTACCCCAGCATCGATTTCCGTCAAGACGACGATCCCTTTGCGGGTAATGACCGTCTGCAGGATGTCCTGCACTTCCTTAAGCACCACCGCGAGGTTGAGGGATTCGGGGAAGAAGTCGAATTTGCCAGACTCGACTTTGGATAGATCGAGCACATCGTTGATCAACTGCAGCAAGTGGCGCCCGCTGGTACCGATGTGGCCCAAAAACTCCTGGTGCTTGGGTGAGTCCGGCTTGATGACCCCTGAATGCAACAGGTCTGCGAAGCCGATGACCGCATTGAGGGGTGTGCGCAGCTCATGCGACATGTTGGCCAAGAACTGGCTCTTGAGACGGTTGGCTTCTTGGATCTGGCGGTTCTCGGCCTCCAGGCGTTGCGCGGTCAGTCGTGCGTTCTCAACCTGCCGCTGCTCCGTGATCTCGCTGACGATGCCTAGCATGCGAACGGCCTTGTCGCCCTTTCGTCGGACGCTGCCGTGCTTGCTGATCCAGTGCACGGATTTGTCGGGCCAGACCACGCGGCACTGCACGCGCCAGTCTCGCAACTCCGTGACTGCAACGTGCAGGGTCTGCTCGACTTCGGCACGGTCTTCGGGGTGCACGTGGTTGACGAACTTGTCAAAACTCCAGTCGGCTTGCGGCTCGGCATAACCGAAGCATTGGTCATGGCGCGAGGAATGCTGCATAACGCCCGTCGCCAGATCCAAATCCCAATCGCCGATGTGCGCGGCTTCGAGTGTGAACCTCAAGCGCTCCTCGCTGTCGCGTAGGTCGGCCTCCATTCGTCGTTGGCACGAGGCATCACGTGCGATCGTCATGGCCCCCGTGACCAGGCCGCCCGCGTCGCGGAGCGGCGCGATCGTGATCGACACATCGAGCGGCTCGCCGCCGCGTGCGAGCCACACTGAATCGAATTCAGGGACGAGATCAGCATGCGCGAGTTCACGCAGGGTACGCATCTCCTCGGCTTGCCGACTGGCGGGGATCAGCATCTGCACCGGTCGTCCAATGGCCTCCTGGGCGGTGTAGCCGAACATCGATTGCGCCGCGCCCTTCCAGCTCGCGATCTGCCCGTCGAGAGCAGTCCGGATGATCGCGCCGTTGCATGAGTCCACGATCGCTGCGAACTCGAACTCGATGTTGCGGAGTCTGTCCACCTCGGCTTGCAGCGAGCCAATCACGGCGTGTAAGTGTTTGACCTGGGAATCCATGCAAATCGCCGCCTTGATCTGTGAACCGCTGCCGGGCGTGCTTGTACACACCTCGGTGACGGAGACCGGCACGATGACTGCCGACGCTGAGGCGCCGATCAACTTGCCATCCCTGACATTCGAGTCCAGCGAAGATCGTGCGGCATGCTGCCGTCTGTATCGCGCCAAATTTGATAGTTATTCTATCTTATCGAGGGCGCGATGGGCGCGCAAGCATTGGACGTGTGGGGAAACCTCTCCGGAGAGGTTCGGCCTCGGTGAACCGCGCTAACGAAATCGCTTGGTGAATTCACGCACAACGCCGATGACAGTCGCGCTTCCGAGCGGCCTGATCGGATAGCGAGCGTTGAGAGGTTTCAGATACAGCTCACCGCCGTCCTTGACGAGCTGCTTGAAGGTCGTCTCGCTTTCGCTGTTGAGTGCGATCACGTAGTCACCTGCAAGCGGCGCAAGCTCGGGCTCAACAATGATGAGAGCGCCGTCTGGGAAGGAATCACCAGTTTCGCTGATCATGCTGTCGCCCCGTACGCGCAGTGCATAGGTGTGGCGATTGACGGGAACCGTCACGGGGACGGTTTCGAACTGGTGACGCGGCTCGAAATTGTCGATGACGGTGTAGTTGCCCGCCTCGACCTCTGAGACGATCGGCACGTGCACTCGCGCATCAACGCTGCGTGCGACGTTCGAGCCACCTGAGACCAGCTCCGCAACCGAGATCCCGAGCAGCTTTGCTACCGCTGGTTGATTGCTGCGCTTGGGTGCCGTGCCGCCAGACCGTTCCCATTGTTGGACAGCTCCCCGGCTAACGCCGAGGGCGTCGGCGAACTGCTGCTCGGTCATGTCGAGCCTCTGCCGCCCTTCCCGGATCAAACGGTGTGTGGTCATGTGCGAGATTGATTCGACGGTTCGATAGACTTTCCATCATACCGTCAGCTGCGCACATGACGAGCTCCGAACCGGCCAGTACTGTCCGTTCAGAAGCCACGGCAACGAAGTTGCTACTTCCGAAACCGCAGTGGAAGCTCAGGCGTCGACAACGACTAGCTCGACAGGCCTTCCGTCTCTGAAACTGCGTCCGATGGTACGGCGTGCGCGCCGCGCATGCCTCGCGCCAGCCCTTAGGCAGCGCCATGCGCTCGCAGACGCTGCCTTCGGCGCGAAGTGCATCACCGATAGCTCAGCGCTACTGGGTCTGTCTTCGACGATGGGGCCGAAATGCCTTTTGTATCAATCGGTTGGACTACTTCCTGCGGGAAAGTCAGGAATCCCTGCTCAATCCTCATCTAGCATTTATTCGACGTAGTGAAGCGCCTCTGCCACCTTTGTCAGCATTTCCCTACATACATCGGACTGCATTGCGAGGATAAGCGTTGATAGAAACCAAGGTCACGCCGTGATCGAACCGGATTCGATCGCGATCGTTGCGTCGGTCGGGTCGATGCCTATCCCAGGACGCTGCCGCCATTGGCAGGAGCGTCACTTGATCTGGTTCGATCACTTCCCTCTCACTTCGTGCACCGGAGCGGTAGCGCGCTCATCATTCGAGCATCCCGCTGTCGAGGATCCACGGATCAGCTTGCTCGACCATTCCGGAGTCGAGCTGTGCGTGCGCCGCCTGTGATCGCTCAAGCGAAGGCAGCGACTGGCATCGCCGGCTTTGACGAGATCACCGGCGGCGGACTTCCCCATGAACGCACGACGCTGCTGATGGGCGGCCCGGGCTCCGGCAAGACCATCTTCTCGCTCCAGTTCCTCGCGCACGGCGCGCAGGCCTGCAAGGAGCCCGGCATCTTCGTCGCGTTCGAGGAAAGCGCCGATCGAATCATCGCCAATGCCGAGAGCTTCGGATGGAACCTGGGAAAGTTGCGACCGAAGCGCCTGTATTTTCTGGATGCCCAACCGCCGTCCGATCTCGTGCATGCGGGCGACTTCGACCTGTGCGCGATGTTGTCCGGCCTCGCGATCCAGGCCGCGGACATGCGTGCGCGTCGAATCGTCTTCGATGCACTGGACATCGTCATGGCGTTGCTGCCCGATGCGGCGGCTCGTCGACGCGAGATCTATCGGCTCCACGAATGGCTTCTCGAGCGGGGCATGACCGGCCTGATCACGCTGAAATCCGGCGACGACGAGGCCGCGGCGGAAAAGGGGGGCAAGTTCCACTTCATGCAGTTCATGGTCGACTGCGCGGTCATCCTCGACCACACCGTCATGCAGGGGGCATCGCAGCGCACCTTGCGCGTTCAGAAGTACCGCGGATCGAGCTTCGACGAGAACGAGTCGCCTTTCCTGATCGGTTCGAGCGGCTTCGAGGTGGATGTGGCGCGTCCACAATGGCGGCCGGACACCGACGTCCCGACCGAGCGGATTTCCAGCGGCGTGAGCCGCCTCGATACGATGCTGGACGGTGGCTACTACCGCGGCGCAAGCATCCTGATCACGGGCTATTCCGGCACGGCCAAGACGACGCTGAGCGGCGCATTCGCCGAAGCGGCGTGTGCGCGCGGTGAACGCACGATGTTCGTCAGCTTCGACTCCGATAGTGGCGAAATCATTCGCAACCTGGCCTCAGTGGACATCCGGTTGGCACGCCATGTGAAGAATGGGCGCCTGAGCATGGTCTCCGCCCGTAGCATCGCCGGCAGTGCGGAAAACTACCTGGTTCGAATAAAGACACTGGCCAAGGAGCACCGGGCCCGCTGCCTAGTTATCGATCCAGTATCGACCTGGTACAAATCAGGCGCTGATCTGAGCACCTACAGCGTCGCAGAACGGCTCATTGACTGGGCCAAGTCCGAGGGCATCACGCTGCTGTGCACACGATTGCTGGACGAGATGTCCGGCCCCGCGGAGAACGGCTCGCCGTTGCAGATCTCGACGGTGGCGGACACCTGGATTCACTTGAACTACCTGATTCAGGCTGGCGAGCGCAATCGCAGCCTGTCCATCATCAAATCGCGCGGGACAGCGCATTCGAACCAGGTGCGCGAACTGCTTCTGAGCAACTCAGGCATCACGCTCGCCGACACCTACAGCGCCGACGGCGAGGTGCTGATGGGCACGCTGCGCTGGGCAAAGGAGCGGTCCGCAGCAGCTGAGGCCGAGGCCAACGAAGCGAGCGCCGAGCTCGGCCGCGTCAAGCTGGACGCAGAGGAAGCCGAGTTGGAAGTGCGCATGAAGGCGCTGCAGGTGGAACTGGTTGCCAAGCAACTGGAGAAGGCCCTTCTCGCGCGCACCACGCGTGGCCACGCCAGCGAGCTGTCGCGCGGCCACCAACGGATGCGCGAGCTGCGCGGCGCCGACGCTTCCAAAGCGGTGCCGAAATGAGCAGGCCGCCGCTCTACAAATTCCGGTTGTACGTCGCGGGCGATGCGCTGAATTCGTCGCAGGCGCTGGTCAACCTGAACGCGCTTTGTAGCCACCATTTGCAGGGTCATCACCAGATCGACGTCATCGACGTCTTCGAGGAGCCTCGTCGCGCCCTGGCGGACGGCATCATCATGACGCCCACCCTCGTCAAGCTGGGGCCCGCCCCTTACAGGAAGATCGTCGGGACGCTGGGCCAGACTCGCCTGGTCTTGCAGGCGCTTGGGCTGAAGAACCCCGATGGATGATCTCAAGGCACCGTCGGGTCTCCTCGAAGTCGACGAGGAGGTGTCCGGGTTGATCGAGTCGCTGCACCGCAACGTGCAACGATTGGAGGTGCTGACGGCCGGAGAAGTCGATGCCGTGGCCGGCGAGGACGGCGGCCCATTCCTGCTGCGAGGGGCCCAGGACCATGCACGCCGGCGCGAGGCCGCCAGGCAGGCGGACTTGCTCAACGCCTTGCCCGCGCACATCGCATTGCTCGATGGCACCGGTCGCATCGTCTCGGTCAACGATGCGTGGCGGGACTTCGGGCGGGCGGGCGGCACCCTGGATACCTCCGCCGGCGTCGGCCTCAACTACCTCGAAGTCTGCGACAGCGCGACGGGCGAAGCGGCCGTGACGGCGACGGCCGTGGCGCAAGGCATTCGAGCTGTGCTCGCAGGCACGCTCGACACTTATTCCCTGGAATACGCTTGCCATTCGCCGACAGAGCAGAACTGGTTCCTGCTGACCGTGTCCCAGGTGACCTCGGGCCATCTGGGCGGTGCCGTCGTCATGCACCTGAACATCACTTGGCGGCATGAGATCGAGACGCGCCTGAGCGACAGCGAACTCCGCTTCAGGCAGATGGCCGAAAGCATCCGCGACGTGTTCTTTCTGCGCGAGGTGGGATCGGGCCGCATGCTCTACATGAGTCCGGCGTACGAGACGATCTGGGGACACCCGAGCTCCGCTCTGGATGCGGATCCGCGTGCATGGTTCGACGGAATCCATCCAGACGACCGAGCCGCCCTGAAGCTCTTGCGGCGCCAGGCGCTCGCCACCGGTTCGTTCGATTTCGTCGTCCGCGTTGTTCGCCCCGATGGCACGCTGCGGTGGGTACAGGTGCGTGGATTTCCCGTCTTCGATAGTGGCGAGTTCGTGCGCATCGCCGGCGTCGCGAAGGACATTACGGAGCAAAGGGCCGCCGAAGACCGGATCAAGCGGCTAAATCGCCTCTACGCGATGTTGAGCGCAATCAACGGACTCATCGTGAGGGCAACCGACCGCGACGAGCTATTCGGCCAGGCCTGTCGCATCGCCGTCGATGTCGGCGAGTTCCTGATGGTCTGCGTCGGCGTGATCGATCCGGCGAGCGGCGAAGGAAGGGTCGTCGCCCGGCACGGCGGCGAGGCGCGTTTTGTCGACGGCGTGAAGTTGACGGTTCACGAAGGCAGGCCGTGGAGCGAACGGCCGGCCTCGCGCGCGTTGCGGCTCTCTCAGGCCGTGATCTGCAATGACACAGCCAGCGAGCCCTCGCTGGCGGCGGACCGTGAAGAACTCGAACGCCGTGGACACAGGTCCGTTGCCTGCTTCCCGTTGACGGCGTCCGGTCGGCCCGATGCCGTGTTGGTCTTGTTCGCCGGCGCCGTCGGCATCTTCGACGAAGAGGAGACCCGCCTGCTCAAGGAATTGGCTGGTGACCTGTCCTTCGCGCTCAATCACATCCAGCAGAGAGAGCTGCTGGACTACCTCGCCTACTACGACGCGGTGACTGGCCTCGCCAATCGACGCCTCTTCTTCGAGCGCGTGGCTCAGTACACGCGCAGTGCGATGACAGAGGGACACGCGCTTGCCGTCTATCTGATTGACCTGCAGAGGTTCAAGAACATCAACGACAGCTTCGGCCAGCCGATGGGAGACAACCTTCTCAAGCAGATGGCGCAATGGCTGACGCTGCAGATCGGAGACGTCAATCTGCTCGCGCGCGTCGGTGCCGACCACTTTGCCGTGGTATTGCCTAGGCTTGCGTGGGTCAGCGACCTGGGCAAGATGCTCGAGGCTCTGGTCGCCGATCTGCTCGCGCAGGCGTTTCACCTGAACGATTCGATTCTGAAGATCGACGTCAAGGTCGGCGCGGCGGTGTTTCCCGCCGACGGCAACAGCGCCGAAGCGCTGTTTCGCAATGCCGAGGCCGCACTCAAGAAAGCGAAGACCGGCGGCGAGCGGATCCTGGTCTACACGCAGGCGATGACATCGACGGTCGCGGCAAAGCTCACCCTCGAGACCCAGCTTCGGCAGGCGCTCGAGCGCGAAGAATTCGTGCTGCACTACCAACCCAAGGTGAACCTCGTGAGCGGCAAGCTCGTGGCCGCCGAAGCCCTGATCCGCTGGAACGATCCGCGCACCGGTCTGGTTCCCCCAGGCCGGTTCATCCCGGTGCTGGAGGAAACGGGATTGATCCACGAGGTCGGACGTTGGGCGCTGGCTCAGGCTCTGGCCGACTACAAGCGCTGGCGCGACGCCGGATTGCCTGCAGTCCGCATTGCCGTCAACGTGTCTCCCCTGCAGCTGCGCCATCGAGATTTCATCGCCGAGATCGAGCGAGCGATCGGACCCGACGGGCACGCGGCGGACGGCCTCGAACTCGAGATCACGGAGAGTTTGATCATGGCGGACGTCAACCACAGCATCGCCACACTCGCCGCGATTCGTGAGATGGGCGTGACCATTGCGATCGACGACTTCGGCACCGGCTTCTCTTCGCTAAGCTACCTGTCGAAGCTGCCCGTCGACACACTGAAGATCGACCGCTCCTTCATCGTCGACATGACAGAGGGCCGCCAGGGGCTGGCGCTGGTGTCGACGATCATCGACCTCGCACGCTCGTTCGAGCTCAAAGTCGTCGCCGAGGGCGTTGAGACCGAGGATCAATCCCGGCTGTTGCGATTGCTGCGCTGCGACGAGTTGCAGGGGTTCCTGTTCAGCAAGGCTGTGCCGGCCGCTGAGTTCGAGGCCAGGTTCCTCAATGCCGATGCGAAGGACGCGCGATGAAAGCTGTCGACATGCGATCGCTGTCGCAGGCCGGGCGGCTGGAACGCCGCGTTGAAGTCATTCGCTTGCGCAAGGCGGGGGGAACATACGACGGCATCGCCGAGCAGCTCGGCCTGAGTCGCACCGGGGTGTTCGACATCTGCAAACGTCACGAGGCCACGGGCGCGCTCGGGCTGCGTGACAGGGCGAGCGGGCGGCGCACCGGCGAGGGTCGTCTTCTCGATCCGTGCCAGGAGACTACCTTGCGCCAGATAGTCACGGACCAAACCCCGGATCAACTGTCCATGCCATGTCCTCTCTGGACGCGCGAGGCAGTGCAGCGCCTGGTGCAACAACGCTTCGGTATCCGGATGCCGATCCGCACGCTGGGAACTTACCTCGCGCGGTGGGGCTTCGTCCCTAGAAAGATGCTCCGGGCGGCATCTCCGTTGGAAACAGCATGGTCGACGTTGGACTATCCCTCGATCGTCGCCCGCGCGAGGATCGAGGACGGCGAGATTCAGTGGGCACACACGGAGCAGCTGTGCCCCAGGGGCAGCGCCTTTCCGGGACGCTCGTCGTCGCTCGAACCGGTCGCGTTGATCGTTCGCGACGCGGATGCATTGCATTCCCTGACTTCGGCGACAAACAACAGGGGACGGGTGCGTTGGAAGATCTATGGCGACGTCCTCACCGCGGACCAGCTGATTGATTTCCTCCAGCGACTGGTGAACGCGACCGCGAGGAAGATCTTCCTCATCGTGCAAGGGTTGCCCGTGGAGTGCGCCGAGAGCGTAGCGTCGTGGCTGGACGAGCACGTCGACGATATTGAAATGTTCAGGTCCCCCGTCGGGCCGACGCCGGAGGCCACGCGCGGTGCATTCCGCCAGAGCGTCGGCGACGTCCACGGATTCAAGTAGTTCGCCGCCAGCTCCGGAGAGCTTTTCGGCATTCGTCCATCGAGTGGAGACAGCTGCGTTGCGCTGAAATTCGTGCTTCCCGGTCGAACCCGGCGAGCCACTGAAAGCGCATGGCGTCCTGCCGTGACCAACGCCTTTCCGGAACTTGCGGACGACGCAACCAGATTCGCCGCAGGTGTGCAGGAGTGCGCGCCACGGCCCGACGTACGCCATCTCCGGAAAGCTCGCATGTCCCTCCTTCGCAAGTCCTCGGCCAGCCAGGAAGTCACTCACGCATTGCAGGCCGTCGCGGCTGGCGTTCCCCGGCGCGTCGCGCAGGACGCGGACGCGCAGCGCAAGCGCGCACGCACGCTCGCCAAGCAGCAGCAGGCCTCGGAGCGCGTTGCAGCGGCGTCCGGTGAACTGTCGGCCGGAATCAACGAAGCTGCGTCCGCTGCAGAAGAACTCAAGCGCGCGGCGACGCAGATCGCCACCGGCGCCGAAGAGGCTTCTGGCGCGGCGCAGGAGTCGCTCGCCGCCATCACCCAGGTGTCGGCATCGATCTCGCGCCAGATGGCGGCGGTTGCCCAGGCGCAGCGCATGGCCGAAGGCATGCAGTCCCTGGCCGGAGAGATCAACGCCCAGGTCGAGTCAACCGTGCGCAACGTCACCACGGCGGCACAGAGGCAGGCGGAGTCCGTGAAGATGGTGGCCGAGCTGGAACGCCAGGCAGCCAACATAGGCGAGATCGTCAAGGCCGTGGCACGCATTGCCGACCAGACGAATCTGCTTGCGCTGAATGCCGCGATCGAGGCGGCGCGTGCGGGCAAGCACGGCAAGGGCTTTGCGGTCGTAGCCGACGAGGTGCGGACGTTGGCCGAGACCTCGGAGAAAAGTGCCAAGCAGATCCAGGACCTGGTCGGCCAGATCCAGCAGGAAGTCAAGATCATCGCGGAGGGCATCAACCAGGGCGCCGATGCGGTCCGCGTGGAAGTCGACAAGAGCTCGGTGATCCTGCAGCAGCTCGAGCAGATCCGCACCGATGCGGCAGGCATCGCTGCCGGCGCCGGTGACATTGCCGCCGCTGCCGCGCAAAGCAACGTCGCCGCGCACCAGGCCCTCAAGGGCGCCGAACAGATCGCCGCGGCGTCCACCGAGCAATCGTCGGCGTGCGAGGAGGCCAACAAGACCGTGACCGAGCAGACCACGGCCCTGTCGCAGTGCGAGCAGACCGCGTTGGGCCTGTCCGAGATCGCGGACGAACTGAAGAACTCCACGGACATCGCCAAGAGCGCGGAGGAGGTGGCGAGCGCCGCCGAGGAACTGTCGAGCGCCGTTCAGGAGATCAACCGTTCGGCCGCACAGATCATGGTCGCGCTCGACGAGATCCGCAAAGGCGCACAGACCCAGGCCGCCGCCAGCGCGGAATCGGCCGCCGCGGTGACGCAGATCGAGCAGGGTGCGCAGATCGCGGAGTCGCGTGCGAGCAAGGGGAATGAACGTGCGGAGTCCATTCGCGCGCTGATGGGCGACAACAAGAAGAACATCGACAGCCTGATCACCGGCATCTCGACCAACGTGCAGTCCACGCAGACCAGCATTGGGCAGGTCAAGGACCTCGAACTCGTGTCGCGCAAGATCGACAAGATCGTCGACGCGATTACCCAGGTCTCGGTCCAGACCAACATGCTGGCCGTCAACGGCAGCATCGAGGCCGCGCGCGCCGGCGAATACGGCAAGGGCTTCGTGGTGGTCGCGACTGACATCCGCAACCTGGCGCACGACTCGGCCGAGAACGCCGACCGGATCAAGGATATGGTCAAGTCCATTCAGGACCAGATCGGGCTGGTGGGACGCGACCTGAGCGCGATCGTCGGCTCGGCGCTATCGGAGGTCGACAAGGCCAAGGCGATCACATCGAGCCTGAATCGCATTGAAGGCGACGTGGCCGAGATCCAGAAGGGCAACGCCGACGCGGTGGCTGCAGCACAGGAGATCGCCACAGCCGTCAACCAGGTCAAGATCGGCGTCGAACAGGTCTCTGCAGCGGCGACGCAGGCCGAGAAGGCTGCCGAGCAGGCCGCCACGGCCGCCCGCCAGCAGTCGCAGGGCGCGGAAGAGCTCTCGGCCGCCATCGAGGAAATCGCGTCGCTCGCCGACGAGTTGCAGAGCGCGTGAACAGGCTTTCCCGATCTTTCCCAGTCATCGGAGGTGTGACATGAGCACAGCTTTTCTCGAGCGTGAAACCAGTGCGTCCGACGACAGCGAACCGCGTCCCCGAAGCGGCCTGGCGACCGATGACGCAAGCATCGACGGGGCCCTTGCGGGCACCGCCAACCAGTACGTCACGTTCGCCATCGCGGGCGAGATGTTCGCGGTTCCCATTGCGCCCGTCCAGGAGATCATCCGCATGCCGGAAGTGGCCAGCCTGCCGCTTTCCCCACGCGCGCTGGATGGCCTTGCCAACCTGCGCGGACGCGTGCTGCCGATCGTCAATCTGCGCCGCCTGTTCGGCTGCGCCGAGCGAGCCAACGACGATGCGACGCGCGCGCTGATCATCCACATCGGCCAGCCGCTGGGCTTCGTCGTCGATCGCGTCGCGAGCGTGGTCACGATCGAGCCTGGCGAGATCGAGTCGGCCGACGCGATCCAGACCATCGTCGCCGTCGACTACCTCAAGGGCGTGATCCGGCGCCCGCGTGCCGACGGCAGTCACGACATGCTGCTGTCGATCGACTTCGAACGCCTCGTCGAAGGCCAGTTCAGCGCGATCGGTGCCCGCCAGAAGGACGGGCAAAGTGGCGCCGCCAGGCGGACGGCGAACGGCGCGACGCAGGATGTCGAGGACGTCCGCGTCGACGAGTTGCGCCTGGTGTCCTTCACCGTCGCCGACCAGGAATACGCCCTCGACATCGCTGAGGTGCAGGAAATCGTCCAGCTTCCAGCCAGCGTCAACGGATTGCCGCATTCGCCCGGACACGTGCTGGGGGTGATCTCGCTACGCCAGCGGCTGCTGCCGCTGGTCAGCCTGCGCACTCTGTTCGGATTGCCGCCGCAGGCGTATTCGGAACAGCAACGCATCGTCGTCACGTCACTGCCAGGCGGCGTCAACGTCGGGCTCGTCACCGATTCCGTCAAGGAAGTGCTCAGCGTGCCGCGTTCGCAGGCCGATGCGATGCCGGGCATGCTGGCCGGTGAGGAGCAACTGCAGGAAATCTCGTCCATCTGCCGCCTCGAGGACGGCAAGCGCCTCGTGTCCATCATTGCCGTGGACAAGCTGCTGCGACTACCCGCCATCGGCGCGGCCCTGGACGCGGCCAGGCACACCCGCATCGACAACACCGCGCAGGAGAACCGCGACATGGACATGAACCCGAACGGCGAAATGGACGAGACCGGTGACGCGCCCGACGACGACATCCAGGTCGTGATCTTTCGCCTGGGCGCCGAGGAGTTCGGCGTCCCCATCATGAGCGTGCAAGAGATCGTGCGCGTGCCGGAGACCTTGACCCGCGTTCCGCGCACGCCGACGTTCGTGGAAGGCGTGATCAACCTGAGGGGATCGGTGTTGCCGGTGATCGACCAGCGCGGTCGGCTTGGCCTGCCGCCCACGGAGCGCAACGACCGCCAACGCATCATGGTCTATTTGCTGGGCGGCTTGCGCACGGGCTTCATCGTCGATTCGGTCGCCGAAGTCCTGCGCATCCCGCGTGGGCGCATCGTGCCCGCGCCGATGATGTCCGAGGAGCAGAGCCGTCTGATCAGCCGGGTCGCCAACCTGGAAGGCGACAAGCGTCTAGTGATGCTGATCGATCCGGCGCATCTGTTGCAGGGGGCCGAGATCCAGGCCGTCGGACAGATCGGTACGTCGCCGGCGGACGCGACCGTGCGGCGCGTCGCGGTCACCGCGGCCTGAGCATCGAGCGGCGGACGGCTGACATGAAAAAGATCCTGGTCGTGGACGACTCGGCGCTGATGCGCAAGTTGCTGACGGGCGTGCTCGTCGAGGCCGGCTACGAGGTACGTAGCGCGCGCAACGGCACCGAAGGCGTCGACATGGTCGTGCAGTGGCAGCCCGACGTGGTGACTCTCGATATCAACATGCCCGAAATGGACGGGCTGACGGCGCTGTCGCTGATCATGGCGGCCCGCCCGACGCCCGTCGTCATGGTGTCGTCGTTGACGGAAAAAGGCGCGCTGGCCACGTTCGAGGCGCTCGCGCTGGGCGCCGTCGACTTCATTCCCAAACCAGGTGGAACGATCTCCCTGCACGTGGATGACATCAAGTCCATGCTGCTCGACAAGGTGCGCGCGGCGTCGCGTGCTCGCCTGAGCCGGCGGCCGAGCGCGAAAATGGCTGCGCCCGTGTCGGCTCCGTTGGCGCCGCCCCCCCGGCCCCCGCGCGCCATGGTTCCGAGCGCGACGCTGACAGTGCGGGTCAGCGGCCAGGTGCCGGGCCTGGTGCTGATCGGTGTGTCCACCGGCGGGCCCCGCACGCTGGAAGACATCCTGCCGCGATTGCCGGCCGATTTTCCGTGGCCGATCCTGGTGGCCCAACACATGCCGGCCAACTTCACCGACACGTTCTCGCGGCGGATGGACAGCCTGTGCGCGCTCGACGTGGTGGAGGTCGCCTCCGCCATGCCCATCGCCGTGGGTAACGTCTACATCGGGCGCGGCGGCACCGACATCACGGTCACCGCACGCGCCGGCGTATTGCACGTCGCTCCGAGGCCGGAGACGCCCACGGTGCTGTGGCATCCGTCTGTCGAGGTGATGGTCTACAGCGCCATGCACCACCTTCCGCCCGAGCAATTGCTCGGCGTGATGCTGACCGGCATGGGCGATGACGGAGCGGAGGCAATGGCGCGCCTGCGCGCTGCTGGCGGCAGGACGATCGCCGAGTCGGCGGACACGGCCGTTGTCTTCGGCATGCCCAATGAACTCATCGAGCGGCGCGGCGCCACGCTCGTTCTGCCTTGCACGGCCATCGCCGCACAGCTGCGCCACTGGCTGCATTGACTGCGGCCTCATCACAGACTCGAGGGACTTCGCCATGGGACTCAAGAAGCACGCAGACGCATCCGCGCTACATCCGGTGGCGACGCGCGACTACGCACGGGACCTGCCCGGCCTGGTTGCGCAGATGGGCGACGTCGAGGCCGCGGTCCGCCGCTGGGCGGTGCGCGACCTGGGAGCCTATCCCGCAGCCGTGACGGCCCTCGGTGCCCGTCTTGCTGTCGAGACCGATTCGAGCGTCAGATCGGCCCTTTTCAGCACCCTTTCCCGGCTCGGCGGCGATGACGCCGTGACGGCGATGCTGCCCTTGCTGCGTAGCGAAGACCCGGAATTGCGCAACGGCGCCATCGAGGTGCTGTCCGGCTTGCCGGAGGCCGTGGCGCCGCACATCGAAGCGCTGCTGTGCGATCGCGACAGCGACGTGCGCATCTTCACCGTCAACCTTCTGGGCGACTTGCGCCACCTCTGCGTCGTCGCCTGGCTGGAGCGCGTGCTCATGCAGGACGCCGCAGTCAACGTGGTGGGCGCGGCACTCGAGGTGCTCGCCGAGGTGGGAACGGCCGGCTCGCTGACCGCGTTGCGTGCGGTGGCGCGGCGATTTCCCGACGACGCCTTCATTGCCTTCGCAGTCGATCTCGCCGTCGAACGGATCGGCACGCCGTGAAGACCATCAACCTCGCCGCGCAGCCCAGCCTCCTCGTCGTTCCGCCGGTCATTACCGACGCCGACTTCCGCAAGTTCGCGGAATTCTTCTATCGAAAGACGGGCATCCACTTCGACGAATCGAAGCGCTACTTCGTGGACAAGCGCCTCGTCGAACGCATCGAGAACACAGGCGCCGATACGTTTCGCGCCTGGTTCGTTGCGCTGCGCTTCGAGACCGATGGTGCCGAGCTGCAGCAGCTCGTCAACATCATGACCGTCAACGAGACCTACTTCTTCCGCGAGGCCTATCAGTTCGATTGCATGGTCAACAACATGCTCGACGAAGTAGCGGTGCGCAAGCGACCCGGCTCGCGGATCCGCATCTGGTCGATCCCCTCTTCGACTGGCGAGGAGCCGTATTCGATCGCGATCTACCTGCTGGAGCGCTGGGCGAAGATCGACCAGTACGACGTCGAGATCCTGTCCTCGGACATCGACACCAGCGTGCTCAAGGCGGCGCAGCGCGGCATCTACTCACAGCGCTCCGTGGGGAACCTGCCGCCGCAATACTTGAAGAAGTACTTCAAGCCACACGGCGACAACGAGTGGCGCATTTCGCGAGATCTCGTCGACTCGGTGGAGTTCAGCCGCGTCAACCTCTCCGAGCCGACCGACACCCGGCGATTTCGCGACATCGACGTGATCTTCTGTCGCAACCTGTTGATCTATTTCGACGACCTGTCCCGGCGCGTCGCCGCCGAGGCGATGTTCGATTCCATGAGTCCGGGCGGCTTCATTTGCCTGGGCCATTCGGAGTCGATGAGTCGCATGTCGTCCCTCTACACCGTGCGCCGGTTTCCCGACGCGATGGTCTACCAGAAGCCCCTGGAGGCATGAAGATGTACCGGATTCTCGTTGTCGACGATGCCGCCACCGTACGCATGTACCACCGCAAGCTGCTGAGCGACGCCGGCTGGCATACCGACGAAGCCCTCAACGGAGTCGAGGCGCTGGAACGCGTCCACGCGCAAGAAGGCGATGAAGCGTTCGATCTCTACGTGGTCGACGTCAACATGCCTCGCATGGACGGCTACAGTTTTGTGCGAGAGCTGCGCCGGCTCGGACCGCGCCACCAGGCGCCCGTGGTGATGGTGTCGACAGAAGCTCAACGCCAGGATGTCGACGCGGCACTCGACGCTGGCGCCAACACCTATCTCGTCAAGCCGGCGCAGCCGCTCGACCTCGTGCTGAGCGCCGCCTTGCTGCTGGGCGATCGGGACGCGGCACTGGTCGCTGCCCAAGGAGCCAGGACATGAATCAGACCGACCTGCTCGACCAGTTCGTCATCGAGGCCAGGGAGTGCCTCGAAGCCATCGGCAAGCGATTGCTCGACGTCGAGCAGGACCCCGACAACGACGAGCTGCTCAACGATCTGTTCCGCTCCGTACACACGCTCAAGGGCAACTGCGGGCTGTTCGAGTTCAAGCCGTTGGAGCGCGTCGTGCACGCGGGCGAAGATTTGCTTGATCGCGTGCGTCATCGCACGCTGGCCTACAGCGCGGAGCTGGCCGACGCGCTCCTCGAGGCGATGGACTACAGCGCTCAACTGATCGACCAGATCGAGCGACACGGCCGCATCGATAGCAACGCCGACGCGCGCTCGATCGCGCACGCAAGCGCGCTGCGTTCGTTCGTATGCGGGAGCGAGCCGGCCCCGTCGCCCGCGCCTTTGGCCGCCGTTCCCGTCATCGCGAGAGTCCCTGTATCCAGCGAAGACCTGGCGCCGTCTTGGACGAGCCGCCTCGACCTGGCGGCGGTCGCGTCGAAGCTAAGCGTGCTGGCGCTGCGATACCTGCCCGAGGTGGGGTGCTTCTTCAAGGGCGAGGATCCCTGGCGGTTGGCCCGCACGGCGCCCGGGCTGCTGCAACTGCATGTCGCAAGCGCGAGCGCGTGGCCGCAAGGCGAAGATCGGGCGGCATGGGACTGCTACCAGTGCAACCTGGACATCGTGCTGTGCACGGATGCGCCGCGCTCGGAGGTGGAGGCGCATTTCTGCTGCGTTGCCGAGCAGGTCACGTGGTGCGACGCGACAGCGAACGTCGGCGTCGCTGCGCCTCCGGGGGAACCGGCGGTCTCGCCGTTGCTGCGGCAACGCGTCGCCGTGCTCTGGAGCGACCAGTGCGAACTGCTTGCGCGCGCCGGCGATTCCGCGGGAACGGTGGGTGCGGCCCGACGCGCCTTGTCCAACTTGCTCGGCTGTCTCGACGGCCCGGCGGGGTCAGCTGCGAGCGCCAGCCTGGCGGAAATTGCCGGCGAGGTGTCGGCATCGTCCCTGCTCGTCTGGGCCCGATCCAACGCGCTGGCGGTCGAGGTCGTCGCTGTCACGGCTACGGCCTCGGAGGCCACGATGCCCGATCGCGACATCGTCGCGGTGCTGCCGCGCGTCGAAGACAGCTCTGCCGCTTCGCCCCAGAAGGTGCTCAAGGTCGGCCAGGAAAAGATCGACCGCCTGATGGAGTTGATCGGGGAGATGGTGGTCGCCAAGAACAGCCTGCCCTATCTGGCCCAGCGTGCCGAGGAGGTGTTCCAGCAACGTGAGCTTGCGCGCGAGATCAAGGCCCAGTATGCGGTCATCAACCGCATCGCCGACGACCTGCAGCACGCCATCATGCAGGTTCGCATGCTGCCGGTCGGCGCGGTGTTCCAGCGCTTCGGTCGCCTGATCCGCGACATCTCCCGCAAGCTCGGCAAGGAGGTCAACCTAGTCGTCGAGGGCGAGGACACCGAGGCGGACAAGAACGTGATCGAGTCGCTGGCGGATCCGCTGATCCACATCCTGCGCAACAGCCTCGACCATGGCATCGAGTTGCCGGAAGTGCGCCGTGCGGCTGGCAAGCCGCCTGCCGGGACGATTCGCATCGTGGCGCGCCAGGAGAGCGACCGCGTGATCATCGAGATCCAGGATGACGGCGCCGGCGTCGACGCCGCGCGGGTGCGCAACAAGGCGGTGGAGCGAGGGCTCATCTCCGCCGACCAGGCGGACACGCTGTCCGACGACGACGCGGTGCAGCTGATCTTCCTGCCCGGCTTCTCCACGGCCGACGAGATCTCCGACCTGTCTGGGCGCGGCGTGGGCATGGACGTCGTACGCACCGCCATCGAGCGCATCAACGGTGGTGTCGAGTTGAGCAGCGTGCAGGGAAAAGGGACGACGTTGCGCCTGTCCTTGCCGTTGTCGATGGCGGTCACGACCGTGATGGTGGTCGAGAGTGCCGGCCGTCGGCTGGGCGTGCCGATGGACCTGATCGTCGAGACCGTGCGCATTCCCGCATGCGATATCCACCACTTCAAGCAGGCGCGCACAACGGTACTGCGTGGGCGCGTCGTACCGCTACGGGCGTTGAACGACTTGCTGGCGCTGGACGCTGCGCCGATGCTCAACGAGGCGGGCGAGCTGGCCGTGCTGGTCATCCGCCACGACAACGAGAGCGTGGGGCTGCTGGTCGATCACTTCCATGGCGCCAGCGACATCATTCTCAAGCCGCTCGAAGGCGTCCTGGCCGGTCTGATCGGCTTCGCCGGCACTGCGTTGATGGGCGACGGCGGCGTGTTGATGGTGCTCAATCCAAAGGAGTTGCTGCAATGACGATCCGCTATCTCAAGAAGCACGCCGTCCTCGAAGGCCACGTCGCGGTGGACGATGCCGAGGCGCTGGCACAGTGGCTGTTGCAGCAACGCGTGCCCGCGGTCCATCTTGGCAAGTGCGAGGACGTCCACGGCGCGGTGCTGCAGGTTCTCCTCGCATTGCGCCCCACGTTCAAGTCGTCGCCCGCCGATCCATTGTTGGCGCGCGTGCTGGGCCTTGCCTGAAGTCCGTCTCGACAAAACCTTCCGAACCTACAAACTCCCAGGGAAACGCCATGAAAACCATATTTGTCGTCGACGACTCGTCCACGATGGTGATGAGCTTGAAGAACTCGCTGGAAATGGCGGGCTTCAGCGTCGAGTCGGCCGCCGATGGCGAGCAGGCCATGGCCAAGATCAACAAGGGGCTCAAGCCCGACCTGATCATCACCGACATCAACATGCCGAAGATGGACGGGCTGGAACTGATTCGCAACGTCCGCAAGGTGCTTCGGTTCATCCCAATCCTGACGTTGACCACCGAAAGCCAACAGGCCAAGCGGGACGAGGCAAAAAAGCTTGGAGCCACCGGCTGGCTGGTCAAGCCGCTGCCCGCCGCCGACCTGGTGAAGGTCATCCGACAGGTGCTGCCCGGCGCTTGATGCGTTCGGCGAGTCGAACACGCTCTGGCGACCGCATGGCGCCGGTTGCCCCACCAATCCGAATGCCTTGCCATGAACGACCCAAACTTCCCACGCAAGACCCACCTGTCTCGGCTACGCCGTTGGGCTCTCAACCTTGTTCGTGGCCGGGCTGCGTCCGAGCGCGCAGGTTCCGCGGCACTGGATGGCCTGCTCGCTTTCGATGCGCAGTTGATGAGCCAGCTCGGTCGGGCCGTCGGGCTGTCGGAGAAGTCGGCGCTCGACGTCATCGTCCGCACGGGCAACCTGCACAAGCTGTCTGGGAATCTGGTGCGCTATCTCGGCGAAGCGCGGGTACAAAGCGAGGCGATGCAGCAGGGCATCGAGAGAAACAGCCTGGTCATCCGCGAGCTCGCTGCCTTCGTGCAGACGCTGCCCCAGCAGATCGCCCAGGAACGCGAGCAACTCAAGGCGCTGCTTTCCGAGGTCAAGGGCCTGACGGAGATGACGGACACTATCCGTGGCATCGCCCGCCAGACCGAGATTCTGGCGATCAACGCCGCCATCGAAGCGGCACGCGCCGGCGAAGCTGGTCGCGGGTTCGCCGTGCTTGCAGGCGAAGTGCGCCGGCTGGCGACTCAGGCGAATGCCTCAGCGGAGAAGGTCAGCCACGACATTGGATCGCTCGTGAAGACGGTCGAGTCTGGGTACAGCGTCGAATTCGATGCGCGCACGCACCACAACGAGGCTGAGGCGGCGAGGTTGGGCGGCCTGACGCTCAAGTTGGACGAAGGCTACGTCGACATGCGGCAGTTCTACGAGATGTTGATGACGGCGGTGACTGGACACAACACCGAACTTGACCGCGGCCTGGGCCTCTTGCTCGACACGGCGCAGACCCAGGATGTGGTCAAACAGATCGTCGACCGCGTGCAGCCGGCCATGGATTCGCGGAACGCCGTACTGGTCGATCTGATCGCGCGCCTGCGCGCTGGAGAGGACGAGACACTGGAGATCGACCGACGCGCAGGCGCCCTGGCCCAGGAGTACCTCGAACAGGAGGCCCTGCACCGGGACCCCGAAGCGGCCGGCGACGCCGCGCCGGGCGCGCCGTCCCAACGCATCGAACTCTTCTAAACCTGGACGGATCCAATGGCCCACATTCTCCTCGTCGACGACGACGAAATTCTGCGCGACACCTTGCTCCAGATGCTGGAACTCGACGGTCATACTGTCAGCAATGCAGCCAGTGCCGAGGAG
>Ga0302157_10002159_pt1 | contig 23230 bp, 22 predicted proteins | sample I_Bog_N3_3_FD_193502 | JGI IMG/M metagenome (GOLD analysis project Ga0302157, IMG submission 193502) | Peat permafrost microbial communities from Stordalen Mire near Abisko, Sweden - I_Bog_N3_3 | ecosystem: Environmental > Terrestrial > Soil > Wetlands > Peat | place: Sweden: Abisko, Stordalen... | reverse complement strand
GCATTGCGGCAAGGCCTGCGTTCCCTCGTCGACCTTGATGCCGGGGATCGCGCCGGACTGCTCGATGATCCGGATCAGCGGTGTGCCGTCCCTGGCGTCCTGCCAGATGGTCTCGTCGTAGAGGATGACGCCGGAGATCGAGCTTCGCATCGCCTCGGTGGAGCGGAACAGCATTTCGCGGTAGTCGCGCCGGCTCTCCTCGGTGGAGGCAACCCCGATGGCGTCGAAGCGCTTCTTGATGGTGCCCGACGATTCGTCGGCGGCGAGCAGGCCCTTGCCCGGCGCCACCATGGCGCGGGCGACCTTGTTGAGATCGGCGAGATTCATCGAAGCCTCCTGCGGAGCGGATACGCTTTGCAAGTCAAACTAGACGGTTCTCGGGCAAAGCCCAAGGAATCGACCAGGGAATCGACCCAGAAACCGGCCACGGAACCGACCAGGAAAACAGGCCCGCAAACACGACCCGCAAACGGCAAGGCCGGCGGGCCGCCCGGCAGGGGCTCGCCGTCACGCGACTTTCGGATCGAGCTCGCCCTTGACGTAGCGCCTGGCCATCTCGGCCGTGGTCAGGACCTTCTTGATCTTGCCGGCTTGTCCCGCGGTATTGAACTCCTGCAGCCGCTGCTTGCACAGCTTCGCCATCGCTTCCATCGCCGGCTTGAGATATTTGCGTGGATCGAATTCTTCCGGATTGTCCGTCAGCACCTTGCGGATCTGGCCGGTCATCGCCATGCGGTTGTCGGTGTCGATGTTGATCTTGCGCACGCCGTTCTTGATGCCGCGCTGGATTTCGGAAACCGGCACGCCCCAGGTCGGCTTCATCTTGCCGCCATTTGCGTTGATGATGTCCTGCAGGTCCTGCGGCACCGAGGACGAGCCGTGCATCACCAGATGCATGTTGGGCAGCTTGCGGTGGATCTCCTCGATCACGTTCATGGCGAGGATGTCGCCGTCCGGCTTGCGGGTAAACTTGTAGGCGCCGTGCGAGGTGCCCATCGCGATCGCCAGCGCGTCGACCTTCGTCTCCTTGACGAACTTCACGGCTTCGTCGGGATTGGTCAAAAGCTGGTCATGGGACAGCTTGCCCTCGGCGCCGTGGCCGTCTTCCTTGTCGCCCATGCCGGTCTCCAGCGAGCCCAGCACGCCGAGTTCGCCTTCCACCGAGATGCCGCCGAGATGCGCCATGTCGGTGACGGTCTTGGTGACGCCGACATTGTAGTCCCAGTCGGCGGCGGTCTTGCCGTCGGCCTTCAGCGAGCCGTCCATCATCACGGAGGTGAAGCCGGCCTGGATCGCGGTCATGCAGGTGTCCGGCCCGTTGCCATGGTCGAGATGCACGCAGACCGGGATCTGCGGATAGATCTCGGTGACCGCATCCATCATGTGCTTCAGCATGATGTCGTTGGCGTAGGAACGCGCGCCGCGCGAGGCCTGGATGATCACGGGCGCATCGAGCGAGGAGGCGGCTTCCATGATGGCGAGCGCCTGCTCCATGTTGTTGATGTTGAAGGCCGGCACGCCGTAATCGTGCTCCGCCGCGTGGTCGAGCAATTGACGCAACGTGATCCGAGCCATCTTTACTGTTCTCCGCGTTGGGGCCGTCGGCCCGCAATTGGTTAAAGTCAGCGTATCTTCAAAACCTCGACGCCCGGCAACGGCTTGCCTTCCATCCATTCGAGGAAGGCGCCGCCCGCGGTCGAAACATAGGTGAAATCACCGGCCACGCCGGCCTGGTTCAGCGCCGCCACGGTGTCGCCGCCGCCGGCGACCGAGATCAGCTTGCCGGCCCTGGTGCGGCTCGCCGCGTGCATGGCCGCCATCTTGGTGCCGTGGTCGAACGGGGTCATCTCGAAGGCGCCGAGCGGGCCGTTCCAGACCAGGGTCGCGGCGTCGTCGATCGCGGCATGGATCCGCGCGATCGATTGCGGGCCGACGTCGAGGATCATGCCGTCGGGCGGGATCGCATCGAGCCCATAGGCCTGCGACGGCGCGTTGGCGGCGAAATGAAACGCCACCACGGCGTCAACGGGAAGGATGATGGCGCAATTGGCGGCTTCCGCCTTCTCGACGATCCGCAGCGCGGTCGCGGCCAGATCCTTCTCCGCCAGCGACTTGCCGATACCGACACCCTGCGCGTGCAGGAAGGTGTTGGCCATGCCGCCGCCGATCACCAGCGCGTCGACCTTGCTGACCAGGTTTTCCAGGAGATCGATCTTGGTGGAGACCTTGGCGCCGCCGATGATGGCGATGACGGGCTTGGTCGGGTGGTCCAGCGCCTTGCCCAGCGCGACGAGCTCGGCCTGCATGGTGCGTCCGGCATAGGCCGGCAGCTTGTGGCCGAGGCCCTCGGTCGAGGCATGGGCGCGATGCGCCGCCGAGAAGGCGTCGTTGACCCAGATGTCGCCGAGCTTGGCCAGTTCCGCCACGAAGCCCGGATCGTTCTTTTCCTCTTCCTTGTGGAAGCGGGTGTTTTCCAGACACAGGATGTCGCCGTCGCTCATGGCGGCGACCGCCTTCTGCGCCACCTCGCCGATGCAGTCGTCGGCGAAGGCCACCGGCTTGTTGATCACCTGCGCAAGTGCCGCCGCCACCGGCTTCAGCGACTCCTTGGCGTCGCGGCCCTTGGGCCGGCCGAAATGCGCCAGCAGGATCACCTTGCCGCCCTTGGCCGAGATCTCGGTGATGGTAGGCGCGATGCGCTCGAGCCTGGTGGCATCGGTGACGCGGCCGTTTTCGGTTGGCACGTTGAGGTCGACGCGCAGCAGCACGCGCTTGCCCTTCACGTCGACGTCATCGAGGGTGTGGAATGTCTTGGTCATTGACATGCTTCTTCTATCGTCATGGCCGGGCATAGCCGTCTGAAGGACGGCGTCGCTTCCGCTCGCCTATGCCCGGCCATTCACGTCTTTGCCTCGAAAAAGTAAGACGCGGATGCCCGGCACAAGGCCGGGCATGACGGCTAAATTCTCAGAGCAGTTTCCCCATCGCCACGGCGGTGTCGGCCATGCGGTTGGAGAAACCCCATTCATTGTCGTACCAGGACATCACCCGCACCAGTGTGCCGTTCTGCACCTTGGTCTGGTCCACGTGGAAGGTGGAGGAATGCGGGTCGTGGTTGAAGTCGATCGAGACGTTGGGCGCGGTGGTGTAGCCGAGAATGCCCTTCATCTCCTGCTCGCTGGCGCGCTTCATCGCCGCGTTGATTTCCTGCACGTCGGTCTTGCGCTGGGCGATGATCTTGAGGTCGACCACCGAGACGTTCGGGGTCGGCACCCGGATCGCGACGCCGTCGAGCTTGCCCATCAGTTCCGGCAGCACCAGGCCGATCGCCTTGGCCGCCCCCGTGGAGGTCGGGATCATCGACATCGCCGCGGCCCGGCCGCGATAGAGATCGCTGTGCAGGGTGTCGAGCGTCGGCTGGTCGCCGGTATAGGCGTGGATCGTGGTCATGAAGCCGGTCTCGATGCCGACAGTGTCGTTCAGCACCTTGGCGATCGGCGCCAGGCAGTTGGTGGTGCAGGAACCGTTGGAGACGACCAGATGTTCCCTGGTCAATTTGTCGTGGTTGACGCCGTAGACGATGGTGGCGTCGGCTCCGTCGGAGGGCGCCGAAACCAGCACCCGCTTGGCGCCGGCGGTGAGATGCGCCGAGGCCTTCGCCTTGGCGCTGAAGATGCCGGTGCATTCCAGCGCGATGTCGACGCCGAGTTCCTTCCACGGCAGTTTTGCCGGATCGCGCTCGGCGGAAACCCGGATCTTGCCGTTGCCGACGCTGATCGTATCGCCGTCGACGGTGACGGTGCCGGGGAAGCGGCCATGGACCGAATCGAAGCGCAACAGATGGGCGTTGGTCTCGACCGGGCCGAGGTCGTTAATGCCGACCACCTCGATGTCCCCGCGGCCGGATTCGGCGATGGCCCGCAGCACATTGCGGCCGATGCGGCCAAATCCGTTGATTGCGACCCGGATTGCCATTCAAATTCTCCCTTAAAGGTTCAAAAATCCCATATTTCGGCCGATTCGGCCGGTTTTTGCGGGCGCGGCCTCACGCCCTGGCTATTTTGACGCTGCAATGCATCATAATCCCGAACATTCCAATAGCGCTACTTCGCATTCAGGCGCTTTGACGCAGCTTCGACCGCCGCCTCCGCGGTGATCCCGAAATGCTTGTAGAGGTCCTTGGCCGGCGCGCTGGCGCCGAACGAGTTCATGCCGACGAAAATGCCGTCCGGCCCGATCACCGCGTCCCAGCCGAACCGGACCGCGGCCTCGATCGCGACCTTGACGGGGGCCGAGCCCACGATGGCGGCGCGCCGCTCCGCCGGCTGCGCCAGCAGCAATTCCAGCGACGGCACCGACACCACCCGCGCCGCGATGCCGGCTTCCGCCAGCTTCTTTTGCGCGGCCACCGCGATCTCGACCTCGGAGCCGGAGGCGAACAGCGACACCTTGGCCACGCCCTTGGCGGCAACCAGCTCATAGCCGCCGTGGCTGCACAGATTTTCCGGGCTTGCCGTGGTGCGGACCGGCGTGAGGTTCTGCCGGGACAGCGCCAGCACCGTGGGACCGGTGGTGTTTTCCAGTGCCAGCTGCCAGCATTCGGCGGTCTCCACCGCGTCGGCCGGGCGGAACAGCCGCATGTTCGGCATCGCCCGCAGCGCGGCCAGATGCTCGACCGGCTGGTGGGTCGGGCCGTCCTCGCCGAGCCCGATCGAATCATGGGTCATGATGTAGACGACAGGGGTGTGCGACAACGCCGCGATCCGCATCGAGGGTCGCGCATAATCGGTAAAGCACAGGAAGGTGCCGCCCGCCGGCGCGAAGCCGCCATGGGCCGAAAGGCCGTTCATGGCCGCGGCCATGCCCATTTCGCGGATGCCGAAATGGATGTAGCGGCCGCTGAAATCGGCCGGCGTCACTTCCTTCAGGCCCTTGGTGCGGGTGTTGTTGGACGGGGTGAGATCGGCCGAGCCGAGCAGCAGTTCCGGCATCACCGGCACCAGCACCTCGAGCACCATCTCGCTGGCCTTGCGGGTCGCGACCGTCGGCGGTTCCGCGACCAGTTTATCCTTCAGTTTGCCGATCACTTCGCCGAGCGCCGCCGGACGCTTGCGCTCGATCACGCGGCGGACGAATTCGCCGCGCAGCGCCTCGGGCTTGCCCTCGAAGCGGCTGAGCCAGTCGGCATTGGCGCTGGCGCCCTGCTTGCCGACATTGCGCCAGGCCGCCAGCACGTCGTCGGGGATCTCGAACGGGCCGTAATTCCAGCCCAGCGCCTTCTTGGCGCCGGCGAGTTCTTCGGCTCCGAGCGCCTCGCCATGGGCTTTCGAGGTGCCGGCCTTGGTCGGGGCGCCGAAGCCGATGGTGGTCTTGCAGGCGATCAGGGTGGGGCGGTCGGAGGCTTGCGCACTCGTGATCGCCGCGGCAATCGCCTTCTGGTCGTGGCCGTCGATCCGCTGCGCGTTCCAGCCATGGGCCTGGAAGCGCGCCACCTGGTCGACATTGTCGGTCAGCGTGATCGGGCCGTCGATGGTGATGCCGTTGTCGTCGTACAGGAAGATCAGCTTGCTGAGCTTGAGGTGGCCGGCAAGCGCGATCGCCTCGTGGCTGACGCCTTCCATCAGGTCGCCGTCCGAGCACAGCACGTAGGTGTAGTGATCGACGATGTCCTCGCCGAATTCGGCCGCCAGCAGCCGCTCGGCCAGCGCGGAACCGACCGAGAAAGCGATGCCCTGGCCGAGCGGGCCGGTCGTGGTCTCGACGCCGGAAGTGATGAAATTCTCGGGGTGGCCGGGGGTTTTGGAGCCGAGCTGGCGGAAATGCTCGATCTGGTCGAGCGTCACGTCCTCGTTGCCGGTGAGGTACAACACCGCATAGAGCAGCATCGAGCCGTGCCCGGCCGAGAGGATGAAACGGTCGCGGTCCGGCCAATGCGGGTCGGCGGCGTCGAATTTCAGGAACTGGGTGAACAGCACGGTGGCGACGTCGGCCGCCCCCATCGGCAGGCCGGGATGACCGGATTTCGCCTTCTCGACCGCGTCCATCGCGAGCGCACGGATCGCATTGGCCATACGGGAATGATCGACGCGCGTCATGATGAGAATCCGCCTGAAATGAGATGCTTGGTGGCGATAGCCAGCGTGGCTGACGGCCTCGGCACAAGCGTGGGTGGCACCGGGAAGTAAGCGCTGGATAGCATCTCGGTTCCCTGAGTCCAAGGCAATGAAACGCGGCGCGGGGCGGAAAAGTTGCTTAGCGGTGCATAGCTCTTAAGCGGCGTTGCGCTGGCCCGGCTTGCCACGTAAATTTCACCGTCTAAACGCTTGCCGAACCGCGAATTTTCGCTGACCGGCCGGCCCAGGGAAGGTCCGCATAGTCGCCATGAGCGATCGCCCCGCCAACGGAACCGGCAGCGCCGAGCCCTCATTGGCCGACATCGACGCCGCGACGCGGCGGCTGATGGCGGCGCTCGAAGCGCTGGAAAGCGCGGTCGAGCGCCGGCGCGAAGCCGATCGCGACGAAAACGAGCTGGCGAGCCGGATCCAGGCGCTGGGTGCGGATCGCTCGCGGCTGGCCGACGAACTCGACGGCTCGCTGGTGAAATCGCGCCGGCTCGAGCGCGCCAACCGCGAGATCGCCGAACGGCTGGACGCCGCGATCGGCACCATCCGTTCGGTGCTCCATGCCGGAGAGGATTCATGAGCCACGTCAACGTCACCATCAACGACCGGCAATACCGGATGGCCTGCGAGGAGGGCCAGGAGGCGCGGCTGCTGCGACTGGCCGAGAGCCTGGAATTGCGGATCCAGAGCCTGCGCGGCAAGTTCGGCGAAATCGGCGATGCGCGGCTGACCGTGATGGCGGCCATCACGGTGTGCGACGAATTGCTCGACGCCGGCCAGCGTATCCGCGTGCTGGAAGAGGAGCTCAATACCCTGCGCGACGTCCGCGCAGCGGCCGCCGACCGCGCCCGGCAGACCCAAACCGCGGTCGCCAACGCGCTGAACGCCGCCGCCGACCGCATCGAACGGACCACGCAGGTGCTCAACCGCACCATCGGCGGCGGGGTCGCGATCGGCTAGGGCGGGTGACCCCCTTACCCTCCAGGGGAGGGTAATTGAAGCGCTGCCGTTCAACGGCATTGCCGCCGTTAAAGCTGGCGGTTGGGTGCCATCGTGGTTACATTGGTCGGGCGAAGCTGTGTCGCGCGTCAGGAGCCACATATCCCCGGGGCCTTATCGATCCTTAAGGGAACTGTCCCTGGCCGGGTCCGTGGATCCGGTCATATGGTGCCCACCTACTTTCGTAGGGAACTCCGGGATCGAGCGCTCCAACGGCCATTGCGGCTTCGCACTTTTGTTTTTTGGTTGCCGGGTATTTCGTCGCCTCCTACGCCACTTCTCGTCATCCCCCGCGGAAGCGGGGGATCCAGTACGCCGCGGCGTCGGGGCTCTATCGCAGGTAGTCTGGAATACTGGATCATCCGCGTTCGCGGGTGATGACGCCATCACAAGCCTCAACGATGACGGATCACAACGACCCGCACGCCAAAGCCACCCTCCGCGCCGCAGCACTCGCGGCGCGCGATGCGTTGAGCGACGCGCAGCGGGTGGCTGCGGCGCGGGTGCTGGCGCGGCGCGGATTGCCGGTCGAGCTGGCGCCCGGCGCCATCGTCGCCGGCTATTCGCCGATCCGCAGCGAGCTGGACCCGACCCCGCTGATGCAGAAGCTGGCGGCGGAGGGCGCACGGCTGGCGCTGCCGGTCATCACCGCGCGCGGCCAGTCGCTCCGCTTCCGGGTCTGGCATCCCGGCGACCGGCTGCTGCCGGGACCGCTGGGAATCCTCGAGCCGTCGCCGGCCGCCGCCGAGATCGTGCCCGACATCGTGCTGGTGCCGCTGGCGGCGTTCGACCGCACCGGCCATCGCATCGGCTACGGCGCCGGACATTACGACCGCACGCTGGCCCAGCTGCACAAATCGAAGGGCTTTGCGGCGATCGGCCTTGCTTTCGCGGCGCAGGAAGTCGAGGCGGTGCCGGCGTTGCAGCACGACGTGCCGCTGGATTATGTGCTAACGGAATCGAATCTGTTCGATTTTCGGAGTTCCTGATTTGCGCATTCTGTTCGTCGGAGACGTGGTCGGCCGGTCCGGTCGCACCGCCATCTCCGAGCGCCTGCCCGGCATGATCCGGGACTGGGCCCTCGATCTCGTCGTCGTCAACGGCGAGAACGCCGCCGGCGGCTTCGGCATCACCGAGGCGATCTACCAGGAATTCATCGACGCCGGCGCCGACGCGGTGACTCTGGGCAATCACGCCTGGGACCAGCGCGAAGCGCTGGTGTTCATCGAGCGCGCCCCGCGGCTGGTTCGCCCCGCCAATTTTCCGAAGGGCACGCCGGGCCGGGGCGCCGCCCTGGTCGACACCAAGAGTGGCAAGCGGGCGCTGGTCGTCAACGCCATCGGCCGCGTCTTCATGACGGCGTTCGACGATCCCTTCGCCGTGCTCAACCGCGAACTCGAAGCCTGTCCGCTGCGCGAGGCGGCCGACGCCATCGTGGTGGATTTCCACGGCGAGGCCTCCAGCGAGAAGCAGGGCATCGGCTTCTTCTGCGACGGCCGCGCCTCGCTCGTCGTCGGCACCCATACCCATGTGCCGACCGCCGATCACCAGATCCTGCCGGGCGGCACCGCCTACATGACCGACGCCGGCATGACCGGCGACTACGATTCGGTCATCGGCATGCAGAAGGAAGAACCGCTGCGTCGTTTCACGACGGGCATTCCCTCGGGACGGTTCGAACCGGCGCTGGGTGCCGCGACGCTGAGCGGGGTCGCGGTCGAGACCGACGATTCGACCGGGCTGGCGCTCAGGGTCGCGCCGGTGCGAATGGGCGGAAGGCTGCAGCCGGCGCTGCCGGAGTTCTGGGTGCCCGGCGGGAACACGCTGGCCTAGCGCGGAGCCTTCGTGGCGCATGCCCGGCTCGCGTCCGGGTTGCGCGGCCTCGTCGGGGCGGCTTGCGGTTTTACGGTAAAGTGTTGCCGTTGAGGTACATCGGGTTCGCTTTCGGCGCGCTATGGTTGTTCAAGCTGTAGTTGCCGGCGACTCGGCGATTTCCGGATTCCGTCATGAGAAAATTGCTGTTGGTCAGTTCTGCGCTGGTGTTCGCGGGGCCGGCTTTTGCGGCCGATATGCCGGTCCACATGCCGACCAAGGCGCCGCCGCCGGTCGCCGCCGTCCCCTATAGCTGGACGGGCTGTTATGTCGGCGGCCATGTCGGCGCGGGGTGGGACCGCACGACGTTCAGTGACCCCGGCAACCTGACACCAGGCCTTCCCCCGTTCGTGCCACCTTCCGTGACCCAAACCATCGCGCCGCTCGGCAGTTCGATCGGCGTGAACAGCCCCGCCGGCGTCCTGGGCGGCGTACAGGCCGGCTGTGACTATCAGTTCGCGAACCACTGGGTGGTCGGAATCGGGGGCGATTTCGCCTGGTCAGATGTCCACGGCGCTACCATCGATCCCTTCTTCACCGGCAAAAACGGCGCTCCTATTCCGCTCAGCACCAGGACCGACAGGATCGCGAGCGTCACCGGCAGGCTCGGATATGCCTGGGATAATTTCCTGCTGTACGGCAAGGGCGGCGGCGCCTGGGCGCACGACGATTACAGCATTCAGAATTCCAACTGCCTGGTGTTTGTGACCTGCAGCCTGGCGGCAAGCACCGATCGTACCGGCTGGACCGCCGGCGTGGGGCTGGAATGGGCGTTCGCCAAAAACTGGTCGGCGATGGTCGAATACGATCATTTTGGCTTCGGCAACAAGGCTGTCGCGTTTACCGGACCGAACCTCGGCCAGAACTTCATCTTCAACGTCCGGCAGGACGTCGACGTCGTCAAAGTCGGCGTCAACTACCGCTTCGGCTTGGGCGGACCGGTGGTCGCGCGTTACTGACCTGCCCGCGTCTGGCCGACAGAGGCCGGCGCGCGTTCGGCTGCGGCAAGCCTCTGCAGGATGCGGCTTCCCAGCCGCGTTTGCCGGAACGCGCGATAGGCATCGCGCGTCCAGCTCACCATGCAGCGATCCAGCAATGCGCCATCGGCGTAGGAGCGCACCGGCGCCTGCGGTGCGCTTTCCCTCGTCCAGCCGAGCTTGAGCAAATAGTCGAGGGTGACGCGGTTGCGCAGCAGGATCGACGCCCTGACCTTTTCGATTCCGACTGTGTCGAACAGAAAATCCAACAGCGGGACGAAGACATCGGTCGTGGCACCCCGGTTGCGATGCTCGGGCTCGCCGACCACCGCGTTGACGAGCGCCTCGGCCCCGGCCTCGTCGATGTCGAGCCGGATGAACCCGACATGCGCGCGCGTGCCCATTTCGAAAATGCCGAGCAGGAGATGGGATCTCTGGTCGAATTGCCTGATGTAGTCGGCGATGTCGGCTTTCCGCAGTTCCTTCGGCGGCGAGTTCAGGACATGAATGGTCCAGGAATCCGCCAGCCAGCCGGCCCAGCGATCCGACGCATCCTCCCGCCGGATCGTGCGCAGAAAATATCTGCCGCACCGGAACCAGAGTTCCTTCTTGGTGGGTCTGGAGTTGCGCGGCACCCGATCTGTTCCTTCTGCAAGGCTTGCTGCAAGACTCGCTGCAAGGTTCGCCTCGACCGGCCGGCTCCGGACCGAAGGCAACATGTGTTGCAGCTTTGCGGCTGGTGAATTTCTAGCCCGCAACGGCGCAATAAACCACCCGCCGGGGAGTTCGTGTGGCGTAGCCTCGGTGGCCTCGCCCGCCATTAATATTACGCCTTAACTAACTATTAATTATGCGTTTGCGGACCCGAACGGCCGGTCCTAGCGTTTCCGGCAGGTTGCCCGGTTACCAGCGAATGGGTGTGTGCCATGGCGTATCGACTGTTTGGAGCGTTAACTGCGTGCCTCGGCGCGGTCTCGCTCCTGCTTGCTGCGAATGAGGCATCCGCCAGGCCGGCAACGGCGCATGGTGCGGGTTTTACCCCTACGCATTCGATATCCCGTCCGCACCTCGCCCAATCGCTGCGGCATCGCGGGCGAAACCATGTCGGGGCCTTCTGGCCGGGTGTCGGGGGATTTTATGACGGGCCCGATGGCGCGCCGATGGTGGATGCGACGCAGCCGGCATCGGGCGATGTGCATTACACCTATACCCGGGACGTTCCCTGGGATTGGGCGCATCGCTATCCGCCGGCCGTCGCGCCGTCCGATCGGCCCTATGTGTCGAGCTGCCCCGCGGAAAGCGTCACCGTTCCCGGGCGTGACGGCAAGGAGCAGGTGATCAATATCACGCGCTGCTACTGAAGCGGAGACTTGCGGGGCGATCGGACGCTCGGCGCGCCGGCGCCGAAGCGATGCCTCGATCTAGGCGAACAGCCGGAACTTGAGTTGGGCCAGACTGTCGCCGACCTCTTCCACGGGGCGGGTCCGGAAGCGAAGCCGCTCGGACATCATCGCCAGGCAGCGCCGCAGCTCGGCTTCGCTTTCCCGGATGTGGTTTCGCATTTCGCGGCGTTCGAACGCCGTCATCAGAGGGTCGGCGATCCGCTGCCAGGCCAGTGTCTGCCACCGCTTCAGCTCGTTGATCTTGCGGCTTAGAATATCAGGTTCCGTCATGTGACCGGCCCGCTCCCGAGAAACAGCAGGCTCGAACGCTAGCGCTGATTCCTAAACAAACCTTAAGGACTCCGGGCGCCACCCCGTTCTCCGTGTTTGCCCGGACCCGCCGGGCAAATCAGCAAAACCTGTCCAGCCCCATTTGCAAAAATATTCTGATTTTCCGAAGACCCAAATCAGCTGTATAAGCCTCCCGTCCCGTCCCACTCAGAGGGGCGTTGCGCAACGTCACGAACGCGGAGCGGGATGCGGTGGACGCCGACGGTGCAGCTGACGAGAGCACCTGAAGCGGACGGCAAAGCCGTGTGGTCCTGATGCCCCGATGCTGGCATCAAGTTCCTGGGAAGTAACGTTCTCAGGGGCGACAGTGGCAACAAAGCCCGGTCACCGGGGAGAGCGCGGTATAAGCCGCAAACCATAGCGCGGGGAAGGCCGGAGTGATTCCGGTTGAACCTGTGGTCCTACCCCCGTGCTTTTTTTGCACGGGACCCATGGGTGCAATCGGCACCCGGCTTTCCCCGCGCCCTCTGTTTTGAAGAGGGCGGGAAGTTCAGAGCAAAACTCGCGCGAAAACACGCGGCGAGATCGCGCAGCTGTGTGTGGTCGTCATTGCGAGCGAAGCGAAGCAATCCATAGAGCAGCAAGAAAGAAAGCTGGATTGCTTCGCTTCGCTCGCAATGACGGTGAAACTATTGCGCGATCGCTGTTTGAAAATTGAATCGGAATCGGCTGATCCCGATCCGCCGCTCTAGAACCCGAAGAATTTGGCGCGCAGGGCGTCCTCGTACTTCTCCTTCGCGGCCTTGACGGTGTTGCGGATGTCGTCTTCCTCGAAGTGCGCCTGTTCCCAGGCGTCGACCTCGGCCACGTCGTGGTTCACCGAAGCCAGCGTTTCCTCCTTGCGGATGGCGGCGATCCAGCTATCCACCGCGTCCTTGTAGGCGGCCTGCAATTGGTCGAGCTCCGGATGCTCTCCGCTCATGTCAAACTCCCGATCTGCCGCGATGTCAGTGGGAGCGATTTATAGAGGCGCCAAATGAACAAACGACGACATCGCCCGTCGGCCCGCTCAGGATTCCCTGAAACCCATGCGGAAGGCGCCCCAATGGCGGCCACGAACATGGATCGGCGACGACAGGTCCTTCATCAGCACGAAGTTGCCGCCGCCCATGTCGCGGCGATAGGTCTGCAGCAGGAACGGTTTGGTATTGGCCGCGATCTTCTTCACGGCGCGGTCGTTGAACAGCCGCCTGTTGCGGCAATTGGCGTTGTTCCAGACCGGGTCGGGGCCCTGCGGCAGGCAATAGTTCGGATTGTGGGTCGGAAGATAGCCGCTTTTGGCCCAGGCGACGCAGAACACGACTCGCGGATCGATCTTCTGGATCGGGTCCTGGATCGGCGGCAGGATGCGGTCGCTGAAGGCGACATAGTCGGTGAGGTATTGCTTGGGATCGGTGCCGGGGATTTCGCGGTATTTCTCGTCCATCAGCTGATCGAGGCGGATGTCGCCGCGCTCGACGGCGTGCTCGAAAGCCTCGGAAATCTGTTTGGCGGTATCGATCACGATTCGGATCAGCGGCGCGTCCGAGGTTTCCACCCCGCTGGTGGCAATCGTCTCGATCAGTTGCTCGGAGAGGTCGAGCAGCTTCGCCACCCGTTGATCGGCGAGCTTCAGCTCGGTCGACGACAGGTCGACTCCCTTGGCGAGGTTGCCGAGTTCGTCGATCACCATGTCGCAGTGGGCGAGATTGGAGGTGGCCGCCTTCGCGACCCCGTCGATCTCGCGGCCGACCGCGGTAAAGCCGTCCTGGACGCGAACGATGATGCTCTGGATCTGATGGGCGCCTTCGCCGGCGCTCTTGGCCCGCAGCGAGGCGTCGCCGCTCTCGCCGATCAGGCTGCCGACCTGGCCGTCGAGATCGCGAACGGTGTCGCCGATCAGATGCGTGGCCTGGCGGGTGGCCTCGGCGAGGTTCTTGACCTCGCTCGCCACCACCGCAAAGCCGCGGCCCGCGGCGCCGGCGCGCGCGGCCTCGATGGTCGCGTTCAGCGCCAGCAGGTTGGTCTGCTTGGCGATCGCCTCGATCGAGCCGGAGACCTTTGCCACCTGCGCCAGCGCAGTTCCGACCGCGCCGAGACGGGCCTCGATGCGGCCGACGGCGGCGATCAATTCGGTAATGTGCTGCACCGCCGCTTCCACCGCGCCGCGCGACTGGGCGATCTCGTTGACCGCGGAGCTGGTGGCCGACTGCACGGCCTGCGACGCTCCGGCGATATCATGGTTGGCGGCCACCATGGTTTCGGCGGTCTTTTGCAGATGCCCGAACCGGTCGGACTGGGTGGACACCCGCCCCGCGACTTCCTGCAGGTTTCCAGCGACGTCCGCGAGTTCCACCCCCAGGCCGCCGATCCTGTTCGCGAGTTGATCGACCAGCCGTTCGCTGTCGGACGGGACAGCCGCGGTGCCTTCCGGTTTGACGGGTTGTGCAACGGACATCGCTGCCTTCCTCTCGCTCAATGCATTCATTCGAGAATCGTGATCCTGGTTGCCGAAGTCTCAGAGCTTGTAAGCGGTACGGAATCCACCCCAATGCCGTCCCTGGACGCGGATCGGTACGTCGATCTCGCGCATCATGACGGTGTTGCCGTTGCCCATGTCACGGGCGTAGCTCTGGATCAGGTAGGAGCGCAGATTGCGGCCGGCGGCCAGGCCAGCGGGATCGTTGAAGATGCGGCGGTTGCGGCTGTTGGCGGTGTTCCAGGCCACATCGCCCGGGCGCTGCGGGTGCGAGTAGATCTTGTTGTGCACCGGCAAATAGCCGTTGCGGTCGATCATCGCACAGAACGCCATGCGGGGATCCTTGAGGAGGAACGCCTCCTGGAACGGCGGCAGCGCGCGATCGGCCCAGTCGAGTATCCGGGTGCGGTGCTGCAGCGGGTTGCTGCCGGGGATCTCGACGTAGTTCTCGTCGAACATGTCCTCCAGCGCTATCGCGCCGGTCCTGACCGCGTCCTCGAATATCTTCGTCAGCGCTCTGCCGGCTTCCATCGCGCGGGTAACGGATTCTGTGTTCTCGTCCTGGATCGACCACAGCTTGTCTTCGATCTTGTCCTTGAGCGCGGCATCCACCGCCTCAAACCGGGCCTGCGCGCCGGCCTTGGTTCGTCCGCCGATGCGTATCCTGCAGGCGCCGACACCTTCCAGCGTGGCGGCCAGGCTTTCATTCGCGGGCAGCGTTTCGGCGTTGGGTCCGCCGATCAGGATGCCCTCCATGGAAATCTCGTAGGCCGCCGCGGCGACCGGTCCGCGCGCGGTCCGGATCTCCATCTTGAGATGGCAGGGCAGCGGTTGGCTCTTGCGCCGGTCTTCGCGCGCGTCGTGGCCGAGCAGCACCGCGCAGCGCGATTTGAGTTTCTGGGCGAACATGGTGACGGCCTTGCCGGCACTGGCGACGCGTTCGCCATGGGTCTCGGCTTCGCGGGCCGCGGAATCGATCTCGGCGGCGCTGTCGCCGACCGAGACGATGAAGCGCGACGTGGTGGCGACGTTGTCGGACATCTCGTTGGTGGTTTGGTTCTGCTCCGCCACCGCGCCGTTGACGTGCTGGAATACCGGGCGAATCGCCTCGATCGCCTGCGCGATCCGGTGCACCGCATCGACCGAGCCGGCGGCGTCCTTCTGCAGCGCCTCGATCTTCTTGCTGATCTCCTCGGTAGCGTGCTGGGTCTGCACCGCCAGCGCCTTGACCTCGGAGGCGACCACCGCGAAGCCGCGCCCGGCGGAGCCGGCCCGCGCCGCCTCGATGGTAGAGTTGAGCGCGAGCAGCGTGGTCTGCCGCGCGATCTGGGCGATCAGGTTGACGACGTTGCCGATCGCGGCCGAGGATTCCCGCAAGCGATCGACATTGGCCATGGCTTCGCGGGCGGCGTTGCCGGCTTGGTCGGCGAGCTGGCTGGCGTCGCGCACCTGGGAGCCGATGCCCTCCGCCGAATGGGTGAATTTGTCGGCGGCCAGCGAGAACGTGGTCGCCGTCGACTGCGCGGCGCTGGTGCGTCCGGTCAGTCCCTCGCTGCGCTGGCGAATGGTCGAAAGCGTCGCCGCCGTCGCCTCGGCGCCGCCGGCGACCGAATTGGCCGCGCGTTCGAGCTGGCGGATCATCGCGCCGAGCTCGAGTTCGAGCAGCTCGAGGATCTCCCTGGCGGAATCGCCGTCCGAGCCGCCGGCCTCCGCGGCCGCCGCGGCGGGGGTCACGGGCTGCGGCGCGACGGCCGGCGCAGCCGGTTCCGGCGGACGCTTTCGAAACAAACCGAACGCCATGGGCTTCTCTCGGGGAGCATGCGATGAGGCCGTCATCCTTACATTGCGACGTGAAGTCATGGTTAACGATTGCCTCATATCAGGGCAGCAGTCAGTATCGGCGTACCGAAAACGCCTGTATTTCTTTGATTTTGACAAACCGGCGGCCTATAACCCCGCGCCTTCCACCCCTCACCATCCCGGACGAATCCCCAGAGAATCGTCGAGAGAGACCGCATGGCCGGACATTCCCAATTCAAGAACATCATGCACCGCAAGGGCCGGCAGGATGCCCAGAAATCGAAGCTGTTCGGCAAGCTGGCGCGGGAAATCACCGTCGCCGCCAAGATGGGGCTGCCCGATCCCACCATGAATGCCCGGCTGCGCGCGGCCATCATCGCCGCCCGCCAGGAGAACATGTCGAAGGATTCGATCGAGCGCGCGGTGAAGAAGGCCAGCGGCAACGACAGCGAGAATTACGACGAGATCCGCTACGAGGGCTATGGTCCGGGCGGCGTCGCCGTGATCGTCGAGGCCTTGACCGACAACCGCAACCGCGCCGCGTCCGACATCCGCTCCTACTTCACCAAGTCCGGCGGCAATCTCGGCGAAACCAATTCGGTCGCCTTCATGTTCGACCGCACCGGGGTCATCGAATATGACGCCAAGGTCGGCTCCGACGACGCGATGCTGGATGCCGCGATCGAGGCCGGCGCCGACGACGTGGCGTCGAGCGAAAGCGGCCACGAGGTCTATGCCTCGCCGGAAAGCTTTCGCGAGGTCGCCAAGGCCCTGGAGGCCAAGTTTGGTGAACCGCGCAAGGCGGCGCTGACCTGGAAGCCGCACAACACCGTGCCGGTGGACGACGAGACCGGTGAGAAGCTGTTGAAACTGATTGATCATCTGAACGAGCACGACGATGTGCAGAACGTCTACGCCAATTTCGAGATTTCCGACGCGCTGATGGCCAAGATGGGGGGCTAGCTTTCGCAGGGTATGACGGGCTGTTGCTATTTCGTTCGCCGGGCTCTGGCGGTATCACTTGGGCATGACATCGCCTCCGATTCGCCAACCCGTCCGCATCCTTGGCATCGATCCGGGCCTGCGCCGCACCGGCTGGGGCGTGATCGAGGTCGACGGCAACCGGCTTATCTATATCGGCTGCGGTTCGGTGAAACCGGCCGACAGCCTGCCGCTGGCGAGCCGGCTGCTGGCGATCCATGAGGGGCTTGCCGCGGTGCTCGGCGATTTCAAGCCGGCGGAAGCCGCGGTCGAGCAGACCTTTGTGAACAAGGACGGCGTCGCCACCCTGAAGCTCGGTCAGGCGCGCGGGGTCGCGATGCTGGCGCCGGCGATGTTCGGGATCCCGGTCGCCGAATACGCCCCGAACCAGGTCAAGAAGACCGTGGTCGGCGCCGGCCATGCCGACAAGAACCAGATCCTGGTGATGCTGAAGATCCTGCTGCCGAAGGCCGAACCGAAATCCGCCGACGCGGCCGACGCGCTGGCGATCGCGATCACGCACGCGCATCATCGCGGCAGTGCGGCGCTGCGGCTGAGGGTGGTCGGGGCATGATCGGCAAGCTCAAGGGCCTGATCGACGGCTATGGCGAGGATTATGTCATCCTCGACGTCGGCGGCGTCGGCTATCAGGTGCATTGCTCGGCCCGCACCTTGCAGGCGCTGCCGTCACCGGGCGAGGCCGCGGTATTGTCGATCGAGACCTATGTGCGCGAGGATCAAATAAAGCTGTTCGGCTTCCGCAGCGATGTCGAGCGCGAATGGTTCCGCCTGCTGCAGACGGTGCAGGGCGTCGGCGCCAAGGTCGCGCTCGCCGTGCTCTCCACTTTGCCGCCTGCCGATCTCGCCAACGCCATCGCGCTGCGCGACAAGGCCGCGGTGACGCGCACGCCGGGCGTCGGTCCCAAGGTGGCCGAGCGCATCGTCACCGAATTGAAGGACAAGGCGCCGGCCTTCGCCAATGTCGATCCGGCGCTGGTGCACCTGTCCGGCGCGATCGACGACCAGCGCGCGCCGCGCCCGGTCACCGACGCGATCTCGGCGCTGGTCAATCTCGGCTACGGCCATCCGCAGGCCGCCGCCGCGATCGCCCAGGCCTCGCGCAGCGCCGGTGAAAACGCCGAGACCGCGCAGCTGATCAGGCTGGGGCTGAAGGAGCTGGCGAAGTGAACCCGCCCGCCCGCATCGTCACCCCGGAGCGCCGCAGCGACGATGTCGGCGACACCGCGCTGCGTCCGCAATTGCTGGCGGAGTTCGTCGGCCAGGCGCAGGCGCGCGCCAATCTGTCGATCTTCATCGAGGCCGCGCGCAAGCGCAATGAGGCGCTCGACCACGTGCTGTTCGTCGGTCCGCCCGGCCTCGGCAAGACCACGCTGGCGCAGATCGTGGCGCGCGAACTCGGCGTCGGTTTTCGCGCCACCTCGGGGCCCGTGATCGCCAAGGCCGGCGATCTCGCAGCCCTCCTGACCAATCTCGAAGAACGCGACGTGCTGTTCATCGATGAAATCCATCGCCTCAGCCCCGCGGTCGAGGAGGTGCTCTATCCGGCGATGGAGGATTTCCAGCTCGACCTTATCATCGGCGAGGGACCGGCGGCGCGCTCGGTCAAGATCGAACTGGCAAAGTTCACCCTGGTCGGGGCGACGACCCGCGCGGGCCTTCTGACCAATCCGCTGCGCGACCGTTTTGGCATCCCGGTACGGTTGAATTTTTATACCGAAGAGGAACTGGAAAAGATCGTCACCCGCGGCGCGCGCGTGCTCCAGATCGGCATGACGCCGGATGGCGCCAACGAGATCGCCCGCCGCGCCCGCGGCACCCCGCGCATCGCCGGACGGCTGCTGCGGCGGGTGCGCGACTTTGCCTCGGCGGCCGACGCGACTTCGATCGACCGTGCCATCGCCGACCACGCGCTGAGCGCGCTCGAGGTCGATGCCGCCGGCCTCGACGCCATGGACCGGCGCTATCTCACCACCATCGCGATGAATTACGGCGGCGGCCCGGTCGGCGTCGAAACCATGGCGGCGGCGCTGTCGGAGCCGCGCGACGCCATCGAGGACATCATCGAGCCGTTCCTGATCCAGTGCGGTTATCTGCAGCGCACCCCGCGCGGCCGGCTGCTGACCTCGCACGCATTCAAACACCTCGGCCTCGCCGAGCCCGCGCGCGATCCGGCGCAGTTCGGATTGTTCGGCAGCGCGGCCGAGGAAGAGTGATGACAAAACCGGCGCCCCCGCTGACCGCCCATCTCGACGGCGCGATCCGCGACGGCCGCCATCACATGCAGATCCGGGTCTATTATGAGGACACCGATTTTTCCGGGATCGTCTATCACGCCAGTTACCTGCGCTTCATGGAGCGCGGCCGCACCAATCACCTGCGGCTGATGGGCGCCGAGCAACACGCGCTGTTCGCGGAGGCGCAGGCCGAAACGGCTGGCTTTGCCTTCGTGGTGCGATCGATGCAGATCGATTACCTGAAGCCGGCGCGGATGGACGACGTGCTCGACGTGGTGACCTGGCCGGTCGACGTGAAGGGCGCCTCGATCACGTTGGCGCAGGAGGTGCGGCGCGGCCACGACCTGCTGGTCAAGGCGCAGGTCCGCGTCGCCTTCATCAGCGAGGGCCGGGCGCAGCCGATTCCGAAAGCGCTGCGAACGCTGCTGAAGGCCGACGTGATGTAGCCATCGCGCGACAGGCAACGCGCCACCGACGCGCGGGCATGACTACGATAGGCCTGTGTTCGCCCCTGTAGGTCGCGTAGCTCTAGGGCGTCCCCGGGACGACCGGGAGATGAATTTCCGATTCACGTGTCAAACAGCTGTCATGACGTGCGTCCGCATTCCCGCGGCGCGACCCGCCCGGGTTGTGCGTCAGTTTCGCCCCCGCTCGATGAGCAGAGGGCGCAGGGAAGACCGGGTGCACGCTGCACCCGCGGTCCCGTGTGCTGAAGTGGTAGAGAATGCACACGAGCATACAGGTTCAGCGGAGGCAATCCGGCCTTCCCTGCGCGATGGTTTACAGCTTACTCCGCGCTCTCCCTGGTGACCGGGCTTTCTTGCCACCATCGCCGCGAGGATGTTTCCACACGACTTGACGCCAGCATCGGGGCGCCAGGACCACACGGCTTCGCCGTCCGCCTCGCGCGCGCTCGTCTGTCGCGCACCCGGCGTCCACCGCATCCCATCGCAACGTTCGTGACGATCGCGAGCCGCCCCTCATTCGGATGAGACGGGGCGAGCTTGTAATGGTGATTTGCCCGACATGTTAAGCGGAATATTTTTGCAGTATGGGATGGACAGGTTTTACTGATTTGCCCGTCGGGTTGTTTTGTCGCAGGGCGCGCACGCAAGATTTCGCTTGCGCCTGAGTCGGGTAGCGAAGGTATTTTGACTCAAAGGTCGTGCGGAGAAATTGCTCCGCCGTCGTCCCAGGCCTTGAGCCGGGACCCATATTCACAGCTGTCGATTGTGCTCGATGGCGTAAGCCACAACGGCTTATCGATAGATTCCGCAGTATGGGTCCCGGCGTTCGCCGGGACGACTCGTGGAGAGATGACGCCCTAATACCCCCGCCCGGAATCGACGACGTTTTCCAGCGCGCCGCCGGCCTCGAAGCTTTCGATCTGGCGCGCGACATATTTCGAGATCTCGTCGGGATCGGTGTCGGCGGCGTTGTGCGGGGTCAGCACGACCTTGGGATGGCTCCAGAACCGGCTGTCCGGCGGCAGCGGCTCCTGCGCGAACACATCCAGCGAGGCTGCGCCGAGCGTGCCGTCGTCGAGGCATGCGAGGATGTCGGCTTCGTCTTGCAGGCCTCCCCGCCCGGCGTTGATCAGCACCGGCGCGCCGATCGGGCTGCCGCGGTCGAGTTTTGCGAACAGACCGCGATTGAGGACCCGCCGCGTATCCGGCGTCAGCGGCAGCAGGCAGACCAGGATATTGGTCCGTGCCAGAAACGCATCGAGCTGATCTTGGCCGTGAAAGCAGTCGACGCCCTCGATCCGCTTCGGGCTTCGGCTCCAGCCCGCCACGCGAAAGCCGAGATGCCGCAGCGCCAGCGCCGCGTCCGATCCCAGCGTGCCGAGCCCCATGATCCCTACCGAAATCGCGCCCGCCGGCCATTGGGCTTTCGGCGCCCAGCGCTTCTCGCGCTGGCTGGCCCGCAAATAGGGTTCCTGCCGGTGGTGCATCAGCACGTGGAGCACGACATATTCGGTCATGCGGCCGGTGAGATCGCCGACCGCAACCCGAACCAGCGGCACTTTCGGCAGGGACGTATCGGCCATCAGGGCATCGACGCCGGCCCCGAGATTGAAGATCGCGCGCAGGTTCGCAAACGCCGCAAGCTCGCCATGATTGGGTTTCCAGACCGCGGCGTAGCTGATTTCGGCGGGATCGAACGCCGCCTGCGGCAACAGAAATACCGGGCGATCGCCGCACACCTGATCAAACCGCTGCTTCCATCGCTGCGGCGACCAGTTTTCGGTGCCGCCGTGAATCAGCAAAGCGAGCGCGCCCTTTTTCATCGGATTTTTGCCTCATGGGTACGAAGTTACGGGGGACCTTACCGGCCGGCGGTATCCGCGCAAAATGTTTCCGCTGGCTGTCGGCTGCGGGCATACTCATTCGTCCTTGAAACAAACGGGAGCCGGTGCCCATGCTCTATGCCATCCTTTGCTACCACGATGAGGACTTCGTCGGCTCCTGGACCCGGGAGCAGGACGCCGCGGTGATGCAAAAGCTCGCCGTCGTCCAGGACGGGCTGACCAAGCAGGGCCGGCTCGGTCCGGTGGCGCGGCTGTTGCCGACGACCTCGGCCACCACGCTGCGCAAGGACGATCCGCCGGTCGTGCTCGACGGTCCCTATGCCGAGACCAAGGAGCAGCTGCTCGGCTTCTACATCGTCGACTGCAACAATCTCGACGAGGCGGTCGAGGTCGCGCGCGATCTCGGCGCCGCCAATCCCGGCGGCGCCTACGAGATTCGTCCCGTCGGCCTGTTCCAGCCCGGAGGAAGCCTGAAATGACCGACACCGCCTGGATCGATGCCGCGCTGACCTCGGCGCGTCCCCAGGCGGTCGGTGCGCTGCTGCGCTATTTCCGCAACCTCGATACCGCCGAGGAAGCCTTCCAGAACGCCTGCCTGCGCGCGCTGAAAAGCTGGCCGCAGAACGGGCCGCCGCGCGACCCCGCAGGTTGGCTGATCATGGTCGGGCGCAACGCCGCGATCGACGAGGTGCGCCGCAGCAGCAAGCAGCAGCCGCTGCCGGAAGACGAGGCGATCTCCGATCTCGGGGATGCCGAGGCGCAGCTGGCCGAACGGCTCGACGGCTCGCATTACCGCGACGACATCCTGCGGCTGCTGTTCATCTGCTGCCATCCCGACCTGCCGGCGACGCAGCAGATCGCGCTCGCGCTGCGCATCGTCTCCGGGCTGACCGTGAAGCAGATCGCCCGCGCCTTCCTGGTCTCGGAGGCGGCGATGGAGCAGCGCATCACCCGCGCCAAGGCCCGCGTCGCCGACGCCAGCGTGCCGTTCGAGACCCCGGGCGCAATGGAGCGCTCGACGCGGTTCGCCGCGGTGGCCGCGATGATCTACCTGATCTTCAACGAGGGCTATTCGGCCGGCGGCGACACCGCCGACATTCGCGGGCCGCTTTGCGAGGAGGCAATCCGGCTGGCGCGGCTGTTGCTGCGGCTGTTCCAGAGCGAGCCCGAGATCATGGGGTTGACCGCGCTGTTGCTGCTGCAACATGCCCGCGCCGCGGCGCGGTTCGACGCCGACGGTGCGCTGGTGCTGCTCGACGACCAGGACCGCGGTCTGTGGAACCAGAAGATGATTGCCGAGGGGCTGGCGCTGATCGACAAGGCGATGCGCCATCGCCGCAGCGGGCCGTACCAGATCCAGGCGGCGATCGCGGCGCTGCATGCCCGCGCCGGGAAGCCCGAGGAGACCGACTGGACCCAGATCGATCTGCTCTACGGCGCGCTCGAAATCATGCAGCCGTCGCCGGTGGTGACGCTCAACCGCGCGGTCGCGGTGTCCAAGGTGCGCGGGCCGCAGGCGGCGCTCGAGATGATCGAGCCGCTGGATCAGCGGCTTTCGAACTATTTTCACTTTTTCGGCGTGCGCGGCGCGTTCCTGATGCAGCTTGGCCGCAACGACGAGGCCCGCGTGGCCTTCGACCGCGCCATCGCGCTCGCCAATACCTCGGCCGAAGCCGCCCATATCCGCATGCATCTCGACCGCCTGATGCGCGACGGCACGCC
>Ga0302157_10002156_pt1 | contig 23247 bp, 24 predicted proteins | sample I_Bog_N3_3_FD_193502 | JGI IMG/M metagenome (GOLD analysis project Ga0302157, IMG submission 193502) | Peat permafrost microbial communities from Stordalen Mire near Abisko, Sweden - I_Bog_N3_3 | ecosystem: Environmental > Terrestrial > Soil > Wetlands > Peat | place: Sweden: Abisko, Stordalen... | reverse complement strand
CGAGCGACACGGTGCCCCCGATGGAGGCGGAGTGCACGACGACGCCCAGGGCCCCGGTTGCGCTGAGGTTCCCGTCGATCCGGTCGTAGGTGATGGCCGGAGGACTGGTGCAGGTGATGTTCGGCGAGCAGCCGAGCAGGAACACTCCACCGCGGCCCACCGAGACACTCCCCCCGATGGTGACGGTCGCCGGCACGGTCGGTGACCCGGGTGGGTCGCCGGGGGTGACGGCATCCAGCAGGGCGCCGGCGGCCACCGTGACACCCCCGCGCACCACGATGGTGCCCGTCGGCATGGAGCACACACCGGTGACGAGTAGCGAGTCGTACGTGCCGCCGGGGATGGTGCCACCCTTGCACGTGTAGGTCACGTTGGTCGGTGGGGTGGCGCCGGCCTGCACCGTGCTCACCAGGAGTCCGGACAGGGACAGCACGATCGCTGGGATGAGTCGCGCCGCCGCCTTCGCAGCTGCCGTCTGGTTCATCGGTACCTCCGCCGTACTTCCGCCTTACAGAACGATCAGACGCCTATCACGAAAACAGATCTGGCCGGCAATGTCAAAGGGTTTGTGCGGCCTCACGGCCACTGACATCGGGTGGCCGCGTGGGCGCCCGATGTGACCTCGGATCTGAACCCTGCTCAGGCCGAGGTGCCCAGGGCGGCGGCAATGTCCTCGATGGCCGCCTGTTCGGACTCGCTCACGTCCACACCGTGCTCGCGGTGGGCGGCCGCGACCTTGTGGGCCAAGGTGACGATGAACCGGCGGTACTCGTCGAGCTCGGCGGGCGTGGCCTTGCCCTGGAGCAGGGTGACGGACTCGCGTAGGTGTTGGAGCCCACTCTGCTTCAGCTCGTCCGGCGAGTGGTAGTGCGTGTGGTCCCGTTCCGGCTTGGCCGCCACGATCTCATCGAGCAGCTCGCTCTCGCCGTGGTGGTGGCGCGCCTCGACGTAGGCCTTGGCCATGGCGATGCTCTCGCGGAACATGCCACCCCGTTGCGCCGTGACGACGATCATTCCGGCACTCGGTGGTGCTTCCAGGATGACGGTCCATTCCTCGGGTGTGAAGTCGGACTTGGTGGTCATGGCCGATCTCCGATCGTTGTCGCTGGCTCTGCTGGCAACCCCACCGTAGTGACCGGTCCACCCCGGTCGTCCCCAGCGCGTCGGCGGGCCGCTCACTAGTATCCCGAAAGTGACGTCGGTCGAGGAGCCAGTGCGTGGTGCGCCGATCATGGGGCTCTCGCACGTGCAACTCCTGGTGTCGGATGTGGCGGCCAGTGCGCGGTGGTACCGGGCGGTCCTCGGCCTCGTCCTGTTCGACGAGGATCCTGACATCGGTTACGTGGCGCTGAGGCACCGCGGCGCGAAGCTCGTCGTGGTGCTCACGAGGGGGACCGCTCCACTTTCTTCGGACGATGGGGCCGGGGTGGGGCTGGACCATCTGGCCTTTGCCGTCCCCGACGGCGAGTCGTTGGTGTCCTGGGCCGAGCACCTCGGCGAGGTCGGCATCGACCATGACGGCGTGGTGCTGGAGAACGGCCACCCCTCGTTGCAGCTTCGTGACCCGGACGGCATCGCCGTCGAGCTGGTCGCCCCCTGACCCGTCGACCGGACACCGCAGACCGCCGGCGACGAATCTGCCGGCGACGAACCTGCCGGCACCCGGACGACACCGGTCGAGCCGCTCGTCCCACTGGCCCGACCTAGGCTTCGCCCATGGCGGATGGACACGGCGAGTTGGTGGAGGGCATGCACCGGTATGTCGACGTGATCGGCGCACTGATGGCCGGTCTCGAGGCCTACCAGGCCAAGCAGGTGGAGGCCCTCGACGATCTGGCTGACGGCATGGCCCTGTTGGAGTCGGTCCGGATCCGGGACTCCGCCACCTTGAGCAGGGAGCTGGCCCGACTGGTCGACGACTTCGAGGAGGCCCGTCGCTCCATCCGGGGCCTGGTGTCCCGGGCGCTACGCGAGGAGGGGGTCACGCTCCAGGAGATCGGTCAGGTGTTCGGGGTTTCAGCGCAATTGGCCAGCCGCTTCGTGAAGGAGCCGAACGGATCGTCGACGCGGGGCCCGGCCTGACAGACCGCTGCCGTCATCACCGCCGTCATCACCGCCAGTGTGGCGGTGTCCGGCCGGTGACGGTGGCGACCTCCTCGACTCGAGCGTCGAGGACGGCGCTGGCAAACCTCACGACGTGCTCCCGGTCGGCGCCGGGGACCCGTCTCACGAGCGCCTCGATCTCGGTGGTGACCGCGGCGGCGATCCGGCTCCCCACGTCGAACCCCAGGGGTGTGAGGCTGACGAGCGTCACCCGGGCGTCCTCGGATGAGACGGTGCGGGACACCAGGCCCCGCTGCTCGCCGCGGTCGACCAGGCCGGTGACGGACGAACGGTCGAGACCCAGATGGTCAGCGATGGCGGTCATCGGGGGAGTCCGGTCACGGAGGATCCCGATCAGCCTCAGTTGGCTCACCGACAGGTGATGCGAGGCCGATGCCCTGGTCAGGATGTCCTGGATGGCAAAGCTCAGCTGGACCAGGGCATCCACCAACCCCACCGATCCGGCGGGCTCCGCTCGGGACTCCACGGACTCAGTCTAGGTGATGTACTTGGTAGTACAAAGTATATGATTGGGGATACCAAGTATGTGGCGGACGCGGCACCACGCCCGCTGCCCTTCATCCTGAGGAGCTGTCGATGCATGCTGCCGTCGTCCATCAGTTCGACCGTCCACCGCGGTACGAGGAGGTGGCCCCTCCGGTTCCGTCCGGTGGTGACGAGGAGGTGGTCGATGTGGTGGCGGCCGGGTTGCACCCACGGGTCCGCTCCCAGGCCGACGGATCCCACTACACCTCCACCGGGACGCTGCCCTTCGTCCCGGGCGTCGATGGTGTCGGCCGCCGCACCGATGGGGCGATGGTGTACTTCGTGCTGTCGGACACCGCCGCCGGGAGCATGGCCGACCAGACAGTGATCCACCGGACGCGCAGCATCGTCCTCCCCGCCGACGTCGACCCCGTCCTGGTCGCTGCGGCCATGAATCCCGGGATGTCGTCATGGGTGGCCCTGCGCCGCCGGATTGCCTTCGCCGCCGGCCAGTCGGTCCTGATCCTCGGGGCCACCGGTTCGGCCGGGCAGCTGGCCATCCAGATCGCCAGGCACCTCGGGGCCGGCACTGTGGTGGCTGCCGGCCGGGATGCGACCAGGCTGGAAGCAGTGCGGGGCCTCGGCGCCGACGACACCGTCGACCTGTCGGCCGAACCGGACGTGGTGGCCCACGACCTGTCGGCCAAGGCTGCCGAGGTCGACGTCGTGATCGACTACCTGTGGGGACAGCCGGCCGAGTCGGCCATCCTGCCGCTGCTCGAGGCGCGTGAGGACCGGTCCCGCCTCCTCTCGTGGATCCAGATCGGAGCTGTCGCCGGACCGACCATCGCACTTCCGTCCGCCGCACTGCGACAGGCCAACATCCACTTCCTGGGCAGTGGGCAGGGATCCGTCAGCGCGGCCGGCCTACTCGCCACGCTGCCCGGACTGGTGACCGAGCTCGGTCGGGGGGCGTTCACCATCGAAGCCACCACCCGACGGCTGGCCGATGTGGAATCGGTATGGAACGACCGGGGTACGGGTCCGACCGAACGCGTCGTGTTGACCATGGAGTAGCGCCGGTCCCGGGGTGCGACCGGCACCGGCCGGTCCCCGGGTGCGACCGGCACCGGCCGGTCCGCCGGTCGATGTTTCGGAGGCGACGGGCCGGGGGTACATCGGGGGGAGACGCCTCGCAACGAAGGGACTGCCATGATCATTCTGCTCGTACTCCTGCTGGTACTTCTCTTGGCCGGTGTCGGGTTTGCCGTGCACCTGCTGTGGATCGCCGCGGTGGTGCTGTTGGTTGTCTGGTTGGTCGGTGTGGCCCTGGGCCGCGGCGAGCGCGCCGGGAACCACAAGTTCTACCGGTGGTGATCGGGTCCCTGCCCGATTCCGTGAGCCCGGCAGTGCTCTTCGATCTGGACGGGGTACACGGACTCGCTGGTGCTGCTGGTCCACTGACGCTGTGACCCGGCTCCCGACCGGAGCTCGTTCCGTCTAGTCGACGACGATCGGAGCGTCGGCCGGGGACACCTGGGTGGCCCGGAGGCGCTTCCAGCTCAATCGGACCAGCACTGCAGCTCCGAGCAGCATGACGCCCGCCACCGTGACCACGAAGGATTCCACCGAACCGGCGCGGCGCCGGGCTGCGTCGGGGGTGGGCGCGGGTTCCGCCGTCATGGGGCGACAGCCCTCCGGCCGTGGGCGGTACGGACCAGGAGTCGGCTCGCCATGGACACGATGGTGCCCCCGGACCCCACCGCGCAAACATCGGGGCCCGCCGGCGGGGCCCGGCCGGCGTGGACGGCCGGTGGGGTAGGCGCCCGCGGTCAGCGACCCCAGTGCCGGGACACGTCGGTGAACGGGGCGGTGCAGGGTGGCCCGTCGGCAGCCAGCACGTGGGGGAGGGAGGCAGGGTCTGCGGGTACCCGGACCAGCGTGGATGACCGGGTGCCGTACCCTTCGGTGTGCACACAGGCGGCCAGTGTGGCCGGGTGGCGGGGGACGGGCTGGTCCGACGCTCCGTCGGCGACCGGCCACGGCTCGGGCAGGGTGTGGTCGGCGAGGACGGCCGGGAGCCGCCCCCACAGGTCCCCGGCCGCGCCCGACGGGCCGACCAGCGACCCGACGTGCTCGGTCTTGGGTGAGGGCTCGTCCAGCGGGACGTTCTCGAGGATGTGCAGGCCCGGGCCCAGCTGGACCACGGTGACCGGACCGCTGCGGCTCAGGGACAGGGAGAACAGCGCCGTTCGGTCGCCCACCAACAACCAGGCCGGGTTGTACTCCGCCGGCTGCACCCTGCGGACGAGCGTCTCCACCCCGGCCTCGGCGGTGCGCTCGCCGGTGAGCATGAGGGGGAGTTCCCCGCGGGTCCGCTTGGAGGGGTCGCGACCCTCGGGCGAGGGTCGGTTGGTGAGCCCGGCCACCACGCCGTGCTCGTTCACGCCCAGCCAGGTGCCACCGGCCACGTCATCGTGTCCGCCGAGCACCCGGGGATGCTGGTCGCGGAGGACGCCCATCGGATGGGCGGGCCGATCCAGCCGCTCGTCACGGTTGGCCGCCACCATCAGCGGGAACGAGCGGTCGACCTGCCACGAGAAGAGGAGAAGGCACACGCCGGCAGCGTATCGGGCCCCCTCCGGAGCCACTCCGGGCCTACCCGGAGACCATCCTGGTCCCGGTCCCGGTCCCGTTCCTGGCCTGTGCCCGGCGCGCTGACCGGTGGGCGCCGGGACACCATGGGCACGGCGGTGCGCGACCTGGGGGCCCGATCGCCGATACCGATACTCCCGCCGTCCGGCGCACGCCCGGGGCCCGACGGGGACAGGTGCCGGGTGCACGGGCCCCCCGACAGATCGGGGCGCGGAAGGTCAGTGGCGCTAGGGTGACGGCGGTGTCGACCCCACATCGAGGTGAAGCGTTCCGCGCCGCCTTCGTGTGCGCCATGCCCATGGAGCTGACGCCGCTCCGCGCCCCCCTGGGGCTGACCGGGACCAGCGAGGGCCCGGTGGAGTTCTACCGCGGCGCCCTCGGCGATGCGCCGGTGGCGGCGGTGGTCTCGGGCATGGGCACCGCCCGTGCCGCCCGGTGCGTGGCCGACCTGCTGGACAGGGTCGAGGTCCACCGCGTGCTGGTGGTGGGGATCGCCGGCTCGCTGGAGGCGGATTCGGTCATCGGCGCCCTCCTCCGGCCCGAGGCCGTCGTCGACGCGGCGAGCGGGACGCGCCACGTTCCCGAGCAGCTGGGCACCGGTGTGGCCCACGGCATCCTGTGGACCTCGGACGAGCTGGTGACCGATCCGGACGAGGCCGCCGACCTGAGGACCCGGGGTGTGGTGGGACTGGACATGGAGACCGCAGCCGTGGCCCGCCAGTGCGAGGAGCGCCGGGTCCCGTGGTCGGTCCACCGTTGCATCAGCGACCGGGTGACCGACGGCATCGTCACCGACGAGCTCCTCCGACTGAGCCGGCCCGACGGGACGGCGGACCCGCGTGCGGTGGCCACCCACCTGGTCCGGCATCCGGGCCGGGTCCCCGATCTGGTGCGGATGGCCCGGGCGGCCAAGCTGGCCGCCACCCATGCCGCCGGGGCGGCCCTCACGGCGGTGTCGGCGGCCCCTCCGAGTTCGGCGTGAGGCCGTGGTCGGCGGCGTACCGGTCGACGGCGGCGATCCGGGCCGCGACCTCCGGACCGGGCAGGAACGACGCGGTGAAGGAGTTGCGGGCCAGCTGGGCCACCTCGGCGCCGGTCAGGTCGAGTGCCCCCGCCACCGCCGCCAGGTTGTCGGCCACGTAACCGCCGAAGTAGGCAGGGTCGTCCGAGTTCACCGTGACCATCAGCCCGGCCCGGAGCAGTTCGGCCAGATTGTGGTGGGCGAGGTCGGGGAAGACGCCGAGGCGGACGTTGGACAGCGGGCACACCGTGAGCGGCACCCGCCCCCGTCGGAGCCGCTCGACGAGAGCGTCGTCCTCTGAGCAGCGGACGCCGTGGTCGATGCGACGGACATGCAGGTCGTCGAGGGCCTGCCGGATGAACTCGGGTGGACCCTCCTCGCCGGCGTGGGCCACGCCGGGCAGGCCCGCCCCGGCGGCCCGTGCGAAGACCTCACGGAAGTCCGAGGGCGGATGACCGAGCTCCGTCGAGTCGAGCCCGACGGCGATGAGCAGGTGACGGTAGGACAGCGCCTCTTCGAGGGTGGCCAGGGCGGCGTCGGGTCCCAGGTGGCGGAGGAAGCACAGGATGAGGCCCGACGTGATGCCGGTCTGCCCACCTCCTGCCTCGAGCCCGCGGGTGATCCCCTCGACCACCGTCGGGAACGGGATGCCGCGCTCGGTGTGGGTCTGGGGGTCGAAGAAGACCTCGGCGTGGGTCACACCCTGGTCCGAGGCCCGGAGGAGATAGGAGCGGGCCAACTCGGCGAAGTCGTCCCCGGTCTGCAGCACTGCGCACCCGGCGTAGTAGATGTCGAGGAACGACTGGAGATCGTCGAACACGTAGGCGGCGCGCACCGCGTCGGCGTCGGGGTAGGGCAGCGTGATCCCGTTGCGGGCAGCCAGGGCCATCATCAGTTCCGGCTCGAGGGTCCCTTCGAGGTGCAGGTGCAGCTCGGCCTTCGGCAGGCCGGCGAGGACGGAATTCCGTCCGGAGGCCGTCATGGGCCGGCCCTGTCGGCCTCCGGGCCGGTCACCCGGGCGGGCGTGATGGGCTCGTCGTCACCGGGTGCGTGCCGGGCCGGGACGGGCACCCGCATGAGATCGGCGGCGGCGATCACGTCGGGGAAGATCGCCGCCGCCTCCTGCTCGAGCACACCGCTGTCGGGATAACGCTGCGAGAAGTGGGTCAGCACCAGCAGCCGGGCCAGCGCGGCCTGGGCCGTTCGGGCGGCGTCGGCCGCGGTGAGGTGCCGGTACCTCCGGGCCAGGGCCTCGTCGGCCTGGGCGAAGGTGGACTCGCACACCAGCAGGTCGGCGTGGTCGGCCAGCGCCACCGCCGCCTCGCCGATCCCGGTGTCCATCACGAAGGCCATCCGCTGGCCGGGCCGGCGCGCACTGACCTGCTCCAGCTCGACCCGGCCGCCGGGGGTGTCGACCCACCCCTGGCGCTGCAGGAGCCCCACCTCCGGGCCTTCGATGCCGGCCCGCCGGAGGGGGCCGGTCAGCATGCGATGGCCGTCGGGCTCCTCGACCCGCCAGCCGAAGGTCTGGGGCTCGTGGTCCAGTCGCACCGCGCTGATGGACAGGGATCCGTCGTCCACCACCGTCCCGTCCTGGCTGACCGGGTGGGGCCGGACGTCGAGTGTGTCCCTGAACACCGAGGCGTGCCGGAGGCGTTCGAAGTACACCGCACCTTCGGCGGGGAAGAGGACGTGGACCGGATGGGTGACACCGTCGAGGGCCATCCGCTGGAGGATGCCGGGCAACCCCAGGCAGTGGTCGCCGTGGAAGTGGGTGATGCAGATGTGGTGGATGGACCAGGCGGACACACCGGCCAGCAGCAGCTGTCGCTGGGTCCCCTCGCCGGGGTCGAAGAGGATCGAGCGCCCGTCCCAACGCAGCAGGTAGCCGTTGTGGTTCCGGTACCGGGTCGGCGCCTGGCTGGCCGTGCCCAGCACCACGAGCTCGCGGGCGGGCATCAGTCGTCCCTGGTCACCTGGTCGACCAGCCGCTCGAGGAAGGCCACCTGGGCGGGGACCAAGCGCAGCCGAGCCTCGGGCACCGCCATCCACTCGGCCCGGTCCACCTCGGGAAAGGCCTGCACGACACCCGACCCGGGAGGCCACTCCATCTCGAACGTGTTGCTGGCCACCGACCCGTCCACCAGATCGGCCGCCTCGACGGCCCACACCCGGACCACCTTCCCCGAGCTCTGGCGGACTTCGCCGAGGTCGAGCCGGGGACCGCCCGGCGCCGGGACACCCAGCTCCTCGGCGAATTCCCGCTCGGCCGCGGCCAGGGGCTCCTCGTCGGGCCCGTACTCCCCTTTGGCCACCGACCAGGCCTGGGCGTCCTTGTGCTTCCAGAACGGCCCGCCCGGATGCACCACCAGGACCTCGAGCTGCCCGTCGGATCCGGCTCGGTACGGGAGGATCCCCGCGCTGGTCTGAGGCATGGTGACGGGGGCGCTCCCGCCCGGCTCAGGTGCCGGCCAGCGTGGCCACCACGGGCGCCAGGTCCGGCCAGCTGTCCGACTCGATCGACCAGTAGGAGATGCCGTACTCGGCGCGGCGCCACTCCAGCTCCTCGACCATCTCGTCGAGGGTGCCGAGGAGGGCCAGCGGGATGTGGAGGGCGTCGGCCGGGCTGATGCCGAAGTGGGGGGCCATGGCCTCGGCCATGCCGGTGGCATCGTCGGTGATCATCACGAACCCGATGAGGGCGTTGAGCTCGAGCTGGTCGAAGCGTTCCCCCGCCGCCTCCTTGACCCAGGCCACCTTCTCGCGGGTGCGTTCGGGTGAGGCGTTCGGCGCCGTCTCCGGGCCACCCGTCCCCTCACGCAGGTTGACGTTGATGCTGACGATGTCGGCGTTCCGGGCGGCGAAGGACAGGACCCGCTTGCCGCCGCCCCCGATGATCAACGGCGGGCCCGGCTGTTGGACGGGACGGGGAAGGAGCGTGTGCTCGGTGACCTGGTAGTGCGCGCCCTCGAACGAGAACGGGCCGTCGGTGCGCAAGAGCCCCTGCACCACCTGGACCGCCTCCTCGAAGCGATCCACCCGCACCTTCGGGGAGTCGTAGGCGATCCCGGCCTGTTCGTAGTCGGTGCGCATCCACCCGGCCCCCAGGCTGAACTCGACGCGGCCCTGGCTCAGGACGTCGAGGGTGGCCGCCTCCTTGGCCAGGACGACCGGGTGGCGGTAGTCGTTGCCGAACACCAACGAGCCCAGCCGGAGGGTGGAGGTGGCGGCGGCCGCCGCGGCCAGGGCCGGGACCGGGGCCAGCTGGTCACCGAAGTGGTCAGGCATCAGCAGGGCCGAAAAGCCGAGGTCCTCGGCGCGGCGGGCCTGGTCGGCCCACGCCGCGGCCGTCCCTTCCGGTGTGGTGCTCAGTTGGGCGGCGAATCGGAACGGGTGGTCGTGTGCCATGGGCCCATCCTGCCCCATGGGGGAGGATTTCCGCCCGTTCAGCCGGGCCGTGTCTCGGCCCTGCGACCCCGGTGGCGTCGACCGCCCTCGGCACCGGGGGCGAGTGGTGCGGCCCTGTGGCGCAACTGCAGGATGCGGGCGACGCCGACCACCCCCACGACCATCGCACCGGCCACCGCGGCGATCAGCAGCACCACCGAGGTGGGTGCGGTGCCGTGGGCGCCGAAGAAGTTGACGGTCGACGGTTGGGTGTTCTCCGCGATGAAGACGATGAGGGCCACCAGGATCACCGCCGCGGCGATGACCGCCGTCCACGCCGCGCTGAGCCGGGTGGGTGCGGCCGGTCCGGGGGCGCTGCTGCGGGTGGGCCCCACGGCCTCCTGGGCGTCGCCGGCCGCGTCCCCGGCGCCGCCGGTAGGCGGGCCGGACGACCCGGCGTCCACCCCGGGTGGATCCCCGGCCGGTCCTTCACTCTGTCCGACGGTGGTCATGGCGGCTCCTGGACGTGTGCACACGCATGGGTGGGCTCCCGATGGTCCTACCCGAACCGGGCCCCGGGAAAACCGTCGGCGGCGGACCCGGTCACCGGTGGCCCGGGAGCCGATCCGGGTAGGGCGAGTCGGTATGCTCGTGCGCATCCCGTCACTCCCGTCCCTGTCCGCCACCGACTCACGGGCGACGGCGTCACCGTACGGCCGGGTTCGATGATGGCCGGCTCCGTCTGGGGGGAGCCGTGACGTCTCCCGGCCGCCATGTCGAGCGGGAATCCACGCTGGCCGTCGGTGCCTCCTTCACGGTGCCCGAGCTGGACGGGGTGGCGGGCAGGACGGTGGCGCTGCCCGACCAGCACACCGTGACCCGGTACGTCGACACCGCCGACCAGCGGCTGTGGCGGCGTGCCGTGACCCTGCGCCACCGCTCCGGAGAGGGGCCCGGCGACGGCACGTGGACGCTCAAGCTGCCGGCGGACGAGGTCGGCGACCCCGGGACCGTGTCCACGCTCGACCGGATGGAGCTCACCTGGCCCGGCCGGCCCGAGACCGTCCCGGACGCTGCGGTCCGGGTCCTGCACGGACTGGTCCGACGTGACGCCCTCACCCCGGTGGCTGAGCTCCATTCGATCCGGCGCCGCCTGCTCCTCCAGGATCCGTCGGGAACGTCCTGGGGTGAGCTCGACGACGACACCGTGACCGTCAGCTGGGGCGGGTCGAGCTTCCGGCAGATCGAGGTCGAACTGGTGGGTGAGGGGCCGGCCCACCTCGACGAGGTGGTGGAGGCGCTGCGTGCGGCCGGCGCCCGGCCGGACCCCGAGACGAAGGTGGCCAAGGCACTCCGGCTCTCGGGGCGATCCGGGACCGCCCCACCCCGGGTGGAGGTCGGGCCGAGGTCCACGATGGGCGACCTGGTGAGGGATGCCATCGGGCGGGGGGTGGACCAGCTCGTGGACCATGACGTCCGGCTCCGGCTCGACAGTGCCGACCCCGCCCCCGAGGACGTCCACCAGGCCCGGGTGGCCACCCGCCGGCTCCGGTCGGACCTCCAGCTGGTGGGTGGGGCGCTGGACCCGGCGTGGCTGGCCCACACCCGGGCCGAGCTCCGGTGGCTGGGAGGGGTGCTCGGGACGGTCCGGGACGCCGACGTGCTCAGCGGGTCCCTCCGTGCCGCCGGCTCCGTCCTGGAGGCCGGGGGCACCCTGGAGCTCCGGGCCTCCCTCGACGATCGGCGCCGGGCCGCGGCGCGGGAACTGGCCGCCGCCCTGGAGGACCCCCGCTACCTGGCCCTGCTCGACCAACTCGAGGCGGCGTCGGTCCACCCGCCGCTGGCGCGTCCGACACGGGGACACGGCACGCGAACGGAGAAGCGTCCGGCGGCAGCCACGGCCCGCAGCGTGCTGCCCCGCCTGGTGAGGCGCCGCTACCGTGCCCTCCGTCGTGCCGTGCGATCGGCCGGTCGCCATCCGACGGACCAGCAGCTGCACCGCATCCGGATCCGGGCCAAGCAGCTCCGCTATTCGGCCGAGTCGGCCGTCCCGGTCCTGGGCGCCCCGGCCGGTCGCCTGGCGGCGGCCGCCGAGGACCTGCAGTCCGTGCTCGGTGAGCACCACGACTCGGTGGCGGCCGAACTGTGGCTCCGACGCCAGGTGGCCTCGGGATCGCGGAGCTCGGCGTTCTCGGCCGGAGTGCTGGTGGCCGGCGAGCACCGCCTCCAACGCCGGCTGCGCCACCGGTGGCGGCCGGTGGCGGACCGGCTGGACCGACCGTCGGTGCGACGGTTCCTGAGGTGAGCGGGCGGGGGCTGTCGGGTGGGGCGCCCGGTAGGGTGCTCCTGTCATGACCGGCACCCGAGGCACTGTGGACGACGGCGCGCAACGGGCGCTCGGCGCGCTGGGCGCCATCGCCGACGCGGCGTGGCGTGAGGCGGGAGCGAACGGTTGGACCGACCTGGCCCAGTTGGTGGCCGGCGTGTGCGCCGAGCCGCACGGTCTGTCGCCGCTGCCCGCCCCACCCGGCACACCACCCGGCCGGTGGGCCGGTAGTGACCCCTCCGACTGGACGGCCGTCACCGGCCTCACCGACGCCGACCGCGCCACGCTGGCCTTCGCCCGACAGTTCGCCGTCGACGTGTCCGGCGTCACCGACGAGCAGCGCCGTGACCTGTTCCACCACTGGGGGGACGGGACGGCATCGGTGGCGGCGGTGGTGTTCGCGTTGGACTTCCTGCCCCGGGCGACCACGGCGCTGGCCGAGCTGGGCGTCCCCGTGCCCGGATCGGATCCTGACGGTGGGGGAGCGGCGCCCCGCATCGACGCCCCGGGGGTCTGGGCAGCACTGGACGCGCTGATCAGGACGGTGCCCCGCATGGACGGGCTCGACCCGGTCACCACCGAGCTGGTCCGGCTCCGGGGAGCGCGCCAGCACCGCTGCCGCCTGTGCCAGTCCCTGCGCAGCCGGCCTGCCCTCCTGGCCGGAGCCGACGAGGAGCTCTTCGCCCGCGTGGACGACTTCGAGGTGAGCGACCTGCCCGCGGCCCAGAAGGCCGCGCTGGCCATGACCGACGCCATGATCTGGACCCCGGCCCGGACCGGCCCGCCGGCCCGACGGCTGGCCGAATACACCACGGCGTCCCAGCGGGTCGAGCTCGTCGCCGACGTCACCCGGAACGCCCTCAACAAGATCGCCGTGGCGCTCGCCGCCGACGCCGCCCATGTCGAGGACGGGGTCGAGATCTACGACGTGGACCCCGACGGTGGGCTCGTCTACGGGCTGACGCTCGACTGAGCACTGTGCACCCGGACGCGCCACCGAGTGCCGAGCGACCGGCGTGGGAGGCCGGGTTCGAGTCGTTCACCCGCAGTCAGTGGGCGGCCCGTGCCGGAACCGACCCCGGCTCGGTGACCGCTGCGGCCGACATCGAGGCGGTGGCCTCGGGGGAACCGGTCACGGCGGAGGAGGTGCGGGAGGTCTACCTGCCGCTGTGCCGGCTGGTCGAGGTGGTGGCCGAGGCCGCCCGGGACCGGGCCGTCCGTACCGCACCGTTCCGGCTCGCCGTCCGGCGTCCGGGCCCGCTGGTGGTGGGGATCGCCGGCGGCGTGGCCGTGGGCAAGAGCACGGTGGCCCGGGTGCTCCGGGCACTGCTGGCCGACGGTGGCCGGGTATCGGTCGACCTGGTCAGCACCGACGCCTTCCTGCTCCCCAACCGGGAGCTGGACGCCCGCGGCCTGGCCGGTCGCAAGGGGTTCCCCGAGACCTACGACCGGGGCGCCCTGATCACCACCCTGGCCGGCCTTCGGTCCGGGGCCTCCCCGGTGACCGTGCCCGTCTACTCCCATCAGGCCTACGACATCCTCGAGGGCCACCACCGGTCGATCGACGCCCCCGACATCGTGGTGGTCGAGGGGCTGACCGTGCTCCAGACGGGTGGCGACGGCGACCGGGACGGTGACCCCCGGGTGGTGTCGGACTTCCTCGACCTCGCCCTCTACATCGATGCCGACGAGGACGATGCCGCCGCCTGGCACCTGGACCGCCTGCTCGACCTGCGGAGCGCCGGTGGTGACGGTCCGTTTGCCGAATGGCTCACCTCGTTGACCGAGGAGGAGGCCCACCAGGTGGCCCGACTGAGCTGGTCCGAGATCAACCTGGTCAACCTGCGGCGCCACGTGGCGCCGACCGCCCGGCGCGCCCATGTGGTGCTGCGCAAGGACCGGTCCCACCGGGTCCACGAGGTCCTCGTCCGGCTGCCGTGACGGGAGGTCCGCCCCGTGCCGCTCAGGCCGGTGGGGTCGGTACCCTCCGGACCGGGTCGAGCACGCCGAGCTCGGCCATGAACCGGTCGCGCAGGGCATCGAATTCCGCGCCACCGATGTGCCGCGGCCGGGGCAGGTCGATGCCCAGGTCGAGGGAGATGCGCCCGTCCTTCAGGACGAGGACCCGATCGGCCAGGAGGAGCGCCTCCTCGACGTCGTGGGTCACCAGGAGCACACCGGGTCGGTGCCGGGAGCACAGCTCTGCCACCAGGGCCTGCATCTTGAGCCGGGTCAGGGCGTCGAGTGCGGCGAAGGGCTCGTCGAGGAGGAGCAGCCGGGGTTGGCGCACCAGGGCCCGGGCCAGGGCCACCCGCTGAGCCTCACCCCCGGAGAGCGTCCCGGGCCAGGAGTCGGCCTGGTCCGCCAGTCCCACCTCGTCGAGGGCGGCCACGGCAGCGGCTCTCGTGCCGGTGGCGCGGGGCTGCCCGACGACCACGTTCCGCCACACCTTCATCGACGCCACCAGGCGGGGCTCCTGAAAGACGGTGGTGCGGGTCTCGGGGACGAACACGTCACCACTGGTCGTGGCCTCCAGCCCCAGCAGCACCCGCAGCAGTGTGGTCTTGCCGCTGCCCGAGGCGCCCAACAGGGCGATGAACTGTCCCTGTTCGATGGTGAGGTCCAGATCGGCCAGCACCTGGCGCCCGCCGAACGACTTGGTCACGTGTCGGGCGATGACCGCCGGCGTCCCGGTGGCCGGACTGTCGACGGACAGGGTCATCGCACGGCCACCTGGCGGCGCCAGGGCATCAGGGTGCGCTCGAGGATCCTGACCAGGGCATCGGCCCCGATGCCCAGCAGCGCGTAGAGGATGATGCACACCACCAGATTGGGGGTGTTGTTGAAGCTGGAGGCCTCGCTCACCAGATAGCCGATGCCCTGGTTGGCGTTGATGGTCTCGGCGAAGACGAGAGCGATCACGGAGACCCCGGTGGCGAACCGCAGCCCGGTCAGGATGGAGGGCATGGCGAGGGGGATCACCACCTGGCGAACCAGGCCGGCCCCCCGCAGCCCGAACGACCGGGCCGCCTCGACCACCTTGCGATCGACGTTGCGCACCCCGTTGGAGGCGTTCAGGTACATCGGGAACAGTGTGGCCAGGGCGATGAGCCCGACCTTGGCCGTCTCCCCGATGCCGAACCACACGATGAACAAGAAGATGACGGCGGGAAAGGGGACCGTCCGCAACATCTGCATGGACGAGTCCAGGAGCTCCTCGCCCAGCGAGAACAGGCCCACGATGATCCCGAGGACCAGCCCGAGGCCGGCCCCGATGGCCAGGCCGATGCCGGCACGCGCCACCGAGATGCCGATGTCACCCAGGAGGTCCTCGTGGGTCCACAGCTGGATGAAGGCGTCCCACGTGGCGGCGGGCGACGGCAGGTCGGTCCCGGGGATGACCCCGGTGCCGGTCAACAGCCACCACAGGCCGAAGATGGCCACCGGCACCAGGACCCGGAGCGAGAGGCTGGCCCGCCTGCTCCTCGGGGCCGAGTCCGTGGCCATCGGCCGGACGAGCCCGGGGACCGGTGCAGTACCGGACGCTTCTTCCTCACTGATTCCCGGCGCCTCGGGAGGCGCCATCTCCCTGCGACGGGCGACGTCGGTCACGAGGCTGGTGGCCCCGACCCGTGCGTCACGACTGGAGACCCGCGTGCTTCACCACCAGCTTGTTGTAGGGCAGATCGAAGATCTTCGCAACCGTGATCTTCGTGGGGATCAGCCCGAGCTGGGTGAAGGTGTTGGCCTCGGCCTGCTGGTAGGAGATGATGGACGGGGTGATGGGTGTCCCCACCTCCTGGATCGACTTGACCGCGGCCTCGGCCACCGGCAGGGTCACTCCGTAGGTCTTGACGTAGGTCTCGGCGGCCAGTGCGGGATCCTTCCGGAGGGTGGCCTGGGCCTTGTAGAAGCGGTTGATGAAGTCGGCGATGGCGGCAGCCTTCTTGGGATTGTCCAGTGCCGACTGGCTGGCCGTCAGGTAGCCGAGGGTCTGGGCGTAGCCGGCTGCGCTGACCAGCTCGGAGACCGTGCCGGCATGGAGGTCGAGGGCGATCAGCGGCTGGGTCAGGACGGCGGCGTCGACCTTGCCGTTGGCCACCGCGGTAGAGGCGTTGGTCACGGCCAGGTTGTCGATGGTCACGGCGTTGTAAGGGATGCCGGCCTTCTTCAGGATCTGGATGAGCACGTACTGCTCGACCGTCCCCTCCTGCACGGCGATGGACTTGCCGCGGAGCTGGGACACCTTGGTGATGGGCGATCCCTTGGGCACGATGATCCCGAAGGGTGACTGCTTGGGATCGGCTCCCTGGAGCGCGGCCACCACCTTGACCGGGTCGTGGGCGGCCTGGGCGAAGATGGTCGGCGTCTCGGCCATGTCACCGAGGTCGACCGAGCCGCCCGTCTCGGCGGCGATGATGGGTGGCCCGGCCACGAACTCGCTGTAGCTGACCTTGTACTTGGCGCCCTTGAGGGCACCGGTGGCGGCGAAGACCGTCTGGTACTGCTTGAACTGGTCGGCGAAATTGATGGTGACGCCCGAGAGGTTGGGAGTGCTCGAGGCCCCGGCCACCTGGGGCACCGACCAGAGCGCCAGTCCGGCGACCGAGGTGGCGAGGGCACCGACGAGCGCGCCGGCGCGACGGGAGCGCGTCCGTCGTCGGGGGTTGGTGTCGGTCGGGGTGTCGTGCATCATCATCCTTGTGTGTGGTTGTGGGGACGCAGGTGGCTGGCGGATCCGCCGCGCCGGACCGTCGGCGGGTCGTGGTCTTCGGTGATGGAGAACCTCGCGGGCGGCCGGGCCCGGCGACGGATGAGTCGTAAATCTTGACCAATTACATCAGTTTTGTCAAGTCAGGGCCGGCCAGGTCAGGGCCGGCCAGGTCAGGGCCGGCCAGGTCAGGTCCCGCCCAGGTCAGGGCCCGCTCAGGAGCTGTCACGAGCTGACGGTGGCCGGAGGCTCAGCGGTGGGTGACGGCGCGTCGGCCACCACCACCGGCGTGGAGCGCCCGAGGCGGCGGGGCCGGCCCGAGCCGTCGGCCAGAGCGGCGCGCCTGCGGGCCTGGCGGGCCTCCCACCGGTCGAGCAGTCGGGATCCGACCACGAAGGTGATGGCGGCGTAGGTCCACCCTACGATGACGTCGAGGACGAAATGCTCGGCCCCGTAGACCACGGCGAACGCCATGGCCAGCACGTAGGCCACCAGGATGCACCGGACCCAGGGCCGGGCCCGGCGCCAGAAGAACAGACAGATCAGCATGGGATAGGCGGCGTGGAGCGAGGGCATGGCGGCGATGTTGTTGTCGAACCGGCTGCCACCGGTGAACAGGGCGGCGGCCAGATGGAGCCCGATGTGGTTCCAGACGAGGGGGACGATCCGGACGGTGGGCGCGAGGTGGCCGGTCTGGCTGGCCATCCACGGGGGCATGGCCGGGTAGAGGACGTAGGTCACGTAGCCGAGCAGTGTCAGGCCGACGAAGAGGGGGACGAACCGTCGGAACCGGGCGTAGTCGCGTTTCCACAGGACGCCGGCGATGACGAACGAGGTGAAGAAGTGCGACGTGTAGGTGGCCCAGGCCAGGTAGTCCCAGACATGGAGGTGGTTGGGGTCGTACAGCCAGCGCTGGAGTTGGACGGTGGGGGCCACGCCGCCGAAGGCGTGGGCGTCGAACCAGGCCTGCGGCCGGACGAGGGGACCCCACAGCGGGTGGCTGGCGTACCCCCGGAGCAGGTCGTAGAGGACCAGGACGAGGTACAGGGGCAACCAGTCGCGGACGAGCCCGCGTCGCCACCGGCCCGCATCGTCGAGGCAGGACACGAAGAGGAAGGCGGTGATCCACAACAAGATGACATCGGACGAGTAGGGGATCCCGCCGAAGTAGACGTAGACGGCCGAGGCCAGGATGAGGATGGCGAATCCGATCCGTTTCCGGGGATTCCTCCCCCCCAGGCGCTGCCACTGCCGGGGACGGTCGGCCGACGGCGCATCCGCGACCACCGACGGCTCGGCCGCAGGCCTCTCGGGGGACTCGGAGGGCGACGCCGCTTCCGCGGCGTCGCCAGTGGCGACCGGTGCGGCTCTCGGCTCTGGTCCGACTCGAATTTCGGTCACGGGCATCCAGCTTGACAAAGTTGATCGATTAAGTCACGTTTGACGGGTGGAGCGGCGGAGTCGGTCCAGGACCGGGCTCCTCCGCTCGTGACGCACTTCTGTCACAAGACTGGCATACAAATGACACGGGAAGGCGATGCATGGCCCAGGGGAAGGTGCAGTCGGGACCATCCGGACACGAGTTGTTCGATGCGTTCGCCGCCGGCGCGCTGGACCGGTTCCTGGCCGGGTGCTGCGACGATCTGGTGCTCACCGTGCGCGGGTCGGGGTCGCTGACGACGTTGGTGGCCAAGCCGGAGATCGCCTCGTGGTACCGGTCCATGCGGGAGCTGGCCGGAACCTTCCGGTCCGAGGTCGGCCTGGTGCTCAGCGAGGACCGGACCCAGGTGGTGCTGCTGCGGCACTCGCTGGTGCGCGGGTCCGTCGAGTACCAGTACGAGACGGTCAACCGGTGCACGTTCCGCGACGGGGCCCTGGCGGCGTGGTTCTCCCATCCGGTGCGCGCCGACGACTACGCCCGCGCCTGGGGGCTCCATCGCAGGACGGAGCGGCTGCCGGCCTAGGGCCCGGCTCGGTCCCCGCCGCCGGCCTCGGTCCCCGCCGGCGCCGCTGCCGGCCTCCGCCTCAGGCGGTTCGGATGCTGAATCCGGTACCCGGGCGACAGAGCCCGACGGGCCGGGAGGGCCCGGGACTCGACGACGGCGGTGTGCGGAACCGGTACACCAGGATGGTCCCCCCGAGTACCCGGACCGGGCAGTAGGCCCGGAGCCAGGACAGGCGGTCCCGCTCGGCGCTGGTCAGGTCGGTGGCCGATGCGGCCACCCAGCCGGTGACCTGGGACGGGTGGGCGGCCAGGAGCTGGCGGGCACCCGGCACGGCCGAGGCGGTGAGTCCCCGCGGACCGAAATAGGCCACCCAGGGGTCCTTGTCCCCGCTCCACCCCTGCAGCTGGTAGAGCGACTGGCCCCAGTCGACGTCCGAGTTGGTCACTGCGCCGTAGGCCGGGGTGAACGGAGGTGTGGTCCACGCCAGTGAGTCCGGGCTGGCGGCGACGGTCACGGCCCCGGCCACCACCACGACCACGGCCATCACGGCGATCCCGGCCGGATGGCGGCGGAGTACCGGCACGATGGAGGACGCCGCCACCAGCCACAGCGCGATGACCGGCAGGAGGTAGCGGAGCCCTATGTCGCGGGGGAGCCCGACGGTGAAGGCGACCAGGACCAGCGCGGGCAGGCCGAGCACCAGGCCGGCCCGGCGCCGGGTGGCCCGGTCGGCGCCCACCAGGCCCCACGGACCGACCAGCAGGAGGAGCAGGGTCGTGGGCACGGTCTTGACCAGCAGACTGCCGGGCCAGTACCACCATCGTCCTCCGGTCCACGACACGCCGAGCAGGTACCCGGGCCCGGGGATGGTGTCGTTGTCGAACAGGTACCGCATGCCCTCGAGATAGGGTAGGGGCAGCACCACGGTGGGGTGGAGGAGCACGCCGGGGTCGAACGCCGCATAGAACACCCAGACCGAGGCCCACACCACCAGGGCCACCCCACCCCCCTGGGCCAGCGCGGCGCGGGGGGATCGGCGCCAGGCCTGGGCCACCACGGCCACCACGGCGATGCCGGCCAGCAGGAGACCGGTGACATCGGTGAGGACGGCCACGGCGCTGAGCGCTCCGACCACCAGGGCTCGCGTGGTGCCCGGGCGTTGCGTCCATCGGAGCATGGCCCACGACCACGCGCCGACGGCGAGGGCGAACGACACGTCCATGCTGTCCAGATGGCCCAGTCCCAGGACGAACGGGGCCAGCAGCCACAGCAGCCCGGCCAGGGCGCCGGCGGCCCTCCCGAAGAGGTCACGGCCCAGCGCGTAGAGGAGGAAGGCCAGCCCGATGGCCTCCAGGAGCGGGAGCACCCTCGAGGCCATGGTCACCGAGCGGAGGGTGCCGGCCCGCAGCTGCGCCTCGACGAAGGCCGCACTATAAGTCCGTTCGTCGTTGCCGTCCCACCGACCGTTGGACGGGATCACCGGGTGGGTGAACAGCACGGGGACGACGGCCACCACCTTGGGGAGGAGTGGATGCTCGTCGTTGTAGGTCAGGTCGTGGTGGAGGACCGCGACCAGGCCCGCCGACACGTAGACGGGCTCGTCGAAGGTGGGTGAGTCGACCCAGGCCTCGTGGAGCCCGAGGCCGAGCACCACGGCGGCGGCCAGTGCCACCGCCACCAGGGGCCCGAGGCGGTGGACCGAGACCGTCCGGGCGGCCGATCGGACGGTCGGCGCACCGGCCGGATCGTCCCGAGCTGGCGCGGGGGCAGGACGGCCGGACGATCGGGGCGCGGGAGAAGCGGGCTTGGAGACAACGGCAGGGAGCTTATCCAGGTCGTGATGACCGGCCGGGCCACAGTGCGGGGGAGGCCGACCGCGCGCCGGATGGCAGGACCACCGGCGTAGACTGGCCCGGTCAACCTCGGTTCGAACGAGTCGCGCGTCGGTGCGTGGCGGATTCCCCTCGACTGACGGGTGTCAGGGCCGCCGCCTGCGGTCCACCATCCAGATCGTGTTCACCGAGGACCTTCCGCCTCCCGCGTGGTCGCTCCTCGTATGCCGTGCCGTCCGGCACCGACCGAGAGACTGATCCATGACCACCGAGTGCGAGCGGCCCGACCTCGCGGCCTCCCATCGCCAGGACTTCGCCGAGCTGTCCCGGACCGTGCGGGCCGAGGGCCTGCTGGCCCGGCGCCGCGGCTATTACGGCATAAAGATCGGCCTGACCATCGGCGCCCTGTGCGTCCTCGGCCTTCTGGTGGGAGTGGTCGGCAACAGCTGGTGGAACGTGGTCGTCGCCGTGGGGCTGGCCTTCGTGCTGACCCAGCTCGGATTCATCGGCCATGACGCCGGCCACCGCCAGATCTGCCTGCGCCGCCGGCACAACGACGCCATCGGCATGGCCGTGGCCAATCTCCTGACCGGATTCAGCTTCGGCTGGTGGCTGACCAAGCACAACCGTCACCACGCCCACACCAACCGGCCCGACAAGGACCCGGACATGGACCCCGGGGTGCTGGTCTATGTGGCCGACCAACTCGAGGGCCGGGGATGGTTCGGTCGGCTCTGGGCCTCGGCCCAGGTGGTCCTACTGGTCCCGCTGCTCTTCCTCGAAGCGCTCAACCTGCACGTGGCCAGTGTGGTGGCGCTGGCCAAGCGTCGTGACCGGGCCGCCCTGATCGAGGCGGGCCTCCTGGTCGCCCACGCCGGCATCTTCTTCGTGGCTCCCTTCCTCGTGCTGTCGCCGGTCCATGCGCTGGTGTTCATCGGCGTCTCCCAGTCGCTGTTCGGCTTCTACCTCGGCATCAGCTTCCTCACCAACCACGTGGGCATGCCCACCCTGGGGGAGCGGGACGAGCTCGGCTTCCTCCGGCGCCAGGTGATCACCTCGCGCAACCTCTCGGGGACCGCGCTGACCGGATTCATCTTCGGTGGCCTGGACACCCAGATCGAGCACCATCTCTTTCCGGCCATGCCCCGGGCCAATCTGCGTCGGGCCCGGAAGCTGGTGCGTCCCTACTGCCTCGAGAACCGGATCGCCTACGCCCAACAGAGCCCCTGGCACGCCTACGCCCAGGTGATCCGCCATCTCCATGCCGCCGGCCTCGGCCGGGTACTCCCGGTGGTGAGCTGAGCCCACTCGGCCCGTCAGGCCGCGGAGGGACGTGCTACCGTCGCCCCAGCAACAACACGTCATGCCACTGTGCGGGGGAAGCCGGTCGAAGTCCGGCGCTGGTCCGCAACCGTAGGCGGTGAGCCCGAGGGTCCACCGCAAGCCGGGATGCCATCACAGTGGTGAACTCCACACGTCGAGACACACGGACGGGGTTCGGTGGTATCCCGTCCGTTCCGGACATGGTGCTCCCGGGTCTGTCCGGGAAGAGAGCATCCATGACCCGATTCCGTCGCCTGGCCGTCACGGCCCTGACCGCAACGGTGGCCCTGGTGGGCACCGCCACCCTCGGAGCCACAGCCTCCGCCGGAGCGGCCACCGCCCCGCCGGCTCCCGCCGTCCCCCAGCTGTCGGCCACCCGGGCCGCGGCCCAGTGGTTGGCGGGCCAGCTCACCCCGCAAGGATACGTTCCCAACGCACCGGGGTCGGGCGTGCCGTCGCTCAGCTTCACCGCCAACACCGTCCTGGCCCTGTCCGCCGCCAACGTGGACCTGGCCGGTGCTCGCACCGCCCTCACCTATCTCGAGGGGCACGTCGATGCCTACGTCACCCAGGACGGCAGCGACGGGCCCGGCCAGCTGGCGCTGCTCATCCTGGACGCCGAGTCCCTGGGCGTGAGCCCCACCACCTTCGGGGGGACCAACCTGGTGGCCCGGCTGCTGGCCACCCAGCAGACCAGCGGTGCCGATGCCGGGCTGTTCGGCACCGCGGCACAGCTGGGCACGCCGGTCAGCCCCGGCTACGACGCCGGGAGCTACGACCAGGGCCTGGCCCTCCAGGCACTGGCGGCGGCCGGGGTCAGGGGCACCGCCCCGGTGACCGCCGCCACCGCCTGGCTGCTGGCCCAGCAGTGCACCGACGGCGGCTGGTCCTTCTCCAGCCAGCTCATCGACACCTGCGTCGTGAACCCCGACACCCCGAGCGGCCCGGACACCAACTCCACCGCCCAGGCGGTCCAGGGCCTGGTGGCCGAAGGTGCCCTCGGCTCCGGCCCGTCGGCCGGCGCCCTGTCCTTCTACACCGGGGGCCAGGACGCCGACGGCGGGTGGTCCTACTACCCCAACAGCGTCGCCTACCCCGGCACCACCGACCCCGACTCGACCGCGCAGGTCATCCAGGCCCTGGTGGCCCTGGGCCGGTCGCCGTCCAGCGCCACCTTCACCAAGGGGACGGCCAACCCGGTGTCGGCCCTGACCTCGTTCCAACTGACGTCGGGAACCGACGCCGGCGCGCTGTACTACCCCCCCGCGCCGGCTCCGGGCGACCTGACGGCGACCTACCAGGCGGTGCCGGCCCTGGCCGGGCTGGCCTCCCCGTTCGGACCGTCGGGCCGGGCGTACCTCCAGGTGGCCTCCGACGGCGGCATCTTCACCTTCGGCGACGCCGGCTTCTTCGGCTCCCAGGGTGGCAAGGCGCTGAATAAGCCCATCGTGGGCATC
>Ga0302157_10002154_pt1 | contig 23257 bp, 21 predicted proteins | sample I_Bog_N3_3_FD_193502 | JGI IMG/M metagenome (GOLD analysis project Ga0302157, IMG submission 193502) | Peat permafrost microbial communities from Stordalen Mire near Abisko, Sweden - I_Bog_N3_3 | ecosystem: Environmental > Terrestrial > Soil > Wetlands > Peat | place: Sweden: Abisko, Stordalen... | reverse complement strand
TGGTGATTCTCGCCACCAATCCGACCGTCGAGGGCGAGGCCACGGCGCATTTCTTCTCCGAACTGGTACGTGCGCGCGGTATCGCCGCCAGCCGCATCGCCCATGGCGTGCCGGTCGGTGGGGAACTGGAGTATGTCGATGGCGGCACGCTGGCGCACGCGATGGCGGGACGGCACGCGCTCAGCTAGAGGTGCCGTCACTAGAGGTGCCGCCACTAGAGCCGCCGCCACTACAGGCGCCGCCACGGCCACTCACCGGTCGCCGGCAGTGGACTGGCCGTGCCCGGTTCAGCGTCGCCGACGCTCGCCAGCTGTGAGACGTTCGGCGCTCAGACGCTCGTACAGGCGTCGCAGCCGCCGGTAGCTTTCGTAGCGCCGCTCGCTGACAGCGCTGCCCAGGCCTGCGCGCACCGCGCACTGTGGCTCGCGCAGGTGACGGCAGTCGGCGAAGCGGCAGTGCGCCGCCAGCGCTTCGATCTCGACGAAGCCCAGGTCAGTGCCGTGCAGGCGATCGATCGCCGGCGCAAAATCGCGCACCCCTGGCGAGTCGATGAGCTCGCCGCCGCCGGCTACCTGGTACAGCCGCGTCGCGGTAGTCGTATGGCGCCCCTCGTCGTCGCGGATCAGCTCGCCGACCGGCGCATCGCTGTCGGGCACCAGTTCGCGCAGCAGCGATGACTTGCCTACTCCGGACTGCCCCACCAGCATCGCGGTCTGCTGCGGCAGCAGTTCCGATAGCGGCGCAGTCGCCGCCGGCTGCTGCGCGGAGACGCGCAGGCAGCTGTATCCGGCGCTGCGGTAGTTTTCCAGCTCGCCCTCGATCTCGACGCTTACCGGCAGCTCCGACTTGTTCAGCACCACCGCGGCTGCAAGTCCACCGCACCGGGCCGCGCACAGGTAGCGATCGACGACGAAGAAATCCGGGTGCGGCAGCGGCGCCACCACCACCAGCAGCAACGACACATTGGCGGCCAGCAGTTCGCTGCCGCCACGGGCATTGGTGCGGTAGAGCGCGCTGCTGCGCTCCGCAACGCCGGTGACGTTGAGTTCGCCGTGGCGGGGGTCGAGTTCGCAGCGCACGAAGTCACCACACACGATCGACAGTTCGCGGCGCGCGGGGCGCGCCATGGCTTCGCGGCCGTCGGCCATGCGCACGTGCAGCAGACGGCGGTGGGTGACAGTGACTCGGGCAAGCGACATTCCTTGCTATGATGCACTAACTGCCGCGGATGCGAGGCGCCATGGCGAATCCCCAGCACCTGATCTGGATCGACCTGGAGATGACCGGGCTGATGCCCGACACCGACCAGATCATCGAGATCGCTACCGTGCTCACCGACAACGATCTCAACGTTGTCGCCGAGGGCCCGGACCTTGTGATCCAGCAGCCAGAACCGGTGTTGGCGCGCATGGACGAGTGGAACCAGCGCCAGCACGGCGGCTCCGGGCTGCTGGCGCGAGTGCGCTCGAGCCGCATGACCGTGACCGAGGCCGAGCGACAGACGCTGCTATTCCTGAGCACGCACATGAACCCGGGTGTCTCGCCGATGTGCGGCAACGGCATCTGCCAGGATCGGCGGTTTCTGGCAAGATTGATGCCAGAGCTGGAGAAGTTCTTCCATTACCGCAATCTCGATGTCAGCACCCTCAAGGAGCTGGCGCGGCGCTGGATGCCGTCGATGGCGAGCGGCTACAACAAGCAGTCCGCGCATCTGGCGCGTGCCGATATCTACGAATCCATCAGCGAGTTGCGGTATTACCGCGAGCACATGTTCGTCCGGCCCTGATATAGTCGAGCCATGCTCTGCGAAGCGGACATCAAGGTGTCATGGCGGGCGCGCCCCCGGGGGTTTGTTGCGCTGATGAGCCTGTATGAGAGCAATTACCTGCGCTTCCTGCACCTGGCAGGTGATCCAACGCGCCTGTCCGGAACGCTGATCTCTCGCATCGATGGCGATTGCGAGCTGCGCCTGGCAGTACTCGAACACATGCCATACACCAGCATGCTGGCGCTGACCTACGTCCTGCCATCGGGCGACAGCGACGGCTTCGAGCGGCTGCCGGACCTGAAACTGCGTGCCTACCACGACGCGCGTCTGCTGGAAGCCGACCAGCTGCATCCGCAATCGCCCCAGCAGTCGCGCCAGCAGCCGGGCCGCCAATCGGACAACGGACATAACCCCCGGCGGCAGTCCCTCCGGCAGGGGGAACGTGAACTGCATCAGCGCTGGACGCGCAACATGATGCTAAATAAGTGGCTGGAATACTGCGTAGAGCGGGGCCACAGGTTCACGATCTAGGGCTTTGCACCAACGGCTCGCGGACGGTGGCCCGTGCGCATCATGGCGCCACTTATGAAGCTGATCTCACAACTGGGTTTCCTGCGACTCGGCGGGGACTCGAATAAGCTCGAGGTCGACGATGACCGCGTGCTGCACCTGTTTCGCAATCGAGCCGAGCTGAAGAAAAGCCATATTTCGCTGCAGGACGAGGTGCAGCGCCTGAAGGATCGGGTCAAGCAGCAGGAAGGGGCGACGGCGCGCGTGCAGGAGATGCTGCAGGGCCTGGAAGGCCGCCTTTCGCAGCCCGAGTCGGCTTATGCCGCACTGGTGTTCTACCAGCTGCGCGAGCTGTGGAACCTCGGACGCACCCAGATTACCCAGTTCGTCGCCGAACTGTCAGCGCAGCAGGAGGATCGCGAGCGCCGCGCGTTCTTCGCCGAGCACAACCGCCAGCAGTTCGAGCGCCGCCAGGGCATCGAGGCCCGGCTGCGCGAGTCGGAAAACAAGGCGGTCGGCGCGCGCGACGCGGTCGCGCAGCTGCAACAGGAGCTGGCGCGGCTGCGTCGTTTCTGGCATTTCTTCAGGCGTCGCACCATTCGCCAGCGGCTGCAGTCTGCGAGCCTGCAGTCGATGCTGTGCATGCAGGACCTGGAAGTTGCGCGCGGCGCGCGCGATGCGCTCGACGCCGAGCCGGTGCCCGACTTCACCGGCCTGTCGATCGATGCGCGCCGCGCGATCAACCTGGCGGCGATCGGCTATGCGCAGGTGCTGGTGGACCGACTGGCGCGTACGCCGCTGGTGGAACTGGCGCGCACGGCGTCCGGCCGGCGCGAGCCGCCACGTGAGGAGTATGGCGATCGCGCGCGCTGCGAGGCCACGATGACCGTGATCGTGCAGGGTCGGACGCTGATGCAGCAGCGCGGCACGCTGCAGCAGGAGATCAAGCAGCGCTCCGAGCGACTGCGCGAACTGGCCAAATACCGCAGCAGCGCCGACACCGTCCCTACGGCCGAGAGCCTGGCGGCCGCGATCGACGGCTCCAAGGTCCTGGTCGACGATCTGTGGGAGATTTTCCGCGTGCTGCTGCGCTGAGGGCGCGGGGAGCTCCAACGATCAGTGGCTCGGCACCACCGGCGTCGCCTGTTGTGCGACCGCCGGCGCGGTGCGGCTGGCATCGCTCGCTGCCGCGTCGGCCATGATGTCGCTTGCCTGTGCCAGGATCACGTCCGGCTCGTCGCTGACAATGATGTCGTCGACCGCTTTCCAGGGCGGCAGTCCGTCCGCACCCCGGCGCACGTTCTCCTGCGTCAGGCGCGCCTGGTCCTGCGTCACGCGCTGCTGCTGGCGCTTCTTCAGGTTGAGCGACAGCGTCTTCTCCTTGCGGGCGTGGTCGAGCGTATTCAGGCTCGCGAGCAGCCACTGGTAATCGGCATTGTGCATCGCTCGATCGGTCTCCTCGACCGCCAGCGTCTGCACCACGCCGGCTTCCGGAGCCAGCGGGTGGAACGGCACCGAGGCAATCCGGTCCCAGGGCAACGGATGCTCGAGAATGCCCTCGCCGACATCGTCGATGCTGATGGGAGAGGGCAGTGCGATATCCGGTGACACACCCCGCAACTGCGTGCTCTCGCCGGTGACGCGATAGAACTTGCCGATCGTCACGGTAACCTGGCCCTCGGTCGGGCGCGACGACCACCGATCGAGCGGGATCACGCTCTGCACGGTGCCCTTGCCGAAGGTCGTCTGGCCGATGATCAGGCCGCGATGGAAATCCTGGATGGCGCCGGCGAAGATCTCGGACGCCGAGGCGCTGGTTCGATCTACCAGCACTGCCAGCGGACCTGCGTAGGCCTGCCCCGGATCGGGCTCATCCAGCACTTCGAGCTGTCCGGCCGTATCCTTGAGCTGTACCACCGGCCCGTGATTGATGAACAGGTGAGTCAATCCTATTGCCTCGGGCAGGTAGCCGCCGCCATCGCCACGCAGGTCCAGCACCAGCGCATCGACGCCGCCGCCGGCGGCCAGCGCCTGCAGCAGCCGGCGCACGTCGTGGGTGGTGCTGCGGTTGTTGGCGTCGCCGCCGTTGGCCGCGTCCATGTCGTTATAGAAGCTCGGGACGGTGATGACGCCGATCTTGTAGGTATGGCCGGCGCGCGTGATCTGCCGCACCTCTTTCTTCGCCGCCTGCGCCTCGAGCGTGACCTTGTTGCGTGTGAGTTCGATGGTGCGCTCGGAAGTGCCGGGCGTGGCGCCGGCAGGCAGGATCTGCAGCCGCACGATGGTGTTGATCTTGCCCCGAATCTGCTGCACCACATCGTCCAGTCGCCAGCCGATCACATCGGTCATCGGGCCATCGTGGCCCTGTGCGACTCCGGTGATGCGATCGTTCGGCTTGAGGCTGCCGTCGGCCGCGGCCGGACCGCCTGGCAGGATGTTGGTGACGGTGATGTAGTCGTCCGTGAGCTGCAGCGAGGCGCCGATGCCCTCGTAGCTCAGGCTCATCTGGATGCGGTATTCCTCGGAACTGCGCGGCGAGAAATAATTGCTGTGCGGATCGTAGACGGCGCAATAGGCATTCATCAGCGACTCGAACACGTCCTCGGGGGAGATCTTGTCGAGCCGCGAGAGCACCCGCTGGTAGCGCTTGCGCAGCAGATCGGCGGTGTCGGTCCAGCCCTTGCCGGTCAGCATCAGCGAGATGGCGTCGTTCTTCACGCGCAGCCGCCATAGCTCGTCCATCTCCGCCTGGGTCGCCGGCCAGGGTGCCTTGTCGCGGTCGAAGCTGAAGTACTCGTCCAGCGTCCAATCCGGCTCGGTGTCGAGCAGCTTGAGCGCGTAGTTGATGCGCTCGCGGTTGCGTTGCTGGAACACGTTGAAGATCAGGTAGGCCGGGTCCATCTCCCCGGTGTGGATCATGTCGCTGAACTTTCCGCGCCAGCGGTCAAAACCAGCCAGGTCGCTGGCGAGGAAGTAGCTGTGCTGGCTGTCGAGTGCGCTCAGGAAGCGGTCGAAAACCAGCGGCGAGAACTTGTCGTCGATGGCGATATGCCGGTAGTGATTCTGCTCGAGAATGTTGGCGATGCGCGGGGCCAGCAGTCGCTGTTGCGGCGTGGGGCCAAGTGCGCCCTCGGGCAACAGCCCGGTTACCGCCGGTGCGCCGGTGGAACTGGCGGCAGTCAGCGCCAATAGCCCCAGCGCGGACAGTGCCAGTGGCGCCAGGAACCTGCGGCGGGAGCGGGGCGTGTACGACATGCTGGGTGAGCTACCTTGCAACGGCTAGACTGGCTTCAAGTCTGACATCTTTAGACACCATATGGCAGTCGCGCCGCGAATCAGGCGGCGGCCGGCCGGGAATCGGCCCGGAACAGGCTACGAACAGGCCACGAGCAGGCCACGAACAGGAGAAACGGCATGCGGCCGATGGCGGTTCTGATCGGCATCATCATGGGTTCCGCGGTCGCCCTGTCGGTGTCGCTGTCCATGAGCGCCATCGTGTTCCTGCTGCTGCCGGAATACGCGGTGCGGCTGGCACCCGAGCGCTGGCCACTCATCAAAGGATTGCTGTGGTCGTGGAGCCTGGCAAGCGTCGGCGTGCTGAGCTTTGTCGGGGAATTGAGGCACAGGCGCTGGCGCTATGCCACCGAAGTAGCCCTGGCAGCGATACTGATCGCGCTCGGGATCATCTACTGGCCCTAGGGCAGGCGCGGCCCGGCGGCGGGGCAGGCGCGGGAACTGGCGTTTGGCGTCAGGCACCTCGCCGCTGGCCCCAGATGTCGCGGCTGCTGCTACCCAGGCTGCTGTCGTAGGGGTTGATACCCGCAGGCCTGTCGGTCACCAGGGCGAGGGTTATTTTCCTGAGTATCTGGTCGCGCCGCGACGCGGGTCGTCGCGCAGGTTCCGGAATGTGCCAGTGATTCTCACGTGTTTTACGCATTCCTGTCTCCCACAGAAGCGTTGGCCGGTTCAGTGGCGAGGATGTCAGCTCAGGCTGGGTCGGTGTCCCGATGCCGCCGGATCTGTGACGGGCGTCGCGGCTTTGGGCAGGCAGCGCCGGGTTATGTCATAGCAGCCGGCCGACGCAGCAGCCAGCGGCAGCAGCGCAGCAGCCAGACCAGCATATAGGGGCCCAGCACGATGAACCATACCGCCTGCGATCCGGAAACCAGGCCAATCATGAAATCGCGCCACAGCGCGAATACGCTGCCGTGGGCGTAGGGACCGAGGGCCGCGCGTCCGACCGCAAAGATCAGGCAGGGCATCACGATGGTACCGATGCCGATGCAGGCGGCCAGCATCAGCAGCTCGCGCCACACCCCGCGTGCGTCGCGACACAGCTCCCACAAGCGGCGCATTGGCTGGTTCACATTCGATCCTCGCAACAATAAGGCGCAGCATACGGCCCCAAAGGCAGGTGGTCCGGCGGGCGCCGCCAGCTGGCCGCAAGCTTTAGGCATAATAGCCGGCAGATGGATAAAATCAGAGCGGCAGTCGTCGGCGTCGGCTACCTGGGACGCTTCCACGCCCAGAAGTACGCGCAGCTGCCGGAGTGCAGCCTGGTCGGGATCGTTGACAGCGAGCCGCTCGCAGCAACGCGCGTGGCCGCCGAGCTGCAGGTGCCCGCCTATGGCGACTACCGGGCATTACTCGGCAAGGTCGACGCCGTCAGCGTCGTCACGCCCACGCCGACGCACTACGACATCGCGCGCGCGTTCCTGGAATCAGGCGCCCACGTGCTGGTCGAGAAGCCGATCACCACGACTACCGAGCAGGCCGAGCGGCTGATCGGTGCGGCGCACCAGTGCGGGCGCGTGTTGCAGGTAGGGCACCTGGAGCGCTTCAACCCGGCCATCCTGGCGGCCGAGCCGCTGCTGACGCGGCCGCGCTTCATCGAGTGCCACCGACTGGCGCCCTTCAGGGAGCGCGGTACCGACGTCAACGTGGTGCTCGACCTGATGATTCACGACATCGACCTGGTGCAGATGATCGTCGGCAGCGCGGTGGCGAGCCTGGAGGCGATCGGCACGCCGGTGTTCTCCAGCGCAATCGACATCGCCAATGCGCGCCTGCGCTTCGACAGCGGCTGCGTCGCCAACGTTACCGCCAGTCGCGTAAGCCTCAAGACCGAGCGCAAGCTGCGGGTGTTTCGCGACGACGCTTACCTGTCGATCGACCTGCAGCAGAAGATACTGACCGTGATCCGCAAGCGCGTGCCGCCGGCGGCCGAGGGCCAGCTGCCGGTGGAGATACAGGAGCAGTCGTTCGAGCAGGGCGATGCGCTGCTGGCGGAGATCGGCTCGTTCATCGCCGCGCTGCGCGGTGAGCGGCGGGTGCTGGTGAGCGGTGAGGATGGCCTGCGCGCGTTGCGAACGGCGATCGCGATCACCGAGCGGGTGCAGGGGCAGCACGCTGCGGCGGCGGCGCTGGCATGAGCGCCAGCCACGTAGTCACGGTGGCCGCGACGCAATTCGCCTGCGACTGGGACTTGCCCGCGAACCTCGACCAGGCCGAGCGCCTGGTGCGCGAAGCCCACGCCCGCGGTGCGCACATCATCCTGCTGCAGGAGCTGTTTGCGACACCGTATTTCTGCATCGAACAGGACCCGGGCTATCTGCAACTCGCCGAGAGTGCCGACGACAGCCCGCTGCTGCGGCGCTTTGGCGCGCTAGCCGCGGAGTTGCGGGTGGTGCTGCCGATCAGCTTCTTCGAGCGTGCCGGGACGGTGTTCTTCAATTCGCTGGCGATGTTCGATGCCGACGGCCGGCGCCTCGGTATCTACCGCAAGTCGCACATACCGAACGGCCCCGGCTACCAGGAAAAGTTCTATTTCACCCCGGGCGACACCGGCTTTCAGGTATGGGATACCCGCTATGGCCGGATCGGCGCCGCGATCTGCTGGGACCAGTGGTTTCCCGAGAGCGCGCGCATCATGGCGCTGATGGGCGCCGAGCTACTGCTGTATCCGACGGCGATCGGCAGCGAGCCGCCGCCGGCGGCGCCGGTGGATTCGCGGCTGCACTGGCAGCGTACGCAGCAGGGGCACGCCGCCGCCAACCTGACGCCGCTGATCGCCAGCAACCGCATCGGCACCGAGTATTCGCGCCACGCACCGCAGCCGCTGAACCTGCGCTTCTACGGCTCATCGTTCATCGCCGATCCGAGCGGCGCCCTGCTGGCCGAGGCGTCCCAGGACACGGCGCAAGTGATTACCGCGAGCTTCGACCTGACGCGGCTGCAGCTGGCGCGCGACAGCTGGTTCGTGTTCCGCGATCGCCGCCCGGACCTGTATGGGCCGCTGGGCGGTTTTGGCGCGCGCTGAGCGCCACCATCCATTTGCGGTGCGAACAATAATGAAAATATACTGCGTGCGGTCGCGCCTGTGCGGCGTCCCGGATCCAGGTATGCAGGGGTGTCGTATGGGGGTGTGGTAGTGGAACAGACGGGCAGTAACGGTACACGGGTGCGCGACAAGCGGCCGGCCGCGGTGCGACGCGAGCGTGCCGCCGGGGCCAAGGTGGAACTCGGCCCGCTGCCGAAGCTTCTGGGCTATAACCTCAGGCGCGCCAACCAGGCCTCGTGGCGCACCTACGTCAGCTTCATCGGCGAGAACAAGATCCGGCCCGGCCTGTTCAGCCTGCTGTGCCTGGTGCGCGCCAACCCCGGCATCGCACAGATCGAACTGGGCACGCATCTGGGCGTGGACAAGGCAAGCATCGTCGCGCTGCTGGATCGGCTGGAGCGGGCCGGCTTGATCGAGCGCCGCCGCTCCACGCGTGATCGCCGCCGCCAGGGTATATCGCTGACCGAATCGGGCGCCGGGGAACTCGAGGCGCTGATGACCCAGGTGCGCCAGCTCGAGCGCCACATGGCGAGCCGCTTCAGCAAGGCGGAACTCGAGCAGTTCCTGGGCTACCTCCAACGCATGTATTCGACCTGAAGGCCGAACAGCAGCAACCAACGCGTAAGAGACATTGGCATATAGAGTTCGTTTTCAATTAATTAAACCGAACTCTATATGCCAATGTCATCGCTGGGCCGGCTGGTGCTGTCGGCCAGTAGTTCGGATAAAGACGCTGTCAGGGGCTTCATGAACCAGCTGCTCTCCGGCATGGCGTTCACGGCGACGCCGTAGGCGGCGAGCGTCTCGCCGACCACTGGTCCGACGGCGGCGACCTGGGTGGCGGCGAGTGCGGCGCGCACCTCGTCGGCTGGCGCGGCACGAAACAGCCGCTCGACCTGCGCCTTGCTGGTGAAGGCGATGGCGTCGATGCCACCGCCGCGCATGCGCCCGAGCAGCTCGCGGACTGCCGAGTCGCTGGCGGCATCGGCATACAGGTAAGGCGCCACCGTGGCTACCCGCGCTCCGGCGGCGGTCAGGAATTCGACCAGTGGCAGGTTCGGCTCTGCGCCGTAGAGCTGTACGCCCACGCGCCGGCCGTGCCAGTCGATCGCCCGCAACGCCTCGATGACGCCGGCGGTGGTCGGTACCGCGGCTGGAAGATCGCTCTGCATGCCCAGCTCGCGCAGCGCGCGCGCCGGTTTGGGTCCGCGGGTAATCTTGCGCATGCGCGCCAGCGCCGCCAGGAACGCGGCGCGCAGTGCCGGCTGGTGCTGGTCGATGCAGCGCACCAGGCGGCGCAGTCCCTCGCCGGTCAGCAGGATCAGGTCGTCGTAACCGCCATCGGCGGCGGTGCGCAGCCACTGCAGTACCGGCTCCGGATCCGGCGCATCCACGATCCGCACCAGCGGGTAGCGCAGCACCTGCGCGCCGCGGCGCTCGAGCAGCGTGGCAAACACGTCGAGCTCACGCGCCTCGGCGATGGCGATCACGCGCCGCGCCAGCGGCTCGTTGCTGCCGGGTGGCTCGTTCATGCCGAGCGGCTCGCTCGTGTTGCCGGCCTCATGGCCCCGATCCGGGGCGCTCCCAATCGAACTTCGGCAGCGCGCGGAAGGCCTGGGTGAGCTTCTCATTCCAGCGCCGGCAGACACTGCGCAGCAGGCTCGAATCGGCGCCCAGTGACAGGTGCTGGGAGAACTTCAGTGCCCCATCCGGATAAAGTGCCAGCTCCAGCGGCGGGCCGACCGAGAGGTTGGATTTCATCGCTGCATCGAAGGAAATCAGCGCCAGGCGGGCGGCATCGTCCAGCGACAGGTCGCCCGCGGCGAGCCGCGACAGGATCGGCTTGCCGTACTTGAATTCCCCCAGCTGCAGATACGGCGTCTCCCAGGTCGCCGCAACGTAGTTGCCTTCCGGGTACACCAGGTAGATCTCGGGCGGGTGGCCGGCGATCTGGCCGCCGACGATCAGTGTCGCGCGCAGATCCGCCCCGCTGCTGCCGAGTGTCGCGGCGTATTGCTGCACAACGGTGCGCAGAACCTTGCCGACGTAGCGCGCCGCTTCGAAAACGTACGACACCGTGGCGAGGTTCTCGCCAATCTCCGCGCTCGCCAGGTCACGCCGCAGGTTGTCGATCACCTCCTGCGTGGTGGCCAGGTTGCCGGAAGTCAGTACCACCAGCAGCCGGTCGGCTGATGGCTGAAATACATGCATTTTCCGATAGGTACTGATGTAGTCCACGCCGGCCGTGGTGCGCGAATCGGAAGCGAACACCAGGCCGTCACGCAGTTTGAGCGCCAGGCAATAAGTCATTTCAGGTCCATCGCGCCACGCCCCGGTGCACCTGGCCAGATGCACCAGGCCAGCTGCACTAGGAATGTGCGTCAGTTAAGCCAAAATAGTACATTTTTCAGCGCGGCGCCGACCAGTGTTCATTCGCCACCCGCGCCCTGCTACTGTAGCTCCAAGACAGTCAAACAGGGCCTGGCAAATCACATGCGGATTGCCTGGGAAGATTATCCGGCGTCGGCCAGCTTCGACGAGTTGATCGGGCCCGGTGGTGCACCGCGGCCGGCCGCTACCGCATTGATTGAATTTCTCTCGGCACTCGGCTCCGAGGAGCTGGAGACCCGCCAGAAGGCCGCCGATGTAGCCATCCGCAGCATGGGCATCACTTTTACCGTCTATCACGAGGAGGGCGGCTCAATCGACCGCGCCTGGCCGCTCGACATCATTCCCCGGGTCATCGCACTGGACGAGTGGCGCCGCATCGAGGCCGGGCTGCAGCAGCGCGCCCAGGCGCTGAACATGTTCATCGACGATATCTACCACGAGCAGCGCATCGTGCGCGACGGGGTGTTTCCGCGCGCCTACCTGGCGGATTCAGCCAACTTTCGCTCCCAGTGCGTCGGCATTCATCCGCCGCAGCATGTGTGGGCGCATATCTGCGGCTCGGACCTGGTGCGCGGCGCGGACGGCACCGTGTACGTGCTGGAGGACAACTTGCGCGTGCCTTCCGGCGTGTCGTACATGCTGGAGAACCGCCAGGTGGTCAAGCGCGTGTTTCCGGAAGTTTTCGAGGCGGCGGGCATACTGCCGGTCGATGACTATCCATCGCAGCTGTTCGACATGCTGCGTGCGCTGGCGCCTGCCGGCGTCGATCAGCCCGAGGTCGTGGTGCTGACGCCCGGGATCTACAACTCGGCCTATTTCGAACACTCGTACCTGGCACACCAGATGGGCTGTGAGCTGGCGGAGGGCCGTGACCTTGTGGTCGGGGACGACGACATTGTCTACATGCGCACTATTGTCGGTTGGCAGCGCGTCGATGTGATCTACCGGCGTGTCGATGACCTGTTCCTCGACCCGGAAGTGTTCCGCGCGGATTCCACCCTGGGGGTGCGCGGCCTTATGCGCGCCTGGCGTGCCGGCAACGTGGCGCTGGCGAACGCGCCCGGCGCCGGGGTTGCGGACGACAAGCTGGTCTATACCTTCGTGCCGGCGATGATCAAGTATTACCTGGACCAGGATGCCATCCTGCCGAACGTGCCCTCGTTCCTGTGCGCCGAAGGTGATCAGTGCGCCCACGTACTGGCGAACCTGGCGACGCTGGTAGTCAAGCCGGCGAATGAATCGGGCGGCTACGGCATGCTGATGGGTCCGAAGTCGAGCGCCGCGGAGCGCAAGCAGTTCACGCAGCTGATCCAGCTCAATCCGCGCAACTACATCGCCCAGCCGGTGATCAGCCTGTCCACCACCCCGACGCTGGTGGAAGGCGGGATCGAGCCGCGGCACCTGGATCTGCGACCGTTCATCCTCTCCGGGCGCGAAGTGCAGGTGACCACCGGCGGTCTGACGCGGGTGGCGATGCGCAAGGGCTCGCTGGTGGTCAATTCCTCGCAAGGCGGCGGCAGCAAGGACACCTGGATCGTGGATACTTCGACCGACTATGCTATCGCGCGTAGCTGACAACCTGTACTGGATGGCGCGCTACCTGGAGCGCACCGAGAACCTGGCGCGGCTGGTGGACGTCAGCGCCGGCCTGATGCTCGACCTGCCGCCGCGGCTCAGCCCGGGCTGGCAGCCGCTGGTCAAGATCACCGGCAACGACAGCCTGTATGCCGAGCAGGAGCGCGACTACAGCGAGAAGTCGGCGGTCAGGTTCATCGTCGCCAATCCGAAGAACCCGGGCTCGATGATGACCTCGATCGCGCGCGCACGCGAGATCGCCCGCACCGTGCGCGACATCCTGCCGCGCGAAGTGTGGGAGCAGATCAACGAGCTGTACCTGTACGTCGGCGAACACGCCGCCGAAGCCTCGGCGCGCCGTACCCGCTACGGCTTCCTCGGACGCGTCATCAGCTCGACCCATGCACTGACCGGCATGTTCGAGGGCATCTTCAATGAAGGCGACGCGCTGTCGTTCCTGACGCTGGGACGCAATATCGAACGCGCCGACATGACCAGCCGCATCGTCGATGTGCGCGCGGCGGCGATGATGACCGGGCCGAGCGCGGCGCAACTGGGGGCGTTCGAGACGGTGCTGTGGATGGGCGTGCTGCGCTCGCTGTCGGGCTACCAGATGTACCGGCTGAAGACCCGTGAGCGCGTCTATGGTGCCGGCGTGGTGCGCTTCCTGCTGGCCGACGAACAGTTTCCGCGCGCCTGCGTTTGCTGCCTGCGGCGCGCCGAGGATGTGCTGCATCGACTGCCCAACAGCGAGCCGCTGCTACGACGCGTGTCGCGCATGCGCCGCGCGATCCACCATACGCGCTTTGAAGCGCTGGAGCAGGGCGAGCTGCACGAGTTCATCGACCGGCTGCAGGTATCGCTGGCGCGCACCAACGACGAGCTGGCGCGCATCTACTTCGTCGGCCACAGTGCCGAGCAGGCCGATGTCGCGCCGATCCTGGCTTACCAGAGCCAGGCGCAGAATAAGCCCCTGAATAAGCAGATAACTGCGTAGCGCCCGCCGCCCATATAGGCTTGTACGCCTGGCGCGCGTAGCATTGTGCGCTTTGCGCGCGAGGTCGAGCGCTGTCTTATGTCCAAGTTATCGCATCTTTCGCGGCTGGAGGCCGAGAGCATCCACATCCTGCGCGAGGTGGTGGCCGAGTGCGAGCGGCCGGTGATGCTCTACTCCATCGGCAAGGACAGCTCGGTAATGCTGCACCTGGCGCTCAAGGCGTTCTTTCCCGCCAAGCCGCCATTTCCGCTGCTGCACATCGACACCACCTGGAAGTTCCGCCAGATGATCGAGTTCCGCGACCTGACGGCGCGCAGGCTCGGCATGGACCTGATCGTGCATGTGAATCCGGACGGCGTGGCGATGGGCATCAATCCGTTCGTGCATGGCTCGGCGCTGCACACCGACATCATGAAGACCCAGGGGCTGCGCCAGGCGCTCGATCGCCACGGCTTTGACGCCGCCTTCGGCGGCGCCCGGCGCGACGAGGAAAAATCGCGCGCCAAGGAGCGCGTGTTCTCGATCCGCTCGGCACAGCACCGCTGGGATCCGAAGCGGCAGCGCCCGGAGCTGTGGCGGCTGTATAACGCGCGCAAGGCCAAGGGCGAGAGCCTGCGGGTGTTTCCGCTGTCGAACTGGACCGAACTGGATATCTGGCAGTACATCTACCATCAGGACATCCCGATCGTGCCGCTGTACCTGGCGGCCGAACGGCCGGTGGTCGAGCGCGACGGCGCGCTGATCATGGTGGACGACGAGCGCCTGCCGCTCGAGCCGGGCGAGCGGCCACAACTGCGCCAGGTCCGTTTTCGCACCCTTGGCTGCTATCCGCTCACCGGTGCGATCGAGAGCACCGCCGACTCGCTGCCGGCGGTCATCGCCGAGATGCTCGCCGCCCGCACCTCCGAGCGCCACGGCCGGATGATCGATCATGACGCCGCCGCCTCGATGGAAAAGAAGAAGCAGGAAGGCTACTTCTGATGGCAGGGTGCAGTCGATGAATGTCGAGCGGGCGCAGCCGCAGGAAGATGTCAGTGCCTGGCTTGCCGCCCAGGGCGGCATGGAGCTGCTGCGCTTCATCGCCTGCGGCAGCGTCGACGACGGCAAGAGCACGCTGATCGGCCGCCTGCTGTACGAATCGCAGATGCTGCTGGAGGACCAGCTCGAGGCGCTGGCGAACGACTCGCGCCGCATCGGCACGCAGGGGGCGGAACTCGATTTCGCGCTGCTGGTGGATGGGCTGTCGGCGGAGCGCGAGCAGGGCATCACCATCGATGTTGCCTACCGCTTCTTCGCCACGCAGCGGCGCAAGTACATCGTCGCCGATACGCCCGGACACGAACAGTACACGCGTAACATGGTCACCGGGGCATCGACCGCGGAGCTGGCGATCATCCTGATCGATGCGCGCAAGGGCGTGCTCACGCAGACCCGCAGGCACAGCTACCTGGTGTCGCTGCTGGGCATCCGCCGCATCGTGCTGGCGATCAACAAGATGGACCTGGTGGACTACTCGGCACAGGTGTTCGCGGATATCGAGCGCGACTATCGGGAATTCGCGGCGCGCATCGGACTGACCGACATTGTCGCGATTCCGGTGTCGGCGCTGCGCGGGGACAACATCGTCGAACCCGGCGCCAGCATGCCGTGGTATCGCGGCGCCGCGCTGTTGCAGCATCTGGAGACCGTGCCGGTCCAGGACGATGCCGGCGCACAGCCATTTCGCATGCCGGTGCAGTGGGTCAACCGGCCGAACCAGGATTTCCGCGGCTTTGCCGGCCTGATCGTCGGTGGCAGCGTGCGGCCGGGTGACACGCTGCGGGTACTGCCCTCCGGTTCGACCAGCCGCGTGGCGCGCATCGTGACCGCGGACGGCGATCTGCCGCTCGCGGTCGCCGGCCAATCGGTGACCCTGACCTTCCAGGATGAGATCGACATCAGTCGTGGGGATCTGCTGGCGACAGCCGCATCGGCGGCCGGGGTGGCGGATAAATTCGAGGCGAACATTGTCTGGATGAGCGAGGAACCGATGTTGCCGGGCAGGCCTTACCTGCTCAAGTGCGGCACGCGTACCGTGAGCGCGGCGGTGGCGCAGCTGAAGTACAAGGTCAACGTCAACACGCTGGAAGAACTGGCTGCGCGCCAACTGGAACTCAACGAGATCGGGCTGGCGAACCTGAATCTGGACCAGCCTCTGGCCTTCGATCCGTACAGCCGCAATCGTGACACCGGCGGCTTCATCCTCATCGACCGCATCAACAACAACACGGTAGGCGCCGGGATGCTGCAGGCCGCGCTGCGGCCGGCGCAGGATGTCCATTGGCAGGCGCTGGACGTGAGCCGCGCCAATCGCTCGGTGCAGAAGAACCAGCAGGCCTGCGTGCTGTGGTTCACCGGCCTGTCGGGCGCCGGCAAGTCGACCATCGCCAACCTGGTGGAAAAGCGGCTGTTCGCCATGGGGCGCCATACCTACCTGCTCGACGGAGACAATATCCGCCACGGACTCAATCGTGACCTGGGCTTTACCGACGCCGACCGGGTGGAGAATATCCGCCGCGTGGGCGAGGTGGCACGGCTGATGACGGACGCCGGGCTGATCGTGCTGGTGTCGTTCATCTCGCCGTTCCGCTCCGAGCGCCGGCTGGCGCGCTCGCTGCTCGGACCCGGCGAATTCTTCGAGGTCTACGTCGACACACCGCTCGAGGTCGCCGAAGCACGCGATCCGAAGGGACTGTACCGCAAGGCGCGTGCCGGCCAGATCCGGAATTTCACCGGCATCGATTCTCCGTACGAGCCGCCGGAGAATCCCGAGATCCGCATCGATACAGCCCGCATGACCGCCGAGCAGGCTGCCGAGCAGGTAATCGAACAGCTGCGCCTGGCCGGCGTGATCGACCGCGACTGGGTGTTCTTTCCGTAGCGGATTGTGTGAAAATAATGCCGGCAATGGAACGCAACATAAGTGGCCGGCGGCACGTGTGGCTGGTATCTAGTGGCTAGTATCTAGTGGCTGGTATCTATGCGGGTCTGTCGACCTCGCACGTGCCGGCGATCGGCGCCGCGCTCGACAATGGCAAATCGCAGCAGCCGTACTGGCAACCGCTGTTCCAGGGCTACGACTTTGCCCGGCAGTGGATCCTCGATAACCCGCCCGATGTCATCATCCTGGTCTATAACGACCACGCCACCGCGTTCTCCCTCGAGATCATTCCGACCTTTGCCCTTGGCTGCGCCGAGGAATTCGCGCCGGCGGACGAGGGCTGGGGTCCGCGTCCGGTGCCGGTGGTCAAGGGTGATGCGCGCTTCGCGGCGCATATAGCGCAATCGCTGATCCTGGATGAATTCGACCTGACCATCGTCAACCGCATGGACGTGGACCACGGCCTGACGGTACCGCTGTCGCTGGTGTTTGGCTCGCCCGACGCGTGGCCGTGCCGCGTGATTCCGCTGGCAGTCAACGTGGTGCAGTATCCGCCGCCCACCGGCAACCGCTGCTTCAATCTCGGCCGCGCGATCCGCCGGGCGGTGGCCTCCTATCCGCACGACCTGCGCGTCATGGTCTGGGGAACCGGCGGCATGTCCCATCAGCTGCAGGGACCGCGCGCCGGGCTGATCAACCAGGCCTGGGACAATCGCTTCCTCGACCTGATTGGCCCGGACCCGCAGTCGCTGGTGCGGATCGGTCACCTGGAATACCTGCGCGAGGCGGGCTCGGAGGGCATCGAGCTGGTGATGTGGTTGATCATGCGCGGTGCGCTGGACGACAACGTGCGCACCGTGCGCCGTTTCTATCACGTGCCGGCCTCCAACACCGCGGTCGGGCACCTGATCCTCGAGAACATGCATACCTCACCCGGTGGGCGGCTATAGATGAAAGTGATTCTTGTGGGCGCCGGCGCGTTCGGCATCAAGCACCTCGAGGCGATGGCGAAGATCGACGGCGTCGAGGTGATGTCGCTGGTGAGCCGCGATCCGGCCGCGACGGCGGAAGTCGCCAGGAAATGGAAGGTCCCCCATTGCACCACCGACCTGGCGGCGGCGCTGGCACAGCCTTCCGTCGAGGCGGCGCTGCTGTGCTCGCCGACGCAGCTGCACGCGCAGCAGGCGCTGCAGTGCATGCAGGCCGGCAAGCATGTCATGATCGAAATTCCGATTGCCGACTCGCTCGCCGACGCTGAGGCGCTGGTGCAGATGCAACGGCAAACCGGCGTCGTGGCGATGGGCGGGCATACGCGCCGCTTCAATCCGAGCCACCAGTGGATCCGCCGCCGTATCCTGGCGGGCGAGCTCAAGGTGCTGCAGATGGACGTGCAGACCTATTTTTTCCGGCGCACCAACACCAATGCACTCGGCCAGCCGCGCAGCTGGACCGATCATCTGCTGTGGCACCACGCCTGCCACACGGTGGACCTGTTCCAGTACCAGACCGGGCAGCAGGCCTCGCACTGCCATGCGCTGCAGGGACCGATGCACCCGACACTCGGCATCGCGATGGACATGAGCATTGGCCTGAAGGTGCCGAGCGGCGCCATCTGCACCCTGTCACTGTCGTTCAACAATGACGGGCCGTTTGGCACGTTCTTCCGCTACATCTGCGACAACGGCACTTATATCTGCCGCTATGACGACCTGTTCGACGGCAACATGAGCCCGATCGACGTCTCCAAGGTCGACGTGTCGATGAACGGCATCGAACTGCAGGATCGCGAATTCTTCGGCGCCATCAGCCAGCAGCGCGAACCCAACGCCAGCGTGGCGCAGTGCCTTCCCGCGATGCAGACACTGGACCGGCTGGCGCACAGCCTGCAGCAGCCTTGAGGCTTTGCACCCCTGAGCCGCAGCACCCCTTAAGGCGCAGCACCCCTTAAGGCGCAGCACCCAATGATCATCGATTGCCACGGCCATTACACCACCGCGCCGGCGGCGCTGAACGAGTTTCGGGAGGCGCAGCTGGCGGCGCTGAAGGATCCGGCCGCAGCGCCAGTCGCCGCACCGCGCATCAGCGACGAGCAGCTGCGCGACAGTCTTGCCAACGCGCAGCTGAAGCTGCAGCGCGAGCGCGGCAGCGACCTGACGATCTTCTCGCCGCGCGCCTCCGCCATGGGCCACCACCTGGGCAACGAGGCCAGTAGCCTTGCGTGGGCACGCGTCTGTAACGACCTGATCCACCGGGTTTGCCAGCTGTATCCGGCCAATTTCGTCGGTGTCTGCCAGCTGCCGCAGGCGGTCGGCGCCGCGCCGGCCAACAGCGCCGTGGAGCTCGAGCGCTGTGTGCGCGAGCTCGGCTTCATCGGCTGCAACCTGAACCCCGATCCGTCGGGTGGCCACTGGAACTCGCCGCCGCTGACCGACCGGTACTGGTATCCGCTCTACCAGAAGATGGTCGAGCTCGACGTGCCGGCGATGGTGCACGTGAGTGCTTCGTGCAACCCCAACTTCCACGCCACCGGCGCGCACTACATCAATGCCGATACCACTGCCTTCATGCAGTTCCTGACGTCGGATCTGTTCAAGGACTTCCCGACGCTGAGATTCATCATCCCGCACGGCGGCGGAGCGGTGCCGTATCACTGGGGACGCTATCGCGGCCTGGCGCAGGATCTCAAGCGGCCGCCGCTCGAGGAGCTGATGCGCAACGTGTATTTCGACACCTGCGTCTATCACCTGCCTGGCATCGAGCTGCTGTTCAAGGTGGTGCCGCACGAGAATATCCTGTTCGGATCGGAGATGGTGGGCGCGGTGCGCGGCATCGATGTGCGCACCGGGCAGTACTACGACGACACCAAGCGCTATGTCGACGCCCTGCAGCTCAGCGAGGCCGACCAGCGGCGCGTGTACGAGACCAATGCGCGGCGGGTATTTCCGCGGCTGGATGCGCTGCTGAGGACGACCGGGCGTTAGCCAGGCGTCGTCAGCCATGGGCGGTCAGCTTCCGTCCCAGACCGCGCGCGGCACCAGCACCTGCCCGCGCATCAGCGCACGCGCGGTGCGCAGGATGCCGGAACGACCGACGCGAAAGCTGTCTCCCGCGCCCGATACTTCCAGCGTCACGGTAAATTCGCCGCTCGGATGCTCGACCGAGAGCACGCACGGCGACCCGCTTGCGCTGGTGGCGACGCCGGCAGCCACCGAGCCGGGCATGACGCAGGCAGTCGCGACGCTGACGGCGCCCAGCACGCCGATGGCGGCGTGGCAGCGGTGCGGGATGAAGCTGCGCGTGCACACGTGGCCTCCAGCCTTAGGGCGGGCAATCAGCACCATCTTGGGCACGACCTTCTGGCTGACGTCGCCCAGTCCCATGAGGCTACCGGCCGCCAGGCGCAGCCGCTCCAGCCTGGCCTTGAATTCCCGGTCGGCGTCGAGTTCCGCCGGTGCCTCGTAGCCGGTCTTGCCGAGCGACTGCGCAGCCAGCACCACGACCGGCATGCCGTTATCAACACACGTGACCTCGATGCCCTCGACGCTGTCACGCGCGCGGCCGCTGGGCAGCAGCGACTCGCATACCGAGCCCGCGGTGTCCAGGAAGTCGATCTGGATCGCCGCCGCAGTGCCGGGTACGCCAGCGATCGCACTGTCGCCGTCGTAGCGTACTTCTCCGCCCGGGGTCTGCACCGTCGCGACGGCCAGGTTGCCGGTATTGACCATGTGGATCGTGACCCGTGTGTGCGGATCGGAGGCCGTCACCAGGCCGCTGTCGATGGCGAATGGTCCGACGCCGGCCAGCATGTTGCCGCAGTTGGGGCTGACATCCACCAGCGGTTTGTCGATGAGCACCTGCGCGAACAGGAAATCGACGTCGACGCCCGCGCGCTGCGACTTCGATACGATGGCGACCTTGCTGGTGAGCGGCTCGGCGCCGCCGATGCCGTCGATCTGCCGCAGGTCCGGCGAGCCCATGAGCGCCAGCAGCACCCGATCGCGCAGCCCGGGTGACGTGGGCAGGTCGGAAGCAAGGAAGAACGGGCCCTTGGAAGTGCCGCCACGCATCAGCGTGCAGGCAATGGCTGTCTGTCGGCCCGGGGCTGTCTGTCGGCCTGGCATTAGTGTGCGGCTCGAGTGTGCGGCTCGCAGAACGTCAGCGGTATTCGAGCCCCAGCGCCTTGAGCCGTTCGCGCATCTGGTAGATATCGAGTCCCAGTTCGCCCGCCTGCAGGCGCTTGCGCTTGTCCTCCTCGTTTGCCACGCGCAGGCCGGCCGCCTTGGCGACCTCGTCGGCCTGCGCGCGCGCCACCACCACCACGCCGTCATCGTCGGCAACGATCGCATCGCCGGGCTTGACGCGCGCGCCGGCGCAGATGACCGGCACATTGACCGAGCCCAGGGTCGCCTTGACCGTGCCCTGGGCGTAGATCGCCTTGGACCAGACCGGGAATCCCATCTGCGTGAGGATGGCGACGTCGCGCACGCCGGCATCGATGATCAGGCCCTTGATGCCGCGCGCCACGCACGAGGTGGCCAGCAGATCGCCGAAATAGCCGTCCTCGCACGGCGAACTGGTCGCCACCACCAGCACGTCGCCGCGGCGACACACCTCTATCGCGACATGCAGCATCCAGTTGTCGCCTGGAGGCACCAGTACCGTGACCGCGCTGCCGGCCAGCGTGGCAGGCCGGAATATCGGCCGCATGTACGAGGCCATCAGGCCGGTGCGGCCCTGCGCCTCATGCACCGTGGCGACGCCATACTCGCCCAGCAGCTTGAGGTCGGCCGGACCGGTGCGCAAAATCTCACGGACGACTACGTTCTTGCCAATGGCGGTGCTCCCGGGACTCAAGCTTGCGGCGTTGCGGCCGCGCCGGAATTATATCGGCGGCGACCATCCATCGCCATGGAACATCGCCATGGCGATCGATGGTCGGCTGATCGGAAGCGATCGGTCTATTCGCCGCGATCGATCGTGACCGCCGCGCGCGTGCCTGGCACTACGATGCCCGCGGCGTCGGCGTCGGCGTTGGACGCGGCAGCCCCGGTATTGTCCAGCACCACGTAGAAGCGGCCGGTCGGACCACGCTGCGGATTGGAAATAATCGGTACGAACAGCGTGATCTTATCCATGCCGCTCGGGATCTTTTCAACGCGTCGGCCAAGCTCGGCATAGTCGACGTCGGGCCGCGCCGATGCCCCTTCGGTCCACCAGATGAAGCTCACGTCGCCGTTACTGCTGCCCTGTCGCCGCACTTCGATGCGTGCCGCGGGCTCGCCCGCGGCCACATCGTAGCTGGCGGCGGCAAATCCGACCCGCGGAGTACCCGCGGTGGCCACCGGCGTCGCGGCCACCGACCTTGCGACCACCGGTTTCGCGACCACCGACGTTGCGACCACCGACGTTGCGACCACCGGCGTCGCAGCCACTGGCGTCGCGACAACTGGAATGCGCGCTGCGTGCGTCGCGCCCGTACTCATGGTGGCGGCAGGTACGGCAGTGGGCTGCGCGACGGAGTGCTGCAGCTGCGGCAAGTCGCTGCCCCAGCTGTGCCGGACATCGGCCAGCACCTGCGGCCAGTCGACGCCCGACTGGCGATCGATCGCGAATGCCGCCAGGCCGAGGCTGAACAGCACCATGGCGGTAGTGGCGACTCGCTGCGGCCACTGCCGCGGCGCAGGCGCTTCCGCCAGCCGCGCCAGCGGCGGCAGTTCCGGCGCGGCTTCGGCTACGCCGAGCTGTTCCAGCCACCTTTCCATCGTTGTGTCACGCTGTTCGCGGTGAAAGGCCAGGCCGCGACGCAGGGCGCGCCAGTGGTCGCCGCGCATGCCGGGCGGTCGGCGTGGCCGCATGCGCCGGCCACGCGCCACCAGCGAGGAGCGCTGATCGAACGGATGACTGCCCGCAAGCAACTGGTACGCGAGGCATGCGAGCGCGTAAATGTCGTCACGCGGGTCGGCGCACCAGCCCTGCAGCTGCTCGCAGCTGGCGTATGCCGGCGTCGCCTCGCGATACTCACCGCCCGGAGACATTTCTGAAATCCACGGCTCGCCCGGGCGCACGATGCCGCTGCCGAAATCGAGCACCCGCACCTGCCCGTCGCGGGTGATCATGACGTTGTGTGGTTTCAGGTCCGCGTGCACCACGCCGCGCGTGTGCGCGTGCGCGATCGCGGCGCCGATGTCGCGGATGATCGCGAGCGCGTAGCGGCGCGGCAATCGGCCGCCGGCACACGACAGCAGCTGGCCGAGCTGCACGCCGTCCAGGAACTCCATCGAATAGAACGACGCGTCGCCCTCGCGGTCGATGTCGTAGACGTTGACGACATTCGGGTGCGACAGCCGCTGCGCGTTATGAAACTCGCGCCCGAGCGCGTTGATGCCGCCGGGTCGCGACGGATGCGGTTGCACGATCTTGATGGCGAGCAGGCAGTCGGCGACGCCCAGGCTCGCCCGATAGCGATCGCGCGCCTGGTAGACGCATGCCATGCCGCCGCGACCGAGCAGCTGCAGCAGTTCGTAGCGCTCACGCAGTACGCTGCCGGTGCCGATGCGTTTGCCGGGGGCGTCGGCCGCCGCCTCTGGCGCTGCCGGTTCCGCTTGCGGTGCTGCTTGCGGTGCTGCTTGCGGTGCTCCTGGAGATTCCGCATGAGGTGCCGCTGGCGCTGCCGGCTCGTCCGGCGCGGGCAGCACGCACGTGAGGGACTCCTCGGAGCCTATGTCGTCCCGGGGGTCGTCCCGGGGGTCGTCCCGG
>Ga0302157_10002153_pt1 | contig 23264 bp, 17 predicted proteins | sample I_Bog_N3_3_FD_193502 | JGI IMG/M metagenome (GOLD analysis project Ga0302157, IMG submission 193502) | Peat permafrost microbial communities from Stordalen Mire near Abisko, Sweden - I_Bog_N3_3 | ecosystem: Environmental > Terrestrial > Soil > Wetlands > Peat | place: Sweden: Abisko, Stordalen... | reverse complement strand
CGCTATCGACGATTACGCGCTCAAGCTCGGGCTCAACGTCGAACTCGTTTCCGCCGACCATCAGCAGAAGCCGGATGTGGGCTCGGCAATCGCGCGCAAGTGGTTCGACAACGACAATGTCGACGTGGTGATGGACCTGCCCAACTCGGCGGTCGCGCTCGCCGTACTGGCGGTCGCCACCGAGAAGAACAAGACGGTCATCGGCTCCGGCGCCGGTTCCTCCGTGCTGACCGGGGCGAAGTGCTCGCCCAATTTCGTGCACTGGACCTACGACACCTACGAACTCGGTCATGTGTTCGGCAAGGCTATGACCGAGGCCGGCGGCAAATCTTGGTACTTCATTACCGCCGACTACGCATTCGGCAAGGATTTGGCCGCCAATGCGACCGCGGCGGTGGAAGCGGCCGGCGGCAAAGTACTGGGCGAGTCGCGCGTTCCTCTCGGCGCCTCGGATTTCTCGAGCTTCCTTTTGCAGGCGCAGGCCTCTGGCGCCGACGTCATCGGGCTCGCCAACGCCGGCGGCGATCTCTACACGACGATGAAGCAGGCGCATGAATTCGGGCTTACGGCGACGCAGAAGCTCGCTCCGTTCGTGCTCAACGTGACCGGCATTCCCGCCCTCGGCCTGGAGGGGGCGCAGGGCTCCTATGTCGCGACGCCGTTCTACTGGGACTTCAACGACGACACGCGCGCCTTCGCCAAACGTTATCAAGGCAAGCACCCCAAAAAGCTGATGCCCAACGACATGCAGGCCGGCATGTATTCGGCGACCGCGCATCTCCTGAAAACTTACACGCAGGTGAAGAGCGCCGCCGACGGCAAGGCGCTCGTCGATGCGATGAAGGCGATGCCGACGGACGATCCGCTGTTCGGCAAGGGCTCGATCCGCGCCGACGGCCGCCACATCCACCCGGTCTATCTGATGACGGCCAAGACGCTCGCCGAATCGAAGAGCGAGTGGGACGTGTTCAAGATGGTCGCGACTGTGAAGCCGGAGGACGCGTGGCGGCCTTTGGACAAAGGCGGGTGCCCGTTCATCAAGGCGTGAGAGGCGGCGGCGGCCCGGCCTTCGATGGCGCGAGAGTTGGCGAGGGTCGCGGCCCTCGCGCCCGTCCGGCTTAGAGCCGGATTTCGCCTTGAAAGCTCCGATTTCGGCGCCTTCGCCAGCGTGGCGTCCGAAGGCCATGGGCATGAATTGGCCGCCCGAGCTGCAAATTGCGACCTTTCGCGCTGCCGTCGAAAGTTGCAATCTGCTCTGACACGTCGAGGGATGAGGTAGCGCGGCTTCCGCCCTCGACGTTAGGCATTCGCACGATTGCGAACCTATCAGCCGCGGAGTTCCGTGGAGAATTTACGTTTCCAATTTGTTTAAAATACGCGGCGAGAGGTCCAGGGAGATATACGCTGAAAATATAGATACATCTAAGTGCTGATATGCCGAAACTGAGTTGGAGTCGTCGTTAGTTAAGCTTTGACGGAGAGGAAAGCGTTCGAGCTGTATTGCGTAAAGCTGGTCTTTGGGTGTACAACCGCGCAGGCATTGGTGGGGCCGAGTGCAACCCTGCGACGCCACGGTGGCGTGTTGGGCGGAAGCCATGATCGATGAAAAGGTGGGAGCGTCTGTGTCCGTGGCCGCGATCAACGGTCGAGGGAATGGGATTGCGGCCGTCTGTGCTTTGATGATGGCCGCGGCGCTGTGGGCGGCCCTGACACCGGCGGCGCACGCCGGCGCCTACGACGTGACGACCTACCATTACGACGCCCAGCGCACCGGTTGGAATCCGTCGGAGACCACCCTCGACTGGTCCAACGTCAACTCCGCGCAGTTCGGGTTGCTGAACTCGATCCCGCTCGACGAGCAAGTCGATGCGCAAGCCCTCGTCGTCTCCGCCGCCACGCTCGCCGCCAAGGGGATCGCCGGTTACCCCAACGATCTCGTTTACGTCGCAACGGAAAACAACACGATTTACGCCATCGACAGCGTCACGGGCGTCACGATGTTCCAAACCCATTTGGGGACGCCCGTCTCGGCAAACAGCCTACCCGGTCAATGTATCAACAATAGCGCCGTCATCGGAATCACTTCCACCCCCGTCATCGATCTGCCCAATGGCGTGATGTACGTCATCGCCGCCTCGGTGGAGAATAGCGCCGCAGTCTATCGCATCCATGAATTGAGCATCGCGACGCTCGTCGACGTCGTTCCCTCCGTCATCATTTCGGCAAGCCAGACGCTCAGCGACGGGACGGTGACGAAATTCTGGCCCGCTTTCCAACGCCAGCGGCCAGGCTTGCTTTTGTCCAATGGAGTTGTCTACGCCGGTTTCGGCAGTTACTGCGACTTAAAAGCCAATCTCGCGCGCGGCTGGCTGATGGGCTGGACAACGGGCAATTTGCAGCCGTTGCCCAATGTCGGATTGACCGATCGGCAGACCGCAGCGGAAACGGGAAACTTCCAGGGTGGGAACTTCTACTTGTCGTCGTTTTGGGCGTCCGGCTACGGACTAGCGGCGGATCCGGAAGGCTATATCTACGCGCAAACCGGCAATTCAGACACGATCAGGTCCGACAATCTGCCCGATAGCGCGCTCAAGATCGCGCCGGGAATTACCTCGCTCGCGGGCTACTTCACGCCCTCGAACTTCGCCGGGTTGGATTCCGAAGACGCCGATTTGGGTTCGGGAGGCATCATGGTCGTGCCCGAAACGCCCGGCCTGCCGCATTTCGCGGTCGGCGGCGGCAAAGACGGGCGCTTGTTCCTCTACAATCGCAACAATATGGGAGGGTTTGCAGCGAACGGGGTCGATGCGCCCGCCAGCGTGCAGGCCGGACAATGCTGGTGTGGCCCGTCCTATTTCGTTGGATCCGACGGGAAGCCGCGCATCGTGTCGAGCGGCGGACACACCCCGATGACCTGGTTTCTTCCCATGACGACGAAGTCGCCGTTGATTCACGAAAATTCAGCGGCGGAGTTTCCGGTCTCGGATCAGGATTCCGGCTTCCTGACGACGGTGAGCTCGAACGGAACCAGCGCGGGCACAGCGATCATCTGGGCGCAAACGCGGGCGATCAACGGTTCCGTTTCGCTTTACGCCTTAGCGGCGTCTGCAGGTCTTCCGGTTCTCTTTTCGGGAATTTCGGGCGTTCTGGCGAATTCGCAGGCAAACGCCAACATCGTTCCCTTGGTCGCCGGCGGAAAGGTCTTCGTTCCGAGTTACAAGCAACTCGACATCTTCGGCCTGACCCCGGCGCAGGCGCGTCCTCGGCCCATTGCGGCGGCTGCGGCAACCGCCGTCGAGCCGGCAGTCCGGGGGCCGCGATATTTTGGCCGGATCGTCAGCCTCGACGCCGGTGGCAAGATGTTCAAGCTCACCCTGAGAACCGGTTTGCAGCTTCAAGTTGACGCTGCCGCGGCGATCGCGAACCATCTATCCGTCGTGCTCTACCTCGACGAAACCGTAGAAGTGTCGGGCGCCCACTCGCTCGGCGGCGCCTTCACTGCGACAGATATCCTTCGCGTCAAGCAAAGCCAGGATACATGGGGGCCGGATATTCCGTAACGCATTGCAATCGTGGCCCGGCCCGTTGCTCGTGTCTACCCGGAATGAAAGTTAAGACGAGACCAGCACTGAAATATACGCAAGGCCGAAGCGTGCCGATGGCAGCCCGTAGCGGGAATTGACGGGTCCGATGGAGGGGTAGCTGCGCAATGTCTAGCGTCAGGTTGAACTCGGGCGGCCCTTACACCAATACCGGCGTCATCGACGGTTACGCTTATGGCATCGCTTTCTATGGCGGCGCGGGTATGCTTACGAATTCCGGGACGATCAGCGCATCCAGTCCCAACGGGATCGGCGTCGCCCTGCATGCCGGCGGGACCGTGACCAACTTAACGGGCGGCTATGTTTACGGCTATTCCGGCGGCGTATGGGTGAATGGGACCGGAAGCGTCGCCAACGGTTCGGGCGCGACGATCGACAGCGTGGGCGGCAGCGGCGTCTATATCGGCGGCGCGCTGGCTTCGGTGACCAACGCGGGCGAAATCCAAGCCATCGGTGGCCCAGCGGTGTTGCTCGCGAACGGCGGTTCCGTGAGCAATGCTCAGGGGGGGACGATCAGTGGCGGCGCCTACGGCATCCTCATCGAAAGCGCGGCCGGAACAATTACCAACGCGGGGGGCATCTACGGCGTCGCCGGCGCCCTCGGCGGCAAGTCGATCGCTATCGAGTTCACGGGATCGGGCGCGAACAGTCTGACGTTGCAAACGGGCTCCGTGCTCGGCGGCGCCGTGATCGGGAGCACGGCGATCGGCGCCGCCAACGCCCTTATTTTGCAGGGCGCGGGACAGGCTTTTAACGATTTTTATAATTTCGATACGCTGAGTGTCGATGCGTCTGCAACTTGGACGCTTGGCGGCATTTCGACCATCGGCGTGACGAATCTGACGAGCGGAACGCTGGCGATCCTCGGCGGCTTGACGACGGCGCTCACCCAGAGCGCCGGAACCGTCCTGACGATCGGCATGAACGGCGAGCTGACGCTGACGGGCGCTTCGACCCTCGCAGGGACATTGGGCGGCGTGGGAGCGCTCGACCTGACGGGTGGCGCGACCACCATCGACGCGGGCGCGGAAATCAGCGTCGGCGCCTGGTCCATCCTGGGCTGGGCGGAGACCGTGACGCTCGACTCGGCGCTCACCTATTCCTCCGTCTTCGATCTGGGGCCGGGGAGCGTCTTCGTGCTGCTCGGCGGCGCATTCACCCTCACGGGCCTGGACACTTTCGCGGGCGGAAAGCTGGTCGGCGCTTATCAGCTTGACGCCGAGGGCACGACCGAAGTCTCCGGTCTGACGATCGGCGGGACCGTGAACTTCGACAATTTCGGCCGATTGAACCAGACCGGCAACCTGATTTTGGGGGATCTATCAAACGCGGCGGCGACTCTCACCAATTCCGCGAGCGGTATCTTTGATTTCCTCGACGACAGCGGCATCGGTTGCGGCGCCTCGACGGCTTCCAGCATCGCAAATGCCGGACTGTTGGAAAAGACCGGCGGGACGGGAACCAGCACCATCGCGGCGTGTTTGACGGGCGCCGGCGAAATTCTCATCCGCACGGGGATCTTGTCGCTGGTCGGCGCCGATGACGTTCTATCCGGCCTCATCGCGGGACTCGGCGCGCTGGACTTTGCCGCGGGCGCCGCAACTCTCTCCTCGGGCGCCTCGATTTGGGTCGTCGACCTCTCTGAAACCGGAGCGGGGACGAGCCTGACGATCGCGACGAATCTCCGCTACGCCGGCGCCTTCACTCAGGGGGCGGGCGCCGAGTTGATCGTGAACGCCGGCGACACGCTGCGCTTCGCGGGGACCGCATCGTTCGCGGGGCTCGCCAGCGGCGCCGGAACCTTGTCGGTGATATCGGGCACGACGATTTTGCGGACCGGCGCGACGATCGCCACTTCGTTCTGGACCGTCGCCGGGGCCGGAACGATCCTGACGCTCGTCGAGACTTTGAGCTTTTCCGGCGGTTTCTCCGAAGGCGCCGGCGCCACCCTGAACGTCGGCGGGGGCGACACGCTCACGCTTGCCGGGACGAATTCGCTCAGCGGTTCGATCGGCGGCGCCGGGACCATGGCGCTGACGTCGGGGGCGACGACGGCGCAGGGCGGCGCGACGATTGGCGCCGCGTTCTGGCAAGTCTCAGGGGCGGTAACGACCCTGACGCTCGATGGGGCCTTGACCTACGCGGGCCGTTTCGCGGTGAACGACGGGGCGCTGATCGACCTGGCCATGGGCGCGTTGACGCTGACGGGCGCGGCAACGATCTCCGATGTCGAGGTGAGCGGGGCGTATCGGCTGGTCACCAAGGGCGCGACCAGCGTCGCCGGCCTGACGATCGGCGGGTCGGTGTATCTGGTCAACAGCGGCGTGCTCCGCCAGAGCGGCGATGTGATGTTGGGCGATCTCAGCAATTCCACGGCGTGGATTTCCAACAACGGCTCCTATGACCTCATCAACGACAGCGGCGTCAGTCTCGGCGCCGCGGCTGTTTCCGGCATCAGCAATGCGGGGGTGTTCGAAAAGACGGGCGGCGCGGGAACCAGCACGATCGCGGCGCGCTTAATCGGCCCTGGCGAGATCCTCGTTGCGTCCGGAACCTTGGCGCTGACCGGGTTCAATGACGATCTCGCCGGTCAGATCGCGGGGGCGGGCGTTTTCTCGGTTGCCGGCGGCAGCACCGTCCTCGAGGGCGGCGCCGCGGCGAGCGTGGCGAAATTTCTCGAAACCGGTGTGGGAACGACCCTCTGGATCGCGACGATGCTCAGCTATGCCGGCGCCTTCACTCAAAGCGCGGGGGCCGAGTTGATCGTGGAAGCCGGCGAGGGGCTCTCGCTCGGCGGGACAAATTCGCTCGCGGGACTGACGCGAGGCCTGGGGACCCTGTCGCTGACATCAGGAGAAACGACGGTTCAGGTGGGCGCGACGATTGTCACCTCGTTCTGGAACGTCTCCGGAGCGGGAACGAACCTCACGATCGCGGCGATTCTCGACTATTCCGGCGCCTTCACTCAGGGCGCGGGAGTCGTGTTGATCTTGCCCGCCGGCGACGGGCTCACGCTCGGCGGGACAAACTCGCTCGCCGGCGTCGCCCGTGGGCTTGGAACCTTGTCGGTGACATCGGGGACGACGACTTTGCTGGCGGGCGCGAAGATTTCCACTGCGTTCTGGTCCGTCACCGGGGCGAAAACCACCCTGACGCTCGACGAGGTTCTGACCTATGTCGGCGGCTTCACGGAGGGCGCGGGCGCTGAGCTGAACGCGGGCGCCGGCGACACGCTCATTCTTGCCGGGACGAGTATGATCGGCGGTGCGATCGGGGGAGCCGGAACCTTGTCGCTGACTTCAGGGGCGACGACGGTACAGAGCGGCGCGACGATTGGCGCGGCTTTCTGGTCCGTCACCGGGACGAAAACGACGCTGACGCTCGGCGAGGTTTTGCGTTATTCGGGAAGCTTCAGCGAAAGTGACGGAGCCAATTTCAACATCGGCGCCGGCGACAAGCTCATTCTTGCCGGAACCAGTACGCTTGGCGGTGCGATCGGCGGCGCCGGGACCTTGACACTGCTATCGGGGGCGACGACGGTTCAGGCCGGCGCGACGATGGGCGCGGCGTTCTGGAACGTTTTCGGAGCGGGGACGAGCCTGACGATCGCAACGATTCTGAACTATGCCGGCGCCTTCACCCAGGGGGCGGGCGCCGAGGTTCTGGTGAGCGCCGGCGATGTGTTCGCCGTCGCGGGAACAGCTTCGTTCGCGGGCTCGATCGGCGGCGCCGGAGTTCTGTCGGAGATTTCCGGCGCGGCGACTTTACAGGCCGGCGCGACGATCGCCACGGCGTTCTGGAGAGTGATCGGCGCGCTCACGAAGCTGACGCTCGACGAGACTTTGCTCTATTCCGGCGGTTTCACCGAGGGCGCCGGCGCCGAGTTGAGCGCCAGCGCCGGCGACACGCTCACTCTTGCCGGGACGAGTTCGCTTAGCGGTTCGATCGGCGGCGCCGGGACCTTGTCGCTGACATCAGGGGTGACGACGGTTGGCGACGGCGCGGCGATCGGCGTCGCGTTCTGGAACGTTTCCGGAGCGGGAACGATTCTGACGCTCGATACGGCCTTGACCTTTGCCGGCAGCTTCGCGGCGAGCGATCAGGCGCTTATCGACCTGACGACGGACGCGTTGACCTTGACGGGCCCGGGGACGTTTTCCGATGTGGAGGTGAGCGGGGCCGCCTCAGTGATAACATTTGGTTCGACGGTCCTCGAAGGTCTCGACCTTGCCGGGGCGAGCCGACTCTACAATCATGGAACCGTCACCCAGAGCGGCGCCGTCACGGTCGGCGACGCCAACGCCTCCGATAAGTCCGTCATCGCCAATTTCGCTGGCGCGATTTGGCGGATCGAAGACGGCGACGTGATCACACTCGGCGCGGATCACGCTTCGTACCTGGGCAATGCCGGGTTGTTCGAAAAGACGACTGGGTCGGGCGTCAGTACGGTGGCTTTGGCCGTTGGAAACAACGGTTCCATTTGGGTCGGCTCCGGGACGCTGGACTTCCAGGGGGCCGTGGCGGGACAGGGCGGCGATACGATATCCGGGGCCGCAACTCTCGAGTTCGACAATTCCGTCTCGGCGCTGCAGAGCGTCGATTTCCTGGGCGCGGACGGCGTTTTGATCCTGGGCGCGCCGCTCGAATTCGACGGCCACATTTCGGGCTTCGACACGGCCGGGGCAGGGTCGAAAGACAGCGTGCAACTCGGCGGCGCCTGGACTTTGGACGGTTTCGTCGAGAATGCCTCAGGAACGGGCGGCACGCTGAACCTGACGAGCGGCGCCTCCCACCTCGGACTCTATTTCGTCGGCGCTTACGGCGATGGCCTTTTCTCCGCCAGTTCCGGCAAGGGCGGCGGCACGCTCATCACTTACGCTTGAGTTTTGCCGCGCCGGCGCCCTCGCGCGGGTCCTCTGGCGCCATTGCGCGTCCAACAGGCATCGTTTGAGGGCGCGCGCCGTTCGGGCTAAGGTCCGCGGTCTTGAGGAGGAAAGCTATGCCCACGCCGATCAGCCGATTTCCCGCGCCCGCGCTCGCCGACCTGCCCGAGGACATTCGCGTCCGAATCCTGAAGGTGCAGGAGAAGTCCGGCTTTGTCCCCAATGTGTTCCTGGCGCTGGCGCGCCGTCCCGACGAATTCCGCGCCTTCTTCGCCTATCACGATGCGTTGATGGAAAAAACCACCGGCCTCACCAAGGCCGAGCGCGAAATGATCGTAGTGGCGACGTCGGCCGCCAATGATTGCCTGTATTGCGTCGTCGCCCACGGCGCCATCCTGCGCATTCGCGCCAAGAACCCGAGGCTCGCTGATCAGATAGCCGTCAATCCCGCCAAGGCCGAGATCGGCCCTCGCCAGCGCGCGATGCTCGATTACGCTCTGAAAGTCGCGCTCGACAGCGCGAGGCTCGATGACGACGACCTCGGGGCGCTGAAGGCGCAAGGCTTCGACGACGAGGAAATCTGGGACATCGCCGCGATCGCCGCGTTCTATGCGATGTCCAACCGCTTCGCCAATGCGATGGGGGTGCGCCCGAACGACGAGTTTTACGCCATGGGGAGGTGAGGCCGGGTTGGCGTCTCGCCGGACCTCGCGGGGAGGACGCGAACCCGCGGCGGGTCGCGTGCGGAAAGTCAGGTCCGCGTTCGGGCTAATGGCTGCCGCTCGCGTGACCCATTCCGCCGGCGCCGGACGGGGTCGGCGACGTCGGGGGGGCGGGGCACGGGGTCATTACGAACATCTTGCCCATTCGGCCCGGAGGAGGCTGCTTGTAGCGCTTGCCGGTCTCCGAATCCGTCCAATAGGGGCAATCGCTGGCCCGGGCGTTTTCGATCGGCGTCAGCAGGCCGCCATAGAGCAGCGCGATCGTGAACGAAGTCGTGGTCAATAAAGCGCATCGCCGCATCCCATCGCCTCCCGAAAAAGCGTCCGCCGCGGCTTCGGCCGACGCCAGGGAGAAACTAATATGTCCTCGAGGCGTTTTGAAGATCGGGCCGCGCGGCGCCCCCTAGCCTCCGTCGACCAGTCCGGGCATGATCGCCCAGGACCCAGGCGAGGCGCGCGATGACCGGAGCGATGGCAAGGCCGCTCGATCTCAACCCCGAAAGGGCGGGGCGTAATTTGCGCGCCCCCTATGGGATCGTCGACATCGGCTCGAATTCGGTGCGCCTCGTCGTCTATGACCAGTTGGGGCGCGCGCCGCTGCCGCGGTTCAACGAGAAGCTGCTGTGCCGGCTCGGCGAGGGGCTCGCGGAGACCGGCGCCATCCAGGAGCAGAATTTCCGCCGCACCGTCGAGGCGCTCAGGCGCTTCCGCGCCATCGCCGAGGCGATGGGCGTGGCCAATCTCGACGTGACCGGCACCGAGGCGATTCGCCGCGCCAGTAACGGGCCGGATCTCGCCAAAGCCATTCTCGACGACACCGGCCTCGCCGTGCGCATCCTCAGCGGCGAGGAAGAGGCGCGCTATTCGACGCTGGGCGTCATCTCCGGCTTCTTCCGACCCGTCGGATTGGTCGGCGACATGGGCGGCGGCAGCCTGGAAGTGGCGCAGGCGATCGACGACCACGTCGGCGAGTCCTGGGTCAGCTTGCCGCTCGGCGCGTTGCCGGTCGAAACCTTGCTGGCCAAGGGCGTCGCCTCCGCCAAACGGGCGGTCGACGACGTGTTGCGTGGTTTGCCGCCCGCACTCGCCTCGCCGGTCTTCTTTGCCGTCGGCGGCGGCTGGCGCGCCTTCGCCAAGGCTCATATCGCCGCGACCGACGGGCCGGTGAAGGTCGTCCACGGCTATGCGATGGAGGCCAAAGCCGCACGGGCTTTCGCCAAAATGCTCGTGGGTTCGGCGCTGGGAAAACCCGCCGCGACCCCGGGCGTGTCGACCCGCCGTCAGCGCACCATGCCGGCCGCCGCCTTCATGCTCGACAGGGTGCTGAAGCGCCTCAAACCCGAGCGGGTGGTGTTTTCCGCCCTGGGCCTGCGCGAGGGGCTGATCTATTCGCAATTGAGCCCGGCCGAGCGCTACCTCGATCCGCTGGTGGAGGGCGCGCAACTCTATGGCCTGCCGTTGGCGCGCGTGCCGCAATTCGCCCCCGCGCTGGTGCGCTGGACCGAAGCGCTGTTTCCCGCCGAAATCCCGGCGGAGCGCCGCCTGCGCCTCGCGGTATGCGCGCTCTCCGACATCGTCTGGCGCGATCCGCCGGAAATGCGCGATTCCGAGAGTTTTCGCCGGATCCTGCAATTCCCGTTCATCGGTGTCGATCATGTCGAGCGCGCCTTCCTGGCGACGGCGATCCACTTCCGCTATTCGGGCCGCCCGGACGCGCCGTGGCTGGAGCCGGCGATCTCGATGCTCTCGGTGATGCAACGGCTGCGGGCGGAAATCCTCGGGCGGGCCTTGCTGCTCGCCTATCGCATCGCCGGCGGGGTCCCCTCGATCCTGGCGACCGCCCATCTGACGATCGAAGCCGACCGCGTCGTCCTCACCGCCGACGCCGCCCGCGCTCCCGACAGCGAAGTCGTCGGCGATCGGCTGAAGTTGCTGGCGGCGGCGATCGGCGTGAGGAAATGGGAGGTGGCGGGGTAGGGGCTGGGAACAGTCACCTTGAGCACCGGCAGACGGTGGGTCGGCGCCGAACAAGGAATTCGTGACCGTCCGTAAAAAAACTGGACCTAGCGGTATTATTGACACTGTCAATTGTAACTACTAATATGTAGCTACGCGGAGGGTCGCGTGTCTTGGATATGGACGGACGAAAAAAATCGCGGGAACAAACTCAATCATGGCGTCAGTTTCGAAACGGCCACTTTGGTCTTCAAGGCTCCGCTAGCGGCGACAAGGTTCGATCCTCACCCTGACGGCGACCGCTGGCAAACCGTTGGATTGATCGGCGCCTTGGCCCTGTTCGTCGTGCATGCATGGCCAGAGCCACATGCTGAGACGGGCGAGGAAGTGGGGCGGATCATCAGCGCCCGGAAAGCGACCAAACACGAAAGAAGAGCTTATGAATAAGGCGATTTCTGATCTGCTGACACCGGACCGGCGAGCCGAGCTGGAAGCCTTGGCCGCGCTGCCCGAGGACAAGATCAACACCGACGCCATTCCCGAACAGCGTGATTGGAGCGGCGCGAAGCGAGGCGCCTTGTTTCGACCCGTGAAACAACAAATAACCCTTCGGCTCGACGCGGACCTGATCGACTGGTTCCGTCGACATCCCAAGCCGGACGTCGGGTATCAAACGGCGATCAATCAGGCGCTGCGCGAATTTGTCGCGCGGCAGGCTCGGCGCTAGCGGCGCGCCTTTCCCTCGATTTACGCGCATCGGCCGTCCATCTGGTCACCAAGCCGATTGTCGCCGCGCCGCCGCCTCGGGCTTCCGGACAGTAAAATTTTGCCTGCCGGCGAGGAGCGCAACTTTGTCGCCCAGAATTTCCGCGGCTATTCTCAACATCGGCCCGCTGCTGAATTTTTCCACAAAGGGCTTCGAAAGTGGAACTTCGATGCCGCGGTTCGATCCTCTGCAACTGGAGCGAGCAAATTCTGGTATTGCCCAGACGATATTGGACCCAAATGCGTGGCCGGCGGTAATGGAAGCGATTTCCGTGGCCGCCGGGGCGACGGGCGCGGTTATGTTGTAGAGCGACGTTCGTTTTGCCGCGGACGCTGAGCAACGATCCCAGACTGACGATCATAAGCCCTTACGACGCCGAGAAGGTCGCTAGCGCACCCGCGGACGACTGTCTAATCGCCGCGCTGACCTTCCGCGGAAGCCTTCCCGAGCGACGCTACCGGCGAATGATGGCGGCCCCGCCCAATTTGCCAGCGGGGCCGACATTTCTTGGCGAGGACCCGTATGCGCCTATCAAGCAGAGATTCGACCCTGACGTTCCCGAGGCCTACATCGAGGTCCGCGATTACGGACGTCTTTCGCGCGAAGTCGACCTCTCGAGCTGGCCTCTGAAGCATCGCCAAGCCAACATCGACCCATCAAAGCGCTGAGCGCGTCCGGATCGGGGCCGCAGTTACGAATTGCAGAACTACTGATGCTGCGGCGGCGGCGATCGGCGTGAGGAAATGGGAGGTGGCGGGGTAGGGACTACCGCCGCCGCCGGTAATCCATCGTCGATATTGGCTACGTCCGCGAGGAGTGTTATGGATCTATCACTCCAGGTCGAACGGGAGGGACGGATGGGGGAGACGACGCGGCCCCTTGCGGAGCGTGACCTGCCGGCGGCGCAGCGCATCGTACGACGCGCGTTTGGCGCGTTTCTCGGCGCGCCGGATCTCGAAACGTTCTGGACCGACTTCGACTACGTCTATGGACGGTTCGGCGCGGAACATACCGCAGCCTTCGCCGCCGAAGTCGATGGCGATCTGGCGGGTGTCAACTTCGCAACCCGCTGGGGCAGCGTGGAGTTCTTTGGTCCGCTGTCGATCCGGCCCGATCTCTGGGACCGCGGCCTCGCTCAACCGCTCGTGCAAGCCGCGTCCGATGCGTTCCACACCTGGGGTGTGAGTCACGCAGGGCTGTGCACTTTTCCGCACAGCACGAAACATGTGTGGCTATACCAGAAATTCGGGTTCTACCCGCGTTTTCTGACGCTGGTCATGGCGGCGCCGGTGAAGGCCGGCCGCGAGCTGCTCCCGCCGTTCGCGCGCTATTCCGAACTGTCGGCCGCTGAACGCGCGGAAGCCGAGCAGGCTAGCCGCGAACTCACGGATGAGATCTATGAAGGCCTCGATCTGAGTGCAGAGTTCCGCACCGTGGCGGCGCGCGACCTCTGCGATACATTGCTGCTCAGGGAGGGAGCGAGCCGTCTGGCCGGGTTCGCCATCTGCCACTGGGGGCCGGCCAGCGAGGCGGGGCAGGGCTGTCTGTTCGTGAAGTTTGGCGCGGCGCGACCGGGCTCCGGAGCCGAGGTGCGCTTCGCCGCGCTACTTGAGGGCTGCGCCGGCCTCGCCGAGGCCGCCGCGATGCCAGATGTGCTCGCCGGGGTGAACACGGGACGCGAAGAAGCGTATCGGTTGATGCTGAGCCACGGCTTTCGCGCCCGTATGCACGTCGTCACCATGCATCGGCCGAACGAGCCCGGCTACAGCCGGCCCGGATGCTTCGTAATGGACGATTGGCGATAGAGGGCCGCCCGGCCGAGCTCGGTTACGCTTCCGCATTGCCCGCAGTGACGGCGATGGGCGTGAGGAAATGGGAGATCGCGGGCTAGGTGGCTGTAGCCGCGCTCGCCGAGCGCGGTCTGCAAGAATACACCTGTTTCGTCGCGTCTCGTCCGGGAAATTACAGTGGCAATTATTGGAACGCGAGCGTTACAGTAGCACTTCGGTCATACACGCGTATTTTTGTCATCATAAGTCGGTGCCGGGCGCAAGCGCCTCACCCGCCACTCGTCGTCCAAGCCGATCCAGCGAGGTCAGCGAACTCGCCTACAAGGGTGCCGCCGGCGCTCCGCCGTCTGCCGCCGCCGTTCCAAAAACCTCTCCGCGGGCAGCGATCTTGCCCCGATCCCCCTGAACCCGTCGAGCTTTTACACGCCGCGGTCGGGCAGGGCGATCAACCAGCCGAGGAACAGATCCTCACGCCACCTGCGCCCGCAATCCCCGGCCCCCTTGCGCCCGCTCCAGCGCCCCCGCGTACCAATCGACGAACTGGATGACGCCGCCTTCGTGCAGGCGATTGTAAGGGCCGGGCTCGAAGGCGGGCGAGGAAACGCCGACCTGGTTCTCCTCGACGATGCGCCGGTCCTGATCGTTGGTCGCCAACCAGACCTCGGTGAGGTCCTTCAGGTCATAGTCGACGCCCTCGACCGCCTCGGCGTTGACCAGCCACTTGGTGGTGACGGCGGTCCGTTTCGGGCCGACCGGCAGCACGCGGAACGTCACGGCGTGATCGCCGAGCACGTGGTTCCACATCGACGGATAATGGAACATCAGCAACGAGCCCATCCTGGATTTGTCGACATCGGGGCTCAGCGGCCGCCGCACCGCCCGCGCCCCGGACATGGTATAACTCTCGACGTCACGGATCAGCGGCATGCGCGTCACTCGGAACTGGCCATCAGCGGAAATGCGGAACTGGCTCGGCAGTCCCGCCGCCTCCATCCGCGCCCAATGCGCGACGATCTCGGGATCGGCCATCGCGCCTTCGACGCCGGCGATCGTCGGGTTCTCGGGGAACGAACGACAAAGCTCGGGATGGTTCGGCAGGCAATGGTAGCACTCGCGGTTGTTCTCCCAGACCAGCTTCCAATTGCCGTTTTCGACGATCGTGCTCTCGAACGCGACTTTGGCTCGGGTCAGCGCGTGGGGCAGGAAATAGGGCGCCATCATTGCGCGGAACGGCGCGAAATCCGGCGGTTCCGACGCCACGCAGATCCATACGTAACCCGCGACGCTCCGGCAGGCGACGCTCTTCAGCCCCAACGCCTTCATGTCGAACGGTTTTTGCATGTCGCGGGCGAACAGCAGCCTTCCGTCGAGGTCGTAGCTCCAATTGTGATAGGGGCACACGAGCCGCACCGCCGAACCCTTTTCCGCCGAGCAGATGCGCGAGCCCCGGTGACGGCAGGAATTGTGAAAGGCGCGAATCTCTCCGTCGCGACCGCGAACGACGAGGATCGGGTAGTCGCCGACCTGGAGGGTCAGGTAGTCTCCGGGCTTTTCGAACTCGCAATCGTGGCCGACGAATAGCCAATCGCGATAGAAGATCGACTCGAGATCGTGCTTGTACACGTCGGGTTCGACGTAAAACTCCCGGGGCAGAGTATGGCCGGGGCGGCGGCCTCTCAGGGCCGCCAGAATCTTTTCGTCAGTTCGCATCCGCATCCCTCGCATGCGGGGTTCTCGGCGGACGACCTCGACGCGCGTGAGGTTGCGGCCTCACTCGCCCTTGATCGCCCTCCGCGGTACCCCAGCCTTCTTCTCGCAAGGTCGGTTTCCGGTCGGGAGCGCGGGCTCGAACGAGACCCAGCCGAGAAGCCTTACCAGACCTCTTTCCGTCCAGTCGCCTTCGTCTCGACGAAACGCTGTTGATCGTCGCGCGGGCAGCGCCGGCCTCTCAGCGGCTTGCCAATACTCCTTCCCGCCACGAATCCGCGACTTCGCCTTGCCGCTTCAGGCTATGACGGAAAACGCCGGGCTGGCAATGCGGATGCCTAAGCGTAAGTGCGCCGCGAAGGCCTGATTTCGGCATGGGGGCAGGCGCGCTTGCGAGACAGGGGACAACAGCAGCCCGTTGATGTACTAATTCCGGGCCTCGGAGTTCGGGACCCGCAATGACATCCAAATCGCCACTCGTTCAGCCGATCACCGCGGGCTTCGTCGCCGCCTTCGTCGGCTATGCCAGTTCGTTCGCCGTGGTGCTGAAGGGATTGCAATCGGTCGGGGCGAGCGACGCGCAGGCGGCTTCGGGGTTGATGGCTTTGTCGTTCGCCATGGGCTTCCTGTGTCTGGTGCTGAGCTTCGCCTACAAGATGCCGATCTCCGGGGCCTGGTCGACGCCGGGCGCGGCGCTGTTGGCGGCGACCGGGGCGGTTTCGGGCGGGTTCGGCGCGGCGATTGGAGCGTTCCTGGTCGTGGGCGCGCTGGTGGTGATCACGGGGCTGTTCAAGCCCGCAGCCAAGGCGGTCGAGGCGATTCCCTCTTCGCTCGCCAATGCGATGCTCGCGGGCGTGTTGTTCGGTCTGTGCCTGCAACCGATCAAGGCGCTGATCGAGGTTCCCATGCCCGCGGCCCTGGTGGTCGGCGCGTGGTTCGTGGTTTCGCGCTGGAAGCGCGCCTGGGCGACGCCGACGGCGGCGATCATCGCGCTGGCCGTCATCGTCTTTCAGGGCCATGGACCGGGGCTCGATTTCGCCAACTTCACGCCGACTTTGACATACGTCGATCCGGTGTTCACGCCCGAGGCGTTGATCAGCATCGCGCTGCCGCTGTACATCGTCACCATGGCCTCGCAGAACCTGCCGGGCGTGGCGGTACTGCACGCCTATGATTACCGGCCCGATCCGGGCTGGCCGATCGCGGCGACGGGCGTGTTCTCGATGCTCGCCGCGCCGTTCGGCGGCCATGCGGTCAATCTCAGCGCGATCACGGCGGCGATGTGCGCGTCCGCCGACGCCTCGCCGGACCGCAAGCTGCGCTGGATCGCCTCGTTCGCCTGCGGCTTCGCTCTGGTGATCTTCGGCTTTTTCGCCGGCGCGCTCACCCATTTCGCCTCGCAGTCGCCGATTCTCATCGAGGCGGTGGCGGGTCTGGCGCTGCTGGCGAGCTTCGGCCAGGCGCTGCACAATGCGCTCGCGGACACGGGTGAGCGCGAGGCGGCGCTGGTGACCTTCCTCATAGCCTCCTCGGGCGTCGGCTTCCTTGGCATCGGCGGCGCGTTCTGGGGTCTCGTCGCCGGCGGGATCGTGTTGGCGCTCACGCGCTACGGCGCTTTTTCGCCTCGACGGCTAGGCAAGCCAAGGTGAACAGCACCTGCGCGGCGGCTTGAGCGGTGATGTTGGTGGGGTCATAGGCCGGCGCGACCTCGACGACGTCGGCGCCAACGACATCGATGCCGAAACAGCCGCGAAGCAGTCCCAGCGCCTCGCGCGGCGTCAGCCCGCCGACTTCCGGCGTGCCGGTGCCGGGGGCGAAACCGGGGTCGAGACTGTCGACGTCGAACGAAACATAGGTGGGCCCGTCGCCGAGCACGGCGCGCGCCCTGGCGACCACGGCGTCGACGCCGTCCCTGGCCAGATCCTCGGCGTGGACGACGGTCATGCCGCTCTCGTAGGAGAACTCCCAGAGGTATTCGGCGCCGCCGCGGATGCCGATCTGGATGACGCGCTCGGGGTCGAGCACGCCGTCGAGCACGGCCTGCCGGAACGGGCCGCCGTGATGGAATTTCGAGCCCTCGTAGGGCCCGGAGGTGTCGCAATGGGCGTCGATGTGCAGCATCCCCACCGGCCGCTTCGCCCCGATTGCGCGCAAAATCGACTGGGTGATCGAATGGTCGCCGCCGACGCTCAAGGGGACGATTCCGGCCGCGACGACCTCGGTCATGAACGCCTCGATATCGGCATGGCAGAGTTCCAGCGAGAAGCGCGAGCGCATCAGGATGTCGCCGATGTCGGCGAATCGCGCTTCCGCGAGCGGCGCCTTGCGCAGCGCGTGCTCGTAGGGACCGACGCGCTCCACCGAGCGCACCGCGCGCGGCCCGAATCGCGCCCCGGCGCGGTTGGTGACGCCGAGGTCCATCGGGATGCCGATCAGCGCGAAATCGAGCCCGGAAAAATCCTTGCTCGCCTGGATTTCGCCCTTGTAGGGCGCGCCGAGCAAGGTCGGCACGCCGGAGAACGGCCATTTGCGCCGGTCGCCGGTGAACTGGCCTTCCGCGACGGCGCGGAAATGCGGGTCGTAGATCTGGCCGCCGCCGGTTTCGAGGTAGCGCTCTCGCAGGCGCCGCAGCTTCGACTCGTCGACCATGTCTCTTCCCTTCAGGCCGAATAGATCCAGTCGTAGCGCTGCAAAAGGCGCTCGGGGCCCAGCGCGCGCATCGTCAGATCGCGCGCCAGAGCCAAGGGGCCGCTCATGTGATAGATCCTGGCCTGGGAAAGCGCGTCCCGCTGCACGCGTCCGGCGCGCAGGGCCCGCGAGGCCGAATAGGCGGCGAGCGCAGCGGGAATGTCGGCGGCGCCTTCGAGACAGCGCGCCAGCGCCCCCGCGTCCTCGATAGCCTGACCCGCGCCCTGGGCGAGGAACGGAACCATCGGATGGGCGGCGTCGCCGACCAGCGCGACGCGGCCGGAGGCATAAGTCGCGATCGGCGGGCGAACATACAGCGGCCAGGCGCGCCAGCCCTCCGCTTGCGCCAGCAGATCCCGCGATTCCCGCGACCAGGAGGCGAAGGCGCGCTTCAGCGCGTCGAGATCGGCCTCGCCGTCCCAGGGGGCCTCGCCAGGCGTGCCGCGCCAGCCGGCCTCGATGGTCGCGACGATATTGACGACCGAGCCGTTGCGCAGCGGATAATGAACGAGATGGGCGCGGCCGCCGAGCCGCAGGTTGACGAGCGGCGCGGAAAACGTCGCCGGCAGCGCCCGGGCCGGAACGGTGGCGCGGAACGCGACGCGGCCGGAGAACGTCACCTCTTCCGGTTTGCCGAACCCGATGCGCTCACGCAGCCGCGAGCGCAGGCCGTCGGCGCCGATGGCGAAATCGCCGTTTTCCTGAATCGCCAACAGTCCGCGTTTTAAGCCGAGCGACACGCCCGTGGGCGTTTCGGCGACGCCGGCGACCTCGAAGCCCAGACGCAAGTCCACACCAGCCGTGGCTTGGCAACTTTCGGCCAGCGCCCGTTGCAGGTCGGCGCGGTGGATGATGAAATAGGGCGCGCCCCAGCGCGCCCCTGCGTCCGCCAACGGCAGGCGGGACAGTTCCGCATCGTCGGAGCCGCGGCGGATGACGACCGCCTTCGGCTCCGTGCCGAAATACAACGCCGCCTCGAGCACCCCGAGCTTGCGCAGGATCCGCGACGCGTTGGGCGTGATTTGCAGCCCGGCGCCGAATTCCGCCAGTTGCTTCGCCCGTTCGAAGACGATCGCCTCGTAGCCGGATCGGGCGAGCGCCAGCGCCGCCGAAAGCCCGGCGATTCCCGCTCCCGCGACTAGCGCGCGCGGCACGGTATCAAGCCGCGCCGAGCCATTCGCATTCCTTCGGTTCGGAATGGGCCCCGAGCGTGGCGTCGTAGACGAAGCGCGTCGAGCAATAGGGGCAGATCGCCTCGCTGTCTCCGCCGATGTCGATGAAAATGTGCGGATGATCGAAGGGAGGCGTCGCCCCCGTGCACATGAATTCCTTGACGCCGATCCTGATCGTGGCGACGCCTGGATCGTTGTGAAAGTGCGGGACGGAATGGTCCGCCATGTAAGGGAATCCTTGTGCTAGCGACGAGGGCGCGTAGCATTTTTGCGTTGCGAAAGGAAGGGCGGACGGTCATCCTTGTCGGGCTCTGTGTGACGCATTTGAATTCAGCGTGACTAACCGAAACGTCAATAGATACAATGCCGATAACGTGAATATCTGAGGTGTTGACTCACATTTAAGAAATATATCTAATCATATTCGAGATTATCACAATAAATACGCGATTATACGTTGAAAAAAGTTAGGCATCGTTCTTGGAGTCTTTGTGAGTGTTTCTGCGCCGACTCCATAATTCTTATCTCCATGCTGCTTACGGGACGAATCTATATATGGGAAGAAGTTCACGTAAAAAAAATAAGCTTTCGGGCCGAATAGAGCGACAGCGGAGTCTTTGTCGCACAGAGCTTTATCCATGCACACATTAACTTCATCGAAAAAGTCACTAATCATGTCTAGATTTGCGGCGATCTTAGCGTTAGCGATTTCCGACAAAACAGAATCGGAGTAAGCGGCTGCGGTGGTTTTGGCCTCCAGTTGGTTCTGATTTGTCTCCGCAAATTCCTTCATACTCCGCCAATATTTTGTGAATGGATCGCTTTCAAATCTCTCTAAGAAATCAATTGTTTGCTTTGTTCGTGCATCAACTTTCGAAGAGTACCATTGTATTCCTGCGTAAATCGCGCCGAACACGAAAGACCATCTCGTGACCACACGAGACCATTTCTGCATAGTTAAATAAAATGAACGTCGTGTCATATAATGATTTTCGTATTTGAAAGGTCAATTTGACGGCAGGCCTATACACCAGGGAAAATCCGGATGAACACCGCAAATATCCATACGCTCAACACCTTTAGAGTTGCTGGTGGACCCGTTAACGGTTTTCGTCGTTGAATCCAAATTCGACGACCCTGCTGGTGTTGGCTCCGGCGTGGCGCGGATCGTGGTTTGCGCGGCAGCCAAATTCGTCGCCATCACTAAATAAACGATCGCATTGTTCGCGATAAGCTCAGTCCACCTCATTGGTGACTCCTGACTCCACTACGAGCGATAACCAATACAACAATCTAACAGCGCCGAAACAAAAAAACAAACAATATTCAACAGCACATTAATTAAGCGTATATATTAAGTTGGCACACCGGACCGGCTGAACCCTACCCAAGCGCTCTCCCTCAGGAGGCCGCCTACACGGCCTCCCAACTCCACGACCATTATTGCATGCCCCTTCAGAGCGACATCGAGCCCTTGATCTCCTTGAGCCGGTCGAGCTTCTCCTGAGCCGCAAGCTTGCCCGCCTCGTCGGCGTCGGCGAGGTCTTCCTCGGCGTCCTTGATCTGCCGGGACAGCCAATCGCCGGTCAGATCCTGAGCCGGGATCGCCGTTTCGGCGAGCAGAATCAACCCGGAGGCGTTGACGTCGGCGAAGCCGCCGCGAACGAAGAAGCGGTGTTTCTTGCCCGCGCCCTCGTCGACCGCCACCACGCCGGGGCGCAGAGAAGTCATGACGGCGGCGTGATCCGCGAGGACGACGAAATCGCCCTCGGAACCCGGGACGAGCACCGACTCGGCCTCGCCCTTGAACATCTGTTTGTCGGGCGCGACGAGTTCGAAGTGAAAGCTGGCCATTTCGACCTCGGTTGCTTAAGCGGCTTCTGCCGCGAGACGCTTGGCCTTCTCCACCGCCTGCTCGATCGAGCCGACCATGTAGAACGCCGCCTCGGGCAGGCTGTCATACTTGCCTTCGACGATGCCTTTGAAGCCCTTGACCGTGTCCTCGATCTTGACCTGAACCCCGGGCGTGCCGGTGAACACGGCCGCGACGTCGAACGGTTGCGACATGAAGCGCTCGATTTTACGCGCGCGTGCGACGGTGAGCTTGTCCTCTTCGGACAGTTCGTCCATGCCGAGGATGGCGATGATGTCCTGCAAGGCCTTGTAACGCTGCAGAATCTGCTGGACCGAACGCGCGGTGTTGTAATGCTCCTCGCCGACGACGGCGGCAGTCAGCATGCGCGAGGTCGAGTCGAGCGGATCGACGGCGGGATAGATGCCCTTTTCCGCGATCGTGCGCGAAAGCACGGTCGTCGCGTCCAAATGGGCAAAGGAGGTGGCCGGCGCCGGGTCGGTCAAGTCGTCGGCGGGGACGTAGATCGCCTGAACCGAGGTGATCGAACCTTTAGTCGTCGTGGTGATGCGCTCCTGCAACGCGCCCATGTCGGTGGCGAGCGTCGGCTGATAACCGACCGCCGAAGGAATGCGGCCGAGCAGCGCCGACACTTCCGAACCAGCTTGCGTGAAGCGGAAGATGTTGTCGATGAAGAACAGCACGTCCTGCCCCTGGTCGCGGAAGTTCTCGGCGACGGTCAGGCCGGAGAGCGCGACGCGCATGCGCGCGCCCGGCGGCTCGTTCATCTGGCCGAACACAAGGGCGCACTTCGACTTGACGTCCGAGTTCGGATCGTGCGGATCGGCATTGACCTTCGATTCGATGAACTCGTGATAAAGGTCGTTGCCTTCGCGGGTGCGCTCGCCGACGCCGGCGAACACCGAATAACCGCCGTGCGTCTTGGCGACGTTGTTGATCAGTTCCTGAATGAGCACGGTCTTGCCGACGCCGGCGCCGCCGAACAGGCCGATCTTGCCGCCCTTGGCGTAAGGCGCCATCAGATCGACGACCTTGATGCCGGTGATGAGGATTTGCGCCTCGGTGGATTGCTCGACATAGGACGGGGTCGGCGCATGGATCGGGTGGCGCTCGGTCATCTTGATCGGGCCGGCTTCGTCCACGGGCTCACCGATCACGTTCATGATGCGGCCGAGCGTGCCTTCGCCGACCGGCACCGTGATCGGCGACCCGGTGTCAGTCACTTCCTGACCGCGCGTCAGACCTTCGGATACGTCCATGGCGATGCAGCGCACGGAGCTTTCGCCCAGATGCTGGGCGACTTCGAGCACGAGGCTCGAGCCGTTGTTGATCGTCACCAACGCGTTCAGAATCGCGGGCAACTCACCCTCGAACTTCACGTCGACGACCGCGCCGATCACCTGCGTGACGTGGCCAATGTTGTTAACGGTAGCCATTGCACAACCTCTTTGCCTTACCTGTTCAACGCGATCCGGCGCTCGCCGACCGCTCTTCAACCCGCTCGCGAAGCCGTTCCGGTAAACGCCGTCTGCAATGCGGCCTCCACCTCGGACAACTGCGACCGCGAAAACCCCTTCAGCTCAAGTACCAGCCGGTCCCCTGACCTCATCTTTATGTGGAGGCCGGTTCCTTCGCCGCTAAACAAGAACACCACAAACGCCAATAGCGGCCACCCCACAGCCAGGAACATTTTCTCGAGGCGTCCTTCGATAGCCACCATCACAACCAACCCACACAATGCGCCCAAGATAAACATTACATCGGCGGACTGCGGTCCCCGCGGCGCTCGGCCAACCTCGGCACGCTCTACGGAAGCCAATTCGATGCTCACGCCCTGCCAAGCTATCGCCGAGCGTGCTATCAGCAGCCCGCCCGTGTCGTACAGCCTATCTCCTTCAGGCCTCATAAGCCCGGCGCCGTTACAGCGCTTCCGCGCCCGAAATGATCTCGATCAGCTCTTTGGTGATCATCGCCTGACGCGTACGGTTGTAACGCTGCGTATATTTCTTCACCATCTCGCCGGCGTTGCGCGTCGCATTGTCCATCGCGCTCATTTGCGCGCCGAAGAACGAAGCGTTGTTTTCCAGCAGCGCCCGATAGATGCG
>Ga0302157_10002150_pt1 | contig 23283 bp, 25 predicted proteins | sample I_Bog_N3_3_FD_193502 | JGI IMG/M metagenome (GOLD analysis project Ga0302157, IMG submission 193502) | Peat permafrost microbial communities from Stordalen Mire near Abisko, Sweden - I_Bog_N3_3 | ecosystem: Environmental > Terrestrial > Soil > Wetlands > Peat | place: Sweden: Abisko, Stordalen... | reverse complement strand
CGAGGTCGCAAGCCCGGGCGACGATCTCGGGCGATCGTTGTCCCATCACCAGCGTCATCATCGCGCCGACGGCGCCGGCGACCCGGGCAGCGTAGCCGTACAGATCCGGCAGGGTCTCGTAACGGCGGCCCTCGGCGTCCCACGCCAGCCCCTCAAGCAGAGCTTCGGGCAGTTCGCGCGGGATCGAGAACCGCGCCACGACGTGAGCGAAGGCGCGATCGGCGGCAAAATTCCTCGGCTGGCCGCGATAGATGAGATCGAGCCGATCCTTCAGGCGCCCGACGGCGGTTGTCCGATCGCTGCCGAGATCAACCGCGTCGTCGGCGATCCGGCAGAACGCATACAGCGCGATGGCGGGCTCGCTGACCCGCCGTGGCAGGCCCTTTGACGCAGCATGAAATGTGCGCGAGCCTTCCTTCAGCAGGGCGCGGCAAGCGGCTATGTCGGCAGGGTCGATGCGTATCGTCATGCAGTCACCGGATCTGAGCGCGACAGGCTTTGGGCATCGGGAACGAGGGAATCGAGAACGCGGGCGGACGACAAGACGCCGGGCAGACCCGCGCCGGGATGGGTGCCGGCGCCGACCAGATACAGGCCATCGATGTCTTCGCTGCGGTTGTGCGGACGGAACCAGGCGCTCTGCGTCAACACCGGCTCCAGCCCGAACGCCGCGCCGCGAAACGACGACAGCCGGTCCTGGAAATCCTGCGGCGTCAGCAGGCGCGACGTCACGACCTGGTTCTCCAGGCCGGGCAGCACGGTGTTGCCAAGCTCGCGCGCGATGGCCCGGCGATATTTTTCCGCAGTCACGCTCCAGTCGGTGCCGCTCTGCAGATGCGGTACCGGCGACAGCACATAGAACGCATCGCAGCCTTCTGGTGCCAGCGAAATATCGGTCGCGGTCGGGCGATGCAGATACAGGCTGAAATCATCGGCCAGCACCTTGCGTTCGAAGATGTCGGTCAGCAATTCCTTGTAGCGTGGCCCCAGCAGGATGGTGTGATGCGGTACATCGGGGTATTTGCGCCGGGTGCCGAAATACCAGACGAACAGACTCATGGAGTAGCGGGCGCGTTCGATGCGCCGGTCGGTCCAGCGCGACCGCAGCGTGGCCGGCAGCAGGTGCCGATAGGTCCACGCCGAGTCGGCATTGGACACCACCAGATCGGCTCTTATGATTTCGTTGGATGCCAGTCTTGCGCCACAGGCCTTGCCGTTCCGAACCAGGATCTCGCGGACCTCGCGGCCGCAAACAACGCGGCCGCCCTGCCCCTCGATCAGCTTCACCAGCCCTTCGACCAGGCGTCCGGTGCCGCCAAGCGCAAAATGCACGCCCCAGCGCCGCTCCAGAAAGGCGATCAGGCAATAGATCGAACTGGCGGTGAAGGGGTTGCCGCCGATCAGCAGCGGATGGAAACTGAACACGATTCGCAGGCGGGCATCGCGAAAGAATTTCGAAACCAGGTTGTATACGCTGCGATAGCTCGACAGCCGGATCATCTCCGGCGCGATCCTGGCCATGTCGGTCCATTTGCCGAACGCCACGTCGCCGAGTTGTTCGAATCCGACCTTGAAGATTTCCTCGCTGGCTTTCATGTAGCCGTCGTAGCCGGCAACATCGTCGGGAGAGAACCGCGCGATCTCGGCGCGCATCGCGGCGGGATCGCCGGAGTAGTCGAACTGCGCGCCGTCCTGAAAACGGATCCGGTAGAATGGCGAGATCGGCACCAGCGTCACGTCGTCGGAGAGTTTTCGTCCGCACAGTTTCCACAATTCCTCGAACAGGAACGGCGCGGTGACGATCGTTGGGCCTGCATCGAAGGTGAAACCGTCCTGCCGGTAGACGTAGGCGCGGCCACCGGGCGCATCGAGTTTCTCCAGCACGGTCACCCGGTAACCCTTGGCGCCAAGCCGCACGGCGGCTGCCAGGCCGCCGAAACCGCTGCCGATCACTACCGCATGCGGCCGGCAATCGCTTCGGTCCTCTGGGGTAGGTCGAATGGAGATGGCATCGAGCATCCCCGTACTGTAACTATTTATTGACAGCTGACTAGTCTGTCGGTGTAAGATTTATTTTACATCGCCGGCCAGCTTTCGCCGGCTGCCCCAGCTGCGTATCTCGTGATGAGGTCCGCGACCACTCGCGGTTGCTCTTCGTGCGCCAGATGGCCGAGGCCCGGCAGCCGCTCGATGATTGCCTGCGGATAAATTTCGCGGATCTGACGCGCGACGTCAGGCGAGATCGACCGGTCGCCTTCGGCAGCCACCAGTACCAGTTTGGTTGTCAGCCGCGGCAGGTCATGCAGCAGCGGCTCAAGCCGCCAGTTCGCCATCATCCGCAGCGCCGCCGCGACATGCGTCGGGCTGCGCACCAGCTTGCGGTAGAGCGCGACACCGCGCGCATCGATGGTCGAACCTGTATTTTGGATCAGCCGTTCGACCGCGCCCTCGTGCGAGGCCTGCCAGGCGAACGCACGCGGCACAAAGGGATTCATCACCAGCAATTGCGTCAACGGCGAGATCAGGCGATTGGCGATTCCGCCGAACGGCATGAATGCGCCGTTGAGACTGACAAGAAGTTCTGGCGCGATCGTCCCATCGAGACACATTCGCGCCAGGATCGCCGCGCCGGCGGAATGACCGGCCACGATCGCGGGCTTCACCTTGAGCACCCGCAACAGCTGGCCGACGTCCGAGGCCATGCCCGGCAGCGCCAGGCGATGCGCCGGCGGCGGCTGCGTAAAGCCGTGGCCCGGCAGATCCGGCGCGATGACGCTGAAACGTTGCGCGAGGATCGGCATCAATCCCCGCCACGAATGCGTCGCAGCACCGGTGCCATGAATCAAAAGCAGCGGCGGTCCCTGCCCCATCTTCTGCACATGCCATCTGATTCCAGCGGCCTCGACAAAGCTGCTGGCCTCCCGGTTGGGCCAGTCGCCGCCATCCCTGCTCCAGACCAGGTCGGACATTCGCGGCGCGTTCTATGCCGATGCCGCCGGCGCGGCTGCCAGAAACGCGTCATAGGCCTGCACAAAGCGGTCTTTCGCCTCGAAATGCGGCAGCGCACCGGTGGGAAAAATCTGGATGGTCCAGTTGGCCCGGCCCTGCACCAGCGTCTTGTTGGTGTAATCGACAAAATCGCCGCGGACGCCGTGCGCCATCCAGACCGGCAAGGTCAGCGAATGATAAAGCCGGATAACGTCCTCGCTGAACAAATACCCCGACACGAAGTAGTAGGGCGCATGCTGCGCGCCGGGCTGATGCGTGGTGCGGTAGTCGTAATCCGCGAGGCCCGCGTCGATCGCCGGCGACCCCCAGGTTTTCCGCAGGAAATAGCCGATCCCGGCCCGGCTCGTCAGCAATCGGAAGAACGCTTCGCTCCACAGCGGAAATTCAAACAATGCATGCAGCCATGGCATTGCCCTGGTACCGTCGCGCCATTTCGTCGTCGCATCCCGGCTTCGAAAACCGGTCGGACTGACCAGCGCCACGCTGCGAAACCCGAGCGGTGCTTCGGTGACGGCGCGCGCGAGAAACTCGGAAGAGAGTGATAAGGCCAGCGCGTCGATCGGGCCGCGGCCGTGAACGTTGTGGATCTCCTTGATCATGATCAGGATCGCGTTGGTCATCATGCGCACGGTGTAGTGGCGTTTTCCACGCTCGGAATGCCCGAATCCCGGAAGTTCCAGCGCATAAACCGTGCGGGTTTGGCGGTAGTGCTCGTACAGCGGCCGGATTTCATAAGCCGAACCGGCGGCATTGATGCTGTGGATCAGCAGCAGCGGCGGATAATCGGCGTCGGCTTCCGGGCCGGCGGAATAATAGGTCAGCCGGCCGACCGGACTGCCGATCTCGTGACGTTGGCCCGAGACCGGTGCGGGCAGTTCCGCAGCCCCACTCAGCGCGGCATAATTGGCGCCCGGCACGGCTGCTGTCATCGCTGATGTCCTTTTTTGCGGCTCCCGTGCATCTCGCCGTGGCCAAGAGGGTAGCAGCAGTGTATCAGAAACGACAATGATACTTGTCAGTCAATTACGGAAGCGTCGCTTGACACAGTCCCCCGCCGTCAAACCCCTCATGGAAGTGCTTTCCGGCCGTCGGCAACCGGTGCCGCCGCTCTGGATGATGCGGCAGGCCGGCCGTTACCTGCCTGAATACCGCGAGGTTCGGGCCAAGGCCGGCGGTTTTCTCGACCTCTGCTTCACGCCGGAGTTCGCCGCCGAAGTAACGCTGCAGCCGATCCGACGTTTCAACTTCGATGCCGCGATCATCTTCTCGGATATTCTGGTGATCCCCTACGCGCTCGGGCGGGCGGTGCGATTCGAGGTCGGCGAAGGTCCGCGGCTCGATCCCCTGGATACGCCGGAGAAGGTCCAGACCCTGGCGGCGCAGGCGGACTTCGGCAAGCTCGAACCGGTGTACGAGGCGCTGCGCCGGGTGCGTCGCGAGCTCGATTCCAGAACCGCACTGATCGGCTTCTGCGGAGCGCCATGGACGGTTGCGACCTATATGGTGGCCGGGCAGGGCACGCCGGACCAGGCGCCGGCGCGGATGATGGCCTATCGCCACCCCGAAGCTTTCGCAAAGATCATTGATACCGTCGTCGAAAACTCGATCCAGTATCTGCTCGGACAACTTGCGGCCGGCGCCGATGTGCTGCAGATCTTCGACACCTGGGCGGGCGTGCTCCCGCCGCGCGAATTCCAGCGCTGGTCGGTAGAACCGACCCGGCGAATTGTGGAAGGCGTTCGCGCCAAAGAGCCCGACGCGAAAATCATCGGCTTTCCGAGAGGGGCCGGCGCATTGCTGCCGGGATATGTCGAGGCCACAGGGGTCGATGCCGTCAGCATCGACTGGGCGGCCGAGCCGTCGTTGATCCGCAGCCGCGTGCAGAACCGCGTCGCCGTGCAGGGCAATCTCGATCCGCTGGTTCTGATTGCCGGCGGAGCCGCGCTGGATGGCGCCATCGACGACGTGCTGGCGAATTTCGCAGGCGGCCGGCTGATCTTCAACCTCGGCCATGGCATTCAGCCGGAAACCCCGATCGCCCATGTCGAACAGATGGTGAAGCGGGTCAGGGCCTACAAGTACTGAGTCAGCGAATGCTGGCCAGCACGGTTTGCGACAACGTCGTGGCGTCGGCATGCGGCAGCGGCAGATAGCGCGCGCCCATTTCCCTTGCGAACTGTCCGGCAAGCGGTCCGGGGCGCGGCGACGTATCGACCAACACCGCGGTGATTCCGGCGGCACGCAATTGCCGGGCGGCGCTGATCGCATCCTGCTCCGCCCGTGGGCGCCCTTGGCCGCCATCGCGCGAGATATTGGCGCGGCCGTCGGTGAGCAAGATAACCGTCGGAGTTTGCCCCTTGCGGCGGATCGAATCCGAAAGCGCGAAGGCCGCATCGAGCCCTGCCGCCAGCGGCGTACCGCCGCCACCCGGCAGACCGGCCAGGCTGCGCTTGGCGCGCGCCAGCGACCGGGTCGGCGGCAACAGCAATTCCGCGGTGCTGCCGCGAAATGCTATCAGCGCCACCTGATCCCGCCGTATATAGCAATCAGCCAGCAACAGTTCTACCGCGCCTTTGGCTTCGGCGAGCCGGTGCAGCGCCGCCGAGCCGGAGGCATCGACGACGAAAATCGTCGTGGTCTCGGTACGCTGCTTGAAGCGGCCAATGCGAAAATCGGCCTTGCGGATCAGGATGCGCGGCTGCGCATCCATGGCGCCGATGCTTGCCGCCTCACGTCGGCGCAGCGGTTGCCATGGCGCTGCCGCCCGCAAGGTCTCGATCACGTTGAGCTTGGCGCCGGCACGCAGCTCACCGCGACGCACGCCCGCCGGACGCCCGCGCGTGTTGGACTTCTGCAACGCGCCGGCTTTGCCCTGGGAGCGGGTCCGCGACCGGCCGGAACCGGCGCGCAGCGCCGCCAGAACATCCGGCGGCAATGCCGCCTTTGCCGCGGCGAGAATGACTTCATCCAGCGCTCGGTCGAGGTCGGGCGTTGGCCGGTCGTTGCTGTCGTCATCCGAGGCGCCTTCGGTGGGCGGATCCGGTGCCTGCTGATTCTGCTGTTCTTCGCTTGCTTGCGGAACCAGCAGCGCCCGCGGCGCCAGAACAAGCCGCGCGGCCGTCGCCAAATCGTCCTGCTCGACCTCGGCATGGCCCGCGAGCGCGGCGCTGGCGCGCGCAACCCGCACCGCCAGCAGCGGTGCGCGCAATGAGACGATACCGAGCGCGCCGGCGGCGATGCAAAGCGCCTCGAGCTGTTCCTTGCCCACGTTGAGCGACGGCAGCCTTTGGCGCGCGGCCAGAATGTCCGCATCGGCAATGGCGACCTGCTCGGCATCGCCGACCGGAATTCCGTTCAGATCGACGTGAAACGCCAGACGGTCGCGCAGCGATGCCGGCGCCAATTCGTCGTCGAGGCCCTCATCCAATGCGACCACGCCGAAACGCGCCGGCATCCGCAACGACAGCCCGTCGCGCTCGACCACGATCTCCCCCGCGTCGAGCGCCGATGTGATGTGGACCGTGGTCGCCGAGGATAGCCGTTCCGCCATGGCAAGGACCAGCACGCCGCCGTCGGCCTCCGCGAGCAGGCCCCGCTCGGCGACGGGATGCCCCGCCAGCAGGGTCGCATTGAGATCCAGACCGCCGAGCAGACGGCCGTCGGCAACATGCAGCGGCAGATGTTTGAACGACTGTGGTAACGGCAATGCCGCCCGCAGCAGCGCGAGCCATCGCTCCCGCACCGGCCCGGCGCGTGACCGCAGCAAGACGCCGCCGGTGCCGACCGGATCGACCGCGAACAACTGTGCCGCCGTCACCGCGCCCGACCAGGCGGCCACGGCGGTCATCCGAACACCTCCGATATGGCGCGGTCGACCCGTACGCCCGAACCGGCGTCATCGAGCGGGTTGCGGCGCAGCCGATGCCGCAGCGCCGGCTGCGCAACCGCGCGCAAATGATCGTCGGTGACGATTTTCGCGCCTTCAAGCGCGGCCAGTGCCCGCGCCGCGCGCATCAAGGTCAATTCGCCACGCAAGCCGTCGGTGCCGAGCGCCATGCACAGCATGGCCGCGCGTTCGAGTGCCGCATCCGGCACGACGACCGAAGGCAGCCGATCACGGGCCGAAGTGATTTTCTTGCGCAGCTTTGCCTCTTCCTTGGTCCATTTTGCCAGAAAGGCCGCGGTATCGCTCTCAAACTCGTCGCGACGGCGCACGACTTCGATCCGGCTGGCAAGATCGTTCGGGGTTTTCACTTCAACCGAGAGACCAAACCGGTCAAGCAATTGCGGCCGCAACTCGCCTTCCTCCGGATTTCCGGTTCCGACCAGCACGAACCTTGCGGGATGGTGGATACTCAGCCCCTCGCGCTCGACGACGTTCTCGCCGGATGCCGCGACATCGAGCAGCAGATCGACCAGGTGATCCTCCAGCAGATTGGCCTCATCGATGTAGAGGAAGCCGCGATGTGCGCGGGCAAGCAATCCCGGCTCGAACGCCTTTTCTCCGCGCGCCAGCGCGCGCTCCAGGTCTAGCGCGCCGACGACGCGATCCTCGGTCGCGCCGAGCGGCAGATCCACTACCGGCACGGCGACCTGCACCGATTTCAGCGCGCCTTTGGCGGCGCGAGCGCGGCAATCGTCGCAGAACTCCGCGGGCCTGTCCGGATCGCAATTGTAGCGGCAGCCGGCGACGACCTTCATTTTCGGCAGCAAGGACGCAAGCGCCCGGACCGCAGTGGACTTGCCCGCGCCGCGATCGCCAAAGGCGAGCACGCCCCCGACCTTCGGATCGACCGCGGCGATCAGCAGGGCAAGCTTCATTTCGTCCTGGCCGACGATCGCTGAAAACGGAAATGCTGTGGCCACGCTATACCCTCATGGCTCGGGCCGCGTGCGCGCGATAATCCCGGCCGCGCCCCTGTCGAGCAGTTCGAGTCCGACCGCGCGGCCAAGCTCCCGCGGGCGATCGGCCGGCCCGCTGCGTGAGACCTCGATGAAACGCCCGCCGGCTTCGTCGAGCACCGAGGCCGTCAGCGACATCAGCCTGCCCTGGACCTGCGAATATCCCGCAATTGGCGAATTGCAATGGCCGTTGAGCACCCACAGCACCTCGCGCTCGGCATCGCAGCTCAAACGCGCGGCGGGATCGTCGATCAGCGAAAGCAGCTGCCTGGTCTGCCAGTCACCGGCCGCGCATTCCACCGCCACGATGCCCTGTCCGACCGCCGGCAGCATTTCCTGCGGCGAAAAGTCATAGGCAATCCGGCCGGCAAGTCCGACCCGGTCCAACCCCGCGCGCGCCATGATCAGGGCGTCGGCCGGACCGGTTTCGCCGCCCCCGGGCAGCCGTTGCATCTCGCGGTTGTCGAGCTTGCGCACCCGTGTGTCGGCGGCACCGCGAAAATGAATCACCTCCACTTGCGGGAACAGCCGGCGCGCATAGGCTGCCCGGCGCACCGCGTTGGTGCCGATCTTGAAACCCTTGCCGCCCGCGCGCCTGAGCTCCTCGATTGACAATCCTTCGCGCAGCACCAGCGCGTCGGTCGGGGGATCGCGCGCCAGCGTCGCGCCGATCACCAGCCCCGGCGTGTCTTCATTGCCCGGCATGTCCTTGAGCGAATGCATCGCGGCGTGCAGTTGGCCCGACCTGACAGCGGCGCGAATCTCGGCGACGAAAGCCCCGCCCTTGCCGCCATGCGACAGCAGTTTGCTGGTCTGGTCGGAATCGCCGACGGTTTCGAACTTGACGATTTCGACACCGAGGTCGGGGGCCGCCGCCAGTAGAAGCCGGGCAATGTCCTCGGTCTGGGCAAGCGCCATGGTGCTCTTGCGCGTGCCGATACGCATCGAAACTGCCACCACCCAGGCTCCAATCCCTGTCCGCGCGAACGCTCGCGACGACTTGCCTGGACAGATTAAGACCAGCCACCGCCGGAATGCAAACGGATGTCTCGCATTGCGCCGCAAACCCCGGACACCGTCAGGGATCGCCACACTTTATATATGCGCCGAAATTTCCGACCCGCGACGACGCGCTCAAAACGGCAGCAGCATCCTTTCGGCTTCTGTCCGGCGATGCGGGGTGCTAGGCATGACCGAGCCTATTCAGACCGAGAAGACGCTATGAGTGCTGATATCCTGATCGGCGACGGCGAAGCGGCACGGCTGGTGCAACATCCGTTGCGCGCCGCCATCCTGGGCGAAGTCCACGCCCGGCCCTTCACGCCGATCGCGGTACCGTCGCGCATCCTGCATTTCGCCTTCGATACCTCCGGCCCACGGGCGCAGATTGATCGTGCCAATCTGGTGGCATTCTGTGAATCGCGCGGGCTGCCGTCCCCATCGGCGGCCGAAAAGCATCATCGGGCACCGTTCGGAACCACCATCCTGCGCTGGGAGCAGCATTCCGAATTCACCACCTATACCTGGGAGATGCCGTCCGAGCCCGGTGCGATCCCGTTTCATCCGGATGCCGGGTCACTCGCCTCGCCGATGCGACTGGTTCCGCAACCGGGCCCCTTGTTCGTCGCGGTCGACCTGCACCTGCTGGCGGAAGACGAGCCGCGCACCTCGCCGCAGCGGCTGTTCGACAATGCCAGCCTTGCCGTCGCCGAGAATTCCGACGGCGCCGCGGTTTACGCCACCGATTTCCAACCCGGGCCATCCGGCTTCGTGCGCATCCTGGTCGCCGAGCGCAACATGCCGCCGGAGCGGGCCGGCGCGCTGGTGCAGCGCGTGATCGAGCTCGAAACCTATCGGACGCTGGCGCTGCTTGGCCTTCCCGAGGCCCAGCGGCTGGCGCCTTCGATCGCGGCCTCCGAACGGCGCCTGGTCGAAGTGACCGACCAGATGCGCCGTGCCGGCGATCTTGCCAGCAATCATCGGCTGCTCGATGAACTGACGGCACTGGCGGCCGAGGTCGAGGCCGGTGCCGCCGCCAGCGTCTTTCGCTTCGGTGCCAGCCGCGCCTACGAGGAAATCGTCGAGCAGCGGTTGCAGACGATCGGCGAGCGCAAGGTCGGCGGCCTGCCGACCTGGTCGTCGTTTCTTGCACGCCGCATGAAGCCGGCGCTGCGAACCTGCATCACCATTGACGCCCGGCAATCGAGCCTTTCGTTGAAGCTGGCGCGCGCCGCCGACCTGCTGCGCACCCGCGTTGACGTCGAACTCGAGCAGCAGAACCAGGAATTGTTGAAATCCATGAATGCGCGAACCCGGCTGCAACTGCGTTTGCAGACCACCGTGGAGGGGCTGTCGGTCGCCGCGATCACCTATTATGTGGTCGGACTGTTTGGCTATCTCGTCAAGGCCGCACACGACAGCGGAAGGATGGCGATGGAGCCGAGCATCGTGACGGCGGCGTTCGTGCCGGTGGCCGGGCTGGCGATCTGGTGGACCGTCCGGAGCATCCGCAGGAAGCATATCGCGGGTGAGGATGGATGATCTGGAGAATTGCCGTTGCACTCGGCGCGATCGTTGCCATCGCGGTCGGGCTGCTCGAATTGCGCCGCGAGAGCGACGGATTGCATATTGCCCGCGCGCAGGTCGGCGACACGCCGGTGACGATCTTCCAGCCCGCCGGCAGGGCGCCCGGCCCCGTGATCATTATCGCGCACGGCTTTGCCGGCTCGCAGCAATTGATGCAACCGTTTGCCGAAACGCTGGCGCGCAACGGTTACACCGCCATCACCTTCGATTTTCTGGGCCATGGCCGCGATGCCGTCCCGATGCGCGGCGACATCACCGAAGGCGAAACCATCACCTCGGAGCTGACGAGGCAATTGGCCGAGGTTGCAGACTACGCACGAACATTGCCCGGCGCCGACGGCCGTCTCGGCGTCATCGGCCACTCGATGGCGTCGGACATCGTCGTGCGATTCGCGCAGACCGATCCCGCGGTCGCGGCCACCGTCGCGGTGTCGGTGTTCTCGCCGGTCGTGACCGCAACCGCGCCGCGCAATCTGCTGGTCATCGTCGGGGCGCTGGAGCCTTCGATGCTGAAAACTGAGGGCCTTCGCATCGTCAATCTCGCCGCCGGCGGAAACGCCGTCGCCGGCGAGACCTATGGCAGCTTCGCCGACGGCACTGCGCGGCGCCTGGTGCTGGCGCGGGGCGTCGAGCATATCGGCGTGCTCTATAGCCGCGACAGCATGGTGGAATCGCTGCAATGGATGAACGCCGCGTTCGGGCGGCACGACGTCGGTTTCGTCGATGGTCGAGGCCGCTGGCTCGGGCTGCTGTTCCTCGGCATCGTGGCATTGGCGTGGCCGCTGTCGTGCCTGCTGCCGGTCGCGTGCGCAGGGCCTGCCGGAGCCGGCCTGGGCTGGAAGCCGCTGATCGTGGCGGCTTTCGTGCCATCGATACTGACACCCCTGCTGCTCTGGAAAATGCCGACCGACTTTCTGCCGATCCTGCTCGGCGATTATCTGGCACTGCACTTCCTGCTGTACGGCGTGCTGACACTGACGTTGTTGCTGTACCTTCGAGGCATCCCGCGTGCCTCGGCGTCATGGAAGGCCATCGCAGTCGCGGCGGCCGCCATCGCCGGCTATGACATCATGGCCTTCGGCTTGCCGCTCGACGCCTACGTCTTTTCATTCTTTCCGATCCCGGCGCGGATGCCGCTGATGGCTGCGATCGCCTGCGGAACATTGCCCTTTTTCGCCGCGGACGAGTGGCTGACGCGGGGCGCGCACGCCCGTCACGGCGCCTATGCGCTGACGAAATTCTGCTTCCTGCTTTCGCTGGCGATCGCGGTCGCGCTCAATCCGCAAAAGCTGTTTTTCCTGGTCATCATCGTGCCGGCGATCCTGCTGCTGTTCATCGCGTTCGGGCTGATCAGCCGATGGAGCTACCAGGCGACCCACCATCCGCTGCCCGCCGCGATTGCCAACGCCGCGCTGTTCGCGTGGGCGATCGCGGTGACCTTTCCCATGATCGTGCGATGAGCTTGCAAGGCGAAGCCTTTCATCGATCCCCTCAATCCGAATGCCGGAGACCCGACATCATGACGAGGCCGACACCGACGAAACCCGATCCCGGACAGGAATCCGTTTGGGACTATCCGCGGCCGCCGCGACTCGAGGAGGTCAGCGAACGCTTGCGCGTGTTGTTCGGCGGCAAGACAATCGCCGACACGGTGAAAGGCTATCGGGTGCTCGAAACCAGTCATCCTCCGGTATACTACATCCCGCCCGATGACGTCGTGCAGCACTGCCTGCAAGCCGCGCCGGGAAGTTCCTGGTGCGAGTTCAAGGGCGAGGCCCGATACTGGTCGATCGAGGTCGACGGCAGGCGCGCCGGGAATGCGGCATGGAGCTATCCCCGGCCGTCCCCGGCGTTTGCGGCGCTCGCCGGCTATCTCGCCTTCTATGCCTCGCGCGTGGATGAGTGCCGGGTCGGCGAGGAGCGGGTGCAGCCGCAGCAAGGCGATTTCTATGGCGGCTGGATAACCTCGCGCATCGTCGGGCCGTTCAAGGGCGGCGCTGGAACGCGCGGTTGGTAGATCGCAGCGATGAGGAATCACGCTGCTACGCGAATCCCGCAGCGTCAGGAACAAGGGCGTGCTGTCGCCGTTGACGCCGCTGGCCTCATATTCGTCGGGGCGTCTTGCGACCATGGGAGATCACAATGGACACCGATATAATAGAGAATCTGAAATCGCTTCACACCAGCGAGGTCGATGCGCGCAATGGCTATCAGGAAGCGCTTGACGACGCCAAGGGCAAGGGAATGACCGCGTTGTTTGCCGACATGGTGGCGCTGCATCGAGACAATGCGGAGGAGCTTGCGCGCGAATTGACAAAGGCCGACCAGATTGCCGATGAGGAAGGATCGTTCATGACCGTTGTCCACAAGACAATCATGGATATACGTTCACTCTTCAATGGCCTCGGCCAGAGCGTGCTGCCCGGGCTGATCGACGGCGAGAAACGCAATATCTCGAAATACGACGATGCGCTCAAGGATGCCAAGACACCGCCGGCACTCGCCAAGCTGTTGTCGGCGCAACGCGGCAGGATCGCGCAGAAGATCGCGCTGATGGAAGCCGACAAGGCCGCTGGCGAACGCACCTCGGCCTGACCGCAAACGCAAAGGATCGGGAGCTTCGGCTCCCGATCATCACAGCTGAATTTGGACCTATTTGATTGAGGCTATTTGGGCGCTCCCGCCGAGGTTGGCGCACCCGTCGAGCCATTGTCGGGGCCCACACCGGTGTCGGACGAGGTCGGCGCGGCGCGCGGATCAGGCGCGGGATTGGCGGGCTGGTATGGCTTGGGCTGGTTCGCCGTTCCCGGCGCTTGGGCCATCCCGGTCGTGGTACCTCCGACCAGAGGGGGCAATTGAGCCCTCTCGGCGCTGGGTTTACCGTGATAGCCGGTCGCCAATAACGCCATCACGGCGATCGCCAGCACTGCAAACCCGATCAATTCGGCGCCGGCGCCATGCGGCGTCGTGCCCTGGTGCGGGGATCCGTCGCCCTGCAGGGTCACAGTCGCGACCTCGCGGCTGTGACGCGACCGCAGGAAGTAAATGAACGAGCCGGCTATGATGAACACGGCCGCTATCAGTGTAAAGAACATCAGGCCGCTGACTGCACTATCGCCCTGCATTGCGATCTCCATCTGTTAAGCGCACATGACAATACGGCGAGGCTTCGAATGTTCCGGCGGACAAACTTGCGATTTTCCGCAACTGCAGGCTGATTCGGCGATTTCCGCGGCATGGCGTTCGACGCGTCGTGTAAGGCGCAATTGACATGGCGACTGTCGCAGGAAATGATGGTGGCCTTTCGGCAACTGCGCCCGGTGCTCTGCATGCAAGTCAAGGACCTACGCGAGGAAGCCCAAGACGGCATCGAAGGAAGCGAAGGCTTGACCGTCGAGTGCGACCGCGACCGGAGCCGATCCCGCGGGCAGCAGGGACGGCGCCTGACCAACCTCCGCACGGTGACCTCCGGGTCCGACGAGCTGGAGCGGCTTTTGGCGCGCATGTCGGCAAAAGACGCAGCGGCGTTCGAGACGCTCTACGCGGCAACCCGGCGAAAGCTTTTCGCGACCGTGCTGCCGATCGTCAAGCGGCGCCATCTCGCGGAGGAGATCGTCCAGGAGGCCTATGTCCGCATCTGGCTCGGCGCGGCCAGCTATCGTTCCTCGCGGGGCACTCCGATGCTGTGGATGATCATCATCGCGCGGAATCTGGCGATCGATCTCGCAAGAAAGCCGGTGCGCGAAGTGGTCTCCGATGATTCGTGGCTGTGGAGCTTCCCTGCCGACCATCCCAACCCGCTCGAAGCCATCGAGATTTCGGAAGACGAGGCCGACGTCCTGATGCATCGGCTCAAGGTTCAGTACGCGCTGCAGGCGCTCGAGCCGGCGCGACGGCGCCTGATCATCGCAGCTTACATCCGCGGCGAAAGCCGAAAGCAGCTCTCGGAGCGATACGGCGTGCCGGTCAACACCATCAAGACCTGGATCAGGCGCGCGCTATTGGAAGCGCGGGCGAACTTGCAGGGAGCCGCCACCACCGCGAATTCAGGCCCGGGATCGACATTGCTTGTCGCCGGATCCCGGGTACCCGACCAAGCCGAAGCTGGCCAAAGCCGGCCCGACCGGCCGGTCAAGCTGCGGTAGGACCTCCGTCCAGCAGCCTCGGGTTGCGATCTGGCGACCGCGCCGGACGGAAGCTCCCCCTGCCAACCTCGCCGCCGCCTGCGGCGTCAATCTGAGCGGCCGCGCAACGGCAAGAATGCCGGCAGATCGTCGAGATTTTCGCCGGGCATCCATGGATATGGAATATATATCCGTGCCCGTCCCGGCATGTCGTTGCACCATCAATCGCCGGCGGCAGCAAGCGGTGCTCGGCGCCAACGCCGGGATCCAATGAAGCCCAGCCGCGTTGGGCCCTCCGAGGAGCAGATCATGGAAATCAGGCGAAGCGGTTCACGGCCGTCCGGGAAAGGACCGGCGGAGTATTTCACCGGAACGGTGCGTGTCGATCCCTTGTTCGAGGCACCGCAGCCCGCGCGTGTTCGCGGTGCCAGCGTCACGTTCGAACCCGGTGCGCGGACCGCATGGCACACCCATCCGCTGGGCCAGACCCTGATCGTCATGTCGGGCCTCGGCTGGGTGCAGCGGTTGGGCGGACCGGTCCAGGAAATCCGGCCGGGCGACGTCATCTGGTTCGAGCCTGGCGAGAAGCATTGGCACGGCGCTACGCGCACCACGGCGATGACGCATATCGCCATCCAGGAGGCGCTCAACGGCAGCGTCGTTGACTGGATGGAACAGGTCAGCGACGCGCAATACCCCGAGGGCGTTGCGGGCTGATCGCGGAACGATTCGGCAGCGCGATCACTGGACGCGATTGTCTATACTTATCTGCGGCGAGCGACTGCCACGCCCAACAGGAAAGCGATCAGCAGCGAGCCAAGCGGCGCTTCGCGGGCGATATTGCTCAGGATGCTGAGCGGCATGCCCGGCTTCCGACCTGCATCGATGACATCGGCTATCCGATGAACCGTGCCTGTTACGGCGTCGGAGACCTCTGCAATTGTGGACTTTGGCGCCGGGGCCGGGTCTAGGCCTTCGTATACGAAGGGATGAGGGGGGTTCTCATCATTCATGAAGGAACATCCTGTCTGAAAGGCATATCGAACTCACAAAAAAGCTGCGCCATGCCTGACGCAGCTCATTCGTTGGCCGGCACCCCTGGCAATCCGCGCCAGGCTCGTCCGTGAACGGGCAAAGGCCGCTCGCGAACGAATACCTCTACGGCGATTTTGTTCCTCAGCCGGCCACTTATGTTTCGGGGGCCGCCCGGCCAGCTGCTCCGCTACCGGGAAAGAATGACCTGTGGCGGGCGCGCTCGTTGATCCCCGCGGTTTGCCGATCCCTGGTTCCGGGCCGACAATTGCGAAATGCGACAGGTCTCAAGGCACGGCAAAGCCGCCGCTGGGGCAGTCCCATACGACCGCGGCGGACCGTCAACGCCGGTAGCCTACAATTCATTCAACACCTGTCGGAACGAAAACCTCTCGACAGCACTTTCCATCCGCACCGTTTGCAGGAGGTTGTTGTGAAAATTCGGGCAGGTTACGACATTGCTTTCCAATGTCCTCAGGCAGTTCCCATGGTGCTGATGCTCACCACCCACCCCTCGCGCGATGGCGACATCCTCGGCGATCAGTCGATGCAATTTTCGCCGCAGGTCGATTCGCGCGACTATTTCGATCCCTATGGCAACATCTGCACCCGGTTCGTCGCGCCGCCTGGCCTGCTCGAAGTCCGCAGCGAATTTGTCGTCGAGGACAGCGGCCTGCCGGACGAAATTTTCCCTGCGGCCCGGCAATGGGAGATTGACTCCTTGCCCGCGGATGCCCTGCCTTTCCTGTTGCCGAGCCGCTACTGCGACACCGAGAAGCTTTCCAACCTCGCGTGGTCCCTGTTTGGAGGCATTCAGGGCGGTTGGCAACGGGCGCAGGCCATTTGCGACTATGCTCACGACCGCATCGAGTTCGGCTACCATCACGCGCGAGGTGATCGCACCGCTTCCGAGGGCCACGAGGAACGTCGCGGCGTCTGCCGCGATTTTGCCCATCTCGCTGTAACGCTGTCCCGCTGCATGAATATCCCCGCACGGTATTGCACCGGCTACCTTGGCGACATCGGAGTGCCTGCCGACCCGGCACCGATGGATTTCAGTGCCTGGTACGAGGTGTTTCTCGAAGGACGCTGGTTCACCTTCGACGCCAGACACAACCATCCTCGGATTGGGCGGATCGTGATTGCCCGGGGACGCGATGCGGCTGATGTCGCGATTTCGACGGCGTTCGGTGCTGCCCAATTGGTCCGTTTCAACGTGATTACCGAAGAAGTCAGCGAGGTTGGCCGCGAGATGGCGCTTGAGCAGGCGGCCTAAGCCGGCTCAGCGCAGCTCTGCGAGATTGAACGCCAGTTCGACGGGAAATCCACACCTCCGGCGGGGCAGCAAGCAACAACCTGCCGCACAGGCTATCATCCGCGGCTGCGGGCGCGAGCGGAGCCGCGTCCCCTCCGCGATGCCACGATCCATGCGATGAAAATGCCCGCGGCCGCGGCGGCCAGAATCTGTTTGTGAACACCTCGATTTTCATTCGCTCGGCCTGCGAGCGTTCGTGCCGCTGCGGGCAAGACGAACGATGCCTTCAACAACCTGGATCTGAGATGAGGCCGAGGAAACGAGGAGATCGGTCGATTCCATGATCCGAGCCCGATCGTCATCCCGACCACGCCAAAAAGCAAAAAGCAACCGCCTACAATGGCGAAGGCGATATAAATTCCATAGGTCGTCTCGATGTAGTGAAACAACGCGGAAACGCCGATGCCGAGCGCCACAACCAGAGAAATCGCGGCGGCCAGCATCGTGCCGAGAGCGACGGCGCGGCGGGCCGCAACGCCCATCGCCCAATGGCGGATTTCTTTCGCATAGGCGCGAAGCATCGCTGCCGGATCGAACCGTGCTTGCCCGGAAATACTCATGATATCCCTCAACGGTCGATCAACCCAAACTGCGGCTCAAGGTTCCTTTGCGCCGAGGCGACCCTCGCGACGAATCAGGGATGCCCTCGTGCGCGCTGCTTGCGTGCCAGGCTGGATGCAGGCGGACTGCCTCAGATGAACGGCTTGCCGCCGGTTACGGCCACGGTCGTGCCCGAGACATAGCTCGACATCGGGTCGGCGAGCATGACATAGGTCGTCGCAAGCTCGGCCGGCTGTCCCGGCCGTTTCATTGGAACCTGTTTGCCAAAGTTCTTGATCGCGTCGTCGGGCATCGTCGACGGGATCAGCGGCGTCCAGATCGGGCCGGGTGCCACCGCGTTGACGCGGATGCCCTTTTCCGCGAGCATCTGCGCCAGACCGCCGGTAAAGTTCTGGATCGCTCCCTTGGTGGTCGCGTAGGCCAGCAGGATCGGATTTGGCATGTCCGAATTGACGGACGCGGTGTTGATGATGGCGCTGCCCGGCTTCATGTAGGGCACGGCAGCCTTTGTCAGATAGAACATCGCATGGATGTTGGTCCGAAAGGTCTTCTCCCACTCCTCGTCCGATATATCGCAGATATCCTTGAATGTGGCCTGATGCGCCGCGTTGTTGACGAGGATGTCGATGCCGCCGAGGTCGTCGACCGCCTTCTTGACGATCTCGCGGCAGTGCCGCGCGTGCTGAAGGTCGCCGGGCATCAGCACCGCCTTGCGGCCTTCCTTCTCGACAAGTTTCTTGACCTCGTTCGCCTCTTCGGTCTCGTCGAGAAAGGCAATCAGGACGTCCGCACCTTCGCGCGCATAAGCGATCGCGACGGCACGACCGATCCCGCTGTCGCCACCGGTTATCACGGCCTTCAGCCCCTTGAGACGACCGGAGCCCCGATAGGTTCTTTCGCCATGATCCGGACGTGGCTGCATTGCATCCGTCGCGCCCGGCATCGGCTGTTTCTGGGCAGGGAACGGCGGCTTGGGATATTCGGGCGTCATGGATGTCTCCGGCTCTGTCGTTCTACTCAATGACCGAGCGCGCGCCCGGTTCCGGGGCCGGCGGCATCGAGCGTGGGGATCGAGATCGATGGGGCGGCGGTTTGAGCCGCCCACCGCCTTGCACCCACGGCTCGGTGTCCGCGACGATGCACTTGCCATGCAATGCCTGATTCCGGGCTGGCGATTTCTCACCCCGGTTCAGAGTGCGCTCAAACCGATGCAGGCGGAAAGGCCCTGCAGCTCGGCGCGGACCGGCGGGCGGCGGTCTCTCACGCGAGCGCCACCCGCAATGCTACGCGCTTCAGCCGCGGAATCTCGAGATCGAGCATGCGTTCGCCGCCGATCGAGCGCAGCCAGACACGCACGCTCGACTGCTGCTCGGGCGGCATGGCGCGATGGATGTCCAGCAAACGCTGCATCTTCCAGATCGCGAACGGCATGCCGCCGCGGCGGAATTGGCCGTTGCCCATCGGGCAGACCACCTCGCCGGCATTGCGCGGCAACGGCTGGCCCTCCGGGACGGCCGCCGCCAGCGCCCGGGTGTTTTCGAGAATGGCCTCGATCATCGGCAGGAATTCGCGCACGATGGATTGCCATACCGGATCCAGAGACGGCGGAATCCTGTCGGCAGCCGGCAGATCGCCGCTCGCTCCCGGCACCGGCTTTGCCATCCGATCGATCCAGGCCCGCAGATTTTTTCTGGGATCGACCAGTTCGCGCTTCGGCCACGGATCGCGACCGAGATGCCCGTACATGGTGCCGACCAGGCCGAAATCGCCGATCGTCGGCCGCCCGCCGAGCAGATAGCGGTGCTGGGCGAAATGGGCATCGAGGCTGTCCAGCATCGACCGCGTCCACGCGTCCATCATCGCCAGTTGGTCCGGCACGATGCCGACCTGCGGCAGATAGGAACGCAGCAGCCGCGCTACCCGGGCGACCGCACGCTTCTGCAGGAATCCCGGGAAATACGGCAGCAGCGCCGGGCCCGCATCGCTCTCGAACAGCACGTAGTTCTCCGGATGACTCCACCGCGTATGCATCGCGATCGGGATCCACCACTCGTCGCCCCAGGTCTCGAGCAGCACAGAGGCGAAGCGCTGAACCGGCGTCGCCGGCAGCACAGGGTATTCGGGAAATCGCCGTTCGAGTTCATCGATGATGGCGCTGCTGTCCTGCAGCCACTCGCCCTCCGGCGTCACCACCACCGGCATGACAACCGCGCCGGTTCGCCGCTTGATCTGTCGTGTCAGCGTGTAGAGGCTCACCTCCCGGTCGCGCAATGGAATTCCCTTGTTGGCGAGATAGCAACGCACCTTGCCGGCGTAGAATGACAGGTGCCAGCCATAGAGCGTGAAAGGCCTGCCCGCCATCAGGCGGCCCGCCACTGCGCGCGCAGCGCGGCGTGCGGGACAAGGCCGCCGCGCCTCATGGTGGAGCGCAATAACGGCTGCGAAGCGGCCATGCCGTCACCCTCCCTTCGTCGCCGGAACGCATTGCACGCTGTTCTGCGCGGCGACCTCCGCCTCCATGTGTGCGGGATCGAGCACCAGCAAACGCGCCAGCATCACGCCGCTCGCACCCGGTGCGGCGACGAACCTGGCATTCGGATATTCGGATTTCGCGCGCCCGGCATCCTTGGCCTGACCGAGGATCATTTCCGCGCGGCCGTCTTTGGCGTCTTCCGCGCTCAGCTTGAAGAAGTTGTCGGTGTTGCGTGCGAACAGCGACAGCGACCAGTAGCTCGCCGGCGGCCGGATCGCGATCCGCACCGGCCCACTGCTGAGGTCGTAGATGCACGCGGCATACAGCAGATCCGGGCTCGGCTTGACGACGGCGCGCGATTTGTCGGTAGGCAACGGGCTGGCCAGCACGCGATTGGTGCCTAACCGCGCGCCGATCCGCCGCATGAAGATCGTGGTGATCGCAAATGGAACCGCTTCGACGATGGCGACGTGAAAGGCAGCGGCGAGCGCCAGCGTCACCAGCGCAAGTTTGATCCAGCGGCTCATGCGCAGCTTCCGATTGCCCTGATCGACGGCAAGGCGATCGTCGCCAGGTTGGCCAGCAGCTCCGGCGCGGCGTTGTAGATGCGGAAGGTCAGATTGAAGCCGCCGGCGCCGCCGCCCGTCGGCAGCCAGTGCCCGGGTTGCTCCGTCGGCGCCGCGATCAGCTCGAACGTGCCGTCGGCGCCCGTCTCCAGATTGCCCATGTTGAAGGAGAAGCGGTTCGCCGGGTTGGGTATCAGAAAATTGTCGTCGCCATAGGCCGTGATGGACCACCAGCGCGCCGCTACCGGCTTGCCTGCAACCGCATAGCTGCAAGCGGCGCGCAACGGCTGGCCGATATCGTCGGTTGCCGCGAAAAAGTACACCGCTTCCGATGTGTTCAACGCGAACAATCCCGTCACCGCGATATTGGCGCGCAGATACATGCCGGCATTCTCGCCGCCGACATCGGTGCTGGTGCGCCACGGTCCGATGGTGAGGCGATGGCTGGTCGGCGGATGCATCACCATCCACCACGCCGACCCGGCGCCGAGCAGCAGCGCCACGACCAGCACGCTCAACGGCAACAAAACCCGACCCATCATGCGATTCGCCCCCGGTGACATGACGGTCACGTCGTGATTTTGGCACCGGCGCGCGCACGGCCGCCGGCGGACCGCTGTGCGATGCGGCGCAGCCATTTGTAGTAGCCGACCGGCATCAATCTTTGCAGGCGGTCGATCATGCGCGCATCGCTGCCGATCAGCACGCGGGGATTGTTCTCGAGGATACCGGCAATGATGCTGTCGGCCGCCTGTGCCGGCGTCGAGCGCGCCATCCTTTCGAATCCCTCTTCGAGCTGCGCGCGCTGGTTCGATTTGGACGCGACCGTGCGCGCGTTCCTGACGATGTTGGTCTTGATGCCGCCCGGATGCACCGTCGTGACCTTGATGCGGCCGCCGCGCTCTTCGAGTTCGTATCGCAGCGATTCCGTATAGCCGCGCACCGCGAATTTCGCAGCCGCGTAGGCTGTCTGCCCCGGCGGTCCCATCAGGCCAAATACGCTGGAAATATTGACGATGTGGGCTTCCGGCTGCCGGACAAGGTGCGGCATGAAGGCGCGGCAGCCGTGCACCACGCCCCAGAAGTTGATGTTCATCAGCCATTGCATATCGGCCAGCCCGACTTCGTCATGATCGCCCATCAGCGCCACCCCGGCATTGTTGACGATGATGTTGAGTCCGGGATGCGACGCGGCCGCTGTCGCCGCGAATGCGGCCACGGCGGTGGCGTCGGACACATCGAGCCTGTGCGTCGTGACGGTGATGCCGGGCTTGGCGGCGAGCGGCGCAGCCACCGCGTCGAGCCCGGCCTGGTCGCGGTCGGCGAGCGCGAGGCTGCAGCCGCGCTCGGCGAGCGCGCCTGCAAGAGCCCGCCCGATGCCGCTGGCAGCCCCCGTCACGGCTGCCGCCGCGCCTTGCAGTTTGGTCACGAAAACCTCCTTGCGCCCTATTGCCTGGCTTGCGCCCTGTCCTGGATCAGCTTGGCCTCCCGTAGCGCCGCCTGGCACTCCGGCTCCAACTTTGCGATGTTCTCCCGCATGCAGGCGATCACGCGACCATTGCCTGGAATGACGAGGCTGCAATTCCTGGCATAGTCGGCCATGCACGCCGATCTGACCTTGGGGGGCACATCCTGGCCTGCGGCAGAACCAAGACCAGGCATGCCGAGCACGGCGACGGCGCCTGCGAGCTTCAGTGTGCGCATGCGGCTTGTCTCCCGCATAAAACCTCAGGCACGCGCCTGGCGCCGCCGCGCGATCATGTCGTTGATCAGCCCGGCAAGCTCGGCGGGCTTGTCCTCCTGCAAAAAATGTCCCGCGCCGCGGACCGTGGCATGCGGCTGCCCCTTGGTGCCCGGTATGCGCGCCCGGAGAACGCCATCGCCGCCACGCGTGATCGGATCGCGATCGCTGAATGCGGTAAGAAACGGCTTGTCAAAGCGCTCGAGTGTCAGCCAAGCCTGCCTGTTTTCGGCGACCGAGGGATGGGCGTCGGTTATCGGCACGAGCGCAGGAAAAATCCGCGCACCGGCCTTGAACCGCTCTTCGGGGAACGGCGCGTCGTAAGCGGCCTTCTCTTGGTCAGACAGGCCACGAACGCAGCCCTTGCTGACGAGCCAGCCGACCGGCAGTTTCGGAATATACCGGGAGAATGCCAGCCAGATCCTGAACGCCAAAGGGATTTTGCCGCCACCGGCCGGCATACCGGTATTCGATGCAACCACTCCGGCGAACCTGTCGGGATAGCGCGCCACCAGCCGCAGCCCGATGAGTCCACCCCAGTCCTGACAAAACAGGGTGACGTCGCACAAATCCATCTGCAGCAGCCAGTCGCTCACCCAGTCGACGTGGCGCTCGTAGCTATAGTCGCTCTGCGCTGCCGGCTTGTCGGAGCGGCCGAAGCCGATCAGGTCGGGCACCAGCACCCGGTGCCCCCGCGCGACCAGCGGCGGTATCATCTTGCGATAGAGAAAAGACCAGCTTGGTTCGCCGTGCATCAGCAGCACGACGGCGCCGTCGCGCGGGCCTTCGTCGAGATAATGCAGCCGCAACGGCGTGCCGCGAGCTGCCGGAACAGACACGTAATGCGGCTGAAACGAATAATCCGGCAATCCCGCGAAACGGTCATCCGGCGTTCGCAAAACGTCCATTCGCAACTTCCGTCATTAAAAAGCAATGCGGCGTCGGGTGTCTCTTTGTGACACCGTTGGTGCCAT
>Ga0302157_10002147_pt1 | contig 23295 bp, 20 predicted proteins | sample I_Bog_N3_3_FD_193502 | JGI IMG/M metagenome (GOLD analysis project Ga0302157, IMG submission 193502) | Peat permafrost microbial communities from Stordalen Mire near Abisko, Sweden - I_Bog_N3_3 | ecosystem: Environmental > Terrestrial > Soil > Wetlands > Peat | place: Sweden: Abisko, Stordalen... | reverse complement strand
GCCGAGGACGGGCCCTGCGACTTCACGGTTGCAGGGCCCTTTGCTTTTCGGCGCCGCCCGGCGTCGGCTCAACTGGCGCCGGCGCTGCCGAGCGGGAGGGTGCCGAGCAGCACGGCCGCGCCGTTCCAGAGCACCTGGATACCGATGCAGAACAGCAGGAAGGCGGAGAGCCGCACGATGATGGTCGTGCCGGTGGGCCCGACGAATTCGGCGATTCTGGCCGAATTGCGGTAGGCCACGTAAATGCAAGCGCAGAGCAGGGCGACCGCGGCCATGGTGGAGATGAAAAATTCGATGAATGCCGCGCTGAAGCCGGCCGGGCGGCTCGATCCCAAGGAGATCGCGACGGAAATCGTTCCCGGGCCGGTCGTGAGCGGCATCGTCAGGGGATAGAACGCGAGCCGGCTCGGCGGCACGCTCATCGAGCGGGGCGCCGGGGTCTCGCTGCGGCGCTGTTCGGTGGCATCCGGCTCGGTGAGCATGCGCCACCCCGACCGAGCGATGACGATGCCGCCGGCCACGCGCAGCACGGGAATCGAAATTCCGAAGAATTCCAGCACGTAAGCGCCGATGTAGAGCGAAATGGTGACGAGCGAAAAGGCGTAAATCGCCACCCAGCGCGACACGTGATTGCGCACGCGCCGATCCAGTTCCCGCGTTGCACCAAAGAATATGAAGGCTCCCGACAGCGGATTGACGATCGATATCAGTGCGCCGAACTCAAGCAGGAAAATTCGCAAAATCTCATCTCCGGGTGCAGCGGGCGTGGCATTCTAAAACGAGTCGGCCCGACAGGCCGCCCGACGCGCGGCGGCGAGAAAATGACGATTAGATCTCAAGTTCCGCTGGAATGTGACGATAAGCACATTAGTGTCCGATATCGTGAGTGACGGACCTTGCTCGATCCCACCCCGCTTAGGCGGGGTTCTCTCTTCGATCCCCGCCGTGCTGCAGGAATCCACCCGACGTTGGTGGGAACGCATGGCGGAGTCGCCGGACGGTGCGCCGCTGTTGGCGCAGTTGCCGAGGGCACACGCCGACGAACTGCCCAAGGTCGTCGCCTGCAGCGAGTTCGTCGCGACCAGCCTGCTCCAGGATCCCGCTGCGCTCGCGTGGCTCGCCTCCCACGATGCGCCGGCCGCCGCTCTCGCGGCAAGGCGTGCCGCCGCCACCCGGGTCTTGGACGCTGCAACTCCCGCGGACGCCAAGTTGCGGCTGCGCGTCTGGCGGCGCCGTGAAATGCTGCGCATCGCCTGGCGCGACATCGCCGGCCGCGCGAGCGTTACAGAGACCTTGGGCGAGCTGTCGGATTTCGCGGACGCCGCGATCCGCGCGGCCGCCGTGCTCGCCGCGCGCTCGCTGACGCCGGTCTTCGGCACGCCGCGGGGCGCTTCGGGCGCCGCGACGCCGCTGATCGTCCTCGCCATGGGCAAGCTCGGCGGGTCCGAGCTCAACTTCTCGTCCGATATCGATCTCGTCCTGCTGTTCAGCGAGGCCGGGCAGACCGACGGCGGCCGCCAGATCGACAACGAGGAGTATTTTCAGCGTCTGGGCCGCGAGTTCATCCGCCTGCTCGACGAGCGCACCGAGGATGGATTCGTGTTTCGCGTCGACATGCGTCTGCGGCCGTTCGGGGAGAGCGGGCCGCTGGTCGTGAGTCTCGCGGCGCTCGAGGATTACCTGCAGCAACACGGGCGCGACTGGGAGCGCTACGCATGGATCAAGGCGCGCGCCATCGTCGGCGAGGATGCCTATGCCGCCACCTATCGCGCTTCCGTGCGACCGTTCGTCTATCGGCGTTATCTGGACTTCGGCGTGTTCGAGTCCTTGCGCGACATGAAGGCCCTGATCGACCGCGAGGTCGTCCGGCGCGATCTCGGGCAGGATCTGAAGCTCGGCAAGGGCGGCATCCGGGAAATCGAATTCATCGTCCAATCGTTCCAACTCGTGCGCGGCGGCAGCGATCGCCGGCTGCAGAATCCTTCGCTGCTCGAGGTGCTGCCGACGCTCGCGGGCACCAAGCTGCTCGCGAAAAGTGCCGTCGAGGAGCTCATGGCCGCGTATCTGATGCTGCGCAAGGCGGAGAACCTGCTGCAGATGATGGCCGATGAGCAGCGCCACCGGATGCCGGATTCCGCCGTCGATCGCGCGCGCCTCGCGTTCGCATTGGGCGAGACCGATTGGCCGAACGTGGCCGCGTCGATCGACGCCGCCCGCGACGCGGCCGCGAAGCGGTTCGCGGCGCTCGTATTCGGCGCGCCCGATGCCGAGGCCGACGCAGGACTCGATTGGACCCTGCTCGATGCGCAGCAGCTCGCGGAGGAACTGCGCGGGCGCGGATTTCCCGCTGCCGACGCGGGTGCCGTGGCGGCAGAACTCGTGCGCTACCGGCAGGCGCCGCCTTACGGCAAGCTCGACGAGGCGGGCCTGCGCCGGCTGCGGGTGATCGTGGCTCGCCTGCTGGTCGCGGCGGCCCAGCGCCCGGCGCCGGCGACCGTCGCCCTGCGGGTGCTCAGGATTCTCGAGGCGATCGGCGCGCGCTCCTCCTACCTCGCTCTGCTCAAAGAGCAGGCGCCCGCGCTCGACCGGCTCATCGAGGTGTGCGCGATCAGCGGCTTCCTCGCGCGCCAAGTCGCCGACTTTCCCCTGCTGCTCGACGAACTGATCCATCCGCTCACCTTCGAGGAGCTGCCGTCGCGCGAGGGCTTTACGCGTGAGCTCGCGGCGCGCACCGAACGGCTCCCGGCCGATGATCCCGAACGCCAGGTCGAGAGCCTCCGGCAGTTCCAAAAAGCGGCCGTGTTCGCGATTGCGCTCGCCGATTTGACGGCCCGCCTGCCGCTGATGACCGTGAGCGATCGGCTCACCGACGTGGCCGAACTGATCGTGCAATGCTGCATGGATCTCGCATGGCAGCAGATGACCGCCGCCCACGGCGAACCCTGTTGCGGCGACGAACCCGGGAATCTGCGCGTGGCCCGGATCGCGGTCGTGGGCTACGGCAAACTCGGCGGCCTGGAACTCGGTTACGGCTCGGACCTCGACCTCGTGTTCCTGCACGACTCGAGCGGCGAGATCCAGCACACGAACGGCGCGCGCCCGATCGACAACGGCGTGTTCTTCCTGCGGCTGGGACAGCGCATCGTGCACCTGCTGACGATGCATTCGGCGTCGGGCCGCCTCTACGAGGTCGACATGCGGCTGCGCCCCAACGGCAAAGGGGGATTTCTCATGACGGGCATCGACGCATTCGAGCGCTACCAACGCGAAGACGCCTGGACCTGGGAGCACCAGGCGCTGCTGCGCGCCCGCGCCGTCGCGGGTGCCGGGTCGCTCGGCGAGCGGTTCGCCGCGGCGCGGCGCGAGGCCCTATGTTTCGCCGTGCATCGCGACACGCTGCGCGCGGACGTCAGGGACATGCGGGCGCGCATGCGGCGCGAACTCACGCGGCAGCACGCGGGACGCTTCGACGTCAAACAGGACGCGGGCGGCCTCGCGGACATCGAGTTCCTCGTGCAGTACTGGGTGCTCGGTGCCGCTCATGAACACCCGCAGCTCGTGTGCTTCACGGACAACATTCGCCAGCTCGAGAGCCTGGCCTTCTTCGGCGTCGTCGACGCGGCGCGCGCCCTGTGGCTCACGGACGCCTACCGAGGCTATCGCGCCCTGCTGCATCGCCTGTCGCTGGAAGGCGATGAGAGCCATCTGGTCGCCGCCCCGGAGCACGCCGAGACGCGCGCACGCATCGAGGCGATCTGGCTGGAGACCTTCGGAGCGCCGTCGTGACGCCGGACCGGGGCGGCGGCGGTTTGCGCAGGCCTTTGCCGGCGATGCATACTCTGGGGGTTGTGAATCGAACGAAGTGGGCGCGATGACGGTGTTGATCCCGGCGAACGCGGAGCATAAATATTCGGTCACGAGCGCCGATCTGCCGCTCTCGTGCCCGATGCCGGGCATGTATCTGTGGAACTCCCATCCGAAGGTTTATCTGCCGATCGAGCCCACCGGTTGGGCGAAGTGCGCCTATTGCGGCGCTGAATTCACCTTGCTGCGGTAGTCGCTATAGGATTTTTCCTCGATGATTTCCGAGCCCAGCCGCAGGTTGATGCGCCGCTTGATCGCGGCGCGGGTATCGTTCTCGAAATATACCGCCCGCGCCAGGCGGATGAACTCGGCGTCGAACGCACCCGAGCGCTCCTTGTCCCGGATCTCGTCTTCGATGACCCACAGACGCTCATTGACGTCGAGCAGTTCGCTTTCGTCGGCCGCGACGTCCACGCGTGCGTAGCTCGAAGCCGCCCAGGTGCGCTGCAGGGCATCGAGTTCGAGGCGCACGTTCTTGAGTTTGGCGTCATCGCGAATACGCTCGGACTTGATGCGCAGGATCGTGATCTTGTCGATCAACTCGCCGGGTGAAATGGGGACTGTGATGTCGCTCATGCGGACTCCGCGGCGGTGGCCGCCGCAGCGGCGGCGTTGATACCGAACCCCGTTCACCGGGTCTCCTATGGTAACGAATTCCTCGCGCAATCGGGTGGCTGACGGATCGCTGCGCATCGCGCTGCCCAAGGGTGCGATGCTCGTCGATGCGAGCCTGTTGGGCCGGCCGGCCGATCGCGAAGCGGAGCGCATTTTCGTGCCCGATTACTGGCGCGCCCGCGGTGAACTCGAGGCCGCCGCGCGGGGTCGCGGTTCGGCGTGGTTCATCGCGACCTCGAGCGAGGACCGGCGTCCAGAGCACTGGGTGCTCCGGCACTATCGGCGCGGCGGCCAAGCGGCACGCCTGTCGGTCGACCGCTTTGTGTGGGCCGGCGAGCCCCGCGTGCGCGCGTTCGCCGAGTGGCGACTGCTCCGGGTCTTGCACGAGCGCGGCTTGCCCGTGCCCGAACCGATTGCGGCCCGCTACGAGCGCGGGCGCTTCACGTATCGGTGCGACCTGATCACGCGGCGAATCGAGGCTGCCCGTCCGCTCAGCGTCCTGCTCGAAGCGCGCACGCTCACCGTCGCCGAGTGGCGCACGATCGGCGCGGTGCTCGCACGCTTTCATGGCGCGGGCGTCTATCACGCGGACTTGAACGCACACAACGTGCTGCTCGACGAGCGCGGCCGCGTGAGTCTGATCGACTTCGACCGCGGCCGCCTGCGGGCGCCCGGCGCCTGGCGGCGCGCGAACCTGGCGCGCTTGCATCGTTCGCTGGCCAAGCTCGCGCACGCTCTGCCGCCGGACCGGTTCACGTCGTCGGCTTGGGAAGACTTGCTCTCAGCCTATCGCGCCGCTGCGCCGGCTCGATGAAGACCGCCGCGTTTTCGCCGAATGCGCTCGCTCTATAACCTCGTCGTGCGCCTCGCCGCGCCGCTCGCATTCGGCGTCGTGCTGCTGCGGGGTTTTCGCGAGCGCGCCTATTGGCAGGCGCTCCGTGAGCGCTTCGGCTTCGGCGCATGCGTGGGCGGGGGCGCGATCTGGCTGCATGCCGTGTCGCTCGGGGAAGTGACGGCGGCCGCGCCGATCGTGCGCGCCTTGCGGGAACGGCAGCCGGGCGCCCCGCTCGTGCTCACGACCTCGACACCGACGGGCCGCGCGCGCGCCCAGAGCCTGTTCGGATCGACGGTCGACGTGCGTTTCCTGCCCTACGACACCCCCGCCGCCGTCAGGCGCTTCTTCGTCCGGGTCGAGCCGCGATTCGGCGTGATCCTGGAGACCGAACTGTGGCCCAATCTGCATCGCGAATGCGCGCGGCGCAGAATTCCGCTCGTGCTCGCCAATGCGCGGCTGTCGGCCAAATCGCTCGCCCGCTACCGCAGCCTGGGTACGCTGATCCGGGGTCTGTTCACCGAGAATCTCACGATCGCCGCGCAGTCCGGCACGGACGCGGAGCGTTTTGCTGCACTCGGTGCACCGGCGGCGCAGACGCACGTCGTGGGCAACGTCAAGTACGACCTTCGCATCGACGCCGCGCTCGTCGACCGGAGCGAGCGCTTGCGCCGGCATTACCTCGGGAGCCGTCCCGTCTGGGTGGCCGGGAGCACCCACCCGGGCGAGGACGAGCAGGTGCTCGACGCCCATCGCGAGGTGCTGAAGCGGCATGCGTCGGCGTTGCTCGTGCTCGTGCCGCGCCATCCGCAACGTTTCGAGGCGGTCGCCGAGTTGCTCGGCCGCGCCGGCTGGCGCTCCGTGCGGCGCACCGCCGTGACCTCCGTGCCCCCGGAGGCGAACGTCCTGCTGCTCGACACCGTCGGGGAACTGCTCGACTTTTACGGCGCCGCCGATGTCGCCTTCGTCGGCGGCAGTCTCGTGCCCATCGGCGGACACAACCTGCTGGAGCCCGCGGCGTTCGGCGTTCCGGTGCTCACCGGGCCGTCCGACTTCAACGCGGCCGACGTGGCGAGCCGGCTGCGGGATCTCGGTGCCGCGCGTCGCATCGCGAATGCCGATGAGCTTGCAGCTGCGGTGAACGATCTGATCGACGACGACGCCGGGCGGCGCCGGGTCGGCGAGATCGCGCGGCTCGCCGTCGACGCCAATCGCGGCAGCACCCTGCGCCTGCTCGCGCTGATCGCGCAGGTGCAAGAGTCCGCTACGGCTTCGTCGGCGCCTCGGCCGCAGCCGGCGGCAAGTCCTTGAGCCAGGTATTGACGTGGCCCAGGCTCTGTTCGGACAGGATGCCGGCGGCCTGTTGCAGCTTGATCATGTTGATGAGGTAGTCGTAACGGCTGCGCGAATAATTGGTCTGCGCCTGGGTCCACAGGCGCCGCGATTCGAGCACCTCGACCGCGGTGCGCGTGCCGGCCTCGTAGCCCGCCTCGGTCGCCTGGAGCGCGATCGTGTTCGATTCGAGCGCACGTTTCAGGGCCTTGACCCGCGATATCTCCGACAGGACGCCGAGATAGGCATCGCGGGTGTCGCGCTCGGTCCCGCGCGCGACCCGCTCGAGACGCTCCTTCGCCGCGCGATGCAGGTAGACGGCCTTGCGCACCTGGGAGGACACGGCGCCGCCCGAGTAGAGCGGGAACGTGAGCTGGAGCCCGATCGAGCGTGAACTCTGGTTGAGCGCCGTGCTGCCTTCGAATCCGCCGGTCGAATAATCATTCGTGACGTCCGTGATCGTCTTGAAGCGGCTGGCGACGAGATCGAGGCTCGGCAGGTGACCGCCCTCGGCGGAACCGATGTTCTCGCGCGCAATGTCGGCGGCGAGGCGGCTCGACACCAGCGACAGATTCTGCTGGAGCGCCATGCTGACCCATTGGTCCTCGCCGAGCGGGTCAGGACTCGGCAGGTTGAACGGCTCGATGGGCCGGGCCAGGAAATCGAACCCTTCGCCCGTAATCTCGCGCAACAGCTCCTGATTCGACGCCAAGGTGCGTTTCGCATCGATGACGGCCGCGACCGTGCTGTCGTGCGAGGCCCGGACCTCCTCGACGTCGGTGATTGCGATGAGCCCGATTTGGTAGCGCGATTCGGCCTGGTCGAGCTGGCGATTGATCGAAACCAGCGCCGCCTGCTGGGCTTCGAGGTCGTCCTGCGCCGACAAGACGTTGAAATAGCGCTCCGACACGCGCTCGATCAGATCCTGCTGGGCGGCCTGGTAATCGGCCTCCGCCTGTGCGACCTGGGAATCGGCGGTCTTGAGCGCCACCCAGTTCGTCCAGTTGAACAAATTTTGCTTGAGGTCGAGGCGGTAGACTCGATTAGTCGTCGAGGTCGTGCCGTTGAAAGGCGTTTGAAAAACCCCGGTCTGCAGCGTTCCATTGGGCTGCGGGAAGGACTCGGTAAAGGCCTGATTGTCGTAACCCTCGTCGTGTTCCTTCGCGATCTGCGCGCTGCCGTTCAATTGCGGCAGCAGGGCGGCCACCGCCTGCGGTTTCGCCTCGAGCGCCGCGAGGCGGTTCGCCTCGGCCTCTCGCAATTGGGGGTCGTTCTGCAGCGCGCGCTGATAGACGGCAAGCAGGTCGGCCGCATTCGCCGACTGGCCGAGGATGCACAGGCCCAGCACCAGCCAGGCGCGCCCGCGGGCGCGTTTCGCCTGCGACGGCAGCAGACGCGCCACTCGGGTCATCGGAGGCGTCATGGGGATACGGCGCCTAGTACTGGGGAATGGTCGGATCGATGTCGTGAGACCAGGCAAGGATGCCTCCGGCAAGGTTGTGCACCGTTGCAAAACCCCGCCGCTCGAGAAAAGTTGCAACCTGCAGGCTGCGGCCGCCGGACCGGCAAATCACCACGGTTTCGGCCGACGGGTCGAGTTCGCCGATGCGATCCGGGACCTGGCCCATCGGAATGTGCAGGTGTTCGACCGGCACCTTCGCGATTGCCGTCTCCCACGGCTCGCGCACGTCGATGAGCGTGAGGGGGGCGCCGGCGGCGCGCCGATCGAGGAATTCGCGGGGGGTCAGTTCGTGCACCATCAGAATACGAACCTCTCTGCAGGGATGGCGCCCACGAGCGGCGGAATGACCGTCTCGAACAGGCTCTCGCGCACCCATTCGCTCGTGTCGACACGCCGAATGAGCATCGCCTCCATGACCGGTGCGACGCCGACCACGACGAACAGGCGCCCACCGATTGTCAGTGCCCGCTCGAAGCGCGTATCGTACACGGGTAACGACGCGGTAACCGCGATCGCGTCGAACTGCCCCAAGGGCTCCGCTCCGAACGCGTCCCGGGTTTCGATCCTCGGATTGGCTTGGGCAACCGCGCTAATATTCATTTTTGCCATCGCGACGAATTCTGCGCGAATATCGATAGAGGTGCTCTCTCCTGCGAGTAAACTCATGCATGCGCACAGGTATCCGGTACCAGTGCCGATTTCGAGCACGGTTTCGCAGCGCTTGATGGCGAGCGCCTGCAAAATCCGACCCTGGAGTTTCGGCGTCAGCATCATCTCCCCGAAGCCGATCGGAATCGGCGCATCGGCGAACGCGAGGTCGTGATATTCGGCGGGCACGAAGGCCTCGCGCGGCACGCTCGCGAGCACATCGAGCACGAGCGGATCGAGAACCTCCCAGGTGCGGATTTGTTGCTCTACCATTTGCCTGCGTGCGGCGACGGGATTCATGGATGATCTGCTTCGGATGTTAGAGCGCGTTGCAAGGATTCGGTTCCACGGGGCGGATTTGAGGCCGCCGATTATGGTCATTTTTCACATGCGATGCCAATCTTCACGGCGGTTTCCCGGCCCCGGCAGCCTGTTCCGGCCGGCTTTCCGCCCCAATCGGCGATGGCGGGGTCCGCATTGAGCCCGTCGCTTCTCTTCGGCGGGATTTATGTGGTCATCGTCGGCGCGGCACTCGGCCTCGTTTTGACCTGGAAACGGCGGCAGGACCGCGCGCTCGAGCAGTTGTCCCGTGAAATCGTCCATGTGACGCGCGAGTCCGGCAACACGCTGCGCATTCGGGTCGAGGGCAGGCCCGAGGCGCTCGGCCACCTCGGCTCGGCGGTCAACGGCTTGTTGGACGACCTGGGACAGCGCAATGCGCGGATGCAGGACCGCGAACAGTTGTTCGAGCGGCTGGTCGAGACCGTGCACGACCCCGTGCTCGTGCACCGAAAGACCATTCTGTACGCGAATGCGCGCTTCTTGTCGCTGCTCGGCGCACCGCCCGAAAACGTGATCGGCCGGCCGCTCGCCGACTTCGTGGCCACGGACTACGTCGACCTCGTCGATCAGAATCTCCGCCGCCGGCTCGCCGGGGAGCCTGCGGCCGAGCGCTATGAGGTCGAACTCGTCGGAACCGAGGCCCAGGTCACGCGCGTGGAATTGTCGGGCACCGTGATCGACCGCGCAGGTCAACCGACCCTGCTGATGACGGCGCTCGAAATGCTGCCCGCCGCGCCGGCGGCCGTCGCGATGGCGCCGGCCTCGCCGGTGCGATCGCGCTCGCTCGCCACCCTCGACGCCATGGGCGAGAGCGTGATCACCGTCGATCGCGACGGCCGAATCGACTACGTCAATCCGAGCGCCGCCGGGCTGCTCGGGCAGACCTTCGAACAGGTGGCGGGCAAATCCTTTCCGGAGGTGGCTGAACTGGTCGACGAGGCGGACCGCCGCTCGCTCGGCGATCTCGTGGGCAAGGCGTTTGCGACGATGAGCCGGGTGAGCGCGGGCAAGCGCGCGGTCCTCGTACCGACGCACGGCGGCGCGGAGCGATCCGTCGAGATCGGCGTCTCGCCGTTGCGCGCGGACGATGATGCCATCGACGGCGTGGTGATCGTGCTCCACGACACGAGCGAGCTGCGCGGGCTCACGCGGCAGATGACGTACCAGGCGAGCCACGATGCCTTGACCGGTCTCGTGAATCGCCGCGAATTCGAGCATCGCCTGCAGGAGGCGCTCGAGTCGGCTCAAGCCGGCGACGGCATGCATGCGCTTGCCTATCTCGACCTGGATCGATTCAAGGCGGTCAACGATACCTGCGGACATACCGCCGGCGACAACATGCTGCGCGAGGTGGCGACGCTCATCAAGGATGCGGTCCGCGATTCGGACACGGTCGGGCGCATCGGCGGCGATGAGTTCGCGCTGCTGCTCGTCGGGTGTCCGCTCGAGAAGGCGCGGCAGATCGCCGACGACGTGGTTCGCTCCGTTCGTGACTATCGCTTCGTCTGGCGCGACAAGATCTTCAATATCGGCGTGAGCGTCGGTCTCGTGGAGATCGGCCGCGACTGCGGCGCGCTCGAGGACCTGCTGAGCGCCGCCGACTCGGCCTGCTACGTCGCGAAGAAACAGGGCGCCGTGCATGTGTATTCGGCGCGCGAGGAGGCGAACGCGCGGCATCGCGGCGAGATTCACTGGCTGCAAAAGCTGCAGGGCGCCCTGCGCAACGACAAGTTCGAACTGTTCTATCAACCGATCGTCCACGTGCGCGAAGGCGGCCGCGGCGGCCCCGCCTTCGAGGTATTCGTGAGACTCGAGGCCGAGAACGGACAGCCCGCCGTGCCGCCCGCGCAATTCATCCGCGCGGCCGAGCGTTATCGGCTCATGCCGCTCGTGGATCGCTGGGTCGTGCAGGCCGTCTTCGCCGCCCTCGGCCGCGGCGGCCTCAAGCTGCCCCCCGGGAACACGGTCGCGATCAACATCGCCGGCCAGACGCTCGGCGACTCGGATTTCCTCGAGTTCGTCGTCGAGTGCTTCGATAAGACCGGCGCTTCCCCCGAGGATATCTGCTTCGAGGTCACGGAGAGCGCGGTCGTCGCGAACCTCGACCATGCGCGCCGTTTCATCGAAGTGCTCCACGGCATGGGCTGCGAATTCGCGCTCGACGATTTCGGCAGCGGCCTCTCCTCCTTCGCGACCTTGCGCACGCTGCCGATGGACTACTTGAAGATCGACGGTTCGTTCATGCGCAATCTGGCCGACGATTCGGTCAACCAGGCGGTCGTCGCCGCGATGATCGAATTGTCGCGGAGCCTCAATTTCCGGGTCGTCGCCGAGCAGGTCGAGGACCAGTCGTGCCTCGACGCCGTTCGCACGATGGGCATCGACTTCGTGCAGGGCTTTATCATCGCGCGCCCGCAGCCGCTACCGCTCTCGCCGGCTCCCGCTGCAGTGCCGCTTTGAGGCCCCGCTTATAACTGTTTGGCAGCGCCTCATAACAAACTGCTATGGCCTTGACGCCCGCTTAGGAGGAAAATCCGGCGACTGGAGCCGTCAGGTTTAGGGAGCGCAAAATGGCAATATTCGAAGACAATACGCAGTCGATCGGACACACGCCGCTCGTGCGGATCAATCGCTTGAGTGCGGGTCTCGGGGTGACCGTGCTCGCGAAGATCGAGGGCCGAAATCCGGCCTACTCGGTCAAGTGCCGGATCGGTTCGGCCATGGTGTGGGACGCGGAGCGACGCGGTGTGCTCAAGCCGGGCATGGCGATCGTCGAGGCGACCAGCGGCAATACGGGCATCGCGCTCGCCTTCGCGGCCGCCGCGCGCGGCTATGAATGCGTGCTCACGATGCCGGAGACGATGAGCATGGAGCGGCGCAAGGTCTTGATCGCGTTCGGGGCCAAGCTCGTGCTCACGCCGGGAGCGAAGGGCATGAAGGGCGCGATCGCCAAGGCCGAGGAGCTCGCGGCCGCGGAGCCCGAGAGATATCTGCTCATGAAACAATTCGAGAATCCGGCGAACCCCGCGATCCACGAGGAGACGACGGGTCCCGAAATATGGAAGGATACGGAGGGCAAGGTCGACATTTTCGTCGCCGGCGTCGGCACCGGGGGCACCCTCACGGGCGTGTCGCGCTTCATCAAGAATACGCGCGGCCGAAAGATCCTCACGGTCGCGGTGGAACCGACGCATTCCCCGGTGATCACGCAGACTCTGGCGGGCCAGCCGCTCGTCCCGTCCCCGCACAAGATTCAGGGCATCGGGGCCGGCTTCGTGCCGAAGAATCTCGATCTATCGCTGGTCGATCGCGTCGAACAAGTCAGCAACGAGGATGCGATTGCGACCGCGCGCCGCCTCGCCCGCGAGGAAGGCATCTTGTGCGGAATTTCCTGCGGAGCGGCGATGGCTGCCGCATTGCGCATTGCCGCGGAACCGGCCCATGCGGGCAAGACGCTCGTCGTGATCCTGCCGGACGCCGGTGAACGCTACCTGTCGGGCCCCTTGTTCGAGGGTCTGTTTGCGGATGTCGAAAAGATGCAGGCCGTGGCGTGATGGCGGGTCTGGCAGCCGAGGCCGGCCGCGCCGCGCTCACGGCAAAACCCGACCCCGATACGGTGCGTCCGGCGCCGGGCGGCGCCGGCGGCGGCGCCCAGCACGAGCCGGTCGCCGATGCCTTGCTCGCCGGCTATGCCGCCGATCCGCGTGCGCTCTACGTGGCGCATCGGTATTTGCCGTCACGCATCGCGATCGTCGAGATTCTCGGCATGGTGCTCGACCTGATGTATCCCGGCTACTTCGTGACGCCGGCGATCGCCCAGGAGAGACTCGCCGACTATGTCAACGAGCTGATCGAGCGCCTGCGGCCCAAAGTCGAGCGCGAGATCGAAAACTGTCTTTGTTATGGTCGAGAGCGGCAGGCATCGGGCGACGCAGATCGCCCGATCGAGGCGGGTGAGTGCGCGCCGCGCGCCCGCGACGTGACCGAGCGGTTTCTCGGGTCTCTGCCCGAGGTGCGGAGTCTGTTGGTCGGCGACGTTCAGGCGGCGTTCGACGGCGATCCTGCGGCGACCAACCTCGACGAAATCATCCTCGCCTATCCCGGCGTGTTGGCGGTGAGCGTCTACCGTATCGCCCACGTGCTGCACGAGCTCGGTGTCCCGATGATCGCGCGCATCATGACCGAATGGGCGCACTCCCGGACCGGCTGCGACATCCATCCGGGCGCCCGAATCGGTCCGGCGTTTTTCATCGATCATGCGACCGGGGTGGTGATCGGCGAGACCACGGATATCGGTGCCGGCGTCAAGCTCTATCAGGGCGTGACACTCGGCGCCTTGTCCTTTCCGCGCGATGCCAACGGCCAATTGATCCGCGGACGCAAGCGTCACCCGACCGTCGAAAGCGGCTCGACGCTGTACGCGAACGCGACGGTGCTCGGTGGCCAGACGGTGATCGGTGAGGAAAGCGTCATCGGCGGATCGGTGTTTCTCGCGCGCAGCGTTCCGCGGCGTTCGCGGGTCTCGCTCAAGGAGCCCGAGCTGCGGGTCGCAACCCGAGACGGCGCGGCCGAACCCGACGCGATCTATTTCGATATTTGACGGGCGCCAGCTTGGCGGCCGGCGTGTGCCGATCCTGCCGCGAAGTGGCGGCGCGCCACGGTTGGCGCGCCGCCCTCGGGCGGCTTCCGTCGAGTCGGACCCGTCAACCGATGGCCCGTTCCCGAACGCTGCGTGCCCTCACGAGCCGTTGAACAAATCCGACATGACGTCGACGTTCTTGTCGCAGGCGTTGTTAAGGCATTGCAGCCCGAAACCGCCTTCCAGCGTTTTCAGCAGCGAGAAGTGCGTGTAGAGCTTCCGGCTCACCTTACCGTGCGGACCATCGTTGCGATCGACGATCAGCGTGACTCGGTTCGTGATGGGCGCGTTCGAGTAGTCGCTTTCGTCCCACACGATCACGATTGCGTTGCTGCCGACGGACCATGCCGACGACCCCTTGATGGCGGTGACCAGGCGCTCGAGCGTGGCGTCGCCCTGCTGCATCAAGGCCGGGTTCAAGCCGGCGACCGTGCCGACGTCGCTCGGATCGTAATCGCAGGCCGGCCCCGCTCCGCTGCGTCCATGCTGGTCGTTGCACTGGTTCGGCGCGATGAAGGAGAAGGTCGGCACGTCGCCGCTCGCGAGGTCGGCGAACAGGCCGTTGTGGCCGTCGAATCCGGCGATGCGTTCGAAGCTCAAGGCCGGATTGGAGCCGCCCTGGATGTCGGCGAAGTACGCGAACGGATCGTGCTTGGCGGCGTACAGGCCGACGACACCGTCCGTGACCCCGAAGTTCGAGGGAGGGTTCTGCACCGAAGCCAATCCGCTCGAAAACAAGCCGTCGGCCGTATCGATGCCGTATCCGCCGGTCGGCGGCAGGCTCTCCTGATAGGTTTTCCAGCTGTCGCCATGCCACACGAGTTGATGCGCGATGGTCTCGCCGGTCGTCGGCGCCGCCGCAAAAGACAGCTTGCCGTCGATATTGATGACCGGACCCGGATTGTTGCCCTCGAGGTTGCTGTTGTCGATGGCCGGTGTGGCGGCGTCGGTGCCCGTGCCCTTGATGGGACAGATCGGCGGATAGGTGCTTTCGTCGAGGGACGGTTGTCCCGTCGCGAGGTTGGTGAGGCAGGTCGCATTGGCCCAGTCCGGTGAGTGATCGTTGATCACGCCGAAGTTCGACCCGCCGACGATTTCCAGGTAATTCGTGAGGCTCGGATGAGCGACGGCGAAGTAATTCGCTGCGAGCGCACTCGTGGCCGCCAAATGGTTCGTGTACGGCATGTTCGGGTTGCCGATCACCTCGGCGAAGCCGTGGTTCTCCATGAGGATCAGGAATACGTGATCGAGATGACGCACGCCCTCCGGTACGGGGCCGGTCTTGGCAAGAGCGGTACCTCCGACCGATACCGCAACGGCGGCGGCGAGCAAGGAATGGCGCAAGTGTTTCATTTATAAGACTCCCGAGTCTGTTGGTGACGGAATGTTGGCCGCTACCAGCCGCGGCGCCGTGACCATAAGCCAGGATCGTGGCCGGGAGGTGACCGTCTCGTGACGCCTAGGTAACGTGCGAAACTACGTTGACTCATAAGTCTACTTATGTTGATATTTGCCCATGACCCGGACGCCCAATGCCTCGCGCCAGACCCGGCAGTTGCTCGCCGTGTTCCTCGAGCAACCCCAAGCCTGGCGCCACGGGTATGAACTATCGAAGGAGACCGGCCTGAAGTCCGGCACGCTCTATCCGCTGCTCATGCGTCTCGGCGATCAGGGTTTGCTCGAGGCCAGGTGGATTCCGAGCGACCCGCCGGGCAAACCGCCGCGTCATCTGTATCGCCCGACCTCCGCCGGCATCGCGGTTGCGCGCGAGCGCGCGCCCCTCGATGAGCGCATTTCAACCGCCTTGCCTAAGTCCCGGACGTGAGCGAGGCGCCACCGTCATGAGGCTGCCGCGCCGCGCCGATAGCCCCTGGCGACGCCGCTTGGCGGCGCAATTGCTGGATCTCGCCGCGCGCCTGCTGCCCCCAGAACGACGCGCCTGGTCGGCGGCGATGCGTGCCGAAGCGCTGCATTTGGGCGATCGGGAAGCCCTCGCCTGGGCCCTCGGCAGCGTGCGTGCGGGACTCGCCCTGCGCCTGAGCGCGTCGGCGTCGAGCGGCTGGCTCTCGCTGCGCGCAGTCTCGGTGCTCTGGATGGTCATGTTCCTGTGCTCGAGTGCGTTCAACCTCGCAATCCTCGTTGCCGCACGGCTGCGTCTTCACGCTGCGACCGCGGCGCTCGGCGTCTGGTTCGAGGGCTTTCACTACGATCGCTTCCTCGAGTTCGCGGATGCCATACCGGCTCTGCTGCTGCTCTGGCTGGCGCTCGTGGCCTTGGCGTTCGGCGTCGCGCTCAGGCTCGGCGTTCGGCGTCACCCGGCGGCATTCACCACGTTCGCCGCAGCGGCCGGTATGAGCCTCCTTGCATGGCTCTACGAATTGAGTATCCCGGCGTATGCGACGGCCGCCTCCGCCAACCACCGTCTCAGAATCGGCATTTGTTTCGCGATGACGGCCGCGATCTTGGCGCTGCTGCGACCCGCACGCACGAGGCATGCATGATGCGTGCGACTCTGGCCGTCCTCGCCGGACTCGTCGTGTGGGTGCTCGTCGCGACGGTCCTCGATTGGCTGCTGCGGGTGGCAATTCCCGGGTACGCCGCTGCGGAGCCGCTCATGCACTTCACCCTCCCGATGATGATCGCGCGACTCGCGATTCCCGGTGCACTGCCGACCGTCGTCGCGGGCTATGCGAGCGCCTCGATCGGACCTGCTCGTCGGTCGGTCATTGCCGTGCTCGCCATCCTGCTGTTTCTGGTGTTCTTGCCGGCGCATTATCGCTACCGGGCGCTGTTTCCCCTCTGGTATCACCTCGTGTTCCTGGGCTCGCTGCTGCTCCTGCCGTGGCTCGGCGCGCGCCTACGGCGATCGCGTCCGTTCCCCTGAAGCGCCGGCGAATGTGGAACCGCCGGGGCACTCGCAGGGGTTCCTGCGAGTGCCCGGTCCCGCCTCAGCGGCCGTGCTTCTTCACGACGACATCGAGTCCGTCGCTGCGCGACGCCTTGGGGATCCGCGAGAACACGGCGTTGCGCGCGAGCGCCCGATTGCCGGCGGCGTAGGCCGCGTTGAACTCTCCGAGCGCCGCGGTCCAGCGTGAGGCACCGTCCGCCGAGCCGATGAGGTGCGCCACGTGCATGGCGCCGTCCCGTGCCAGCGGAGTCGCTGGCAAAGTGGCGAGGGTCGCGCTCGTCGCGGAAGCGGCGGGCGCCGCCGCAGCCACGACGGTGAGCAGTACATCGGTCGGCTGGTAGGTGATCGTGTAGGCCTCCTTGCTGTTGATCGTCAGCCCGTTGACCGTCGCGAACTTGCCGGTTTCCGAGTTGAAATTCAGGATCTTGAACGTCGAGCCCACGGTCGGCACGAAGCCATTGAGCTCCGAGAGGTTGAGCGTGCCGCCCAGGACGGCGGTCGTCGACTTCAGCGCATCGAAACTCGTCGTCCCGCCAATGCCGATGTTGAGCTTACCCGCCGCGTTCTGGGTGTAAGCGCCGCTGTCGGTCAACGTCCCCGTCTTCGTCGCCGAGATGCCGGGCGTCACGGTCCCGCTCGATTGCAGATTCCCGGTGATCGTTCCATTGCCGAGCAGCGTACCCGCCGACAGGGTCACGCCGGAGGCGGTGAGCGTGCCGTCATCCGTGGTCGAGCCCCCGGTTTGCGTGAACGCCGTGGTGCCGCCGGTCTTGAAGGTGCTGCCGCTGCCGATCGAGAGCGCGCCCGCATTCGAGAACGCGCCGGCCGTCGTGAAGTTCGCACCCGAGGCCAGGCTGAAGCTTCCCGCTGCCGCATTCGTCGCGAAGTTGGCCAGAGCGCTCGCACTGGTCGTGGAATTCAGCACCTTCGCTGCGCTGCCGCTCAGCGTGAGATTGGCCGCGTTCGTGACGATGTTCGCGCCGGCCGACTCGAACGTGCCGGACACGGCATAGGTCCCCCCCGTCAATGTGCCGCCCGACAGGTTGGTCAGATTGGTCTTGACGTCGAAGGTGCTGCCGCTGCCGACCGAGAGCGTGCCGTTATTGGTGAACGCCCCGGCGGTCGTGAAGCTCGCGCCGCCCGACAGGGCGAAGCTGCCCGTCGTGCCGTTGACCGCGAAATTGGCGAGCCCGTTGCTGCTGTTGGTCGAATTGACGATCTCGCCCGCGCTGTCCGTGAGGCCGATCGCCGCGTCGTTCGTCACGACATTGGCCCCCGCGAACTTCAAGATCCCCCCGAGGGTGTAGGTGCCTCCCGTGAGCGTCGTGCCCGCGAAGTTGGCGAGCTTGCCGCTGACGGCGAACGTCGTGCCCGAGCCGACGCCGAGCGTGCCCAAATTATTGAAGTTGCCCGCGGTCGTATAGTTTGCGCCTCCCGAGACCGTGAAGCTGCCGGCGGCGGTGTTCGACGCGAGCTTGGTCAGGACGCTCTTGCCGCTTGCATCGACGAATTTCGCCGCAGCTCCGTTCAGCGTGATCCCGGCCGCATTGGTCACGATCTCCCCGCCGGTGGTGCCGAGTTCATCGATCTCGAGCGTGCCCGATGCGTTGTAGTTGCCGCCGGTCAGCGTAGTCCCGCTAAAGTTCTTGAAAGGACCGCTGGTGACCTGCAGGAGGGCACCGCTGCCGACCTTGAGCGTCCCGGAGTTGGTCAAGCCGCCCGAGCCGTTCAATACCAGGCTGCCACCGGACACATTCGAGTAGATCGTGCCGCCGTTGACGACGGTCAATCCACCGTTGCCGATGATGCCATCGCCCTGAATGGTGTTGTTCGTGTTCGTCAGGGTCAATCCGCCAGCACCCTCCTCGAGGTAGGCCGACCCGCCGCCGCTCGCCGAGGCGAGCGTGATCGAGCCGCCGCCCGTCAGCGTGACACTGTTCGCCAGATCGAGTATCGCGTTGTTGCCCGCACCGCCGTTGAGGGCGAGAGTCCCGGCGTTGTTGATGGTCCCCGCGAGGATGGTGGTATTGCCGGTGGCGGTCGAGACCTTGCTGCCGGAGGAAATCGCAACGCCGTTCAATTCCGTCGAGCCCGCGGCCGTCATGGCGCCGCCCGTGTTCGTCGTGAGCGTCCCGCCGTTGATGCTCGCGCCATTCAGGCTGACGACGCTGTTCGTCCCGCTCGCCGTGATCTTGCCGGCGTTATTGAGGAACCCGGTCTCGATGAACAGCGTGTCTCCATTGGTGGCCTCGACCAGGCCCGTGTTGATGACGCCGCCCGAGCCGTTGAGATACAGCTGCGTGACTTCGTTCTTACCGGTCGCGTTGGCATCGATGATGCCCGTCGTGCCGTTGGTGACCGCCAAGCCACCATTGCCGATCACGCCCGAACCCTGGACCGTGCCGGTGTTGGTCAGCGTGAGTCCACCGACGTCCTGTTGAATGTAAGCGAAGCCGCTGCCGGTGGCGCTCGCGCTCGATAGCGTCACCGTTCCGCCCAAGCTCACGTTGGTGCCGAGATCGAGAATCGCGTTGTTGCCGTTACCGCCGTTCACCTGGATCGTGCCCTTGTTGGTGAACGATCCGCCGACCACGGTGGTCGTCCCGGTTGCGATCGGGTAAATCGTGCCGCTCGCAATCGTGACTCCCGTGAGGGTCGTCGTGCCCGTGGACGTCAGCGCGCCGCCGCCCGTGGCCGTGAGCGTGCCGCCCGTGATGCTGATGCCGTCCAGGCTCACGATGCTGCCCGTGCCGCTCGCCGTGAGGGCGCCGGCGCCGGTGTTCGTCACGTTGGTGGCCACCGACAGCGTGCCGCCGTTGGTCGCTTCGAGCAGACCCGTGTTGGCGACGTTGCCCGAACCATTCAGCGTGATGCCGGCGACGCCCGCCGAGGTATTCGCGTCCACCGTGCCGGAATTGGTCAAGGCCAGACCGCCATTGCCGATCACGCCCGAACCTTGAATCGTGCTCTGGTTCGTCAGCGTCACGCCGCCCACCGTTTGCTCGATGTAGGCCGTGCCGCCGCCCGCGGCGCCCGAGATCGTCACCGGTCCAGCGAGGGTGATGTTGGTGCCCAACCCCAGAATCGCGTTGTTGCCGTTGCCGCCGTTCACCTGGACCGTGCCCTTGTTGGTGAAGGATCCGTCGAGGACGGTGGTCGTGCCGGTCGCGATCGGATAAGTCGTGCCCGTGCCGAGCGTGACTCCCGTGAGCGTCGTCGTGCCCGTGGACGTCAGCGCGCCGCCGCCCGTGGCCGTGAGCGTGCCGCCCGTGACGCTGATGCCGTCCAGGCTCACGATGCTGCCCGTGCCGCTCGCCGTGAGGGCGCCGGCGCCGGTGTTCGTCACGTTGGTGGCCACCGACAGCGTGCCGCCGTTGGTCGCTTCGAGCAGACCCGTGTTGGCGATGTTGCCCGAACCATTCAGCGTGATGCCCACGCCGCCCGCGGCCGTGTTCGCGTCGACGGTGCCGGAATTGGTCAAGGCCAGACCGCCATTGCCGATCACGCCCGCGCCCTGAATCGTGCTCTGGTTGGTCAGCGTCACGCCGCCCACCGTTTGCTCGATGTAGGCCGTGCCGCCGCCGCTGGCACTCCCGAGCGTGAGCGTCCCGGCGCCGCTCAGAGTGACGTTGCCGGCGAGGCCGAGAACGGCGTTGTTGCCCGCACCGCCGTTGACCTGGATGGAACCCGCATCGGCGATCGTGGGGCCGACCGTCGTCAGCGACTGGCCCGTCTGGATGGCCAGCGTATTGCCCGAGCCGATCGTAAGATCATTGATCGTGGCGCTGATATTGAGCGTCACCGTGGACTTGCCGTCGACGATGTCGACGTTATAGGTCGCGCCGGGCGGCGTTCCGTTGTTCGGAACTTCCTTGGCGGACCAGTCGTTCGCCACGCTCCAAAGCCCGGATGCGCCCAGCGACCAGGTATCGGTCGTCTGAGCCTGAGCCGCGGGCGCGTGCGACAGCAGCGCGAGCACGGAGACGGACAGGGCGGTATTCGCGTGTAGCGGCAAGCCAATTCGTACTTTCATTGCATTCCCCTAACCTTAAGTTGATATCGCGGCTGCGCGGATCTTTGGGCTCTTGATCGACGGCCCCTCCGACGGCCCGATCATGTGCCAAACAGAGGGCCGCTATCATGAGATGGCGCAAAGTCGCGTCAAAACGTGTCAGAGGATGGGAGAATATCTTCGCGGTTCCTGTGGAGTCCCGTTTTTCTTTTCCGTATCAATTACTTATGCAAGATCTCGCGATTAAAGGCGGGTAAGCACGGAAGGATCGGAGATCGCTCGACCGCGCCGGGTGCGACGCGCATCGCGCGGCGAAGCGGCTCAACGAAGCGAGGACCGGCGCTCGGCGGCGGACTCGCCCGCTATGAACCGGAGAGCGACTGTATCCGCCAGGTTGGCGGCGATTCCGTGCTCAACGGCGCGGCGGCGATATCTGGCTCGGGACGCCGAGCGCCGGGATTCTGGTGGTCGATCCCGTGTCGCTGCAGACCCGTGTCCTGCACCACCAGAAAGGCCTCTCAACGACGCTCGACGATGACTCGGTCGGAGGTCTGTTTAGCGACCGAGGACCGATACTCGACGATTCCGCTCGGCGACGACTCGACCGGTTTGCCTGAGGACAGCGCCAACGGCTCGGCGCTCATGCGGGACGGTCGCGTCGCGCTCAGCATCGGAGACGGAATTTATCGGATCGGGCCGCAGGGACGCGTTGTGGAGCGTGTGCCCCTCAAGCTGGAGCCGGCGCCCGCATTGGCAGCGGCGATGGTGAAGCTCGACGGCCGCGACTTGTTCGCCCGCGTTCAACCCGTCGGACTGGTCTGGATCGATGGGCTCAGCAAGCGCGCCTATCCCGTTGCCCTTCCCGGGCCGCGCACACCTGCGCGGCTCAAACGGCTGATCGACCGTTGCCAACCCGCGCTGGTCTCCGAGCATCTGTCCTGGGGTTCGGTTCAGGATTTCCTCGGCAGGCGCATCCTCATCGAGAACCCGTCGAGCTACCTGCGGTTCAACGGGGAGGTGCTGACCGAGTGGGAATTTCTCGAGGCGCTTGCCGCGCACGCCGATTGCGGTCTCCTCGTCGACGTCAACAACGTCTTCGTCGGCGCCCGTTTGCGAGGCGCCCGTTTGCGATGCCGTCTGGGATCTCTATGACGTCGCACTCGATCGCTTCGGTCCCGTGCCGACCTTGATCGAATGGGACGCGGAAATTCCCCCTCTAGAGGTCCTGCTGTCCGAAGCGGACGAGGCCAATCGCCGCCTGGTGCGCCGGCATGCTCTCGTTGCGTGAGACGCAGATCGCGTTCTGTGCGGCGAACTGGCGCACACGGCGCATTTATGCTTCGACCACGTTGCCGCGCTCGAGTGGGCCCACCAGATCGTGATGACGGCGGAAGAGCGCGGCCCGGTCGACATGGCGGTGCTGCACGCCGTCGCGCCCCGAGACTACGAGAGTCTCCTGTTCGTGCCGCGCCCGGCGCTGCGTTTGGTCGAATCGAAGTTCCCGATCTTCGCCATCTGGCAGGCCAATCAGCCCCATGGCGCGGCCGACGTGCCGTTTCGCCTCGATCAGCGCGGCAGCCGCGTGCTGTTGATCCGGCGTGCGGATCATGTTGAATTGCGTGAAATGGCGGCGGGCAGCTTCGAGCTGCTGCGCCAGTTCCAGCTCGGCGCCCCCTTCGGTGCCGCCGCGCCGGCCGCGGCAGCGGGTGCAGCAGCCGCGACCGCGCAGTTCGACCTCGCGACGAGTCTGCCCGAGGTGATGAGTCTCGGGGCGATCGCCGATATCACGCGATGCATGCCGCAGTTTAATTCATGGTTTTCGGGGGACTTCGTGATGACCGATCGTAGTTACCTGGCGCGCCCGCTCGAACTCCTGGCGAGCATGGCAGTTTCTCAAATCGGGGTGGCTCAAGGTGACCAGCTGGCAGAGTACGCTCGCGCTGTTCCGCGACGAATACCATGTCCCTCTGCTCCCGCCCGACGTCGCCGCGGTGACCGGTGCGTGCGGCGAACTGTTCTTTCCGACCTTGCTCATGCTCGGCATCGGCGGGCGCATCGGACCGATCGGGCTGTTTGCCGTCAATGTGATGGCGGTCATATCCTACCGGCAGGTGCTGTTGGCGGACGGTTTCGAGGCGGCTCTCGCGCAGCATGTCCTTTGGGGATTCATGTTGATCGTCCTCACCCTCTTCGGCAACGGCGGCATCGCGGTCGATCGGCTCATCGCCGGGCAACTTCGATCGACGCGTCCGTGGTAACGCAGCGCCCGGCTCGGCGCCGGGACGTGCGGGCCGACGGCATCGGAAATCGCGGGGATGGTGAACGAGACGCCGTCTGAACCGGGCCGGTTGAGCGCGGACGATGAGCTGGCCGCGCTACGCATCATCGCGGAAGGAACCGCAAACGAGACGGGCGATGCGTTTTTCCGAACGCTGGTCGAGCATCTCGCGAGGGCGATCGGGACGCATCACGCTTTCATCGCGAGATTCATCCCGCCGCAAAGCATCTGCACGCTCGCCTATTGGTCGGACGGCGGACTCGTCCCGAACATCGAATATGAGCTGCCGGGAACCCCTTGTGCGGAGGTCGTTCACGGCAGTCTGTGTTTTTATCCCCGCGGTCTGGAGGAGAAATACGCGGA
>Ga0302157_10002140_pt1 | contig 23357 bp, 25 predicted proteins | sample I_Bog_N3_3_FD_193502 | JGI IMG/M metagenome (GOLD analysis project Ga0302157, IMG submission 193502) | Peat permafrost microbial communities from Stordalen Mire near Abisko, Sweden - I_Bog_N3_3 | ecosystem: Environmental > Terrestrial > Soil > Wetlands > Peat | place: Sweden: Abisko, Stordalen... | reverse complement strand
CACTGGATTCAACCCGGCGTGCCGGCCTCGGATCAATTGCACATAGTCGAACGAATCCGAATGTCGAAGGACGGCCAGTCATTCACCGACGAGTTGACTATGACCGATCCGGTGAACTGGACTGGGGAGTGGAAGAACACCAAGACGTATGTTCTGGCGAAGGGAGAGGATGTGGGCGAATCTCACTGCCTCCCCGATACCAACGACCACATCCTAGCGACTCACCCGGAGCACAGCGCTAAATAGGATGCAGGGTACCGGACGATTGGCGGCTTTAGCGGTAGATGATGGACGTCATGTGTGCTGCGTGGGCCTATTGGTGGCGGTAACGCTGGACGCTTCACACCCGGATAGATCCTGAGGAGAGCGGTATGGTTTCAAAAATTGGAATTCTCGCTCTGGCGGGGTGCCTGGCAGCCGCGGCGGCTTCGCCCGTCGTGGCACACCATTCCTTTGCCATGTTCGACAAAAACAAGCAGGTGACGCTGGTGGGCACAATCAAGGACTTTCAGTTCACCAACCCGCATTCGTGGATTCAATTGGTAGTCATGACGCCGGACGGCGGCGAGGAAGAGTGGACGATCGAGGCGTTGAGCCCCAATGTGCTGATCCGCAGTGGATGGAAAAGGACCTCGCTCGTGCCGGGGCAAAAAGTCACGCTGCTGATCTACCCGATGCGTGACGGGTCGCATGGCGGCAACCTGATTTCTGTGACATTGCCCGATGGTGTGACCCTGGGCGGCGGCGCGGGCTAGAACCTTGGCAAGGATCAAAATCAATGCACTGGCCTGCGCCGCGGCTCTGGCTTTCTGTGTCGCCTCCGCAGCGGGTTCGGCGGGAGCACAGTCCCCACCCAAGTCCGAAAAACAAGCAAGGCCGACGCCGGCGAGATTGCCGGACGGAAAGCCCAACTGGACGGGCTTTTGGTCTCCCGTCGGCGGCATTCTTGACCGAGATTACGGACGTGGGTTCAAGCCGCGCGCGCCAGGCGCGCTTAATCCCGCTCGCGCTCCAGCGGCGCCGCGCGAACTGCTGAAGTCTCCGTACAAAGAGCAGTACGAACAAATTCAGAAGGACACGGCTGACGGCAAGGTCGCCTACGACGATGCGGCACTTTGCAAGCCGCCAGGCATGCCGCGGATGATGGGGGCAACCTATGGGTTGGAGATTTTGCAGACGCCCGGTCAGGTCACCATGACGAGCGAGTACCAAGCGGAATCACGTCGGATATGGCTCGACGGGCGCAAGCACCCCAGCGACGACGAAGCGTTGCCGACATACGCCGGTCATTCGATCGGTCATTGGGAGGGCGATGTGCTGGTGGTCGATACCGTGCAAACGCGCGGTGACATAGTCATTGACGCGACACGGCTTCCCCAGTCGCTCGGCATGCACTTGACGGAGCGTTTCAGTGAATCTCGGCCTGGCATTCTGGAGGACGACATCACGGTGGATGACCCCATGGTCTACGAAAAGCCGTGGAGCATGACCAAGCGTTATCGTTATCGGCCCGATCTGAATCTCGAGGAATACGTTTGCGAAGACAATAATCGTAACGTGAGTCCGACAGGTGCTCCGTCTTTCAAATGATTTTCGTGATGGGCCTGCTGGGGGGGAGAAGCAGGTGAATAACGCAATCTCCAGCTTCTGTGACTGGCTCGAAAACACGCCGATCAGCGTGGTCATTCAAAGCGTGTCCTGGATCATTCCCCTGGTTCAGTCGATCCATATCATGGCAGTTACGGTGATCGTCGGGTCGGTGCTCGCAGTTGACATGAAGCTCTTGGGCGTGGTCGGGCGCGGGTCGCCGATTTCAGGCGCGACGCGGCGTTTCCTGCCGTGGATATGGATGGCGCTGGTGGTTTTGCTGCTGACCGGGGCGACCCTGACCGCCGCGGAACCCCGGCGCGAACTACTCAACTGGGTGTTCCGGCTGAAGATGGTCCTGATCGTACTGGTCTGTGCGGTGACGGGCGCGTTCCAGATCACGGTCAGCCGCAACGCGTCGGCTTGGGGGAACACGCCTTCGTACCGGTGGCAGGCGCGATTGCTCGCCATCGGCACCCTGGGCATCTGGATCGGCATCATTTTTTGCGGCCGCTGGATCGGCTACGTCGAACATCAGTGATATTTCAGCGACGATCCCGCCCAGACTTCACGCGCTCTTATTCCTGGCTCTGAGGGACTTTCCTGAATGTTTACTTCCTTCGCTGAATGGCTTCAGGACACCGACTTCGCCCAGTGGGTCGCCGTAGCGGGTTTTCCCTGGATCGAGTCCTGCCACGTCCTTTGCATAACCACTGTGGTCGGCACCATCACGATCGTGGACCTGCGCCTGCTCAATCTGACGTCCAGGCACAGCAGGGTCACCCAGATTTCCAGCGACATGCTGCCCTTTACCTGGAGTGCATTCGCATTGGCAGCCCTTACCGGAGGCATGTTGTTCATGTCCAAGCCCCTGATCTATGTTGCCGATTTTCCGTTTCAAATGATGATGCTGGGCATGGCTTTGGCGGGAGTTAACATGCTGATTTTCCACTTCACGGCCTACAGGCGAGTGGCGGACTGGGATGGTCAGGCCGATACGCCTTTAGCGGCCAAGATCGCGGCGGCGCTGTCCCTGCTTTTCTGGTCGACGGTCATCATCTGTGGCCGCTGGATCGGCTTCACTGTCCGCTAGAGAACGGCCCGGCGAGTTGGTCGCACCGCAACGCGCCCAAGCCCATCGGCGGGTCGTCCGGACCAACGTTGGTGTGGTCGCCGCGTAGCGCCCGGCCCATCTCACCAAGCCCCATTCTGTCTCTCACTTTTTTTACATGTCCCCTGTGAAAATAACGAACTATCTTCCCGCGTGCGCAGCCTCTCGGTGCATCACGGGCGCTTCCGTGAAGGGGGGCGAATAGATCACCAGCAGCTTGATCCGCTCGCTTTTCACCTTGATGTAATGGAAAACTTTGGGCGGAAAGAACATGAAGTCCCCGGTCTTCACTTCCTCGACGATGCCGTCAATTTCGACGGTGGCCTCGCCTTCGATGATATAAACCGCCTGCTCGAGGTCGGGATGGGCATGGGCTGCCGAGCCTTCATGCCGCTCGATGTCGCCCAGGGCGATCTCGAGATATTTCGAGCCATTGGTCGGCGGGCCCACCAGGCGATAATTGCGCGTGCCCGTATGGTTCGCCGGGCTGTAGAAAGGCTGTTCGTAGGGATGGATCACATAGGGCGATTTGGTGGTCATTGTGAAATCCTGGGTTAGATGCTGAGACGGCTCGGCGACGGCCGATCATGTAGAAGGCGACCGAGACGATCATGCGCGGCCACGCGGCGCACGATCCGAAGAGCGCTCGAACTCATCGCTCGGAACTCTGGTTGCGCCAGCGATCCGCTACCTGCGCTCTCGGCGATCATGGAGTCCATCGTTCGCAAGCCCTCCAGAGCGATCCACTTTTTTTGCCTTCCAACGTTCTTCGCGGAGACCTGAAAAGCGCTATAGCGTAAATAGTTGCGCATATGTGACTAGGAGCGCTTGACAAGGCCATGCCAACCGTCCAGATTTGCGATATTACGCAAGTTTTTACATGTGTGCGCATATTTATTGAGGATCCGGACCGTCATGACGACACAGCGAGAGGGTGTTTGGCCACATCACGGCCCGGCGGTGACCGGGCCCCTGAGAGGCGTTCGGATTCTGGACCTCACCACGGTCGTGATGGGCCCGGCGGCGACGCAAATGCTGGGCGATCTAGGCGCCGACGTGATCAAGATCGAGACGCCCGGGGGCGACTCCATGCGCTGGATCGGGCCTTGGCGCACGCCCGGCATGGGCCCCCTGTTTCTGCAGGCGAACCGCAATAAACGCAGTGTGGTGCTGGATTTGAAAACGCCCGACGGCAAGCGCCGGGCCCTTCTGCTGGCGCAAAACGCCGATGTGCTGGTTTCCAACGTCAGACCCCAGGGATTGTCCAGGTTGGGGCTGAGTTACGAGGACGTCAAACAGGCGAATCCCTCGATCATCTACTGCTCGGCGGTTGGCTACGGTTCGGCCGGCCCGTACTCGGGCCAGGCGGTCTACGACGACCTGATGCAGGCCGCCTCGGGAATAGCGAGTTTGTTTGGCGTGGTGCACGGCGCGCCCCATTACGCGCCCGTCAATATCTGCGATCGGGTCGTCGGGCTGTATGTGGCGAACGCCGTGACAGCAGCGCTCTACCACCGCCTCAGCACCGGTGAGGGCCAACAGGTCGAGGTCCCGATGTTTGAAACCATGGCGCAGTTCGTGCTGGCCGATCACATGGGCGGCAGCGCCTTCACGCCGCCGGTCGGCCCGATGGGCTACAAACGGCTGATGTCCCGCACGCGCGGTCCGTATCGGACCAAGGACGGATACGTCGCTTTGGTCGTATACACCGACAAGCACTGGCGGGCGTTCGGTCAACTGGTCGGACAGCCGGACATCATCGATCACGATCCCCGATTCGCCTCGCAGGAAGCCCGCACCTTGAACGCGGAAGCAGCGGGCTCCTATCTGGCGGACCATTTGCTGGAGCGAGCGACCTCTGAATGGCTCCAATTGCTCCATGGCGCGGACATTCCGGTCAGCGCGGTCAATGCGATCGAGGATCTGTTCGATGACCCGCACCTGAAGGCCGTGGGCTTTTTCGAGGATATAGGCCATCCGACCGAAGGAGTGCTGAAGAGCCCGCGCTTTCCGGTGCAATTCAGCGCCTCACCGGCGTCCGTCCGGCGCTTGGCGCCTAATCTTGGAGAGCACAACGGCGAGGTGTTCGCGGGCGATCGCGAAGGCCGCTCACAAGAACCGGCCGAGATCGACGAAGGAGCAGAAAGTGATGGCTGACGCCGCACGGGCCGATGTGCGCTTGGAACGCAAAGCGGACGTTCTGTGGATCTGGATCGATCGGGAGGCGCGCCGCAACGCGCTCAATACCAACGTGCTCGATGGCATCGGAGGGGCACTGGACGCCGCCGCCGCCGATCCGACGATCAGGGCCCTAGTCCTGACAGGCGTCGGCGAAAAGGCCTTTTGCGCGGGCGCGGACCTCAGTCAGGGAACCGACACCTTCAATGCGGCTCCGGATGAGCCGACCACCGATTTCGGACGGCTGGCCCGCCGGGTGAGACTGGCGGGGATTCCGATCATCGCCAGGGTCAATGGCGCCTGCGTGGCGGGCGGCTTTGGCCTGCTGTCGCTGTGCGACCTGGCCATCGCGGCTGACACCGCCCGTTTCGGCTTGCCGGAGGTCAAGGTCGGTGTGTTTCCGATGCAGGTCCTGGTTTTTCTGCGCAGCGTGATGGGGGCTCGGCATATCGCAGAGCTGTGCTTGACCGGGGAGTTGATCTCAGCCCAGCGCGCCGCGGAAATGGCCATCATCAATCAGGTCGTGCCCATGGCGGCGCTCGACGACGCGGTGGAGGGACTGATCTCCAAGCTCCGGGGCGCTTCGCCCATGGCCGTGCGGCGGGGCAAGCAAGCGATTTTCGCCATGGAGATGATGGCGTTCCCCGAAGCCCTCGCATTCGCCGAAGCGCAAATCGCACTGGTCTCGCGCAGCACCGATGCGCGTGAGGGAATCACGGCGTTCAATGAAAAGCGCAAACCCGCATGGATCGTCTAAACCGCTTCCAATGTTTCGCATGCCTTCATCAGTTGCGCGACGGCCCAATCCAGCCGGTCTTCCATGCGCTTGACTGGGCCGGCGATAGTCACAATATAGGTTGCTCCGGCCCACTTGAACGGCGCCGACAGCGTGGTCAATCCAGGTTCGCTCTCCTCAAGATTGGCGAACCAGCCCCGCGCGCGGCCAGCCGCCAACTCTGTGAGCAATGCTTCTTTTGAGGTGATGGTCTTTGGCGTAAGCGCGACCAGTTTGTTGGATTTAAAAAACGCCTCCAAATCCGCGGGGTCACGATGGGCAAGGATCGTCTTTCCCGCCGAAGACGCATACATATTCCTCACCTTTTGCCCGATCTTGACGGTGAATCGGAAGGGATGGGACGGGTCGAGCGACAGAAGATAGGTTCCGCCACGACGCCCGATCTTGGCGAGAAGCACGGACTCATCGACCGTGTCGCGCAGTTTTTCGAGGACCACCTCCGCCCGAAGAACCACGGGATCGTGATCGGCAATCATGGTGACGACGTCCATCATCTTCAACGTTGGGTAGTAGCCGAAACGGGCCGCCGTTTCGTAAATGTAACCGCGCTCCTCAAGGGTCAGCAGCACATCGCGGCAACTGGAAATCGGCAGATCAAGCAGTCGCGCGATTTCCGAAAGCGAAAGCGGTCGCCGCTTGTCCGCAAACAGCTCGAGAAAGTCCAGGGTGCGTCCGACGATCTTCGACTTCATTCCTTGAGATCTTCCTTGTGGGGCGCAACGTGCCCTATGGGGTATCCACGTGCGGTTCCAAGAATTGCGCCATGTTGCTAAAAAATGCGCTATAGCGCAATACTATGGCGCTACATGAATCCAATGTTCCGCGGATCGATATCATGGGGGAGAGGCGATGAAACCGGCAACCAATTCCGCAACGCCTGTAGCCTACCGGGCCGGCGGCATCCAAGACGCTATGGCGGCGCCCGGCGACGCGGCCTCCCTCGACGCATCCCAGCAGGCGCAGCTCATCCGGCGGCTCGTCTGGCGGCTGCTGCCGTTCTTGATGCTGTGTTATCTGGTCGCCTGGCTGAACCGGGTCAACATCAGTTTCGCCGCCCTGCAGATGAATGCCGACATTCATTTGACGGCGGCTAATTACGGTCTCGGCGCGGGCCTGTTCTTCGTCACGTACGCGCTGCTTGAAGTGCCGTCCAATCTGCTGTTGTACCGCTTCGGCGCGCGCCGCTGGATTGCACGCATCATGGCCAGTTGGGGCATCTGTGCCGTCGCCATGGCATTCGTCAAAGGTCCCAACAGTTTTTATCTGTTGCGGCTGTTGCTGGGCGCCGCCGAGGCCGGGTTTTACCCGGGCATTCTCTATTTTCTGACGTTGTGGTTCCCGCGCGCGCGCCGCGGCAGCGTGCTCGGAATTTTCCTGGCGGCCATCCCGATAACCGGCATCGTGGGTGCGCCCGCATCCGGCGCACTGCTGTCCCTCGATGGCACGCAGGGGCTGCACGGCTGGCAATGGCTGTTCATCGTCGAGGGGCTGCCGGCATTGCTGTTGGCGCCCGTGGTGCTGCGGTTCCTGCAGGATGGTCCTGCGCAGGCGCGTTGGCTGTCCGCCCCCGAGCGGAACTGGCTGGCCACCACCTTGAACGACGAACATCGCGAGCTCGAGCGCCGCAAGAAATATTCGGTGGGGCAGGCACTCACCAATCCAAGGGTATTGCTGCTCTCAGTCATGTATTTCAGCAATGTCTGCCTGATGAATGGCATCACGTTTTTCCTGCCACAGATCGTCAAAGGCTTCGGCCTGACCAATCTTCAGACCGGTTTCGTCGTCGCCATCCCGAATCTGCTGGCATTGGCCGTGTTGATCTGGTGGGGGCGCCGTTCCGACCGGAGCGGTGAGCGCCGCGGCCATGCGGCGCTCGCAAATTTCCTTGGCGGCGTGGCGCTGCTGGCGGCCACCGTGCTCGACGATCCCCTCTTGAAGACCATCGCCATCGCCTGGGCCTTCGCCTTTACTCTGGCATTCGTGGCCCCGTTCTGGGTGATCCCCGGCACGTTCTTGAGCGGGGCCTCCGCGGCGGGCGGCATCGCGGCCGTCAGCGCCATGGGAGTGCTCGGCGGATTCATCGCGCCGTCGATTATCGGCTATTTGCGCGATCGCAGCGGTGATTATCGTAGCGGACTGACCTTGGTCGCCTGTCTCGCGTTGTTGGTCTCGGTGCTGTTCTACTTCCTCAGCAGGCGGCAGGATGCCGACCCGCACGAGGTGCGCCCATGAGCCGCACGGTCCGCATCGGCGGCGCCTCCGGCGCCTGGGGCGACAGCCCGGGTGCCATCCCGCAGCTGCTGGCGGCCGGCGTTGACTACCTGGTCATGGACTTCCTCGCGGAGGTGACCATGTCGCTGCTGGCGCGCGCACACCTCAAGGATCCGGCGTTCGGCTTCCCGCCGGATTTCGTCGGGTACTTGAAACGCGCCCTGCCGCAGATGGCGCGCACGGGCGTCAAGGTGGTGAGCAATGCCGGCGGCGTGAACCCGGCCGGCTGCAAGGCGGCGATGGAGGCGGTGATCGCCAAGTCCGGTTTGTCATTGAAGGTGGCGGCGATCGAGGGCGATGACGTGCTGCCGATCGCGAAGGATCTCGGCGTTCCGGGCATGCCGGGGGATCTGCTGACGGCGAATGCCTATCTCGGCGCGTTGCCGATCGCCGCCGGCCTCGCTGCGGGCGCCGACATCGTCATCACTGGGCGCTGCGCCGACAGTGCCCTGGCGCTCGGCATTCTGATGCATGAATTCGGCTGGGCCGCGGATGACTACGACCGGCTCGGCGCCGGCAGCCTGACCGGCCACATACTGGAATGTGGCCCGCAGGCCACCGGCGGCAACTTCACCGATTGGGAGGAGGTTCCGGGGTGGGAGAACATCGGCTATCCCATCGCCAGCTGCAGCGCCGATGGCAGCTTCTTGGTCGGGAAGCCCGAGGGCAGCGGCGGCATGATCACCCCGGCGGTGATCGCCGAACAGACCCTGTATGAGATCGGCGATCCGGCCGCCTATCTGCTGCCCGATGTGGTGGCGGATTTCTCCCACGTGCAGCTGCGCCAGGTGGGACCGGACCTGGTGCAGGTGAGCGGCGCGCGCGGCCGTCCGCCGACCGGCACCTACAAGGTCTCGGCCACCTATCAGGACGGCTGGCGCGGGGTGCTCACGGTGTCCATCGTGGGGGTTAACGCCGCGCGCAAGGCCGAACGCACCGCCGGGGCCATGATCGCGCGCGCCACGGCGAATTTTGCCGCGCGCGGCCTGCCGCCGTTTTCCGCCACCTGGGTCGAGGCACTGGGGGCCGAGGCGTCCTATGGCACCCGCTCGGCGACCCGCGCCTCGCGCGAGGTCATGCTGCGGCTGGTGGTAGATCACCCGAGCCGGGAAGCGATCGACATTTTCGCGCGCGAAGCGGGTTCCATCGGCCTGTCCTGCGCGCCCGGCACCACCGGCATCTACAGCGGCCGGCCCAAGCCCACGCCGGTGGTGCGGCTATTCACCTTTTATGTCGACAAGCACCGGCTCGGCGCGCCGCGCCTGACGGTGGGATCCGCACCGGCCGTCGCCGTGTCGGTGCCGCTGGCCGGCGGCTATGTGGCGCCGCCGACAGACGCCGTCGCCGATGACTCCGGCATCCCTGACGGGCCGAGCATCGAGGTGCCGCTGTCGCGCCTCGCACATGCGCGCTCCGGCGACAAGGGCAACTCCTCGAACATCGCCATCATCGCGCGCCAGCCGCAATTCCTGCCGCTACTGCGCCGCGACGTCACCCCCGAGCGCGTCCTCGCGCAACTCGGCCACCTGGCCGCCGGGCCGGTGGAACGCTTCGAGGTCCCGGGACTCAACGCGCTAAATTTTTTGGTGACTGAAGCGCTCGGCGGCGGCGGCATGGCGTCGCTGCGTATCGACCCGCAGGGCAAGGCATACGGGCAGATGGTGCTGGAGATGACCGTCGCGATGCCGGTGGTGTGGGCGAATGCCTGCGTACCGACCGACTGATCGCGCGCTGGTGGCCGCGGTTGCGACCGTGGTCCTGGCGGGATACTGGTTCCATCAGCGCGGCGTCGACTCGGCGTTGGTGCGCACGGAACCGACCCAAATCGTCGAAGACTCTGCGCTGCTGCGCCGCGCCGTGGCGATCGGCCGGGTGCAGTTCGAAAGGCATTGCGCCGGATGCCATGGGTCGCAACTGCAGGGCGATCAGGAGCGCGGGGTTCCGGATCTTGCGGCCAATGCCTGGCTCTACACCGATGACCCAGTCGACGTCGAGCATACGATCCTCTATGGCATCCGCTCCGGCCATCCCAAGGCGCGCAATCTCACGGACATGCCGGCGATGGTGCGCTCCGGCCAGATCAGCGCCGACGACGCCCATGATGTGGTCGAGTATCTGCAGGGTCTGGCGGGTAAGCCGCGCGATGCGGAGGCCGCGCGGCGCGGCCGCGACATTTACCTCAACAAGGGCAACTGCTTTGACTGCCACGCCGCCGATGCCCGCGGCATCACCGACTATGGCACGCCCCCTCTGACCGGCCCGCGGTATCTGTACGGCGGCGATCGCGAAACGCTCTACCGGTCGATCCAGAACGGGCGCCACGGTGAGTGTCCGGCATGGATCCGCGTGCTCACGCCCCTGCAGATACGGGCGCTTGCGATCTATCTGGTGACCACTACGCGCCGGCCGGCCGGCGCGCAACCCGGCGCGCCGCACAACTAGAGGAGCACGTCTTTGGCCGATACGCCGGAATTCTTCGATACGCGCAAGGTGTCGGTGCGCCGCTCCGTGGCGATGCTGGCGGCCGGCGCCCTCACGGGATTGGTCATCGCGGGCTATGGTCTGTTCACCGCCAAGGGCACGCGCTCTCGCGCCGTGCCCCCGGAAGCCATCGCGCTGGTCAATCAGCGTCCCATCCTGCGCAGCGACTTCATGACCCAGACGCAGACGCAGTTCACCGTGCCTTTCGCTGAGGCCACACGAGAACAGCGCCACCAGGTCCTCGAGGACATGATCAACGAGGAACTCGTCGTGCAGCGCGGCCTTGAAATCGACCTGCCGAGCTACGATCCGGAGGTGCGCGCTGCCCTGGTCGCCGGCGTGGAGTTGGAGGTCACCGCCGATGTGCTCGCGCGGCAGCCGACGCCCGCAGAACTGCACGCCTATTACGCTGCGCACAAGGACCGGTATTCCTCCGACGGGGTGATGCAATTGCGGGATCTGGTCGCCAAGACGGACCCCGCACAGCCGGCAACCACCGCGCTGGCGGCGGCGGGGCAGGCGATTGCGGCGCTGCGCCGGGGGGAAGCGCTCGAGGCGGCGATCTACAGATTTCATCTCACCGACTCCGGACGCTTCATGGAGGGGGGCCATGTGGACACCGGCGGCCTGTTCCAGTTCGCTGTGCGCGCCAAGACCGACGATGCCACCTACCGGGCCACGCTGCCGCTCAAGGAGGGGGAGATTTCCGAGCCGATAACGCTCGCCGACGGCGTACACCTGATCGTCATGATCAAGCATCGCTTTCCCGTGGCGCAGACCTTCGAGCAGGCGAGCGACCGGGTGTGGGCGGATGTGAAGAAGGCGGCCCAAGCTCAGGTCGTGGCCGCCAACATCGCCTATCTTCGCAGTCGCGCCGACATCCTGGTGGCGCCGGATGAGAACGCGCGATGAGACCGCCGACGTGCCGCGTGTTCGGGATGCTCGCGCTGCTCGCCCTCAGCGGGGAGTCGGTCGCGCATACCAAAAGTACGAGCTACTCGAACTGGCGCATCCAGGGAGCGGAAGTCCGCCTGTCCTTCACCGTTCCGCTGGTGGAAACCGCGCGCCTGAACCCACCCGGCGAGGGCCAGCCGTCCGATGCGCGGGTTGCGGCCTACCTCGCCGAACGCCTGCGCGCGAGCGCCGGGGATCAGCCCTGTCCTGCGGCGGGGCCGCCCAAGCCGCTCAGCGCGACGCCGCAATTCCGCCGATTCGAGCTGAACTTCCGGTGTCCCTCCGCGAAGGACATCAGGCTGCACTCCGCCGTGTTCTTCGATCTCGTGCCCTCCCATGTTTCGCTTGCGCAGATCCAGACCGGTGATGGCCGCCTGATCCAGCAGCTGTTCACCCGCGACGAACAGACCCTCGCGACCTCCGGCGGCAACGACGCCATGCGCGATGCCGGATTCGCGAGGTATGTGCAGATGGGCATCATGCACATCTTCACCGGCGTGGATCATATGTCCTTCCTGCTGGGGCTGGTGTTCTCGCGCCGGATGCGCGACCTGGTGTTCGTTGTCACCGGTTTCACCATCGGCCACAGCGTCACGCTGGCGCTCGCCGTCACCGGCATCATCCGGCCGCATGCCGAATTCATCGACGCCTTGGTGGCGCTCACCATTGCGATCATCGGTGCCGAAAACATCGCGGTCGCGACGCACCGTCCGGGACTGGTGGCCGGCGGTGTCGGCGGACTTCTGTTGCTGATGGCGGCTGCGAGCTTCCTCGGCTTGGGGGGTCTGCCGTCGCTGTTGCTGCTCGGCGCGGGCCTGTTTGCCGCCCACTACCTCGTGCTCTCCGGGCACCTGCGCGACGCGGCGCGTCTACGGATCGTCGTTACGGTGGTGTTCGGTCTGATCCACGGCTTTGGATTCGCCGCGGATCTTCTGGAGCAGCGCCTGCCGCCGGGACAGCTGTTCAGCATCCTGCTTGGCTTCAACCTCGGCGTGGAGGTCGGGCAGCTCTCCCTGGTGCTGGCCGCACTCGGAGTGGTCGCGCTGCTGAACGCGGCCCGGCTCGCGCTGCCGCGCCCCATTGTGGTCGATTCGCTTTCGGCCGGACTGATGGGGCTCGGCATGTATTGGTTCATCAGCCGCAGCTATGCGTGAAGACACCGCTGGTTGAGAACATCCCATGAGCATCCTTGATTCCAACGTGCTGACCTCGGGTGCCGCCTTCGCGGCCAACCGGACGGCCATGCTGCAGCTCCTCGCCACCGTGCGTGGCCATGAGCGCGCAGTTCGCGCCCTGTCGAACCGGCGCCGGGATTTGTTCGAAAGCCGGGGACAGCTGACCCCGCGCGACCGGGTCGCGCGCCTGCTCGACCGGGGCAGTGCGTTCCTGGAGCTGTCCACGCTCGCCGGCTTCGGCATGCATGAGGACGACGGCCGCGAGAACGTGCTGGGTGCCGCATTGATCTGCGGCATCGGGACGGTCAGCGGCGTGCGCTGCGTGGTCATCGCCCATGACAGCGGCATCAAGGGCGGCGCCATCCAGCCGCTCGGCGTGAAGAAGCAGCTGCGCGTGCAGGAAATCGCCTCCGAGAACAAGCTGCCGGTGATCTATCTCGTGGAATCCGGCGGCGGCAGCCTGCGCCATCAGGCCGAATGTTTCGTCGAGGGCGGCGCCATGTTCCGCAACCAGGCACGACTGTCGGCCGCCGGCATTCCACAAATCAGCGTGGTGCACGGCACGGCGACGGCGGGCGGCGCCTACCTGCCGGGGCTCACGGACTACATGATCATGGTCCGCCGGCGCGCCAAGGTGTTCCTCGCCGGGCCGCCGCTGCTGAAGGCCGCCACCGGCGAGATCGCGGGCGATGAGGAACTCGGCGGCGCGGACATGCACTCCTCGGTGTCCGGTGTCACGGACTTTGTGGCCGAGGACGACGCGGAGGCGCTCGATTGTGCGCGGCGGATCGTCGCGGGGATCGGCTGGCCGGGTGCGGCTATCGAGGGCGATTTCGCGGAGCCCCGCTACAGTGCCGATGAGCTCGCCGGCGTCGTCCCGGTCGATTTCCGCCAAGCCTATGACGTGCGCGAGGTGATCGCAAGGCTGGTCGATGGCTCGGATTTCCTGGACTTCAAGACGAATTACGGTCCGGCGACGGTCTGCGGCCAGGCCGCCATCCACGGCATGCCGACCGGCATCATCGGCAACAACGGCCCGCTCGATGCGGACGGCGCCGCCAAGGCCTGCCAGTTCATCCAGCTCATGTGCCAGGCCGGGTCGGCGATCATCTATCTGCACAATATCACCGGCTTCCTGGTGGGCGTGGACGCCGAGCGCCGCGGCATCGTCAAGCATGGCGCCAAGATGCTGCAGGCCGTGGCCAACGCCACGGTGCCGCAGATCACGCTGCACATCGGTGCGAGCTTCGGTGCGGGGAACTTCGGCATGTGCGGGCGCGGGCTGCAACCCCGCTTCATTTTCGCGTGGCCGAACAACCGCATCGCCACGATGGGCGGGGAACAGGCGGCGCGCGTCATGACCATCATCACGGAGGAGGCGCGCCAGCGCCGCGGCGAGGACCTCGATCGGGCGGCGCTGGACACGGAGGAGCGCCGGTTGATTGCGCAGTTCGAGCGGGAGTCGGGCGCCCTGTTCGCCACGGCCCGGCTGTGGGACGACGGCATCATCGACCCGCGCGACTCGCGGCGCGTGCTCGCCTACTGCTTGCAGCTCTGCCGCGATGCCGAGGGGCGCCGGCTGCATCCGAACACCTTCGGCGTAGCACGGCTGTGAGCGAAGAACGGCGCGGCCCGTTCCGCACGCTGCTGATCGCCAACCGCGGCGAGATCGCGGTGCGCATCGCGCGCACCGCGCGTGGCATGGGCTACCGGACGGTCGCGGTGTACTCCGACGTCGACGCCGGTATGCCGCACGTCAGTGCCGCGGATGCGGCCGTCTGCATCGGTGCGGCCCCGGCCGCCCAGTCGTATCTTTGCATCGACCGGCTCATCGACGCGGCGCGCCGCACAGGCGCGGATGCGGTACACCCCGGGTACGGGTTCCTCTCCGAGAACGCCGACTTCGCGCAGGCCTGCCATGCCGCGGGACTCGTCTTCATCGGACCGCCGTCGCAGGCCATCCGTGCGATGGCGGACAAGGCCGAGTCGAAGCGGCTGATGCTCGCCGCGGGAGTTCCCTGCGTGCCGGGCTACGAGGGCGACGATCAGAGTCCGGAACGGCTCGCGGCCGAAGCCGGGAGAATCGGCTTACCGCTGATGATCAAGGCAGTTGCCGGCGGCGGCGGCAAGGGCATGCGCCTTGTCGCGCGCGCCGCCGAATTCGCCGCGGAGCTCGCCGCCGCCCGGTCCGAGGCACTCAAGGCTTTCGGGCGCGGCGAGGTGCTGCTGGAACGCGCGCTCGCCGCGCCGCGCCACGTCGAGGTTCAGGTCTTCGGAGACTCGCACGGCAATGTCCTGCATCTCGGCGATCGCGACTGCTCGATCCAGCGGCGCCACCAGAAGGTCATCGAAGAGGCGCCGGCGCCGGGGCTCGATCCGGCACTGCGGCAGCGCATGGCACAGGCCGCGGTGGCGGCGGCGCGCGCCGTCGGCTATGTCGGCGCCGGCACGGTGGAGTTCCTGCTCGATGCCGCCGGCGGATTTCATTTCCTCGAAATGAACACCCGGCTGCAGGTCGAACATGCGGTGACCGAGCAGGTGACCGGCATCGATCTGGTGGAGTGGCAGCTGCGTGTCGCGTCCGGCGAACCGCTGCCGCTGCGTCAGGAGGAAGTCACGATTACCGGTCACGCCATCGAGGCCCGGCTGTATGCGGAGGACCCGGCGGCGGATTTCGTGCCGCAGTCCGGCACCCTGGTTGCATGGCAACCGCCCGTCGGTCCTGGCCTACGCGTGGATCACGGCGTGCGGCCCGGTCTCCGCATTTCGACATTTTACGATCCGATGATCGCCAAGGTGATCGGATCCGGACGCGATCGCGCCGAGGCCGCGCGCCGGCTCACGCAGGCCCTCGAAGAGGTGGTGCTGGCCGGTTTGCCGACCAACCGCGCATTCCTGGTGGCCTGTCTCGCGCACCCGGAATTTGCGGCCGCCCGGTTGAGCACCGCTTTCATCCCCACTCACCGTGAGTCCCTGTCCAGGGCGCCGCCCGACGCGGGGACGATCGCCGCCGCCGCCGCGATGTTCATCGGGCACGACGCGGCGCGCCATCCAGCCGCCTTCCGACACTGGCACAGCTCACCCTGGGATGCGCAGAGCGTCGCGCTCGACTGCGGCGGCTGGTCCGGCCGGGTGCACGTCCAAGCTCTGTCCGCCGACCGTTACGTGATCGAAATCGACGGCACATCGGCGACGGTTGATCTGCCGCCAAAGCTTGCGGCGCGATGCCGGATCGCGGTCGATGGCGTCGAGGAAGACGTCCTGGCCGTGCGCTCGGGAGCGGAGCTGTTTTTCAGACGTCGCGGCGCGGACCTGATCGTGCGCGAACAGGCCGCCGGGTCGCGGCTGGAGGCGGTCGGAGGTCGCGTGACGGTGCGCTCGCCCATGCCGGGCTCGGTGGTGGCGCTCGGCGTCGGCCTAGGTGCCCGGGTTGATAAGGGCGGCCCGCTGATGACGCTCGGCGCCATGAAGATGGAGCTCAAGATCGTCTCGCCCGTGCAGGGAACCGTCGTGGCCATCCACGTCGCGGCCGAACAACAGATCCCAATCCGCTGCGCGTTGCTCGAAATCGAACCTGATTGAGGAGCGAAACGGTCACGAATAATCTGAACTCTTGTAAGGATACATTAGGAAATATCAACTTGATAACTCAGTCAAAATCAAGTTGGGGCGTCGTGACGAAAGCGCTTCACTGGACCATCGCGGCATTAATTATTTCGATCATGTCCATCGGCATATATGCCGGGAAAATACTTACCTATGCCAATATCGCCGTTCGTCCTATGTGGGGATGGTGGATGAACCAACATAAGGCGCTTGGGTGCATTGTGCTAGGGCTGGTCATTGTCCGCGCAATCTGGACTTTCTCGCAGCCCCGGCCTGAGTTGCCCGCAGGCGCTTCGCGGCTTCATCGACGGGTCGCAAAAGCTTCAGTCGTGTCGTTGTATATTTTGATGTTCACCGTCCCAATCGCCGGTATCGGCACAACGATATACGCTCACAAAGGCTTTAAATTCTTTGGCCTATTTGAATTCTATGTCCCGATCGCCAGAAACATGATCGTCGAACAGAACTTTAAATTGGCGCACCAAATATGCGCGTACACTTTGCTTGCGCTGTTGCTGATACATATTTCTGCTGCCCTGATGCATCATTTTCTACTTCGGGATGAGGTGCTTCGTCGTATGTGGTTCAAAAAGCCCGAGGTCGAATCCCGCCTCACGGCACGCACGGAAAAAGCAGACGGGGTCCAAACGCAATAGCGAATGCCCCATCACAGCGCGTTTCGTCACCCAGACGCCGCTCGGGTCGCGCCCAGCGCGATGAAGAACGACTGACGCGATTGCGGCTAACAACCGATATTTCGATATTTTATCAAAGATTTCGATATTTTTACTACCGATCAAAATAATTACGCTAGAATTCAAAAAATGAGAGCCGGACGCCCCGGCCCGGCTCCAACGGGGAGTAGAAGATAATGAGTCGACCAAACCTTTGGAGCGCCATCGCCGCCGCCGCCATCCTGGGTTCTTCCGGGGCGATGGCGCAGATGCCTGCACCGGGTCCCACGCCTGAGCCCATACCGACCACGTCGGCTTCACCGCCCGTCGCCACCAAGGCGGAAGTCGACGCTCAGCCGGTGTACAAATCATCCTGGGATCAATTCCTCGCGCTGAAAGCCAAGGCCAAGGCGCCGAAGATCCCCGACCTGTACGGCGTCTGGATGAATGAGACACCGTTTGCCTGGGAGCCCGGCTACCCGTTCATGAAGGCCCGCATTCCGACCACTGCGCCGCTGCTACCCGAGTATCGCAAGCGCTACGACAAGCTGTTCGACAGCTACCTCAAGGGTCTCGACTACGACACGTTGAGCGATTGTCTGCCGCCCGGATATCCCCGCTGGATCGCCGAGGGTCCGCTCGAAATCGCGGTTTCGCCGAGGCAGACCTGGATGATCACCGATCTGGAAAACGAGGTCCACCGGGTCTACACGGACGGCCGGGGCCACATACCGGATGCGGACGCAATCCCGTTATGGGAGGGCGATTCCATCGGCTTCTGGGACGGGGACACGCTGATCGTCCACACGAGCCAGGTGCGCGGCATGCCGATGTCATACCAGCGCAACGGACCGCCGACCACGGATGCCGTCACCGGCGTGGAACAGTGGCGCATGATCGACGCCAACCATGTCCGACTGCAGGTGACGATCTATGATTCCGGCGTGTTGAGCGCGCCATGGCGGCCGACGCCGCGGGTGTACGTGCGGCTCGAGGGGCCGCTTTCCTACCGCATCGATCACTACGTTTGCGTTCGCGGCGATGTCAAGCGCAGCGCGCAAGGCGGCACCGAGCTGCTGCTTCCCGGCGATCCAGGATATATGGACAAGGATATCGTGCTGGAAAATGCCGCGAAGGCCATCGACAAACTTTCGAGGTAGAACCCATGGATTTGCGCCGTTACATTCGTATTGCCCTGTCTACTGCATTGGCCTGCGGGATGCTGTCGATGGCCTGTGCGCCGGCCGGCGCACATCATTCTTTCGCCATGTTCGACCAGAGCAAGACGATCGTGATCAAGGGGACGGTTTTCAAATTCGACATCACCACCCCGCACAGCTGGTTATACATCGTCGCCGCAGACGGGACGCGCTGGTCCTTCGAATCCGAGGGCCCGGGTGCCCTTGCGCATGCCGGTCTGCACCGCAGCACGCTCAAGGTGGGCGACAAGGTGGAGGTGACGACGCACCCGATGCGCGACGGCAGAAACGTCGGCTCGATGCTCAATGTCAAGACCGAGGACGGCAACGTCTACAGCATCTTTCCAACGCGCCCGGATGCCGCCGGCGGAGCACCAAAATGAAGGGCAACGGAATGAGCGGCCGCTCGATGAGCACGCGCCTGTGTGGACTGTTCGGCGGGCTGTTGCTCGCCGCGGCGGCGGGTCCGGCCTGCGCCGCCTGGAGCGACACGACCTGGGGCATGAGCGCCGAACAGGTGCGCGCGCTCTATCCGGATCTCGCCGACAAGGTGGATGCCGGTTTCACTGGCAAGCACTTCAAGGCCACGCAAAAGCCCAAGCCCTTCATGGACATCGCGATCGACGAGGCGGATTTCACCATCCTCGCGCGCCAGGGTCTGCGAGAGGTGGTGCTGCAGACCGCGCAGAAGACCCCGGCCGTCGAGATGCTGATGCGCAAGGCATTCGGCAAGCCGGCATCGGTCTTCGCCACGCCGTATATCAAGGTGTCCGGGTTTTTCGACGTGAAATCCAAGGATGAAATCCTCATCCTGGAAGGCGGCAGCGGCGGCACCATCATCCGCATCCGCCCCATGACGGATGACCAGATCAAGTCCCAGAGGGAGAACGCCAGCCTATGAATACGCGACGGACGGTACTGGCCGGTCTGGCCGGACTTGCGGGATTGAGCGCGGTTGCGCGGCTGCCGGCCTCCGACCATATGTCAGCCTCGGTCCGTACGGGCGAACTCGACTTCGGCTTCGGCACCATGGCCCGGGTGCTCGCACCCGCGGGCGCCGCCCCCGCCTTGTTCATCTGCGGCGGACACGCCCCACCTGATCGCGGCGCCGGCCCGCTCGCGGTGCAATGCGCGGCCGCGGGCTTCACGGCCGTGACCGTGAATGTCCCGGCAGCGCGCGGCCGTGCGGATGCCGCCTGGTTGCCGGCGGCGGTGCGCTGGGTCAAAGACAACCAATCGAGCGGTCGACTGGCTCCCGGGCTGGTGTTCCTCGCGGGCGAGAATCACGGTGCCGCCGGCGCCTTCGCCTGGGCGAAAGACTTCCGCCGGGCGCTCGGCAGCACGCGTCTGCGGGCGGTGTTGAGCATCAACGGCAACTACGGGTCGTCCGTCAAGGCCGAAGATATTGCCGCGCTGACCGACGGAGACGAGACCTCCATCGTGCTGATCAGCGATGGTGGTGTGCCGGACGACTCGCTATCACTCGGACGCGAACTCGCCGCCCTGGGGGCGCCGTTCGAATTGCATTTGTTCGGCAAGCCCGAGCCGGGATTGCCGGCCCGTGCCAACGGCACGGCGCAGATCCAGCGCTTGCTCCATCAGCCTTCCGCATCATAGGTCGATTCCATGCAAAGCGAAAACGACAAGGCGCTCTGTGAACTCATCGCGCCGATGGCTGCGGCCGTGCAAGTGGGCCAGTTCGGGCCCTTCGCCAATCCGCAGGCCGCCGCCGCCCACTATCGCACCATGATTGACGGGTTGGGCGCGCTGCGCGAGCGCACCTACTACCAGCCCGCCGGCGCCTATTTCGACGACATCGAGCTGCGGCCAGGTCTGCGGACCGGTATCTCGGTACCCTACGGGCCGGGGCCGTTTCCCGTGATCCTGCACGCCCACGGCAACGGCTTCATGGCCGGCGACATCGCGGATTACAAATCGACTCTGATGGACTTCGCCCACGGCGGCTTCGTCACCGTATTGCCCGCCTATCGGCTGGCGCCCGAGAATCCGTTCCCGGCCGGCTTCGATGACATGATGTACGCCGCGTCGTGGCTGGCGGCGAACATCGGGCGCTACGGCGGCGACCCAGGCCGGGTGGTGATCTCCGGCAATTCCACGGGCGGCGGCTTCGCCTATGCGCTGGCGCGGACCCTGATGTCGACGCCGCTGCGCGATTCGCTGCGCGCGGTGGCGGGCTTCGACGGCTTCTACGACTGGCGCGCCCGGGGCGCTGCGGGGTTGATCGGCTTCTATCTCGGCGGTAACCTGGAGCTGACCGCCGATCCGCGCGTCAGTGTCGCCGTGGACCTCAAGCCCGGTATGTTGCCGCCGAATCTGTACCTGTCGACCGGCAGCGCGGATTTTGCCGCGCCGCCCACCCTGGGCTTCGCCCAGCTGCTGAGGTCGCAGAACATCGACTTCGAACTGCATCTGCTCGAGGGCAATTTCCACGATGCCGCGCGGTTTCCGGAACTTGACGGCGGGCGCGAGGTCACCCGGCTGTTCCTCGAATTCGCGCACCGAGCATGCAACTTGCGGGCCTGAGCGGTTGCCGCAGCCATGGAGACGCATCCTTAGCCGTATTCGCTGTACAGTGATCCGGCATCGCAAGGCGCCCAGACAGTGGATGTCGACCCCTTACGCCCTGGCCCGCCACCCCCGGCAATGGGAAAAGATGTGCGGGGATCCCGTGCCTCGCGAAAGCGGCGTGCTGGCGAGACTGGACTGGAGGGTGAATTCGATGCTGCAGGCGCTCGCGAAGCAGGTGAGTCGATTCGATCTCGCCGGTGAACCGGAGTCAGTAGCCCACGGCGGGCACGGGGCACGCCCGCCCAGCGTGAGGCGGCCTTGACCCGATTGCGACGATTCATTGCGCGTTTCGTTGGAAAATGGAAATGAAATGCGCTGTGTCCACCGGTTCCTATTTTGGCGAATCTGCCGGCAACTTGTGCCCGTCTGCCTTGAATTTTTCACCGAAAGGCGTGAGCGCCCCGCCGTCCGGGTTCACATGACATACGGCGCAGGATTTCCCGGTTTGCTTGGCATAGGCAGGCGTTGCAATGGCAGAGCGGGACAGGAACAGCGAAATCGTTCCGGCCATCGCAACGGCGGCCGCCGCACAGCCGACGAGAACGAAAGCGTCCTTAATGTGAATCCCGCCCCTCGCCTGATGAACCGCGGCCGGGGCGGCATTTGATTCCTCTGACTCACGGTCATTGCCTGCGCTGTTCATTCGATTCTCCAGTGGTGTTCGGTGAAGCGGAAATTTTTCAGACTATTGCGCCAATGCCCGCGTGTCGGTGCGGTAACGCACGGTCGAGGGACGAAGTTCAACATCCCCGATTCGGCCACCCGTAAGGACATCGGCGGTCAACTCCGACTAAGCGCGGTATCGAACGGAGATAACGCCAAAACGACTGTAATTTTCGGATCCATGGCCATCTCGAGTGCACGATACCCGTCGTTGATCCTGGCGCTCCTCTCGAGTGCGGCGGGAGCCGGGGAGGCCACGATGCTGACCGGCGACTGGGGCGGCGCGCGGTCCTATCTGACCGGCGCCGGTGTCGATCTGGCCGGCGGCTATACCTCGGAGGTCGCGACCAATCCTCGCGGGGGCACGAGTCAGCAGGTCGGGTACGTCGACCAGTGGAGCGTGGGCGCCACTGTTGATCTGCAGAAACTGCTCGCGTGGCACGGTGCGGACTTTCAGATAACGATCACGGATCGCGACGGAAATGACCTCAACCACAAGGCGAACCTCGGCACGCTTGAGGAAGTACAGGATATGTATGGTGGAGGACAAACCTGGCACCTCACCGACTTCTGGTTCGATCAGGTGTTCATCGGCGGCCGTCTGGATTGGAAAATCGGTCGACTGACGGTTGGTGAGGACTTTGCCGCCTTCAGCTGCAACTTCCAGAACCTGACGTTCTGCGGTTCCTCGCCCGGCAACATCGGTGAAATCTATTGGTACAACTCGCCCGTCAGCCAATGGGCCACACGCATCAAGCTTGTCATCAGTCTGCAATGGGACGTCCAGATGGGCGTCTATCAAGTGAACCCCACCTACGTCAATCCGGTGTGGGCGGAGGCGAACGGCCTGTTTCCCAGCTTCCCCGGGGGCACGACCGGCGCGCTCATACTACTCGCGCTCGATTGGAAACCGGCGCCATGGGGCAGGGCGGGTTCATACAAATTGGGTATTTGGTACAACACGTCGGACGCCAATGACGTCTATCTGAACAGCAACGGACAGCCTCTGGTCCTTGCGGGAGGATCGCCGCTTCGCCGGCATTCGAGCAGCGGGGGCTATTTCAACTTCGAGCAGCCGCTCACCGGTGATGCCAATGACGTCGGTGCCAGGCTGTTCATCAATGGCGTGCAGACGGACGAGGCGACTTCCCCTCTGACCGATCGTCAATTTGCCCTCGGCGTCGAATTGCATAGTGTGGAATCCTTGAGGTACCAAGAACCACGAGAGAAGATCCGCCGTGAGCCAATATCTTGATGCGATCGTCTATATCGACCGAAACACGGCAAGAGTGATTCATTTCAGCGGCACCGAACAGGTCGAACGTGGTCCGCTTGATGATGCCTGCGTTGGGTACCTGCAGCAGCCCTCGTGACCGCCGGCGCGCGTGTCGGTTCGATAACGCACCGACGGTTCGCGGCGGCCGGGTTATCGTGGATCTGCAGTTAATCAGGCTGGAGGCTCACATGGTGAGTGCCATCACGAATGCTCGTCCCGGATCCGAGTTCGACAGGTTTCTCTACGCGTCGATTGGTGATGACCGCAATGGGATGCCGCTGACGGTGCTTTCGGCACTGGCACGATCAGATGTTGATCCATGGGAGGAGGCCTCCAAATTGGCGCAATTGCCGGAACAAAGCGCCGTCACGCAACTCGCCTTTCTGCTCGGCGCGCTTCAGCATGATCCCTTGGTGTGTCCGGATCCGGCCGGCATCTCCGCCCCCTTGATCGCACTCCTGCCGCGCACCCAATACCATACCTTTCCCGTCCTCAGAGTTCTGGCGTGGGCAGCGCCTTCAAAGCATCCGGCGGCCGTCTCCATACTGGTGTCCGTGTTGGCCTATGTGATCCTCCTTTTGTTCAGCAACTGGCTGATGGGCAGCCTCGAGGCCCCTGTAGCGATACAACCGGCCACGACCTCGCTCCTCGCCCCGAATTCTCCGAACCCGCCGACATCGAGCGAAGCCCGGTAAACATCCAGCCGCCTGAGCGCGTCGTCAAGCGGCATCGCTGTCTGCAAGTCCGAGCCCCCGCCATCGTAGTGCCGCGGTGATTAGGGACTGGATTTGAGCGGC